>Ga0197142_1001613_pt1 | contig 20453 bp, 21 predicted proteins | sample GBS60_MetaG_FD_148614 | JGI IMG/M metagenome (GOLD analysis project Ga0197142, IMG submission 148614) | Sediment microbial communities from Great Boiling Springs, Gerlach, Nevada, United States - GBS 60_MetaG | ecosystem: Environmental > Aquatic > Thermal springs > Hot (42-90C) > Sediment... | reverse complement strand
TCTTTTAGTGTTGGAGAAAAAAGCCAATCCATCAGTTTTTTTTCAGTTCATTTAAAATCATAGAATAAATGCATATGGTAATCAAGGAATTCCTCTTTTAAGGTTCGGTTAAATCTTTCATTGGCTGGATTGCCTTGAAGGGCTTTGAAACGATTTTCTGGCATCTTAGGGCTGTCAAAAATGTATTTCATCTTATTCAAAAGCCTTTGACCCTGTAAAACTTCCCAAAAACTTGCATTTACTTATTGTCTGGATTTTCCATTATGTGTTTGAACTTATGCAGGTATTTAAATAGTCCATACCATCGTGAAAAATCTGAGGTTTTTTCAAGATTTTGAATTATAAATTAAATCTTTTTGAATCTGAGAATTTTTTTGATAAAATAAAAAATGATCTTAAAAAACAAGGAAAAAATCAAAGATATTCTCGAAAGAAACGTGGTGGAAATCATTGAAAGAAAGAGTTTAGAAAAAAAACTCCTCTCTGGAAAAAAATTAAATATCAAGTTTGGCATTGACCCTACAGGACCTGATATTCATCTTGGCCAAATGGGACATCTTTTAAGATTAAAAGATTTTCAGGATTTAGGACACCAGATTTTTTTTATCGTTGGCGATTTTACTGCGCAGATTGGAGATGCTTCTGATAAAGAGTCAGAAAGGCCTATGCTTTCAAAATCTCAGGTTGAAAAAAATATGGAAACCTATCTTTCGCAAGCAGGAAAAATTTTGGATTTAAAAAAAACAAAGGTTCTTTACAATTCTCAATGGTTAGAAAAACTGGGCTATGAAGAAATCGGAAAACAGGCAAATCAATTTTCTTTAGCTGAATTTATCAACAGAGAAAACATTAAAAAAAGATTAAATCAAGGCAAAAGGATTTCTTTAAGAGAAGTCCTCTATCCTTTAATGCAGGCTTACGATAGCGTCAAAATTAAAGCTGATGTTGAAATTGGGGGAAAAGATCAAAGGTTCAATCTTTTAGCTGGAAGGGTTCTGCAGCGTTATTATCATCAAGAACCCCAAGATATTCTTATGTCAGACCTTATTCCTGGCATCAACGGTCAAAAAATGAGCAAAAGTTTAGGAAATACTATTAACCTTCAAGATTCTCCGAATGAAATTTTTGGAAAGGTAATGAGTATTCCAGATGAAATTATTGTCATTTATTTTGAACATTGCACAAGGGTACCATTGAAAGAGGTTAAAGAGATTGAAAAATTATTAAAAGAAAAAAAAATCAATCCCAAAGAAGCAAAAAAAAGATTAGCCTTTGAAATCACAAAAATCTGCTGGAACGAAAAAGAAGCGAGAAAGGCTCAAGAATTTTTTTCTCTTGCCTTTGAAAGAAAAGAAATTCCAAAAGAAATAAAAACAATAAAAATGGCAGGGAAAAGAATTGATGAGATTCTTTTAAAATCAGGTTTGGCCAAGAGCAAAAGTGAAATAAAAAGATTAATAAAAGAAAACGCAATAGAGGTGAATAATGAGATTATCAAGGATATCAATTTTACTGTTTCCAAAGAAAGCGTCATTAAAAAGGGAAAAAGACACTTTCTTAAGGTGATCTAATTTTGTGAAAAATTCTTGAGAAAATTCTCTTTAAAAAAATTAAAAATTCTCTGATAAAAATCAAAATCATTTTTCGTCGGTAAAAATATCTCTACGAGAGAATTCTTTGAAATTTTTAAATAGTAAAAAAGAGCAAGAAAAAACATAAAAGAATAAGAAAAAGAGCTAGAAATCGCCGCGCCCTCCAAACCATAAAGAGGAATGAGAATTAAATTTAAAAAAATATTCAAACAAAGAGAAAAAAGGGAGATTTTAACGTTTATCATCGGAAAACCACGAGCAAAAATATCCTGGCTTAATATCCGCCAAAGAGAAATAAAAAAAGTTCCAACAAGCAAAATTCTTAAGGGCAAAACAGAAGGCAAATAATTACGAGAGAAAAAAACTTCAATAACAAGAGGGGCTAAAAAATAAAGCAAGAGACAGAAAAAAAAGAAAAAAACAATCGATTGACGCAAAACCAAAGGCGTAAATTTATTTTTAAAACTATCTTTCTGGGAAACAATCGTTGGAAAAAAAACAGCGACAAGAGCATAAGAGAAAAACCAAAAACCCTCAGCCACCCTCGTGGCAATGGTATAAAAACCAACAGCCAATGGATTGAGAAAAAAATTTATAAAAAGATGATCGACTCGATATTGCAAAAAAGCGAAAATAGCAGATAAATGGGATTTAAAACCATAAAAGAAGACATCCTTTATATATTCTTTTGGAATTTTAAAAGAGATCTTTTTAAATTCGTCTCTCAAAAGATAGATTAAAAAAAGAACAGCAAATAAAAGAGCAAAAAATTCGCTCAAAATCGCTGCCTTGATTTTTAAGGAAAACAAAAAAATTAAGAAAAAAACAAAAAGAAAACGAAAAAAATCAAGAAAAAAATATAACAAAGCAAAATATTTAATTTTTTTTAGAGCCAATAAAATTCCGGAAAAATAATCTAAAAAACAAGAGGGGAAAATAATTAAAAAAGAAAGGTAAAAAAAATGCCTTGGGACACCAGGAAAAATTCTCTCGGCCCCTAAAAAAATAATCAGAAAGGAAAAAAACAAGGCAAAAAAAGAAAAGAAAAAAGAAAAAAAGAGATTCCCCGACATTGCTTCTTTGAGCGAGTACTTTTTTTTACCCAAATAAAAAATAGTACCAAAACTAATACCACCGGTAAGTAAAATTAAAAAAAGAGAGGTAGGAAGCATTGATAATGTAAAAAGACCTTGATTTTCAGGGCCCAATTTTCTCGCCAGAATAATTGAGATCAAAACCTTTAAAATAGCACTAAATACTTGTTGTAAAACATTGAAAAAAGTGTTCCTGGTAAACTCGCCGATCATCTTTAAATCTTATTTTAAAAAAAAGAAAAAAACAAGTTATCTCTCAAATAAATCCAAACGCATAAAGGCATAAAAAGACGCCAAATCCTCATGGAAGTTGAACTTCCATAGTTTAAAATTTTTCATAATGTTATTGATTTTTATTGATTTTTATCCTTGAAAAAAATTTAAAAAAATGTTATCTTTCAATATGATTGAAAAAATAATTGATTCCTTGCTTTTTTTTAACCAAAACCAACCCCCTTCTCTCTTTTCTTTTCAATTTTTAATTATGATTTTATTTCTTGGTTGGAATCTTTTCTGGAAGGGTTGGGCATTATGGAAAGCAGCAAAAAGAAATGATAAAAAATGGTTTATTTTCTTGATGGTTTTTCAAAGTATGGGAATTTTAGATATTATTTATCTTTTTTTTATCGCCAAAAAAAATAAAGCGGGCGTCGTATAGTGGTTATTACCCGGCCCTTCCAAGGCCGTGACGTGGGTTCGATTCCCATCGCCCGCTCAAAAAAATTTTTCTTAAATAAAAAAATAAAAAAGCCAGGGGACACCTGGCTTTTTTCCTAGATTTTTCTTCTTTCTTATATTTTTTTTACAAAACCGCTTGTTTCAAATCTTTACTTGCTCGAAATTTAATTGCTTTCTTTGCTGGAATTTGAATCGTCTCTCCGGTCTTCGGATTCCTTCCCATTCTTGCTTTTCTTTCTGCCACTCTTAAAACACCCAATCCAGCTAAATTTACTTTTTTTCCTGATTTTAAAGCAGATTTAATCTCTTCAACAATGGTTTCTAAAACCCTGCCGGCCTGCGCTTTTGGCAATTCGTTTTTTTGAGAAATTGCTTCTACCAATTCTCTTTTTCCAATTTTTTGTGCCATTTTAAAAAATTTAAATTTCCGACCTTTTTAATATCCTTCTTAATTTTTCTCTATTTTAAACAACTTGTCAAGAAAGGCTATTTTTTTATCGAGCATATTCAATAATCCTTTTTTCCCTGATCAAGACGATCTTAACATCCCAAGGAAAATGCAATTCTGACGCTATTTTTTGCGCGATTTCCCGAGCTAATTTCTCAGCGGTTAAATCGTCAATTTCTTCTGGCTTGACAAAAACCCTAATTTCTCGTCCAGCCTGAAGGGCCCAGGCTTTCTCAATACCAGAAAAAGAAAGAGCGATTTTTTCTAATTCTCCGATCCTTTTTAAGTAATCTTCTACTGTATCTTTTCTAGCACCTGGCCTTGCTCCGGAAATTTGATCTGCTGTTTTTACAATAATTGCTTCCAAGCTTTCAGCCGGATAATCTTCGTGATGGCTTTTCATTGCTAAAATCACTTCTTTTTCAATACCATATTTTTCTAAGATCTTTATTCCCGCCTCAACGTGAGAACCCTCTGTTTCTTCAACTACTTTACCGATATCATGGAAAAGCCCTGCTTTTTTGGCAACAATGGGATCAGCACCAATTTCACGAGCCAAGGCCTCTGCCAAATAAGCAACCTCCATTGAATGCAAGAGAGCGTTTTGGCCATAACTCGTTCTAAATTTTAATTTGCCCAAGAGAAAAATAAGTTCTTTTGGAAGACCAACCAAATTCATTTCAAAAGCAACATTTTCTCCAATTTCTTCAATTTCCCTTTCAATCTCTTTTTCCGTTTCCTTAACTACTTCCTCAATCCTTGCTGGTTGAATCCTCCCATCTTGAATTAATTTTTCTAGCGCTCTTTTAGCAATATATCTTCTCAAAGGATTAAAAGAAGAAATCACAACGGTTTCTGGCGTTTCATCCAAAATGAGATTAACCCCTGTTAAATTTTCAAAGGTCCGAATGTTCCTGCCTTCTTTTCCAATGATCCTTCCTTTAATCTCCTCTGAGGGTAATGGTAAAACCGTTGTTGTTAAATTCTGAACCTGGAAAAGCGCCAATCTTTCAATGCACGTTGCCAAAACCTCCTTTGCTTTCTTCTCGTATTGATCTTGATATTGTTTTTTTAACCTATTGATTCTCTCAAGAAAATCAGTTTGGTACATCTTTTCAATAATCTCAAAAAGTTGCTCCTTGGCTTCTTTTTCCGAAAGCCGAGAAATTTGTTCTAAATACTTTTTCTTCTCTTCTTCAATCTTTTTTAAACCCTCCTCTTTTTCTTTTAAAAGACTTTCTTTTTCGCGAAGCTCTTTTTCCCTTTCCTCTTGAAGGTTTTCTTTCTCTATCAATTTCTTTTCTCTTTCCACCAAAAGACCCTGCATTTCCAAAATTCTTTTCTCGCTTATTTCCAACTCTCTCCTTTTTTCTTCTAATAAATCACTTGCCTTTTGGCGCGCTTCAAGAAGAATTTTCTCTGCTTCTTCCCTCGCCTTTAAAAGCTTTTCCCTTGTCTTGTTTTCAAGGCTTTGAGCACTTTTTCTCGCAATCTCCTGTCTTAAAAAATAACCTAGAATAAAAGAAAGAATAACAAAAACAAAAGAATTTGCTTCCATTTTTTTTAAAGAGATTTTTATCTCTTTGATTATTTTTTGGGCTCAAGTATTTCATCGATAATACCGTATTCTTTGGCTTCTTGACTTGAAAGATAAAACTCTCTGTCTGTATCTTTTTCAATTTTTTCCAACGGTTGTCCGGTATGTTTTGCTAAGATATTATTCACCCTTTCTTTCAATGTCTTCAACCATCTGGCAGCAATTTCAATTTCAATCGCTGGACCGGAAATTCCTCCTCCTACTGCTACCTGATGAAGCATAATTTCAGAATTGGTTAAAGCAAATCTTTTTCCTTTCGTTCCCGCAGCTAAAATTACAGCCGCACCCGAAGCTGCCAAACCCAAACAAACCGTCGAAATCGGAGGAGAAATGTATTGCATTGTATCATAAATAGCCAAAGCAGAACTTAAAATGCCACCCGGCGAATTGATATAAATCTGAATGTCTTTTTTAGGATCTTGAGCGGACAAAAATAACAATTGAGCAATGATAGCGTTGGCTGTCGCGTCAGTGATCGGTCCTCCTAAAAAAATAATTCGATCCTTTAAAAGCCTTGAATAAATATCATAAAACCTTTCCCCGTAGGGGGTTTTTTCAACGATGGTAGGAATAAGATAAGAAAAATTATTCGCTTTTTTGGGGTTCATTTTCTTTATTTTTCTCTTCTTTCTCTTTTTGTTCTTTTGCTTCTTTCTCTAACTCTTTTACCTCTTCTATTGATTTAACATCTATTTTCCATCCTGTCAACTTTGAAGCCATTCTCACATTTTGACCTTCCTTTCCAATGGCCAAAGAAAGTTGATCTTTTTCAACAATAGCCAAGGCTGTATTTTTTTCCAACAATCTCACCTCCAAAACCTTTGCTGGCGAAAGGGCGTTGCTAATGTATTCTTTTGGATCCTGAGAATATTTAACGACATCAATCCTTTCTTGGCCTAATTCTGAAATTACAGCGCTGATTCTCACTCCTCTCTGACCAACGACTGCTCCAACCGGATCAATCTTAGGATCAAGAGATTCCACCGCTATTTTTGTTTTCACCCCTGGATCCCTCACTAAAGAAACGATCTTAACAAAACCTTGGGCAATCTCTGGAACCTCTAACTCAAAAAGTTTTGTCACAAATTTCGGAAAAGAACGAGAAACAACAATATTCAAGCTTTTCTTATCTAACTGAACACTCAAAAGATAAACCCTTAATCTTTGACCTGGGCGATAAAACTCTCCTGGAATTTGCTCGCTTTTGGGTAGAATCGCAATTGTCTTTCCAACATCTAAAAAAACAAATTTGTCATCAACCCTTTGGACAATGCCGGAAATCACTTCGCCTTCCTTGGATTTAAATTCATTGTAAAGAGTGTCTTTTTCTTTTTCCTTTAATTTCTGCAAAATGACCTGTTTTGCTGTCTGGGCAGCAATCCTTCCAAAACCTTCTTTTGGTTCAAGAGGAATAAAAAGCGCATCCCCTACCTTTAACTCTTTATTTTCCTTCAAGGCTTCCTCTAAATATATATATCTTTCTGGCGTAAAAGGAATTCCATGTTCTTTAAGATAATCATCGTCAACAACCATCTTTTCTAAATAAAAAAAAATTTTTTCGTTTTCCGAATCAATCTTAGCCACAATCTTTTGTTCTTTTTTTCCGAATTCTTTTCGATAAGCACTGGCAAAAGCAGAAGCCAAAGATTCCCAGACGCTTTCAACATCCAATCCTCTTTCATAAGCAATCTCGTTGATAATTTTTTTAATTTCTTTCCAGTTTAACATATTGATTTTTAAATTTAACAAAATTTCTAATTTTTTTCAAGAATTTTTAAAAGCTCTTTTCCTTTTTGCCAAATTTCTTCGTTCGTTCTTGTTTCAATCTTTAGTCTCTTTGCCAATCTAACAACCTCACCATTATAAAAATCAATTTCTCTTAACGATTTTTCTCTATATTCTCTTTTCTTTAAAACAAAAAACAAAATCATCCTTCTCAAAAAATAAAAAAATTTCAAAGGAAAAAAAGAAATAAAAAAAGAAAAGATTTTCAAGGGGTAATCGGGTAAATTTAAAATTTTACCCTTGTTTTTTTGGACGACCAAAAGATACTCTTTCAGGGCAAGAATTTCCTTTTCTAAAATCTCTTTTTTTAAAAGACCCTCTCTTAAGGAAAAACCATAGACAGCGCTCGCCATACCAAAGAGGTTTAAAAAAAGCTTTGAATATTCTAAATTTTTTTCTTCTTTTTTAGAAAAAAAATAAAAAGAAAAATTCGGGCCAAAAGAACGAAAAAAATCTCTTTTTTCTCTTTCTATGGCTATTAAAATTTTAAAGGGAAGAGAATATTTAATAATAATTTTTTCCTCCTTGACTTCTTTTAAAAAGGGATTCAACAATATTGCCCGGATAATTTTTTCTCTTTCTTTTTTTTCAAAAAATAAATCAAAAACCTCCAAAACCTCTTCTTTTACATCTAAACCATTCTGAATAAAAAACAAAAAAGGAATTTCTTTTTTTTCTTGGGACAATTTTTGGAAATAAAAAAAAAGGGATTTTTTTAATGGTCGTGGAATGGCAAAAAATAAAAGATCGCAGTTTTTAATATTTTCAAGGACTTCTTTTTCTTCAATCGAAAAAGCTTTGAGCTTTAAAATTTTCTTTTCTTTTGAAAATGGAGAGAGAATGAATTTTTTTTCTTTAATTTTTTGGATTTCCCTCTCTTGATCGATACCAAAAACTTCGTGTCCTGATTTTTGAAATTCAAAAGCAAAAGCTGAACCAACAGCCCCGCCAACACCAATGATGCCTATTCTCATTAAAATTAAAGAGGAATATTTCCGTGTTTTCTGATGACCTTTTCTCCTTTTTTACTCTCTAACATTTCAAAAAAATCAATCAAAACCTTTCGTGTATCTTTTGGGTGTAAAATCAAATCAATATGGCCCAATCTTGCTGCTTCAAAAACAGACATCTTTTTCTCCAACTCTTTAATCTTTTGCTTTTCAAAATCTTCTGGTTTTTTGGCTTCAGCCAATTCTTTTTTAAAGATAATTTTCACTGCCTGTTCTGCTCCCATAACGCCGATGGTCGCGGAAGGCCAGGCTAAAACCTTATCAAAACCCAATTCTCTCGAGCATAAAGCAATGAAAGCGCCGCCAAAGGCCTTTCTCAAAATTAAACTAATTTTTGGAACCTGCGCCTCTGAAAAAGCAAAGAGTACCTTTGCTCCATGACGAATGATCCCACCGTGCTCTTGGTCCTTGCCTGGTAAATAACCGGGGCAATCAACCAAGGTAACCAAAGGAATGTTGAAACAATCGCAAAATCTAACAAAACGAGCAATTTTATCAGAAGCATTAATATCCAAAACACCGGCCAAAACCTTTGGTTGATTGGCGACAATTCCGATTACTCTTCCGAACAAACGAGCAAGAGCACAAATAACATTGGGCGCAAAATTTTTTTGGATTTCAAATAATGAATCTTTATCAAAAATCTCGTTAATCACATCTCTCATCTCATAAGGTTTTGTTTTTTCTTCAGGGATCATTTCTTTCAAACGAGGATTTTCTTTGGTTTCAAAAATTTCTGCTAAAAAGGCCTTTTGAAAAGGCGGGTCTTCTAAATGATTCTGAGGCAAAAAAGAAAGCAATTTTTTAACTGCCAAAATGCAATCTAATTCCGAAGAAAAAGAAAAATGACAATTTCCAGCCAATCTTTGCTGAACATCAGAACCGCCAAGATTTTCAAAATCGATTTCTTCGCCAGTCACCTTTTTAATCACCTCAGGACCGGTGATAAAAGCAAAAGAGATGCCTTCGATCATAAACACAAAATCAGCCAAAGCCAAAGAATAAGCAGCACCACCAGCACAAGGCCCGGCTAAAATTACAATTTGAGGGATAACGCCTGAAGCTCGAATTTGCTCCCGAAAAATGGCTCCATAACCCTCGAGGGAAAAGATTCCTTCTTGAATTCGCGCCCCACCGGAATCTAAAATGCCAATAATCGGACAACCTGTTTTTTGGGCTAATTGATAAACCTTAACAATTTTTTTGGCGTGATTTTCTCCCAGAGATCCGCCCATCACCGAAAAATCCTGACTAAAAACAAAAACCTTTCTTCCTTGAATTTTCCCAAAACCTGCGACAACACCATCACCGGGCATTTTTTTTCGAAAAAGACCAAATTCAAAATGCCTTGTCTCTACAAAAGGATCAATTTCCTGAAAAGTATCCGGATCAAGTAAAAGATCAATTCTTTCTCTGGCGCTTAATTTACCTTTTTCATGCTGGGCCTCTACCAATTCTTTTCTTTTTAATTCTTCCCATTTTCTTTTTAAATCTTGAATTTCTTTTTCAAAAGCCATATTTTTAAGAAGAGATAATTTCTAATTGATTTTTAAGACCTTTAAGAATTTTCTCTAAAATTTTTTTATTGGAAACCCTCTTTTTTATTTCTAAAAAAATCGACGTTGATTTTTTTTCTAAATCTGGAGGAAATTCTCTTATGTTGGTATTCAAACCAATGCCAACAATTGAAAATAAGAGCTCTTTTCCTTTTAAAAAATTTTCTGTCAAAATTCCACAAATCTTTTTTTCTCCAATATAAATATCGTTGGGTAATTTAATCAAGGGTTCTAAAGAAAAATCTTCTTTTAAAATCCGGGCAATAACAAAAGCAGCTAAAAAAGTCAAGGTTTGAACATCATCCAAACAGGATTTTGGCAATAAAACTGAAAAATAAAGACCCCCTTTAGGAGAAAACCATATTCTCTCTCCTTTTCCTTTTCCTTCTTTTTGACTCTCTGCCCAACAAACCAACCAATCTTTTCCTTTATTTTTTTCAATCATCTCTTTTATCTTTTTTTGGGTTGAGTTAACTTCTTTATATTTTAAAATAGTAAAACTCATTTTATTCAAAAACAATTAAAATATCATCCTTGGCAACAATCTGACCTTTTTTCACTTTTACCTCTTTTATTTTTCCTTCAATTTCAGATAAAATTTCATTTTCCATCTTCATTGAAATAATCGTCAATAACTTCTGATTTATTTTAACACAATCGCCTTCCCTTACAAAAACTTCAGAAACTTGACCGCTCAATGGGCTTTTTAAAACTTTATTCAAAACTTTCTTCTTTTCTTTTAAAACATTTTCTTTTGAAAAAGAAATAATCTTTTCTATTTCCTCTTTGCTTAAAAGTTGGGGGTCTTCATTTTCTCTTAAAGAAAAATAAAACTCTTTCTCGTTGACCACTACTTTCAAAAGGTTTTCTTGAATTTTCAGAATTTCAATTTCATAAATTTGATTTCCTATTTTTATTCTTTTTTTCATTTTTTTATTCAAAATCTAAATTTTTCAAACGCCAAAAATTCTTCCATCCATTCTTTTTTTCTTCTTCTTTTTTCTCGCCTTGAAAAAAAGAAGCAAGCAAAAAAGCAATTTCTTTTTCTTCTAAAAAGAAAGTTTCGCTTTTTTTATTTTTCCTCATTTTTTCTTCGAGTTTTGTTCTCTCTTTTAAAAGATCAATAATCTTTTCTTTTTTAATAAAATCAGTATTTATTTTTCCCTCCCAAAAATTCTCATTTTTTAAAATTTCCTTAAAAAAGGGAATTAAGGTTTTTACTCCTTCAATTTCTATTTCTTCAAAAGCTCTTTTTGCTCTTTTTAAAGTTTCTTTTCTTGTTTTTCCAAAGACTACTAATTTTAACAAAAGAGAATCAAAATAAGGAAAAATTTCCTGGCCTTGACGACAAAAGGTATGAATTTCAATTCCTTTTCCGCTGGGTATCTGGAACCGAGCGATTTTTCCAGTTGAGGGTTTAAAATTATCAAAAGGATCTTCAGCGTTGATTCTAAATTCAATGGCATGACCCCTAATTTGAATATCATCTTTTTTAAAGGAGATTTTTTCACCAGATGAAATCAAAATCTGTTCTTTAACCAAATCCAGATCCAAAATGGCTTCCGTCACTGGATGTTCCACCTGCAAGCGAGGGTTAACCTCAATAAAGTAAAAATTTTTATTTTGGTCGACCAAAAATTCTACTGTAGCCAAACCTTCATATCTCAAGTACTTAATCAATCGCGAAGCCAATTTTCCCATATTCTTTCTTGTTTTGTCATCAAGTAAAGGAGAGGGGGCTTCCTCAATCAATTTTTGATGTCTTCTCTGGATTGAACACTCTCTTTCAAAAAGATGGAAAAAATTTTTTCCATCGCCAATTGTCTGAAATTCAATATGGCGAGGAGATTGTAAATATTTTTCAATAAAAATTCTTTCTGAGGCAAAAGCAGATTGAGAAATTCTTTTTAATTTTTCAAAAATTTCTTTTAAAAAATGGAGATTTTCTTTTGTAATTATTTCAATACCCATACCCCCACCACCATCCACTGCTTTCAAGGCAACAGGTAATTTAAGTTCTTTAATTGCTTTTTTTAATTCTTTTTCTGTCCTTACTTCTCTCTCTACGCTTGGCAATACAGGCAATCCACATTGCCGAGCAATTCGTTTGGCTTCAATTTTATCTCCCAAAAGTTTCAAGGTTTGCCATCGAGGACCAATAAATTTTATTTGATTTTCCTCACAAAGCTTTGCAAAATCAGCATTTTCAGATAAAAAACCATAACCAGGGTGAATAGCATCAACTTGAAAAAATTTAGCAATTTTCAAAATCTTCCGTTGGTTTAAATACCCATAAACACCTTCTTCTTCTAAATATCCAATTTCGTCGGCTAATTCTGTTTCCCAAAAATTTTTTTCTTCTCCTTTTTTCGGACAAAGGGCCACAGTTTTAATTCCCATTTCTTTACAGGTACGAATAATTCGAATAGCAATTTCTCCACGATTGGCAATTAAAATTTTTTTAAACATTTTTAAAGTTGAAAAAAAGCTCCCTGATATTTTCCTCAACTTTTTTCGTAATCCTTTCTATTAATTCCCCGTATTCTTTACTTTCTGGTGATAATTTTTTTCCCCTCTCAAATTCTTCTTGAAGATCTAAAGGTTTCCCGACTAGAATTTTTATTATTTTTTTAAATTTCGGAATCACCTTGCCAGCTGGCATTAATTCAAAAGTTCCTTTAATGGCCACGGGTAAAATAGGAACACCCGTGGCCAAAAAAATTTTCGCAATACCACATTTAACAGGCAGGAGTCGTCCATTGCGCGACCTGGTACCCTCAGGATACATAATTAAAACATGGCCTTTTTTTAAAACCTTTATTGCTTTCTCTAATACTCTCTTTTTTGAAATCTCATTTTTTCTATTGACAGGCAAGGTTCCGGTTAAAAAATAAAGAAGATACATTAAAAATTTTACAATTCCCCGATAACGATCTGTTTGGCCAATGAAGTGAAAATTATAATGTTTAGAAAAGACAGCCACCGCGCCAGCGCACAATTCATCCAAATGACTTTGATGATTACAGGCCAAAATAAAATTTCCCCTTGGAAGATTCTCCAATCCTTTGATTTCTTTCAGAAAGAATTTTAAAAAAATAGGTTTTAACAAAAATTCTGCGATTTTTGAAGTAAAAAAATTCATTTTTAATTTTCTTTTGCTTTTTTGTAAAGTTCTTCAATTTCCTTGAGGGCACCAAAATAAACTTCTTCAATAATTTCTTTACAATTTTTGATCTCGCTAATACCTCCAGCAGAAAGACCAGCCAATAAAGGAACTTTTTCAACATTGCCAAGACCCAAACCACCAGCAATCCTTTCTGCTTTTACCTCTTCCGGAAAAGCACCCTCTTTTTCCAATTTTTCCATCTCTTGAGAAAAATCGTTTTTAATCACCCTCAAGGGATGACCAGTAAAACCCAAAATCACTTGAATGTCATCCGCTGTAGCTGAAAGAATCTTTTTTTTATAATCCTCAGACACCTTAGCTTCCTTTGAAGCTAAAAAACGAGTGCCCATTTGAACCCCATCGGCACCCAATAAAAAAGCAGCGGCCGCTGTTCTTCTGTCATAAATTCCGCCAGCAGCGACTAAAGGAATTTCTCTAATTAAATTTCTTGCTTGGGGAACAAGACAAAAAGTGGTATTTTTTCCCACGTGACCACCAGATTCCCAACCTTCAACAACCACACCATCAGCGCCGTTATCTTCCATCTTTTTTGCCAAACGAGGTGAAGGAACAACGCAAAAAATTTTAATTCCCGCAGCCTGCAAATAAGGAAACAAAGGAAGGGGGTTTCCTCCTCCGGTAAAAACAACATCTACCCTTTCTCTGATAACCACCTTTACTAATTCTTCGATTTTGGGGTTTTGTAAAAAAAGATTAACGCCAAAAGGCTTTTTTGTTAATTCTTTTGTTTTTTTAATCTGTGATTCCAGCCAGGAAGCGGGCAAAAGACCGCTTCCAATGACGCCCAATCCGCCGGCCTCTGAAACAGCAGAAACCAATTCCGCTTCAGAAATACCAGCCATTCCGCCTTGAATGATCGGAAATTGAATACCCAAAACTCTCTTTAATTTTTCTCCTAACATTTTTATTTTTGATATTTTTGACTAAAAAAACCTTTTTCAATAATCACCACAGAAAAGCGCGCCTGAACGCATAAGTCATTTTTGACAAAAGCCTGGCTTTTTACTCTGGCAATTTTGTAGTTTTCATTATCATAAATTCCTAAAACCTCAACCTTAAAATCAATTCTTTCTTCAGGAAAAATCGGCTTGAAAAATTGACATCCTTGCAAACTATAAGCCAAAAAATGATATTTTTTATCATCGGGAATTTTCTTTCTTAAGAGAATGGTAGCAAGCTGAGCCATGCCCTCAACAACCAAAACGCCCGGCATAATCTTGAAATCAACAAAATGACCTTGAAAATAATAATCATTAAAAGAGGTTTGATAAAAACCAAAAATCTCGTTTTCTTTTAAATCCTCAACTCCATGAACAAACAAAAAAGGCTCTTGATAGGGAATAATTTTTTTAATTTCTTCTTTATCCAGAAGCATTTTTTATTTTACCATATTTTCCCCCTTTTTTTCCACAATCTATCAAAACTCAATTTTTTCTACTTACAAATTTGCGATTTTAACCACCACCTTACTTAAACGAACGATCTTTATTCGATTTCTTGTTTTGAGAATAATTTAAGAAAAAATTTTAAATTTTCAAACCTACCACAAACCAAGATAACTCTTCTCAAACTTTTACACCTCTTTTCATTCTTTCGTAAGCCTTCTGGATAAGGGCTGAAGAATTGATAATTTCTTTAAAAATTTTTTGATTTTCCTTTTTTTGAAATCAAGCGTAGAAATAAAACGGTTTAAGAAATCCTCAAATGAATTGGCAAAGAAAATATATTTTGAGACTTTGAATGGTAGTAAAAGAATTGCCTCAACGGTCTCTGCCGGAAGGAATTTTAGCTTTTCCCGGACAACTTCTTTCCAATCTCGATCCTCAATAACATTTTCTAACCCAAATACCTCTTTGCTGAATTTATTAACAGAATTAAATATTTCGATAGCTTCAGCAAGAAAACCTGAATGCGCAGTTTTCATTTTAATTCTGGCGTAATCTTTGATTAAATTTTTTATATCTTTCGGAATTGGAATCTTTTTTATTTTCAAAAATTCTCTTATTACATTGCTCCCGATCCCCATATCCTTGTTTTGGACCCAAACTGTATGAAAAAGAGCAATATTTTCTTGGTCTATTTTTTCTAAGGGTGTTAAGGTTGAAAATTTACTTTTGAGTTCTTTAAAATTTCTTGAAGACATTGCCGCATATAGAAAAATTTGAGGATCAACTTTCTTTTGTTTGGCAATTTCAATGCATATTGCTATAAAATCCCTCGCATTTTCTACTAAATTGAGAATTTTTCCATCCTCTGTATAACTTAAAAATTCTGGCAATACACACCGAAGATCCTGATTCTCAAGAATGATGGCAGCCACTTCGTTACGAAAATAACAAAAGGCTTCCCTTAATTCTGGTGTAGGTTCTGTAGATTTTCTCAAAAAATCACCCCGTCTTTCAAGAAGATTACAAATTAGATGGTGCGTTTCGTGACGTAGAGTTGCTTTATCTGGACCTTTTTTCAATGAATCCCCGGGAATTACTGCAAAAGTTGGCTCCTTCTCACTCTCGCCCAAAAAAGCCACTGCTCTACTTTTCTTAGAAAATACAAGACCACAATCAATTAAGAAATGAAAAAAAATCCTTCTCAACTTCAAGAATAGCAATACCCGGTGTTGGTTCGATAAGTCTTGCTTTGCTCATTCGTTGAAAAATTTCTTCTATCCCTTCTACCATCTCTTTTCGGAAACTGATCACTGTTTCAATTAAGTATCGAACTTTATTTCCCCGATGTTGTTCAAGAAGGAGATGATTTTTTTTTAATTCTTCCTGTAATTTTTTAAGACCCTGTCCGTAAAGTCTTTTCAGAGGACCTGGTAAAGAATTGATTAATTGATTAATTTCTTTTTCTTTTTCTTTTGGAGTTCGAATCGCTAAAAGAATATCTAAAAGCGAATTGTAAACCCTGGCAGTTTCTTTCGCAATTCTTCTTTTCGCTCTTGCCCCAAAAGAGAAGGTCTTTTCCTCTTCTGAAAATTCTTCAGGTTCTTTTTTTAATCTCCTTTCAAATTCATCCATATTTTTATTATATATAAGTTCATTCCCATTGTCATCATATTAATTGTCGCAATGTTATCGCCAATTATTAACATTATCACCATATTAATATTAAAAGAATATAAAAACTTAAGCTGAATAGCGGTAATTAAATTATTTATTCTTAATCCCACAAACCCAATGATCTCTATTAACAAATATTTATGAGCCTATATTTTGACAAAATTCTTGACAAAAAAATATAAAATGTGTAAAAATAAAAAGATGGTTTTCCTTTTAAAACCAAAAAATAAAAAAGAAAAAATCTCAGGGGGGCGAAAAATTTTTATTTTTAAAGTTTTTAAAGTTTTTTAAAATGTTAAATCAACAAAATCAATTAGAAGAGAAAATTAACGCCCTTTTAAATGAAACAAAAGAGAAAGTTGATCCCATTATTAAAAAAATCTTAAATTCTTATGTAAAAACAAAATATCGTCCCCTTGTTGAATATCAAATTTTCACTGGCGGAAAAAGATTAAGACCCGCTCTCACTATCCTCTCTTATCATTTATGTGGCGGAAAATCAAAGGAAATCCTCTATCCTGCTGCTGGCCTTGAAATTTTACATGTTTATAGTTTGATCATCGATGATATTATTGACGAAAGCAATCTCAGAAGAAACCAACCAACTTTATGGAAAAAATATGGAAGGTCTATTGCTGAATGTATTGCCATTGATTATATTGCCTCGGCTTTTCAAACAATTAATTTTTCTAAGTTTTCAAAAAAACTTTGCGATCTTTTTGTCAAAACCGCTAAAATATCGGTCAACGGCGAGATCTTAGATTTGCTTTTGGAAACAAAAAGAAAAAAAGATGAACCATACATCAATCAAGAAAGATATTCTTTGGCGACATTAAAAGATTATCTCGAAATGGTATCTCTTAAAACATCTACTCTCACCCAAACATGTTGTGAAGTTGGAGGCATTTGTGCTAACGCAAATGAAAATGAACTTAAAAAATTAAGAAAATTTGGTTTTTATTTAGGAATCGGAGGGCAAATCAGAGACGATATTTTAGATGTCTTTGGGAAAAAAGAAAAATTCGGAAAAGAAATCGGACACGACATTAAAGAAGGAAAATTAGGAAATATTTTAATCGTTATGGCTTTGGAAAAATCAGAAAAAGAAAAAAGAAAGAAAATTTTAGAAATTATGAAAAAAAAAGAACCAACCCAAGAAGAAATTAACAAAATAATAGAAATTATTAAAAAAGAAAACATCTTTTCAACGGCTCAAAAAATAGGAGAAGGTTTTATAGAAAGAGCGAAAAGTTTTTTAAAAGATTTTCCAAACAACAAATGGAAAGAACTCCTTTTTAACCTTGCTGATTTTGTCGTCAAAAGAGAAAGATAAAATAAAAAAACAGATCAATGAAAGGAGGCATTAAAGAAATTCTAAAACAACTTACTCCCGAAAAAGTAAAATCAGAAAACAAGAAAATTTTAAAAATAAAACTCCCGCCTGAAATTGAAAAATGGGTAAAAGAATACGAAAAAGTAGGAAAAAGAAACAATTATATTTGGAAGTGGTTTTATAAAAAAATTGTACCCGCTATTACTCTTTCCGAAGTTCCACTACGTTATCGAAAATCTTTATGGAAAAGTAAATTTTTAATGGTAATGTTTGTTGTTCTCTTAGACGATGTCGCCGACAATATGAAAAGAAAAAGATTACTTGATCAGTTGTTAAAAATTCCTTTCGAACAAAAAAAATTAAAAAAAGTTTTCTGAATGAAAAGGAAAAAAAATATTTAGAGTTTACAATAAAAACCTGGAAAGAAATAAAGTCGATTATCAAAAAATACCCTCGTTATAAAGAATTTAAACTAATTTTTGAATACGATATTTATCAATTACTAAACTCAATGAGATTTGCCTACCTTGTTAATAAAAATAAATATATAATAAACGACATTGAAGCAATAGTTTATTCTTCACATAATATGCAGGCGATCATTGATATAATGTTAGATTTAATGTGCTACAAAAAATTTAATTTAAAAGAATTGGGACTAGTTAGAAAAATTGCCTGGAAGGTTCAAGAAATGGCAAGAATTGGAAACTGGATAAGTACCTGGGAAAGAGAAATTAATGAAGATGATTTCACCAGTGGTATTTTCGCCCTTGCTTTAGAAAACAAAATAATAAATTTTGACAGATTAAAAAAAGAAGATAAAATAAAAATTATAAACAAAATTAAAAAAGCAAAAATCAAAGAAAAGTTTTTAAAACAATGGTTAGAAAATTATCGTTTTATAAAAAAATTAAGTTTAAAAATCAAATCTATCAATTTCAAAAAATTTTTTTCTGGTTTAGAAAAATTGATTTTTTTTCACTTAGCTAGTAAGGGTTATAAATAAAATGATAAATTTTATTCTTGTTAACAAAATTTTAATAATTCCTATCAACATCGCTTGCTTGGGACTGGGAATATGGGTTTATTTGTCAAAAAGAAAAGAAAAAATTAATCAATTTTTCTTTTTAATGACAATCTTTATCTTCTGATGTTTTTTATTAAAATAAAAAAATGAAAAATTTTTTTAAATTACTATATGAAGAATTTATTTATGGTGGGCATCTATTATCATTGGGAGCAGTAGGAATTTTAATCTCAAGCGCTTTTATCTTTAATAAGCCTATAAATTTTTTTTTAATATTAATTGGGTATTCAATAAATCAAATTATTTATAATTATAATCATTTAAAAGAATTAGAAAAAGATTTCTTAACGAATCCAAATAGAGTTAAACATCTTAAAAAAATAAAAAAAATTAATTTGTTTTTATTTTGCGTTTATTTTTTAATTTTCATTTTGTCTTTGATTTATCTTAAAAAAATAAATCTGACTATTTTAGTCTTTTTTATTTTAATAGGGGGTATCCTTTTTACTGATGTTTTTAAAAAAATGACAAAAAAAATAACAGCATTTAAAAATATTTATGTTTCTTTTTTTTGGGCATTAGGAATATTCTTAATTGTAGTCTTTTATAATATTAAAGATTTAATTGCGATTTTTTTATTTTTTTTATTTGTTTTTTTAAGATTATTAACCAATACAATTTTTTTTGATATTAAAGACATTGAATCAGATAAAAAAGAAGGATTAAAAACTTTGCCAGTGTTATGGGGAGAAAAAAAAACTATTAATTTTCTTTATTTTTTAAATTTTCTTTCTTTTCTTCCAATTGTTATTGGTGTTTTTTTTCACGTTTTCCCTTTATTTTCTCTTCTTTTATGTTTATTCTATTTTTACACTTTTTATTATTTAAAAAATGCCAATAAAAAAAATATTCATAAATTATCTTATATAATAGCAGATGGAGAATATTTATTTTGGCCTATTTTTTTATTAATAGGTAAAATACTAAAAATATGAGAAAAATAGTTTTTTTAATGAACGAAATAATTTTATTTTTAATAATCTTTTTAGGAATTTTTTTAAGTTTTATAGTTTGGAATGCTGACCGAAAAAAGAAAACAAATCAATGGTTCGTAATAATGACCCTTTGTATTATTTTTTGGGTTATTTTTGCATTTTTAGGTGCCTCAACAAAAAATACCCTTCTTTCAACTTTTTTTTATAGATTAAATTTTGGTGCTGTTTCTCTTTCGCTTCTTTCTGCTTTTTATTTTTACGTTATTTATTTTTTAAATTATAAAGAAAAAAAGGAATATAGAATTATTGAAAAAATAGTCCTTCTCTGCAGTTTTTTTATCTTTTTCCTTTCGACCTTTACAGATACTGTAATAAAAGGTACAGTTATAAAGCCATGGGGTTCCGAAATAGTTTTTGGAAAAGGTAATATTCTTTTTAATTTTTATGCGGCTTCAATTAGTTGTTTCATAATTTTCTTGTTAATAAAAAAATACTTCCACTTACCAACGCAAGAAAAATTAAAAATACAATATTTTTTATTAGGAACATTTCTATCATTCTTATTTAATGCTATTTTTAATATAATTTTTCCTTGGGTATTCAAAACAACAGAATATCAACATTTAGGAGATTATTCCGCTATTTTTCTTCTCATTTTTACTGCTTATGCGATTGTCAAACAAAAGTTGTTTGGGATTAAAGTGCTTTTAACTGATATCCTTGTGGGCGTTATGGGAATTATTCTTTTGGTTCAATTTATTTTCGCTAAAACAATCGAGTGGAAGGTTTCAAGTTTTATCAATTTGGTTTTGTTTTTTTTCTTTGCTTACTTCGTCATTCAATCTGTTTACAAAGAAGAAAAACTCAAAGAAGATGCCATTGCTTTAGCTAAAAGAGAAAGGAAATTGAGAATTGGGGAACAAAGATTAAGACACGCCAGGGATCAGTTTATTTTAAGCTCTCAACATTATTTTCGCACCCCTATTTCCTCTATTATTGGATATTTACAATTGGTCTTTGAAGGTTTTTTCGGAAAAGTCCCAGAAAAAATGGAAGAAAAACTAAAGAATGTCTATCAATCTTCTTTAA
>Ga0197142_1001612_pt1 | contig 20487 bp, 16 predicted proteins | sample GBS60_MetaG_FD_148614 | JGI IMG/M metagenome (GOLD analysis project Ga0197142, IMG submission 148614) | Sediment microbial communities from Great Boiling Springs, Gerlach, Nevada, United States - GBS 60_MetaG | ecosystem: Environmental > Aquatic > Thermal springs > Hot (42-90C) > Sediment... | reverse complement strand
GGGGCTGAACAGCCCTTGCTCACGCCGCCGCGCACGGGCGAGGTGCGGCAGACTTCGGCGCTCACCGCCGAGGATCGGCTGCCGGATGAAAGGCGGCGCAACGGCCTCGAGCTTTATCTGGAAACGATCCTGCGATCGCCGCGCAAAGTGACCGTACTGGCCTACGGCCCGCTGACGAATGTGGCGCTGGCGCTGAAGGCCGAACCGCGCCTGGCCGAGCGCATCGAACGACTCGTGTTGATGAACGGAGTGTTCTTCCGGCCACAAACCGAGTACAACACAGTGCGCGATCCCGAAGCCGCGGCGATTGTTTTCTCCTCGGGTTTGCCCGTCGTCACCGTCGGCCTGGACGTGACCATGCAGTGCCGGCTCGCGGCGGAGGATCTTGCACGCATGGATGCATCCACGCTGGAGCCCGTGCGTTTTTTGCGGCGGCTGATCGGCATCTGGCAGGAGGGCAAAGCGGAGCGGATGCCGATTCTGCATGACCCGCTGGCCGTGGCGGTGACCTATCAGCCCGACTTGGTCAAGCTGGAAACCGGGCGCGTCGAGGTGGAGACCCGCGGGCAGCCCGGGCTCACCTACGGCATGACCTTGTTCCGGCGCGATCCCAAGGGCCTGGTCCGGGTGGCGTCAGAGGTGCAGGCTCGTCGTTTCCTGGATCTGTTCATGAGCCGCATCCTCGAGCCGCCTCACCGCCGGACGCCCTGAGCTTGACCCTGCCCACCCCCGGTCGTGCGGGACTTTTTGCACGCAGGCCCGGGAAGTAGTAAAGTAGGCGGGAACGGAGGATCGCGATGCCTTTTTGCCGAAACTGCGGTGCGCCCGTACAAGGTCAATTTTGTCCTCAATGCGGTACCCCGGTGGTGGGCGCCGCAGGACCATCCGGCAGTCCACCGACCCCGCCGCCGGCTGCCGGCGCGGCCGGGTTAAGTGACAACGCGGCCTCGGCTTTGTGCTACCTGCTGGGGTTCATCACGGGAATTGTCTTTCTGGCGATTGCGCCGTACAATCAGAACCGGATCGTACGCTTCCACGCCTTCCAGTCCATTTTCTTTTCCGTCGGATTGTTCGCGATCGCCATCGGGCTGGGCATCCTGTCCGTGATCCTTTTCGCCATATCCTTCTGGCTGGGAACGCTATTCAGCCTGCTGCAAACGATTTTCGGACTGGCGGTGTTCGTGCTGTGGCTTTATCTGATGTGGAAGGCGTACCAGGGTCAGAAGGTGTTGCTCCCCGTCGTGGGCCCGATGGCCGAACGACAGGCTTGAGGATTCTCAGTAGCCGGGTCGCGCACGCATCCGTCTATTCCACGTGAGAACTTTTCTCGTCCTTGTACTTCTCTGCCTGCCGGGCTGGTCCCAGCTTGTTCCACGCATTGCGGCCATAGAAATTTACGGCGCGCGGAAATTGTCGCCGGATCGGATCCGAAGGATGCTCGGCGTACGCGAAGGGGAGGCTCTGCCGCCCTCGAAAGCCGCATTGGAAGAACGGCTGGAAAGCCTGCCGGAGGTTGTGCGGGCCCGGCTGGAAGCTGTCTGCTGCGCCGACGGCGGCGCCATTCTGTACGTCGGCATCGAGGAGAAGGGAGCGCCGCATTTCACGTTTCGCTACCCGGCGCGCGCCAACCTGTCGGTGCCAACCGCGATTGCGGAGGCCTATCGGGGCTTCCTGCTGGCCGTCGAAGAGGCCGCCCGCAGAGGCGGCTTCACCGAGGACCTGTCCGAAGGGTATGCTCTGGCCAGCGACCCAAGCGTCCGCGCCTTCCAGGAGCGTTTTCGCGAACTGGCCGCGCAACACTTGCCACTGCTGCGCGAGGTCCTGCGCAAATCCATGCACAACGACCAGCGCGCCATCGCTGCGTACGTCATCGGCTACCAGCCCCGAGCCCGAGGCGTGGTCGAGGACCTGCAATACGCCATGCAGGATCCCGACGAGAGCGTGCGCGCCAACGCCATGCGCGCCTTGAGCGCCATCGCGGTGCTGGCGCGCAGCGATCCCGATTCGGGCCTGCGCGTCCAGCCGACCTGGTTTATCGAGTTGTTGAACTCCATCGTATGGAGCGACCGCTATCGCGCCGCCGAAGCTCTGGTCAACCTCACCGAGGACCGGAACCCGCGCACGCTCCAGCACATCCGGGAGCGCGCTCTGGAGTCGCTGGCGGAAATGGCGCGCTGGAAGGTGCTCGATCACGCCCTGCCCGCGTTCCTGCTTTTGGGCCGAATCGCGGGCTGGCCCGAGGACCGCATTCACCAGGCATGGGAGCGGGGAGAACGCGAATCCTTGCTCGCAGTCATCACGGGCAAGTGAGCCTGTGCACGGGCGCGGCGTTCCGGGTACCATAGTGAATTCAAGGACCGGAGGCCATGACCGACTATTCCCGACGTCAGTTCGCCCGCCAGGCCAGTCTCGCCACTGCGCTCAGTTACTCCCGGATCCTCGGGGCCAATGAGCGGGTGCGCATCGGCTACATCGGGTTGGGTAACCGCGGCGATCAGGTCCACGAGGCTTTCCTGGAGTACGCCGATCAGCAGACCGTGGCGGTCTGCGATCTGCGCGATGATTACATGGACCTGGCGGCCAAAAAATGCGGGACCAACCCGAAACGCTACAAGGACTACCGCAAGCTGCTCGACGACAAGGACGTGGATGCGGTCGTCATCTCCACGCCCGATCACTGGCACGCCCTGATGTTCATTGACGCCTGTAACGCGGGCAAGGACGTTTATGTGGAGAAGCCGCTCTCGCTCACCGTGGTCGAGGGCCGGCGTATGGTGGAAGCAGCCGAACGGACCAAGCGCGTGACCCAGGTCGGCATCCAGCGCCGTTCGGCGCCCTTCCTGAGGGAGGCCGCGGAGTTCGTGCGCTCGGGCGGCATCGGGCACGTGACGGTGGCCAAGGGCTATCACGTATTGAACGAGTGGCCGCTGGGCATCGGCAACCCGCCCGACGAGCCGCCGCCCAGCGAGTCCGAATGGGAACAGTGGTTGGGACCCGCCCCGAGGGTTCCCTACAACAAGAACCGCACTTACTATCGTTTCCGTTGGTTCTATCACTACTCGGGCGGTCAACTTACTAACTTCGGCGTGCATTACGTGGACATGCTCCGCTGGTGCCTGGGGCAGGACGCCCCGCACGCCGTGGTCGCTTTGGGCGGCAAATACGCCATCAAGGATAACCGGGAAATTCCCGACACCCTGGAAGTGCTCTGGGAGTGGCCGGGCCCGACTTTGATGGTTTTCTGCCAGTACAACTGCAACGCGGCGCCGGGTAACATCCAGAACGCGGAAATGGAGCTGCGCGGGACCAAGGGAACCATGTACATCCACGGCAATCGCTGGGAGGTCGTTCCCGAGAGCCAGGCCGCGGTGGAAGTGCCGGCGCGCACACCCGTGGACCGCAGCATCGAGCGCGCCTGGGGACCTTCGCGCAAGCCGGTCATGGAGCCGCGCAGCGCCAAGGGCAGCGCCGATACCCGCTTCCACGTGCGCAACTTCCTGGACTGCGTCAAGAGCCGCGCCAAGTGCAACTGCGACGTGCTGACCGGGCACCTGTCCACCGCCGCCACCTTGATCGGAAACATCGCGCTCAAAACCAAGAGTTACCTGGAGTGGGATCCCAAGGCGGAGCGCTTCACCAATAACGAGGCGGCCAACCGCCACTTGCATTATCGCTACCGGCCGCCGTACAAGCTGGGCTGAGTCAGCAGCGGGCGGCGCCTTCGATCCGAGCCAGGCGACGTTCGATCCAGCAGACCTCGTCGTCGAAGCCCGCCGCGCGGTGGAAGTCGAGCAACCGCCGGTAGCGGTGAACCACGTCGAATCCCAGGCTCCACTGTAACTTGCGCAGGTCCACCGGGCACAGGTGCAGCGGCCGGGCGTCGGATTCTTCCAGGTGGTTGGAGCCGTTCATCAGGCAGCGGTACCAGATGCAATGGGCCAGCCCGCACATGTGGCCGATTTCGTGCGCCAGCACTTTCACGCTGCGACGCAGCAGCAGCTTCATCCAGTCCGCCTTGCGCGGCTCGCCGTAAAACTGCGGATCATAGCGGACGAAACTGTAAACCCCTACGCGCTCGTTCACCCAGGCCTGGCCGAAGACGAAGTTCCACCCCGGTTCGGGGTAAAGATCCGTCATGGTGATTCCCAGCAGGGCGAAGGCGTCGGGCGGGCGGCGACGACGCAGCAACTCGAGCACATCGCCGGTCAGCCACTGCACGCGCCCGGTCCAGCGATTGCGGCGCTGCGTGATGCGGGTACTGGCCGGATCCACCGGAGGCAAAAGCTGCGCGTTCATCATGAAGAAGGCGGCGGCGAAGCGCCGCAACTGGTCGAGCGGCGGGGCCTGCCCGCAGGGGAACTCGCCCAACGGTTGCAGGTACAACACGTTGCGGTGCGGTTCCGGGCGTGAGGGACGGGAGTCCACAAACTGCTGGAAAGTCTGGCCGGGTTCGACTTGGTGGGCCAGCCAGTCGTGCGGGCCGGGTTCGGGCAGCGGCTCGAAATCCTCGCCGGCTTCCAACGTGCGGCGCACCGCCTCGGGGAGGTCGCAGACAGGCCCCAGCGCAGCCTGTCGCTCGGAGGCCGAGGGCGGGCGGAAGGGCACATTTTCAGCATAAAAGCCGGGGCCTTGCCAAAGCAACGCGCCCCTGGTCCGAACGATAATGCGAATGAGCGGAATCATATGGACGCCATTGAAGCTCTGAAAACCCGTCGCTCGGTTCGCTTCTTCCGCCCGGGCGCAGTCAGCCCCGAGGTTCTCGAGGAGTTGGTGGATTGCGCGCGCCTGGCGGCCAGCGGGCGCAACGAACAGCCTTGGGAATTCGTCGTCGTGCGCGATCCCGCGAAACTGCGCGAACTGGCGGAGTTCACTGATTTCGGGAAATTCATCGCCGATGCCGCCGCGTGCATCGTGGTGATCTGTCGTCCTTCCAAGTACTTCTTGGAGGACGGCAGCGCGGCCACGCAGAACATCCTGCTGGCGGCCCATGCACACGGTTTGGGGGCCTGCTGGGTGGCCGGGGACAAGAAGCCGTACGCGCCGAAGATCCTGGCCGCGATCGGGGCTCCGCCGGACTACAAGTTGATCAGCATGGTGCCGATCGGCTGGCCGGCGGAGAATCTGCCTGAACGCGCTCCCAAGCGCGCGCTGTCCGAAGTCCTGCACTGGGACCGATTCTGATCGGCCCGTGCCGCCATCGTCTCAGGGCACGGGATCGGGAATCAGAAAGCGGTGGGGATTCCCGAAGGACGCGGTGACCGCTTCGGCGGCCAGGTAGCCGCTGCGCACCGCGCCCTCCATCGTCGCAGGCCAACCCGTGCGCGTCCAGTCACCCGCCAGGAAGAGATTCCGGAAGCGCGTGACGGCCGGCGGTCGGCGCGAGACCAAACCCGGGCCCGGCGTGAACGTGGCGTTTGCCTCCTTGATGACGTGCGCGTCTTCCAGCCGGGCCCGGCAGACTGCGGGGAAGAACTCGGCGAGCTCACCAACGGCCCGCCGCACGATTTCCTCGCGCGGCAGCGGCAACAGACTGCGCGAGGCGCTGACCACGATTTGCACGGCGCGGCCTTGCTGTTGGCGGAACGCCCACTGAATCGTGCGGTCGAGCAGAGCCGCGTGAGGCACGTCCTGGACCGGGCGATCGAAAACCAGACGGATGCCAGTGATCGGCGAGGCCTCGAGCGGCGCCAGTCCCAGTTGAGGGACCAATGACCGCGCGGCTTCCGCCGGGACCGCCAGAATGTAGACGTCCGCGCGGTGCGAGACGCTGCCCGTCTCGATGCCGCCCACCCGCTCTCCCTCGATCGAAACGCGCTCCACACGCGTGCCCATGTGGAGCGTCACGTTGGGGCAGCGTCGCCAGTGATTTTCGGCGTAGAGTTCGACCAGCGGTACGGCGGGCACGCCCATCCGCGCGCCATCGCGCGAGGCCAGCAACGCGAGCCAGAGAACCTGCACGCCGTGCAGGGCTGAAGCGCGGTCGGGCTCCTCATTCAAGGCGCTGACGATGAGAGGTTGCCAGAAGCGCCGGACTGCGCGCGGGGTCTGCCGTCGCTGCCGAAGCCAGTCGGTCATGGACACGGCGTCCAGAAGGTCCGCGCGCCGGTAATCGCGGCGCACCGCGGCCAACGCGCGCACGATGCCGAGCTTGTCCCGGAACCCCAGAAAGCGCAGGCCGAGAAGGCCCGCCACGCGCCCCGGCCCCGATCGAGCCGCCGCACGCAAAACGGACCGGCGGCCGCCCGGCTCCACGAACACGATCTCGTCGTAAAAGCGGATCCGGTCCTCCACTCCCAGCCGGCGGTAAAAATCCAGGAGGTTGCGGCAACAGCCGAGCAGGATGTGCTGGCCGCGGTCCATCCATTCGTTCTGACCGGGGAGCAGGAACGACCCGGCACGCCCGCCGAGCCGATTGTGCGCCTCGAACAGCTCGACCCGGAAGCCTGCGCGGTCGAGAGCTACGGCGGCTGCCATGCCCGCCAGGCCTCCGCCGACGATGATCGCGCGCGGCACTCAGGCTCGCCGCAGTGCGGCGCGGCGCCCGTAGAGTCGGACGACGTTTTCCATCAGGCGCAGGCCGCACTGCTCCTCCAGGGTCAGCATGGATTCGGGATGGAATTGGACCGCCTCGACGGGCAGTTCGCGGTGACGCACGCCCATGATCACGCCGTCCTCGGATTCGGCGGTGATTTCCAGGCATTGGGGAAGTTTGTCTTTGCGGGCGTACAGCGAGTGGTAACGGCCCACCTGGAAAGTCTCGGGCAGCCCTTCGAAGACGCCCTGTCCCGTGTGGCGGATCCGCGAAGGCTTCCCGTGCACCGGGTAATCCAGCACTCCCAGTTCGCCGCCGAAGGCTTCGACCACGCCTTGCAATCCGAGGCAGACGCCGAAAACCGGGATTCCGAGTTCGGCGGCGTAGCGCACCAGTTGCGGGACGCCGAAGTCCGCCGGCCGCCCGGGCCCGGGTGAGATCAGGATCAGGTCGGGTCGAAGCTCCCGGATCAATTCCAGCGGGAAGCCGGCGCGGTAGGTGGTCACCTCGGCGCCGGTCTGGCGCGCGTAGTTCGCCAGGGTGTGGATGAAGCAATCGTCGTTGTCCACCAGCAGCATGCGCACGCCCTCGCCGGGGCGCGGTCCCGAAGGCGGCGGGGGAGGCGGTTCGGGTGGCTGCAACGCGCGGAAGAACCCGGTGGCCTTCAGGCGCGTTTCCGCCTCTTCGCGCTCGGGTACGGAGTCGTAGAGCAGCGTCGCGCCGGTCGCGTAAGAAGCCACGCCGTCCTTCAGATGGACGGTACGGATGAGGATTCCCGTGTTGATGTCGCCGTTGAGCAGGATCATGCCCACGGCGCCGCCGTACCAGCCGCGCGCGTCTTTTTCCAGATCCTCGATGGCCTGCGCGGCGGCCTTCTTGGGCGCGCCGATCACGGTGACCGCCCACATGTGGCTGAGGAAGGCGTCCAGGGAATCAAACCCCTCCGCCAGGATGCTCTCCACGTGATCCACGGTGTGGAAGACGCCGGCATAGGATTCGATCAGGCGGCGGCCCAGCACCCGCACCGACCCGGGCGTCGAGACGCGCGACTTGTCGTTGCGATCCACGTCCGTGCACATCGTGAGCTCGGATTCTTCCTTGCGCGAGTTCAGCAATTCGCGGATGGCTTCGGCGTCGCGCAGCGGATCGCCGGTCCGGCGCGCCGTTCCCGAGATCGGACACGTCTCGATCCGACGTCCTTCCACGCGCACGAACATCTCCGGGGAGGCGCCGATGAGCTGCTCGTCGCCGAACTGGAGCAGGAACTCGTAGGGGCTGGGACTGGCCACCTGCAAACGGCGGAACAGCTCCGAAGGCGGTCCGGAGTACGTCGCGCGGAAGGTGCGGCGCAACACGACTTCGTAGTAGTCGCCGCGCCGCATGCCCTCGCGCACCGCCTGCACTTTGGCGACGTACTCTTCGGGCGTGTGATCGGAAACAATTTCGCCCACACGCGTTTCGCCGGGCGGCGGCAGCCGCTCGCCGCTGCGTTCCAGCCCGAGCGTCGAGAGGCCCTCGCAGTCGAAATCATACTGGTAGCGCTCGATCAGCTCGCGCTTGCGGTCCATGAAATAGATGTCATCGCACAGGAACAGGTGGAGATCCTTCTGGTCGCCGCGCGGCAGCTTCAGACGGATGGGGTCGAACTGGAACAGCAGATCGTAACCGAAAGCGCCCACCAGGGCCAGCCGGTCGTCCTTGGGATGCCTGAATTCTTCGATCAGGGCGCGCAGGATCGAGAAGGCCGAGGGTTGCTTGCTGCGTGCTTCCTCGGGAAACAAGGGGGGCAGGGGCTTCAATTGCCCCACAAGCGCCCCGCCTTCCAGCCCCAGGCTTTCCCAGTGCGGGTGGCCTCCGAGCACGCGATGCAGCATCTGCACCAGCATTTGGCCCCGCAGGTTCAGAGGCCGGAATTCGAGCCGGCGTCCGCGGCCCACGATCTCCAGCGGCGGCCGTACCGACGCAATGTCCCAGCGAGAATAGCGTCCCGGGTATTCGTAACCCGAAGATAAGTAGAACCCGCGGTACTCATCCAGTTCCTGGAGCAAGTGCAACAGGCCCTTGCGGAAAGGCAGCCGGGACGTGGTTCGGGTAACGACAATGCCGTGAGGAGTACTGTAGCGAAGTTCGCGCATCGGCGGGGGCTATCGAGCCAGCATAGCAGAGGCCGGCGGCGATTACGCCTCAGCCCTGGAACACGCCGACGACGATCACCGCGATCGGGATGTCGCCGATCGTGGCGTGCAGGATCCAGTCCCCTTCATGCTGCCGGAGGCCGGCGGGCTCGGGCTTGTCCAGTTTCCAAACGCCCAGAATGGCCGGGTGCGAGGTGCCCGAGGCTTTGGTGCTCATCGCCACCAACTCGTCGTAGGAGGGCGTGGCGTTCAGATCCTTGTCTTCCGCAGCGGGAATGATCTTGAGAAAGTCGCGCTGCGGGGCGATGCCCTGGTGCGCGCCATCCACCGGGTAGTAGGCGAGGCGCAGCGTGTACACGCCGGCCTTGATCGTCTGGCCGCGACGGTCAGCGCCCCGGCCGGGAAATCGAATTACGCCCACCAGACTGCCGTGGGGGATGGTGGTGAGCGAGACGCCTTCCTCGGTCGTGGCCGGCCCGGAGGGGGCCTGCGCGCGGAACCACAGCTCGGCGAATACGCTGCCGTTGGGCGCGATGATCCGGTGGCCTGTCTTCTGAAGCGCCTCACGAATGGCGGGCGCCAGCTCCTCGGGCGGAGCCCCGGCGGCCTCGTACTTGTACTGTGCCCATGCAAACAGGCTCAACAGCGGCAGAGTCAGCAGAGACTTCCTCATGGACTCGAGCTCCTTTCTTTCAGGTTAGCGCTTGTGGGGCGGCCGGGAGCGAGCTGTTCAGCGCGCCGCCACCCCGGTCACCAACAGGGCTACGACGACTTCCCCGACGCCGGCGTGCAGGATCCACTCGCCGCGCCGGTTCATCTCGAAGCGCGGGGTGACGCCGGGCGTCCCTCGCATCCAGCGCAAAACGCCCTTGCTCCGGGTGGCGAACTCCTCCGGCGGTTCGAGCGCCTGATCTGCCGAGGCCGGGATCAGAACGACGGAATCGCCGCCTGCGTAGCGGAGCGTGTACAACCCGCGCGGGAATCCACGCCCGCTGCGATCGGCGCTGGGCGCCTGGTATTCGATCACCCCGAGCAGAGCGCCTTCCGGGATGGCCCACTGCCGGAGAGCGTCCTCCATGCTGGTCTCTTCCAGCGGCGCTTCGCGCAACCACAACTCGCAGAAGCGAAAGCCGCGCGAATCCACCACGCGCGCGCCCCGCTCCGCCAAGGCTTCGCGAATCGCCGGCGCCAGCTCGTCGGGCGGCGGACTACCGCGTTCCGCGCGATAGGGAGCAGGCGCCGCCGCCGCGAGGGCCAAGGCCCCGAGCGTCATCAGCAAGTTGCGCCTCATATGGTCTTAGATGCTTCGGGCGCAGGACCGTTTCAGGGCCTCCGGGCTTGCGGCAGGGTTCAGACCTTGGGACAATGATTACCCGCGACATGGTCCCGACCCTAAGAATCTCGGCCGTTCAGGTTCTGGCTCTCGCCTGCCTGGGGGTGGTGGCGGGCGTCTGGCTCAAGCGGAAGATTCGCCTGCTGGATTGGCTCAACATCCCGGCCAGCGTGCTGGGCGGTTTCATTTACGCGTTGATCGCCCTGCTGCTGCGCGATCGTTACCTGAACCTGGAATTTGATTTGGTCCTGCGCGACATCCTCATGGTGGCCTTTTTTACGACGGTTGGGCTGCGCGCCAGCGTGCGCCTGGTGCGTCAAGGCGGTGCGCAGGTGCTCCGGTTCTGGCTGCTGGCCTCCCTGGGTGTGGTGGTGCAAAACGTGCTGGGAGTCGGTCTGGCGCGGCTTCTGGGGATTGATTCCCTGGCCGGCCTGATCTGCGGCTCGGTGACCATGGCGGGCGGTCCGGGCACGGCGCTGGCCTTCGGACAGACGTTCGAGCGCCTGGGCTTACGGGGCGCAACGGACTTGGCGATCGCCGCGGCCATGTTCGGCATCGTCGCGGGGGGATTGCTCGGAGGTTTCGCCGGCGGACGATTGATCGAAAGGGGGCGCCTGCAACCGGCGCCCGTCGAGCAGGCCGCGACCCTGGAAGTCGTGGCTTATGCCGCTGACCCGCCCGAACGTCGGACCCCGACTCTGGAAGGTGCGCGTGCCTCGGAGAAAGCCTCGCTGATGGATAACGTCGCGGCGGTCGCGGTCGCCATGGGCATCGGCAGTCTCATCAGCCTGGGGATTCAGCGGCTGGGCGTGGTCTTGCCCGCTTACATCGGCGCCATGATCGCGGCCGCGATCATCCGGAATCTGGACGATCGGTACCGCTTCGCAGGCCTCGCCCAGCACCACATTGACGACATCGGCGGCATCTCGCTCAACCTGTTCATCGTCATGGCGTTACTCGGATTGCGGCTCTGGGAGCTGGTGCACCTGGCCGTGCCCGTGCTGGTGATCCTGCTCGCTCAGGTTCTGCTGGTGTGGTCGCTGAGCGTCTGGATGACGTTCCGCTGGATGAACCGCGACTACGAAGCGGCCGTCATGGCAGGCGGCTACTGCGGTTTTATGCTCGGAACCACGGCCAACGCGCTCGCTGCGATGGGAGTGCTGGTGGAAAAATACGGCCCGGCGCCGCGCGCCGTCCTGGTGGTTTCGCTGGTGGGCGCGTTTCTGATTGACTTTACCAACGCCACCATCATCACGGCCGCGGCCAACCTGCTGCGCTGAGTAGAGTCAGCGCTCAAGCAGCGGGACGAAGACCCGATCCAGCTCCGCCTCTGCCCAGCCGCTCAGACGAACGCCGCGCAACAGGCGCCACTGCTCGCGATGCTCCACGACCGCGCCCGGATCCACGGCGCGCAAGGGCCCCAGCGTTTCCAGCTCGAGGAATTCGTCGTTGGTGAAAGTTTCAAACGAGCAGCCGAAGTCCGGGTAGGTGGCGGCAGGGTCCGCCGCCGTTTCTTTGAAGAACAACTCGGAATCGAGCAGGTAGGCTCCCCAGGTGCGGGGATTGAACAAGCCGATCTTCTGCGGCGACGCCCGTTTGGGGTCCTGGCGCAAAACCAGATATTTGGCAAAGTACATCCAGCGCGGATCGGACAGGTCGGTGTACGCCCACATCACCAGCGGATTTGTCGGCAGCAGGACCTCGGGGTGCTTGCCGCGGGGCGGGAAGCCCATGACGGCGACGCCGCCCGGCGCCATCATGGTGAGCGCCCAGGGGGCGAATTCGATACGCCACGGGTTGGTGTTGCGGACGCGGTGCAGGACCTCGACGCGATCCTCCGAATCCGACATTTTTACTACGATTTGTTTTTCGAGCCCGGTGCCCGGCTCTACCGGCGCGGTGGCCTCCAGCGTATCGCCGCGGATCTCGATGCGCACCGGCGAGTTGTCCGGCGCCCAGGTCGTCTCCAGCCGCTCGGGGGCGACCCAGAGGCGGTGACCGCCGCGAAGCTGGAAGTCCTTTTCCCCGCGCTTGCCGAGCTGGTCGGGATATTCCTTGAACAGGTTGCGCCCGCCCACGAAGGCGCAGCGGATGATGCGCGGGCCGACGTCGCCCGTCACCACCAGCTCGATGCGCCCGTTGGTGACGCGATAGCAATTCTGCCAGCCCTGGTACGCGATTTTTTCGATTTTCACCGCACTGCAAGCCGTCATGGCGCTCACCAGAAAAACCATTCCCTTTCGGACCATCGCCGCCATTATAAGCCGCGGATCCCGCGGTGAGTGGGGCCGCAAACCGCTCGCCCCCTTGGCCTCAGTTGACGGCCTCGGCCTTTAACAATCGCGGACGGCTTGCTCGAACTCCCAAAACGACGGGCACCGCTGCCTCAACGTTTCCAGGTCCAGCCGTGAGGCGATTTGCTGGTAGACGGCGGGAGTCGCGACGAGCCCGGCCATTGACAAGAGGTTGTGAAGGCGGGTCTTCGGATCGCCTATGCTCTCCAGGTGTTCCTGCACTGGAGGAACTCGGGCATGACCCCCTCGCTCGGACGCGACCGAGTTTATGGCGTTTTCGTCCGCCAGCAGCCAGGTTTCGAGCTCCTGGCGGACGATGCAGAAGTGCAAGTTGCCTGCGCGCGGGCGAGCAAGATGTTCGACTCTCTGGGATAGTGACTCGCGAACTTTGTCCGGCGGCTTCTGATCGGCATCGCAGACCACCAGCGCCTTGTCCACGGGTTTCCCGTGGTGCACGTGCTCGAAATTGCGGAGGTAACCGGGAAATTTCTGTTTCAGTCGCGCCTTGCCGCCGCACGGGCGCACATACAAGGTGACCGGGCTTTGCGCGACCCGTCTGGCGAGCGTTTCGAGCACGGCTGCGTCGTAATGGCCCTCCACAATCAAGCCGATGACGAGCTCACTCACCGAGCAGGGCCCCCGAGTAGAAGAGATCGCCCAGACCGAGATCCTTGTGCTCCAGAAGCTCGCGCAGGTGGGCTTTGTCCCGCGGATAACTGACGATCGTCTCGCCCTCGCGTTTCTGAAAGACGATGACTTCCTCCAGATCGAGACGATCCACGAGATAGGGCGAGTGGGTGGTCAGGATCACCTGAGTGGCATTGGGGGGCTCCCACTCGCCTTGTCGTTGCCGCAGGACTTCCACGAGCACCTCGATCAGCCGCGGATGAAGATGATTTTCAGCCTCCTCGATGAAGCAAAGCGCGGGCCTCAGATCAGGCGGGCTGAAGAGCAGCGACAGCAAGGCGATGAAAACCAGCTCGCCGTCCGACATGTCCGGCAGAGTAACCGGTCGCTTCAAGGGTTTCTCCCTAGAAGCCAGTAAGACTGTAGCCTGTTGGGTCGGCCAGGTAAACAAGTCCGCGAAATCGGGGAAGACATCCTGACACGCTTGTCGGATTCGGGCGAACGCCTCCGTGTAACGGGTTTGCAGGTGCATGAGCCATGCCGAGAGGTTCTCGCCGTGTTCGGAAAGAAACGGCGGGGCCGCAGTCGGGTTTATGTTTCGCATGAGATGCGGGACCAGCCGATAAAAGTAAGTTGATGCCATTATGCGTCGCAGGAACGAGCCGTCCCAGTTGGGGACGTCATATTCGATAACCGCCCTTGCAGGATCTACATGGGAGAAAACCTGCTGGCCGTCTTTGTTGACGAGGGATCGGTAGTATCCTTCGGCGACAATGAGCTGCTTGTCCTCAAGGGAAAGACACTCTCGGAGGATCCTGATTGCGCCCCTTTCGTCAGCGATGAGTTCCAGTTGGTAGTCCCACGGCGCGCTGATGTCGGTGGATGAGCCCCGGTTGCCCCCGCGCAAGTTGATGGCCATGACGTTGGACTCGCCGCCTTTCCAGGTGTGCTCGTGAAAGCCGCCGGGAAACGCGTTTGCTACCCCCAAAAGGCCGGGCTCAGCAGGAAAACAAATGCGGCGGAGAAGCTGAAATGCCTGTATGAAGTTCGACTTGCCCGACATGTTTGGCCCCACCAGCACGTTGAACGGGCCCAGCGAGACCTCGACGTCGCGAAATGACTTGAAGTTCCGAATGCGAACAGACGTAATCATCAAGCCTCCGGGAGCCGATCCTCCGTCTCGTCCCCCATTATAGATCCCGTTTTGACTGCCGACTCCGCGTTCGCTTCGCCTTCCCGGTTCCTTCTCGAGTGTTTTTCGGGCTCTGCGTCCAGACGGCTATAATCGGTGTTGACCCGATGAATCGTCACGAACCGTTCCAGTTTCACTCGCTGGAGGAGCTGGTCGAGCGCATTCAGGAGCTGGGCGTCGAGTTAGAGGTTAGCCACGACATCAGCCCCTTGCTCGAGCCGTTCCCGATAGACGGCTTCCGCCTGCCCAACCGGCTTGTGGTGCAGCCGATGGAAGGCTGCGACGGGCGCGCGGACGGCGCGCCGGACGAACTCACGTGGCGCCGTTACCGCCGCTTTGCGGCCGGCGGGGCCGGCATCATCTGGTTCGAGGCCACCGCCGTCACGCCCGAATCCCGCGCCAACCCCCGACAGCTCTGGATTCATGAAAACGTGGTGGATGAGTTCGCGGCGCTGGTGGCCGAGACTCTGAAAGTCGCGCGCGAAAGCTGCGGCCACCGGCCCTTTCTGGTGTTGCAGTTGACTCACTCCGGCCGCTACAGCAAGCCGGGCCGCAAGCCCACGCCCATCATCGCCCATCGTTCGCCCTACCTCGACCCGCTGCACAAGCTGCCGCCCGATTACCCGATCATCAGCGACGAGGAGCTGGAACGGCTGGAAGATCGCTACGTGGAAGCGGCGCGCTGCGCGCAACGCGCCGGCTTCGACGCGGTGGACATCAAGGCCTGCCACCGCTACCTGATCTCCGAGCTGCACGCCTCCCACACCCGGCCCGGACGCTACGGCGGCTCGTTCGAGAACCGCACTCGCTTTTTCCGTAACATCGTGCGCAAGATTCGCGACGCGGTGCCGGGTTTGATGGTGACCTCGCGAATGAACGTCTACGACGCCATGGCCTACCCCTACGGCTTCGGCGTGGATCGCGAGGATCCCTCCAAACCCGATCTGACCGAGCCCATCGAGCTGGTGCGTTTCCTCAAGGAACAGGGCGCCCCGCTGGTCAACATCACGGTGGGAAATCCCTATTACAACCCGCATGTGAACCGGCCTTTCGATCTGCCGACGGTGGGAGCTCCTGTTCCCGCGGAGCATCCGCTCTATGGCGTGGCGCGCTTCGTGCGCATCGTGAGAAACATTCAGGAGGCGTTCCCCGGCTGGCCTGTCATTGGCGCGGGCTACACCTGGCTCAGGCAGTTCTTTCCATACGTGGCGGCGGCGGCGGTGAAGCGCGGCTGGGTCTCGTTGGTCGGCCTGGGCCGCATGGCGTTCGCCTACCCCGAGTTTCCACGCGAGTTGGCCGAACGCGGCCGGCTCGATCCGCTCAAGGTTTGCGTGGCCTGCTCGGCGTGCACGCAGATCATGCGCGACGGCGGCCGCACCGGCTGCGTACCGCGGGATGCGGCCGTGTATGAGCCCATCTACAAGGAAGGCCGCGCCGAGTCGGTGGATGGCATCCAGGCCATGGCGCGAACGTGCCTGCAATGCAACGACGCCACCTGCATCGCGCACTGCCCCACGCGCATCAACATCCCCAAGTTCATCCGGGAAATCGCCGAGGGCCGCTTCCGCGACGCCTACGAGACCCTGCGCGCCTCCAACGTACTCACCACGGTTTGCGGCTACGTATGCCCGGCCGAGACGCTTTGCGAATCGGTCTGCATTGCCAGGCACTACACGCAGACGGTTCCCATCCGGCACTTGCAGCGGTGGGTGTCGCGCCTGGCCGTTGAGGAAGGCTGGGCCGCCGAACCGCGCCCGCCGCAACGCCGTGAAGGCAAGCGCGTGGCGGTGCTGGGCGCAGGCGCTGCGGGCATCGCTGCGGCCGCGGCGCTCGCCTCCCTTGGCTACAAGGTGACGCTGATGGATCGCAGGGAGGCGCCGGGGGGCGTAGCCTACGAAACCATCCCGCCCGAGCGACTGCCGGACCCGATCCTGCTTCGCGAAGTCGAGGATGTGCTGACTTCGAGTGGCGAGGTTGAACGACGCTGGCGCGTCAAGCTGGGTCCTGGCTATACGCTGGATGACGTCCTGCGCGAGGGCTTCGAAGGCGTGGTCCTCGCCCTCGGATTGACGCGTTCCATCGAGCTGCCCGGCGCCAGGCGGCCCAAATCCGGCGTGATCGGCGCCCTGGAATTTCTGGCGCGCGTCAAGCGGGGCGAGCGCGTCTCGGGCTCGGTGCTGGTGCTGGGCGCGGGCAACACCGCCATGGATGCCGCGGTTTCGGCCAAGCGCGCCGGCGCGAGTGACGTCGCGGTTGTCTACCGTCGTTCGTTCGCGGAAATGCCCGCGTGGCCCGAAGAACGGGATCACGCGGTGGCTTTGGGAGTCCACTTCCTGATCCTCACGCAGCCGCTCGATTACGTCGCCGATAGCGAAGGCCGCCTGACCGGCTTGCGGGTGGCCCGGACGCGGTTGGGGGCGCCCGGGCCGGACGGAAGGCGCAGGCCGGAGCTCATCCCCGGAACCGAGCACGTGCTGCCGGCCGATCTGGTGGTCGAGGCCATCGGTCAACAAGTGGACGAGGAATTGTTGCAGGCGTTGCCCGGCGTGCGCTTCGAGCGCGGCCTGGTCTGGACGCGGGAAGGAACCCTGGAGACGAGCCGCCCGGGCGTGTTCGCAGCCGGCGATCTGATCAACGGCGGCACGACCGTGGTGCAGGCCGTGGCCGAGGGCAAACAGGCCGCCCGCGAACTTCACGCCTGGCTGGCCAATCGCCTGGTGATGATCAGCCTTTGAACGAGTTCGGACAGGATCCAGGATCGAGAGGAGAACGAGCGTGGCGAAGATCGGATTCATCGGTTTGGGAATCATGGGCAAGCCCATGGCCCGCAACCTCATGAAGGCGGGACACGAGCTGGTGGTTTACGACATCCGGCCCGAGCCGGTCGAGGAGTTGGCGGCCGAGGGCGCAGCGCGCGGCTCATCGCCCCGCGACGTGGCGGCGCGCAGCGACATCGTGATTACCATGCTGCCCGACGGCCCCGAAGTGGAACAGGTGATCCTCGGGCCGGACGGAGTGCTGGAAGCGGCGCGCCCCGGATTGATCGTGGCGGACATGAGCTCGATCAGCCCGGTGGTCGCCCAAAAGGTCGGCGAGGAATGCAAGAAACGGGGCGTCGAATTTTTGGACGCTCCCGTTTCAGGCGGTGAGCCGGGCGCCATCAACGCCACCTTGGCCATCATGGTGGGCGGTGAACAAGCGACTTTCGAAAAGGTGCTGCCCATCTTCCAGGCCATGGGCAAGAGCATCACGCTGACCGGGCCGGTGGGCGCCGGCAACGTGACCAAGCTGGCCAATCAGATCATCGTGGCCGTGAACATCGCGGCCGTGGGCGAGGCGCTGGTGCTGGCCACCAAAGCGGGCGTCAACCCGGATCTGGTGTTCAACGCCATCAAGGGCGGCCTGGCCGGAAGCGCGGTGCTGAACGCCAAAGCGCCCATGATCATCAGCCGGAATTTCAAGCCGGGCTTCCGCATTCGCCTTCATCACAAGGACCTGCGCAATGCCCTGAAGGCCGCGGAATCGTTGAGTGTTCCGCTGCCCGTCACCACCCTGGTGCAGCAGATGCTCACCGCCCTGCTCAACGAAGGCGAGGGCGAGCTGGATCACTCCGGCATCGTACGGTTCACCGAAAGGCTCGCCAAAGTCGAGATCGCGCCGCAGGCCTGATTGTCGCTTTCGATGACCATGCGGCGGAGCTGCCCGCAGGCCGCGTAGATGTCCTGGCCGCGGGGCTTGCGGATGAAGCAAGGCAACGAGCGCTGCACGATGGCCTGGAAGGCGAGCACCCGATCCGGCGCCGGCGGCTCGTAGGGAATCCCGGGGCCCGGATTCAGCGGGATGAGATTCACGGTGGCGCGCAGTTGACCGAGCAGTTTGACCAGCCGGCGCGCGTCCGCGTCCGAATCATTGACGTCTCGGATCAGCACGTATTCGAACGTCAGGCGTTCCCAGCTCCGCAAGGGGTAGCTCCGGCACGCCTCGAGCAAATCTCGCAACGAGTACTTGCGCGCAACGGGAACGAGGCGGCGCCGGACCTCGTCCGTGGTGGCGTGCAACGAGATGGCCAGCTTCGGACGGATGTCCGCGCGGGCCAGTTCATAAATCTTGGGGACGATACCCACGGTCGAAAGCGTCATGCGGCGGAGCGAAAGTCCCACGCCCTCCGGATCCGCCAGCAAGCGCGTGGCCTTGAGCACATTGGGCAAGTTCAGCAGGGGTTCGCCCTGGCCCATCATGACCAGGTTGACGCGCTGCTGATCGGGTTCGAGGTTGTGCTCACGCAACAGCACGATGACTTGCCCGACGATTTCGCCTGCGGTGAGGTTCCGTTCCAGCCCGAGCGCGCCCGTCATGCAGAAGGTGCATCCCGCCGGGCAGCCCACTTGCGTCGAGATGCAGAAGGTGGCGCGCGCCGCCTCAGGCATGAAGACGGCCTCCACCGTGCGCTGATCCTCGAGACGGAGCAGGTAGCGCCGGGTTCCGTCGGCGGATTCATAATGACGCTCGATTTCGGGCAGACCGATGCGGTAACTGGCCGCGAGCTTTCGCCGCAGCTCGAGCGGCAGAGGCGTCACGGCTTCCAGGTCAGATAGGCGCTGACGGTAGATGGCATGATAGAGTTGCCGAGCGCGGTAGCGGGGCAGTTCGGCGCCCAACAACGCGGCCAGTTCGTCGGCATCCAGACCCAGCAACCCCACCACGAGCCCAGCGTATCATCCCGAACCTTCTCCCCGGGAACCGGGTTATGCTGGTAGCATCGATGGCCGAGGTTGGCGCAAAGGAGGACAGCCTTTATGGACAGACATCAGAAGCAAAAGTGGCGCTTTTCTCTGATCTACCTGGCAGTGGCGGCGCTGGCCATGTACTCGTTCCAGATGCTGCTGGTGGCGCCCCAGCCCAGGACGGTTTCCTACAGCGAGTTCGTGGCCGAGGTCAAGGCAGGCCGGCTGGCCGAAGTCAACATCACAGAAAGACAGTTCATCGGCCTGCCCAAGCAGGAAGCAGGCAAGGGCAAGCCGGTGCTGCTGGTGGCCACGCGCCTGCCGGGAATTGACGATACGCCGCTGGTCCGGGAGTTGGAGGCGCAGAACGTCAAGCTGTCCGGACGGATCCAGGTCCGCTCGTGGTGGCTGGAATTCCTGCTGTCCTGGATCTTGCCGCTGGGCGTGTTGTTCCTGATCTACGCGTATGGGATGTGGCGGATGGGCCAGACCAGCGGTCCCTTGAGCCTGGGACGCAACCGCGCGAAGATCTACGACGAATCCAGCCGCATTGGGGTGACCTTCGCCGACGTGGCGGGTGTGGACGAAGCCCGCAACGAGCTGATGGAGATCGTGGACTTCCTGAAGAATCCAGCCAAGTATCAGAAGCTGGGAGGCCGCATTCCCAAGGGCGTTCTTCTGGTCGGCCCGCCGGGCACGGGCAAGACCCTGCTGGCGCGGGCGGTGGCGGGCGAAGCCGGCGTGCCTTTCTTTTCCATCTCCGGCTCCGAGTTCGTCGAGATGTTCGTGGGCCTCGGGGCGGCGCGCGTGCGCGATCTCTTCGAGCAGGCCAAACAGAAAGCGCCTTGCATCGTCTTCATTGACGAGCTGGATGCGCTGGGACGCTCCCGCGCGGGGGGCGGCGTGGTCTTCAGCCACAGCGAGCAGGAGCAGACCCTGAACCAGCTCCTGGTGGAGATGGACGGCTTCGATTCCTCCAAGGGCGTCATCATCATGGCGGCGACCAACCGTCCGGAAATCCTGGATCCGGCTTTGCTCCGTGCCGGACGCTTCGACCGTCACATCGTCGTGGATCGTCCGGATCTGAAGGGACGGCTGGAGATCCTGAAGGTTCACGCGCGCAAGGTGAAGCTGGCGCCGGACGTCAATCTGGAGACGGTTGCGGCGCGAACTCCGGGCATGGTGGGCGCGGATCTGGCCAATATCATGAACGAAGCCGCGCTGCTGGCGGCCCGCCGGGGGGCCGGGCAGGTCGAGATGCGCGACCTGGAAGAGGCCATTGACCGGGTGTTGCTGGGTCTGGAGAAAAAGAGCCGTTGCCTGAGCTGCGAGGAAAAGCAGCGCGTGGCTTATCACGAGGTCGGTCACGCGCTGGTGGCGCTTTCGGTTCCCCACTCCGACCCGGTTCACCGCATTTCGATCATTCCGCGCTCGATCGGGGCTCTGGGGCATACGCTTCAGCTCCCCACGCAGGAAAAGTGTCTGCTGACGCGGCCCGAGCTGGAGGACCGCGTGGCCGTGCTTTTGGGCGGGCGCGCGGCCGAGGACATTGTCTTCAACGGCGTGGTCTCGACGGGGGCGGCAGATGACCTGGAGCGGGCTTCGGAACTGGTGCGTCAGATGGTGACCCGGTTCGGGATGAGCGAGGAG
>Ga0197142_1001610_pt1 | contig 20509 bp, 15 predicted proteins | sample GBS60_MetaG_FD_148614 | JGI IMG/M metagenome (GOLD analysis project Ga0197142, IMG submission 148614) | Sediment microbial communities from Great Boiling Springs, Gerlach, Nevada, United States - GBS 60_MetaG | ecosystem: Environmental > Aquatic > Thermal springs > Hot (42-90C) > Sediment... | reverse complement strand
CTATCTCGAGGTACCGCTCATGCTGGAGGCCACGGCCGTACCCCATGCCCAGGTTGTAGCCGATCAGCTCGCCGGCATCGGGATTGATGCGACCGAGCCGTTGATGGCGTTGACGGTGACGTTGCGTGAGGTGGTCGAAGCACCGCCAGAACGCCGCCCGCCGCCGATCACGCCGTCGGAGCCGGCACCGGCGCCTTCCCCACCGCGGGTCATAACGTCGCCGGCGCCCACAAGCGAGCCGGCGGCGGCGGCCACAGCCCCCCGCCGCGCCCCTCGCGCCCCTGAACCGGCTGCTGCCCAGGCGGTTCGTCCCCGGCGGTCGCTGCTGCGATCGGCCGGACCGCCTCGTCGGATCCCCTACGTCCTCCCTCTCATCGGGGCCATTATCCTGATCATCCTCGTGCTCACGGCCGGCATGTGGTATCTGCAAGGGCAGCAACGGGCCCGATACTTTGCCGACTTTATCCGGGGCGCCACCATCCAACTGGAGGCCGCCCAAAACACCACCGATGAGAACCAGCAACGCTTGTACCTCCAGGCGGCGCAGGAACAGCTCGATCAGGCCGCCGTCTTCTACCCCAACCATCCTGAGGTCGCCGCCCTCCGCAGTCGCATTGCCGAAGCCAGAGCCAGGGTCAACCGGGTGGTCTCGTTATTGGCCGGCTTCGATGTGCCTCTGATCGCCTTCGATGCGGCCATCCGCCAGCCGACCCGGGTGCTGGTCAGCGGCCTGAACATTTACATCCTCGATACCCGGCAGGGGGTTCTGGAGCGCTACCGATTGGACGAAAGAACCGGCGATCGCCTGCGCGATGAAAACCCAGAGACACTCGTCCGCAGCGGCGACACCGTTGGCGGTCGTCGCGTGGGGGAATTGGCCTTCGCCGTATGGGCGCCGGCCATGGGCAATCGTACGGCTACGGGTCCCCTTGTCCTCGATCGCGGTCTCCAACTCTTCGGTGTGGTCGAAAGCCTGGGTCCGGTCAATGTGGCTTTGGCGGCCAATCCCGGCCTTGGCATCGTGACCGACATGCAGTACTACATCGGCAATCTGTACTTTCTCGATACGGCCAACTCGCAGATCTGGCGTTATCGGCCCACCGGCGATGGCTATGAAAACAGCCCCGAACCCTATTTCCAAACCGGGATCAACATCAGTCCGGCCACGGCCATGGCCATTGACGGTGCCATCTGGCTGCTCCACCCCAACGGCACCGTCCTGCGCTATTTCAACGGTGCCCAGGAACCTTTTGCCCTCGATATCGTCGATCCTCCTATTGGCAAAGCTGTGGCCATTTGGGTCAACGACGTCGATCCACCCGACGGCCGCATCGTCATCGGGGATGCCGGCAGCAATCGCGTGCTCGTCTTCGATAAACGCGGCCAACTGCTCGGCCAGTTGATGCCCCTGAACCGGCCCGGCATCCTGGAACGCTTGCGCAGCCTGACCGTAGACGAGACCAACAACTACCTGTACCTGCTCACCGATAACGCCCTTTATCAGACACCGTTTCCGCCTCTGGACCGTGCGAACAGCGGGCCTTGAGGTTTGTTAGCCTATGTCTACCCTTCCCTCGACTCCATCCCCTCAGCCTTCTCTCCGTCCACGCCCCGTTATGGGGATCGTGTTAGGCCTCCTCCTGGTCTTTTTTCTGGTGGGCTTCGCCTATGCCAGCATGCTCTTTTTCGAGACGACCCGCGCCATTGTGCTCAACGCGCCGCAATGGAGCCGCCAGGGCGAAAGCGAAATCGGCGACATCGTGCGCGCCACCGGCGGCGAGTCGATTCTGGCCGATCCCCAGGAGGCGACCGCCAATACCGACCTGCAAGACGTGACGGCGCCCCTCTGGTCGGCCGGTTCCGGTCAGGGGCGTATCAACATCCTGCTGCTGGGCATTGACCAACGGCCCCAGGAAAAGGGCTATTACCGCACCGATACCATGATCGTGTTCACCGTTGACCCTGCCAGCGGGGATATAGGGATGCTTTCGATCCCGCGCGACCTGTGGGTGACCATCCCCGGCTATGGCGAAGGGCGCATCAACACGGCCCATGTCATCGGCGACCTGCAAAAACGGCCCGGAGGCGGCCCGGCTTTGGCCAAAGAGACGGTGGCTCAATTGTTGGGACAACCGATCCATTACTATTTTCGCGTCAATTTTGAAGGATTTCGCAAAATTCTCGACGAAATCGGTTGTATTGAAATCGATGTGCCTTATGATATCAACGATCCCACATTTCCCGACAATAACTACGGTTACGACCCATTTTATATCAAAGCCGGCCACTACTGCATGGATGCCGAAACAGCGCTGAAATATGCCCGCACCCGCCATGCCGATAGCGACTTCGGGCGCATGGAACGCCAACAGCAGGTTATCCTGGCCATCAAAAACAAAGTACTCAGCGCCGGACAGTTGCCTCATCTCATTGCCCGGGCGCCCGTCTTGTTGACCACGCTGGCCGATGCGGTCCAGACCGACATCCCCGCCACCCAACAGATCATGCTGGCCAACCTGGCCCGTCGCCTGAATACGGCCAACCTTCGCCGCCTCGTCATCGACCGTAGCATGGCTGTGGGCACGGTCACGGCTTCGGGGGCCAGTGTGCTCATCCCGCAAATGGCCGTGCTGCGGCCGGCCGTCGAGGCTTTCTTTAATCCCGAAATCGTCCCGACGCCGACGCCGATCGTCAACTCCGAGCGGATCGAGCAGCTCCGGGCCGAACAGGCCCGCATTGCCGTCCTCAACGGCACCCTCGACCCCGATCTGGGACGGCGCACGGCCGAATGGCTGAGCAGTCAGGGCTTCCTCGTCGTGGGCTACGGCCCGGCCGACCGCACCGATTACGCCCAAAGCCAGATCGTCGAGTATCGGTCGAAACCGTTCACCCTGCGCCAACTGGTCGAGATCTTCGCCGTCGGCGATGACAGCATCCATCCGGCCGTCGGCCCCATCGGCGATATCGATATCCAGGTGATCATCGGCGCCGATTTCCGTCTGGCTACGCCTTGAGCGCCCGCCGAGACATAAACGGACACCAACCGCCATAACATGACCCTTATCATGGACCGGCTGCTGTTTCCATGACACAATGCCCTCAAGGAGACGATCATGGTCCGAGTGCGCGATGTCATGACGCCAAACCCGGTTACCATCGGCCCTCACCAGTCCATTGCCTCGGCTCTGGCCCGCATGCGTCGCGGCCACTTTCGCCGTCTACCCGTGGTCGAACGGGGCAGGCTGGTGGGGATCGTAACCGATCGCGATCTGCGGCTGGCAATGAACTCGCCGCACGTGCTGCGTGAAGGGTGGTACGATACCTATTTGATGGAGCATATCGAGGTGCGCAGTTGCATGACCCCGAATCCGGTCACGGTTTCGCCCGACACGCCCCTGGTCGAGGCCGCACGGCTGATGGTTACCCACAAATTCGGCGGTCTCCCCGTCCTCGAAGACGGCCACCTGGTCGGCATCCTCACGGAAACCGACCTGATGCACTACCTGATCCGACTCCTGGAAAGCCAGGAAACCACGACGGGCGCATCGGTAGCCGTGGTCAGCTAGAGCCGACATGCCGACGACGGGGCAGCCGGGTACGAAATCCCGACTGCCGTTCTTTTTTGTTTTCTCCCGAATGCAGCGGTTTAGACCATGCGATCCTATCGTATCCGCGATATTCAGTCTCAACCCGCCATCACCATCGCCTGGGATCAGAACATCCTGACCGCTTCGGGCCTCATGCAATCGGCCAATATCCGCCGTTTGCCGGTGGTGGATGACGAGAACGTGGTCATCGGCATTGTCAGCCTGGGTGACGTGCGAGAAGCCATGTCGGTTTACAACACGGCCAGCCCTTATGCGCCTGATGCTGATGAAGTCCTCCTGGCCGTAGACGAGATCATGAGCTCGCCGGCCATTACCGTACGCCCGGATGATACCGTACTCCACGCCGTCAAGCTGATGCTGAAGCACAAAATCGGCGGTCTGCCCGTGGTGGACGAAGAGGGTCATGCCGTGGGCATGGTCACCGAGACGGATATCTTCCGGCTATTGGTGCGTTTGTGGGAGGAGGGTGAAAGGGAGGAGGCCACCGAAGCCGGTCAGGGCATCGGTCCATAGAGGAAAACACCCGCCGGGGTGGTCACGAAAATCCGACCGGGGTTGGCATCGAGGATGAGCAGCTCCTGCACGGGCAGGTCATCAAAAGCCTGACCGGAACGTTTGACCCACATGAGGGATATGGGGTCGCGGCTATAAAGACCGCGTATCGTGCCCAAATAGAGCCGGGGATCGGAAGTCGTGGGGCCTTCGCTCATGGCGAACAAACCGTAGGGGCGATCGGCCATGCGCTCGCGGTCGATCACATCCTCCAGGCCGGTGCTCTGGCGTTGCCAGTGGCTGCCGTCGTCCTCGGTGACCCAGAAATCGTAAACCGTGGCCACGAAGCGCGTGCTCGGCGACCAGCGCGACAGGCCCAGGCCGCCGATCCAGCCCAGATCGCCATCGGGTGGACCGCTCAGAACCCAGGAACGGCCGCCGTCGCGGCTGACCAACACGGCCCCGCCGCCGCCCTCGCTGATCCCGGCTACCCAAACCTCCTGCCAGTCGGGTTCGACCGGCGCCAGGAAGGCCACGTTGAAGAGGCCAAACCAGGGGTCGGATTGCCGTTGCCAGCTAAGACCACCGTCCGTGCTGCGATAGGGGCCATCACAACCGGCGGCATAAACCCAGGGCCGGGTGGAATGGGCGACCAACGGTTTCAAATTCTGGGCGGAGGGAAGCACCTGCCAGGTGCGGCCGGCATCGGTGCTGCGCCAGAAAGGCTTGGGCGGTCCGCCGGCATAGCAGGGATAGCCCTCGCCGGCATAGAGGACATCAGGATTCCCGGCCAGAATGGCCGGCGCCGCCGGCATGGGCACGGCAGCGCCGCCGGCGCCTGCCCCTCGCCAGGTGCGGCCGGCATCGTCCGAACGGTAGAGCAAACCGCCTGTTTCGGCATAGACCCGCGTCAATTCCGGACGACCGATCACCCGCCGCGCCTGACCGCCCGGCAGCATCAATCCGCCAACCCGTGGGCATAGGGTCAGGCTGACATCGTCCAGATAGGTGGTGCTGCGACCGCCGGTACCGTTGTTGTACGTACCGAATTGCAGGCGCACGGTTTCCCCGCGCAGGCTGCTCAGGTCCAGCTCGGCCAGACGCCAGGCAGGGTCATGGACCCGTTCGACCAGCAGCCAACGCAGGCTGCCGTCGTTGCGGACGGCGACGACATAGAAGAAGTCGCTCTCGAAAGCGGCGGCGGGCAACTCATGCTCCCAGGCCGGCAGAGCAGACGGTGCCGGCAGCTCGTGGGTCGTGCCGGCATCACCCCAAAGGCGATAGCGCCAGAAACGCAATCGCGCCGAAACTACTCCGGCCGGGATGGTCACCTCCTGTTCGACCGGCGAGTAGCTGCGCAGATGGGCGCCGCCAGGGGCGATACCGGTGCGCATGGCGCGAGCGCCGCCGTGGACGGGGTTGGTCACATAGCCCGCCGGCACGGGATTGGCTTTGATAACCCAGGCAGCCGTGGTTTCAAAACCACCGTTGGCAATGCCCTCATAACAGACAGGGGTTGGGGTGGCCGTGGGCGTACGCGTGGGCGTGGGTGTGCGGGTGGCCGTGGGCGTGCGCGTCGGCGTCGGTGTACGCGTGGGGGTCGGTGTACGTGTGGCCGTGGGCGTGCGCGTGGCGGTGCGTGTGGCCGTGGGTGTGAGGGTGACGGTAGGCGTGCGCGTGGCCGTAGGCGTACGTGTGGCCGTGGGTGTACGCGTGGCCGTGCGGGTGGGCGTCGGGGTGGGGGTAGCCGTGAGCCACGGCCAACGATGGCCCCGCCAGAGCATGGGCAGATACGAAGCCGTCTGGGGCCGCCGATAGCAGACGACCAAAGTCGCATCGTCGGCAAAGAGGGCCGTCCGTCGGCCGTCGCCGTTGTTGAACACGCCGATATGGAGCGAGAGCGTCCGACCGGCCAGATCGGTCAGGTCGAAAACGAGGAACTCCCAACGGCGGCTATTGCTGCGCGTCCATATCAGGGTGCGCACGATGCGGCCCTGCTCATCGAGCAGGAGGATGTACTGGGCATCCTCGGCGGTCTCGGCCTCACCGGCCTGAGGTGACATCTCGACCGGAAAGATGGTGGGCGGTGTCAGCACGGCAGAACCGGCTTCGGAGAGGGGATACCACCCTATCCGTAAGCGGATCGACTCGACTCCGCCCGGCAGGACCAGGGTCTGACGCGCCGAGGAGTAGCTGTAGGCATCGCTACCGCTGATAATACCGGCGCGCAGGCTGCGACGGCCGCTGTAGACCGTTTCCAAACTGTAGCCGGCCGGCCGCGGGGTTCGCGGGAACTCCCAGGCGGCATCGACCTCAAAGCCGGGATTGACCAGACGTTGCTCGCACCACCCACCGTAATGCCAGACCCCCGCTTCTGTGGCCACATGGGCCACCAGGTTTTCCAAGGTGTCGCGCGTGGCGGCCAGGTCGAAGACATCGGGGTTGCCGGGCGCCGGTCCCAAATCCACCCAGTGGCGGCCTCCATCGTAGCTACGGAACAGGCTGTGGGCTTCCCAACCGACAAATTGCCCCCGCAGCGCCGTGAAGAGGGAATCGTCGGCCGCAAAGTGCGGTGAGACGGCCAGCATGGCCGGGAAGGGTTCGTAGGCGCCGGGCAGACCGGTGCTGCTCAGCATCCAGGAAGCTCCGCCGCCCGTATAACGCAGGATGCCGCTCTCGGGTGTGCCGTCACCGATGCCTTCGAGCAGGCGATAGCTTGTCCAGAACAGGCCATCGGTGGCAAAGGCCGGCGACATGGCCAGACCAAAGCCCGGGTTATACCCCCTCAGGGTATGCCAGCTTTGACCGGCATCGGTGCTGCGATAGGTAGGGCCGAAGCCGACGGCGATCAGGGTACGGTCGGCAGGAAAGGCCGGTGAGACCGCCAGGCGGAAGATGAGGAAGGCGTCGTCGGAGGTGGGGAAACCGAGATTCTGCCAGGTCTGGCCGGCATCGGTGGAACGGTGAAGGACGCCCTCGACCACGGCGAAGAGGGTGCCATCGGCAGGATAGGCCGGCGAGACGGCCAGGGGACCGATGGCACCGGCAGCAAGCCGCACATCCCAGGTGACGCCGGCATCGGTGGAACGGTAAAGACGGCCAAAGGGCGCGGCAACGCTCTGGGCTGTGGGCGAAAGCCGGCCGTTGTAAGCGGCAAAGACGGTGAGGGGCGTCGCTTCGGATCCGGCCGGTGCGACGACGATCGGCTCAAAACGGCCCGTAGCCAGGGGATCGGGTCGATCGGGATACAAAACCTCCTGCCAGGTGTGTCCGCGATCGGTGGAACGGTACAGACGTCCACCCGGATCGTCGGCGCTCACACCGGCAGCGAACAGGGTGCCATCGCGCTCGTAGCGGGGCGAGGCCGCAATGGCGTTCATGGAAACCGGCCTGCCGAGGGCGTCGAAAGGTCCACCGCTACGCCACGCTCCCCCGAGGGGTGAGTCAGCGGCCATAGCCGTCGCCTGGGTCGCAAGCCCCATCCATGTGCCTCCCATGACCAAGGCCAGAGTCAGACAGGCCAGTGCCAGCAAGGGAAGATACGATTTCATAGGGGTTCTCCGGGAATCCATCCCACAACGAAAGGCGCGAGACCAAAGGATGATCTCGCTTACCAAAGATGACGTTGGTCGGACCCCGAAGTTACGTCAGGTCGGCCTCAACCCGAGAGACGCGGCAGGTAGAGAGGGAAATGAGCCGGCGTCGGCGTGGGTGTGGGCGTCGGTGTAGGTGTCGGCGTGGGCGTGGGTGTCGGTGTGGCCTCGGCTACGGTGACGAGCAAAGCCGGCGAAAGGCTCTGCCAGTGAGCGGCATCGAACGCGCGGGCGCGCAGCTCATGCTGCCCGGCCGGAAGCGTCAAGGTGGTGGTCAGGTCGGGCGCCGTGACGATGCTCGTCGTGATTCCGTTGACGATATACTCGACCGTGGTCACGCCGCCATCGTCGGTGGCCAACACGCCCACGCTGAAGGGAACGGAGGCATACAGCGGCTCGGTCACGGTGACGGTGACCTGGGGCGGGGTCATATCGGCGCCCTGCTCGATGGCCATAGCCGGGTCGTGGGCCATGGCGATGGCGTAGCGCAAAGCCAGGCGATTGCGGGCCGTCTGGGGGGCAATGGCGCTATCCGGCGGATAGAAGCCCGGCACGGGACCGCGGGGGTAGAGTTCCCAGGTCATGGCATAAATGCCCAGCGCGCCGTAGAACCAATCATCATGGCTGCCGCTGACCAGGTAGAGGTCGCTGGCCTGCATGGCGCGGTAACCGTTCCGGTCGGTCATGGCCTCGGCCAAAGCCAGGAAGATGGCCCGGTCCTCGGGACGCATGTCGGGCGGCAGGTCCTCGTAGGTATAGCCGTAGGGGAAGAGGATGTATTCGCCGTAGGTGTGGAGGGAGATAATCAGGCGGATATGAGGACGGGCCAGGACAAAATCCCGCAAGGCCACATTCTCCGGCTCGGAGAAAGGCGCCGGCCCGCGGTAAATCTCCGAAGCGGTGATGCCGCTACTCCCCTCGCGGCCCCATCCGTAGCCGAAATTGCGGTTGAGGTCCACTCCCCAGGTGCCATCGCCGTTGTTCCGACGGTTTTTGCGCCAATAAGGCGGCGCCGTCATCCAACGGGTGATGTCGTATTCGCTGCCGTCGGGATTCAGGTTAGGAATGACCCAGATGTCCCGTTGGGTGATCAGGTTGGTGATCTCGGCATCCCGGCCGTAGTTCGCGAGCAGATCGCGCAGCAGGAACAAGGCCTGTTCGACGCTCAGGTGCTCACGGGCATGGGTGCCGGCAAAAATGAGGATACCCCGTTCTTCGGCTTCGTCCTCCTGGGGCCGATCGGTGACCCGCAAAGCCCAGATAGAGCGCCCTTCCCAGGTCTGGCCGATCGCCTCCAGGCGGGTGATGTGAGGGTAACCCGCGGCCAGTTCCTGAAGCACGGCCACCGTTTCGGCGTAGTCATGATAGCCCTGGTAATTGGGCGGGAAAGCCAACGGTTGCACGGCCAGAACCCGATAGCCCCGCCGTTGTAGCGTGGCCAGCTCGGCGCCGCTGACGACCAGGGTGATGCTTTCGGTGTCGGCGCCCCACACGGGCAGGCCTGCGGCCACCAGGACGGTGCGCGCCTGCGGGCTTGTCGCCGCTATCGTGACCACGTATGGACCGGTATCCTGGCCGGGGCCCGTCAGGAACGGCACGAGGCCGAACAACAACGGGAGCAAAAGGAAATACAAAGGCTTAGGCATGGGCAGAGGAGTCGGCCAACTGCAAAAGGATCAGGCGATAGCCATCCGGGTCGATCACATTGAGATAACGGGCCCAGCCTTCGTCAACGGGGGGCGTCACGGTATAGCGACGCTCGTCCAGGCGGCGGTACATGGCCTCGATATCGGGCACGGCGATGGCAATATAGAGGCCCAGCCCTCGCGGCGCACCCGGCGCCAGATACAGGGGCGCCCGCCCCAAATGGACCACGGCAAAAGGGCCGGGATTCTCTTGCACCGGAAATCCCAGGGTTTCGCGGTAAAAATCCACCGACCGCTGGAGGTCGGTGACCTCCAGCCAGAGAAAATGGAGCGAAGGTTCAGATAGAGGAGCCATAGCAAAAAGACGAACGAAGGGGGGATTAAGGTGATACCGATGGAATTCCCGGCTACCGGTAACGTTGCATTTCCTGGCGCAAGGCGCCGCGCCGGTCCAGGGCCATCTGCAAGGACGGCCCCACCCGCATCTGCCATTCCTGGCTAAAGGCGGCCAGGTCGGTCAGGTGGGCCTCCAGCGGGTCGAACAAGCCGGTGATGAGGGCATTCTCCAGGCGACCGAGCAGGCTGTGCTCGGGGTCGTCCCCAAACCAGACCTCGCGCAACGGCGTCAGCAGGCGAGTGTTGATGGCCAGGATCAGCTCCGGCAAGGCGCTGAGGATGTCGGCGATGGCCACCAGAACCCGCCGTACTTCGTCCCCGATGCCGAAGGGCAGGAGTTCGAGCAGGCGATTGACGAAGGTCTTGATGGCTTCGAGCAGAGGGCGCGCCGGTTCCATAAAACGGTCAAGGGCATCCTCCAACCGCTGCAGGGCCTGGGCGATGTAGGTGACCCCATCCTCGACAGCGGCAATGCCCTCGCGTACGGTCGGGTTGACGGTATCGAGCTGTTGTACCCGCTCCTCGACCTGCTCCAAACCCCGCCGCAGGCTTTCGGCGCCGTCTTCGAGGGCGCTCAGCGCTTTGGCGACCGTCACCAGGGCCAGCGCCGCCGCTTCGTCAAGGCCGACCCGATCCAATTGTTCGTAGAGCAGGAGGAGACCTTGCCGCCTGGCCATCGCCGCCCCATAGGTGGCCGTGGCATAACCGCCGGCGGTGAGGAGGACCAGGCCGCCGCCCAATCCCAGGGCGCGCAGCAGAAACTGGCGGCGATCCAGACCCGGCTCGACGGCAACCGGACCACCTGAGGCGATCGTCACCTCCTGCAGGTAGCGATGGATGGCCAACAAGCCGGTATCGTCCAATTCCCGCAGGCGGGCCGTTATTTGGGATAGCAAGGTTTCACGATCAAGAGGGAGAGTGGCAGCATTCATGGTCTCCTCCAAAGGGACAAAGGCTCAGCATCGGCCCCCGCCAGGGCACCATGCCGTACCGGGCATTATACCCCCTTTCGACACCAGGCTGCCACGAAGGCCAGAGCCGGTCCACAACCCGGCAAAAGGCGCCACGCCGTGTGGAGGCGGTGCCCGCGCGGTAGAACCGGATGCGTCCCGGCGCCGCGAACGAAGCACCGGCGCTCCCTCCAGGCGCCGGTCGCTGCCCTCGCCCGACCGAAGGATGCCCATGGTTCCGCCGCCAGTCGCCGGCCCAGGCCGGTGGCCGGGAAAGGATCGAATTGGCCCGCTGCAACTTTGGGTTTGGGGGAAAGTGTTCCTATACTTACAGGTTTGTGTGCGCCCTGAGTTGAGGGGCAAACTGACATCGCCGTCAGAACATGCTCTCGTTCGCGTCCAGCTACCCGTGTTTTCTCCTGTCCACCCGCCATCACCTGTTATCCCCGTCGCAGTCGCCGAAGAGGAGGATACCTCTGTGGCGGCAGTTCCTTTCCCGGCCGAAATCGCCGCCGTACCCGGGAATCCTCCGGCGCGACGGCTTCTTCGCACCCTCAAGATGAAGTCCGCCCAGGCGCGGAGAAGCCCCCTGTTGTCGTTGCTGACATGGGGACAACGGCTGCTGTGGGCACGACCTGTCGTTGCTAACGCCCCGGGAGTCCGCCGGCGGCCGCCCATCCCGGCATCGCCTTCGGTAGAGCCGGCTGCTGCAGCTCCCCCTCCTTTAGCGAGGAGGTTGCCTTACGTGAAATACGCCATCGAGATGCGCAATGTCAGCAAGCGGTATCTCACCGCGGCAGGGACCGAAGTTGTTGCCGTTGACAACGTCACCCTGGAAATCCTGGACGGCGAGTTCTTTTCGCTGTTGGGGCCTTCGGGCTGTGGTAAGACCACCAGTTTGCGCATGATCGCCGGCTTTGAATTGCCCACGGCGGGCGAAATCTACATCCACGGTCGACCGATGGATGCCATCCCGCCCAACCGACGACCGGTCAACACCGTCTTCCAGAACTATGCCCTCTTTCCGCACATGACCATCGGCCAAAATGTGGCCTTTGGCCTGGAGATGGAACGACTGCCCAAAGCGGAGATCACCCGTCGCGTGGGCGAGGCCCTGGAAATGGTGCGCCTGGCCGGCTACGAAAAGCGCAAGCCCCACCAGCTCTCCGGCGGCCAGCAGCAGCGTGTGGCTCTGGCCCGCGCTCTGGTCAAGCGTCCGGAAGTGCTGTTGCTTGACGAACCCCTGGGCGCGCTTGACCTCAAGTTGCGCAAAGAGATGCAGCTTGAGCTCAAGAAACTGCAACGCGAGGTGGGCATTACCTTCGTCTACGTCACCCATGACCAGGAAGAAGCCCTCACCATGTCCGACCGCATCGCCGTGATGAACGGCGGCCGGGTGCTCCAGGTGGGAACGGCCGCCGAAATCTACGAACGGCCGCGCAATCGCTTTGTGGCCGATTTCATCGGTGAGACGAACTTTCTGACCGGAACGGTGGTGGCCACGATGGCCGAGGAGCATCGCTACCTGGTGCAACTGACCGGAGGCGCCATGCTGGCGGCTACTTCGGAGCATCCCTTGCGCCCGGGGCAACAGGTCATCGTCGCCATCCGACCCGAAAAAATGCATTTGAACGGTTCCCAACGTTCCCTCTACCATCCCGATACCCGCGTCTCCATCCCCGGCCGGGTGCAAGAAATCGTCTACATCGGCACCGACACCCACTACGATGTTCGACTCGAAGGCGGCCCGGTCGTACGGGTGCGCGAACAGAACCGGGATGCCTTTGCGCCCAAGTTGGGTCTGATCGGTGAAAGCGTCAACGTCGGTTTCGACGCCGCTGCCGCCCGTATCCTGGTGGATTGAGATGAGCACCATCCCATCGGTACCTGGGGGAGCACGCCGTCGCGGTTTCCTGTTGATGTTGCCCAGCCTGTTGTGGATGGTGGGACTGTTGATCATTCCCCTTGGTCTGGTCCTGGTGATGTCTTTTGGGCGGCGGGACCCCGACGGCAACGTCATCTACACCTTTACCCTCGACAATTACCTGCGCCTCCTGGGCTTCAGCCGCAGCTATCCCTGCGGCAGCACCCCGCCCCCTTGTTTCGATGCCCTTTATCTGAGCATCCTCTGGCGTTCGCTCGTCCTGGGCTTCCAGACCACCGTCCTCACCGTTCTGATCGGCTATCCGCTGGCCTATTTCATCGCCCGGGCGCCGGCTTCGCGACGGAATAGCTACCTTTTGCTGGTCCTGATTCCCCTGTGGACGAATTTCGTCATCCGGCTCTATGCCTGGATGATCATTCTGCGCAGCCAGGGTGTGCTCAACTCGGTCTTAGGATGGCTGGCCGGTCTGTTGAACCTGCCTTTTCAGCCTCTGGAGCTGCTCTATACGCCGGGCGCCGTGCTTCTGGGCATGGTCTATGAGTTTCTCCCCTTCATGATCCTGCCCATCTACACCTCGCTGGAGAAAATCAATCCTTCCCTCTACGAAGCCGCCGCCGACCTGGGCGCCAACCCCTGGCGCACCCTGTGGCGGGTGACGCTGCCCCTCTCGATGCCGGGCATTGTTGCCGGTACCATCCTGGTCTTCGTCCCCGTTATGGGCACCTTCATCGTTTCCGACATTCTGGGGGGCCGCCAGGTCATCCTGATCGGCAACCTGATTCAGCGCCAATTCCTGGATGCCCGGGATCCGGCCTTTGGTTCGGCCGCTTCCATCCTTTTGATGGTCCTCACTCTGGCCATGACCCTCTATTACACACGACGTTTTGGCTTTGGCGAGGAGATCACCTCGGCATGAACCACAGGCATTCGTTTTGGCTGTATTTTACCGTTATTCTCGTCTATGCCTTCTTATACATACCAATTTTTGTACTTATTACTTATTCTTTCAACTCTTCACGAATTAATGTGCGCTTTGAGGGTATTGTTAATCTAGAACCTTGTGGCCCATTCTATTGGTTCTGTCAATTATCACGCAATCGTGAGGTTATCAATGCCGTCCGTAATTCTCTGATCATCGCCACCCTTTCCACCATGGGTTCGACCGTCATCGGGACCATGGCGGCCTTAGCCCTCCAACGCCACGATTTCCCCCTTAAACGCTTTGCCGAAGGCTCCCTCTACATCCCCATCATCATTCCCGAACTGGTGATGGGGATCGGCATTCTCGTTCTGTTTACCACCGTGTTTCGGGGGATCAACACAGCCTTCCATCTCCAGGGAAACGCTCGCCTGGGCATGGGACTGGGGACGGTGATCGTTTCCCACATCGCTTTCAGCGTTCCCTTTGTTGCCCTGGTCGTGCGTGCTCGTCTCCACGGCTTTGACCGGGCCATCGAAGAGGCCGCGCGCGATCTGGGGGCAACCGAATGGATCACCTTCTGGCGGGTGACATTGCCCAACATTACGCCGAGCGTGCTGGCGGGGGCGCTGCTGGCCTTCACCCTGTCCCTCGACGACTTCATCATCACCTTTTTCACCACCGGACCCGGCGCCACGACCCTGCCCATCTATATCTACGGCCTGTTGCGCCGTACCATCACTCCTGAGATCAATGCCTTGTCCACCGTCTGGATCGGAATCGTGTTTGTGCTGCTCCTGGTCATCCAACGCGTGCAGCAACGCGACTAGGGCTGCACCCCTTTTTCCACTCGGAGGAACTGACATGCCACGGTTTTCCATCCCTCTTGTGGCCCTGATAGGCCTTCTCGTTCTGCTCGGCGGTTGTGCCGGCAACCGTGAGGCTCAGCCTTCCGGCGAAGAGCCCAGAACGGCTTCCGGCTTTGTGTGTCCTGCCCCCCAACCGCGCCTGGAGGTCACCTCCCGCGAACTCAATCTATTCGTTTGGACCGAATACATCCCGAACGAAATGCTTGAGTGTTTTCAGCGGGTTTACAATGTTCGCATCAATCGCGATGAGTACTCGGCCAACGAGGAGATGTACGCCAAGCTTCTGGCCGGCGGCGCCAATTATGACCTCGTTATGCCCAGCGACTATTTTGTACCTTTGATGATTCGTCAGGGCTTGTTGCAAAAGCTGGATAAGAGCCGGTTGGCCGTTATACCCTATTTCAATCCCGCTTATTTGAATTTACCTTTCGATCCGAACAACGAGTACACCATTCCCTACCAGGCCGGCACCGATGCCATTATGGTCAATACCGAGCGTATCAAAGAGCCGATTACCGCTTTTGCCGATCTGTGGCGCCCTGAATTCGCCCGGCGTATGGTCTCCGTGGATGATTCGCGCACGCTGATCGGGATTGCGCTTCTCACCCTGGGCTACGATATCAACACCCGCGACCCGGCGCAACTCGAAGAGGCCAAGGCCAAACTGGCCCAACTGATCCCCAACATCAAGGTCTTCGACAGCGACAGCCCCAAAACGGCCCTCATCGGCGGCGATGTGGACCTCGGCATTATCTGGACCGGCGAGGCCGCGCTGGCAAAGCAAGAAAACCCGGCCTTCGAGTACATTTACCCCGTCGAAGGCCCCATCCTCTGGCAGGATAACTGGGCCATCCCGGCCAATGCGCCCCACCTCGATGCAGCCTATGCCTGGCTGAATTACATCCTCCAACCCGACCTGTTCTGGCTGACGCTGCGCGATTTCCCGTATAACAACCCCCATCAGGCAGCGCTGGAGTGGGCGCGGGTCAATCAACCGGAACTCTACGACAGCTATATGAACTCGCCGATCACCAACATCCCACCCGAGGTTTTGGCCCGAGGCCATCGGGTTGAGGATGTGGGCGAAGCCACGCCGCTCTACGACCGCATCTGGACAGAAGTCAAAGGCCAGTAGGGCCTTCAAGGCCAAGAGGGCGGACGGAAGACGAAGCGAGGTGATATCTTCCGTCCGCCGCTCGGGGACCGGACGGCGCCGTTTTCAAGCCTTGGCCTGCCGGCCCAAGCCCAGCCGCACGAACAGCCACGGCCACAGGGCAATGGCCCAAAACATGGCGGCGGCATAGCGCACCATGCGCAGCGGCAAGGCCAGGGCCGGCGGTTCGGTCGGGAAGAGCAACCGCAACCCCAACCAGATGGCGATCAACCCGATCAGCCCCAGAAGATACCGCAACACCCTTTGGGCCAGAGGACCGGCTACGCGGAAGCGTACCCGCCGCGTTTCCCAGACCAACCCCACCCACAGGCCAAAAAGCAGGCCGGCGACGGTGGCGCCATCCTGCCAGGCCTGGCGTTGGGCTTCCTCGTGAAGCGGACCGCCAGGAGTGCCTGCCGGAACGGCCAACACAAGTCCTACCAGGCCGAAGGCGAGGGCACTCATCAGCAGCGCCAACACCCCATGGGTCGGTCCGGATAGCCGGCGCAACCGCACGGCCAACCTGGGACCGACCTGCCTGTAAAGGGCCAACACGACGAGTCCGGCCGTCACACCCCATACCACATCGCCGGGATAATGCACACCCAAATACACTCGCGATACGGCCACCAGGACGATAAGGGTGGGCATCAGGATGAGCAGCCCCCGCGAGCCGCGAAAACGGGCCACACGGCCAAAGAGGGCCGCGCTCATCTGGGCATGACCGCTGGGCAAACCGAAGCCTTCCGCCTCGACCCGTTGCAGACCGGGCGCCTGCCAAAACGGACGGGGAGCCTTGAACAAAGCCTTCAACACCGTGTTCGTCAGCCCGGAAAGCACCAGGAGCGCGGCCAGGTCAACGCCCAAGGCCTTGTGGATGGACCAGTACACCAGCGGGATGACCAGCAAGTAGAATTGCTCATCGCCCAGGAACGTGAAACCGCGCATGGGCGCCTGCAACCAATCGCCCCAGGCCTGAAGGGCCAGCACGCCATCCGGCGCCCAGAGCCAGGCGCCGGCCACCAGGGTCAAAATCAGGGCCGCCAGAACGGCTACCCCGGCCAGAAAGGAAGATGAAAAACGTTGCATAGGCTTGGCAAGAGGAAAGTTGGCACAGGGAACGACGGCGTCCATTGTAGCGATAGGATGTCGGTCGGCCAAAAGGGCATCCGCAATCCGGTAGGGTCAAGCGTGGATGGGCCAGATAGGCCTGGTGTAGTGCTCGCGGCCGGGCTGCAACGCAAGGATGGAGGTTGCCCGGCTTCATTGCCATCCCTCAACCATGGTAAAATCCGTGCTGCTATTTGCCCTGGCGGGCCTTTTGAGCCAATCCGATGGACAAACCGATTGTTGCCTGTATCCAACAACACCTGATCGTACCGCAGACGCCCGACGAATACGTCGGCTACCTGAGTCGTTTTCTGCGCACGGCCAAAGCCAAAGGGGCCGTGCTGGCGCTCTTTCCCGAACTGAGCGGCCTGGTCACGGCCATCCCCAGTCTGAGCGGCTGGCGCAACCGCCTTTTGCGGACGGCCGGCCAGAGCCTGAATCCGAAAGCCGGACTGTGGGACCGGGTCAAGGCCGCCATGGCCGGCAGCGCCGCCAGTGTGATGGAGACCGACCTCGGCCAGGCCCTGGCCGAGGCCCTTATGAGCATGCCCGAAGGATTGGCCGAGGCCTTCGTCAGCACCTACGCCGGGCTGGCCCGCCAGTTCGAGATGGGCATCATCGTCGGCACCCTGTTGCCGGGTGGTCTGACGGCTACTTTTCCCGATGGCGGCAAGCTTTACAATGTGGCCTGTGTGTTCGATGCCGAGGGCCATCTGCTGGGCAGCCAGGCCAAGGTCGTGCCCGGTGCCGATGAGCGTGACCTGATTGCCGGCGGCACGGGCTGGAATGTTATCCCCACCCCGGTCGGACGCGTGGGCCTGCTCATCGGCGAGGACGCCCTTTTTCCCGAAGCCGGACGCCTTCTGGCCTATCAGGGCGCCGATATGCTGCTCACGCTGGCCGCCGTGCGTCGGCCGGCCACCTATCAAAAAATCCGCCAGGCGGCGCTGGCCCGCTGCCAGGAAAATCAGCTCTACGGCATGGTCAGTTTTCTCACCGGGCCCGACCCTTTCGGCAGCGGCGAGACGGCGCCCTTCGTCGGCGCCAGCGCCATCTTCGCGCCGGCCGATTTTACCCGTCATTTCAGCGGTGTCATGATCGAAGTGGGTAGTCCTCTGGCCGAAGGCGTCATTACGGCCGAATGGGATTACCCGGCCCTCTCCGAGTTGTGGGAGGAGAGTGACACCCCCCTGCGCCGTACCATGCCCATGCGGCAAATCGGGCCTGTCCTCGGCCAGATTTACGGGCGGGCTTTGCCCCTGGCCGAGGTCACCGGGGAGATGCCGATCATCCCGGCCCTGCCCGACCATTCCGCCACCGAGGAAGAACATGCGCTCCTGTCCGTCGATGCTGCGCTCACCGCGCCCGCGGTCGCAGCGACGGCCGAAACCGATGTGACCGCCGGACCCCCGGCGGATTCCTCTGCCGAAACCACGGCGGCCCCGGCCGGGCTGGAAACAACCGCCGAAACCACCCTCAACTGGCGGGAACGGCTACGGCGCTTCCTATCCCATTGACATCCTCCCGCAGGTTTTTAGGACCTGCGGGAGGATGGGCTCTTAGAGCCGCATGAGGGAGCTATGGGGTGGGATGAGGGGCTTGTCGGGCTTCAGGGCATGGCAGGCATGGTTGGCGGCGATGGCAGCCTGACCCAGGGCGGTGGCGATGAGTTTGAGATTGACCCCATCGCGCGGCCGGATGACATCGCCGATGGCGTAAATGCCCTCGCTACTGGTCTGCATCATGCCGTCCACTTCGATGCCCTGGCCGTTGAGCTTGAGACCCAGGGACTCGACCAGGCGTCGGTCGCTGCGAAAGCCCAAAGCCAGGATGATGGCATCCACGTCCAGCTCGCTCTCGGCGCCGGTACGGTTGTCGAAAAGGATGGCCTTTTCCACGCGAGTCCGTCCCCGGACTTCTTTAAGCTCGTGGCATAGCCGGATATCGATCCCGCTTGTCATCAGTTCGGCCACGAAGGCCTCACGCGCGCGGAAGGTCTCGCGGCGATGGATGAGGGTGACCTTCTCGGCGTAGTCTTTGAGGTTGAGCGCCCACAGTACGGCGCTGTCGCCGCCGCCCACGACCAGAACCCGTTGGCCGCGAAACACAGCACGGTCGCGGGCGAAGTAATACACGCCTTTGCCCTCGAAACGGGCGACCGAGGCGTTATCGAGTTTGACCGGTCTGATGGCGCCGATGCCGACGGCCAGGATGATTTTACGGCCGCGATGGACACGACCTCGCTGATCGCGCGCCGCAAAGACGCCGTTGTGGAGGCGTTCGATCTGTTCGATCCGGCAATCGGTAACGATTTCGATGGTGGGTCGGAAGCGCTCGGCCTGTTGTCGCAGCGCTTCGGCCAGGTCTTTGGCGTCGATCTTGCTGAAGCCGGGCACGTCGTATACCGTCAATTCGGGGTAAAGGGCTGCCAACTGACCGCCGACCACCGGCATGGCCTCCAGCACCCGGGTTTTGAGCTGGCGTAGCGCCGCATAGAAGCCGGCATAGAGACCGGCCGGCCCACCGCCGATGACGAGGACATCGAAGGTGGCCGCTTCCAACGCCCGCTCGACGGCTGCCAGCATGGCCTGCACCGAGGTGAACTTGACGCGCGGACGGCCCACCCTGGCTCCGGCGGCCACTTCGGCCTCGTCGATCATCTGCCATTCTTCCCAGGTGATGTAGCGCACCCCCCGGCTTTGCAGGAGGGCGGTAACGGCTTCGGGCCGGGCATCGGCTGCGGCTACCGGGGTCAGATGGGGAACGTCTTCCAACATCAGCCGCACGGTGGCCACGGCATCGGGTTTGTTCGTGCCGATGATGCCGGTCGGTCCCCGCTTGATCCACCCCACACAATACTCACCGGGGATCACGGCGCCGGTCTTATCATCCACGACTCGCCCGCCGTCGTTGGGGATGATGCCCCAGCGGCTATGGAAGGGTACCCCCGGCAGGGGTTCGCCCTTGTAGCCGATGGAGCGCAAGACCATGCCCACATCGAGGGTCTCGAACTGGCCGATGCCATGGGCGACCAGCCCTCCGCGCTCATCGGGGCGCAATTCGTTCCGTTCCAGGCGAATTTGTTGGACCCGGCCGTGTTCATCGCCGAGGATGGCGACCGGCGAGCGCAGGAAGAGGAAATGGATGCGCCTGGGCCGGCCCGACGGCCCCATCATGGCATAATGCTGGAGGATTTCGATGTTGGTCTGAGCCTCGCGGTTGTCGGCAATCGAGGCAGCGCTGGCGGGATCGAGCTCCAGTTCAGCCGGATCCACGATGACATCGGCCACTTCCAGGTCGGCCAGCTCGCGCAGTTCGGGATTCGTGAACTTGACCTGGGCCGGCCCGCGGCGGGCGATGACGTAGATGTCCTCGATCCGGTTGTGGCGTAGAGCCTCCAGGGCGTAGTCGGCGATATCGGTCTGCTCGAGTTCGGCCGGTGAGAGGGCCAGGATGCGGGCGACATCCATCGCCACATTGCCCACGCCGATCACGGCCACACTCCGACAGGAAAAGTCAAAGGTGCGGTCGGCGTAATCAGGATGGCCGTTGTACCAGGCCACGAATTCGGTGGCCGGATAGCTGCCGATCAAATCTTCGCCGGGGATGCCCAGCCGCCGATCGGTCTGCGCGCCGACGGCGTAAACGACCTGATCGTAGTGGCGGCGCACGTCTTCATGGCTCAGGTCTCGGCCAAAGGTCACATTGCCCAGAAAACGCACGCGCGGGTCCTCGGCGATTTTGTCGTAGACTTTGGTCACCGATTTGATCTTCTGGTGATCCGGCGCAACGCCATAGCGCACCAAGCCATAGGGCGCCGGCAGATGGTCAAAGATGTCGATGGAAACCTCGTAATCGCGCTGTGCCAGCAGCGCTTGCGCCGCATAG
>Ga0197142_1001608_pt1 | contig 20511 bp, 22 predicted proteins | sample GBS60_MetaG_FD_148614 | JGI IMG/M metagenome (GOLD analysis project Ga0197142, IMG submission 148614) | Sediment microbial communities from Great Boiling Springs, Gerlach, Nevada, United States - GBS 60_MetaG | ecosystem: Environmental > Aquatic > Thermal springs > Hot (42-90C) > Sediment... | reverse complement strand
CCTGTGGCAAGAGCTCCTGCATTGCAATGGGTAAGGATAGTATCGCCATCTGAAATAATTTCTGCGCCATTTTTACCCAGCAACATGTTTGTATTTTTGTCTTCTTCCACGAGAAAATTTGCGAAAGATTCCATTTCATTGATGCAGATTTCCACTCCCTTGTTTATTTGGCCTTCCACAACAGACCATAAAGAATCCAAAGCCCACCTTAGATTTACTGCAGTTGGCCTGGCCTCCAATATATGTTCCTTGATTTTTTTTAGTCTACCTAAAAACACATCAGGCCTTTTTATCTTAAGGCCTTTGGCTCCAAGTAAAAGACCATAGGCACCCACCAAGCCTATAAGGGGAGCTCCCCTTACAACCATGCTCTTAATAGCATGGATGGCATCCATGTAAGATTTACACTTAAACCAAGAAACCTTGTGGGGAAGCTTACGTTGATCCAACAGAATTAGATGGCTTTTTTCCCACCTTATGGTCTCAATCATCTTCCAACCACCACTACCCAATTAAACGGATCAGGCGAATCTCCATATTGGATGGAGACCAGTTCTTTGTAAAGTCTTTGTGAAAGCTCTCCCATTATACCCCTGTTAACTATGTAATCCTCCCCTTTATATGTGATCTGGCCTACAGGAGATATAACCGCTGCTGTACCAGTGCCAAAGGCTTCTTTAAGAGTCCCATCCTTTGCTCTTGCCACAACCTCATCTATGGGGATGGGCCTTTCTTCCACATCTACTCCCCATAACCTCAAGAGCTTTATGACAGAATCCCTTGTGATCCCAGGAAGTATAGAACCTTCCAAGGGTGCTGTTGCAACCTTGTTATCGAATACAAAAAACATATTCATGGTACCCACTTCTTCCACATACCTGTTTTCTTTGGCATCAAGCCAAAGCACCTGGGTAAAACCTTTTTTCTTGGCCTCTTCTGCAGCTAAGAGACTGGCTGCATAGTTACCCGCTGCCTTGGCTTCACCAATTCCTCCCTTTGATGCCCTAACGTACTTATCTTCAACGTAGATTTTTACTGGATTTAGTCCTTCCTTATAATAGGCTCCCACAGGACCTAAAATAATATAAAAAAGATATTCCTTTGCAGGACGAACCCCTAAATGTGGTTCTGTGGCCAACATTGTAGGCCTAATATAAAGTGAGGTCCCTTGACTTGAAGGAATCCAGTCCTTCTCTATAAGGATGAGTTTTTTTAGCGCCTCCAATACGAAATCCACATCCAGCTCAGGCATGCATAGTCTTCGGGCAGAATTATTCATCCTGATAAAATTATCTCTGGGCCTGAATAGCAAAATCCTTCCGTCCTTTGCCTTGTAAGCCTTCATACCCTCAAATATCTCTTGCCCATAATGTATGGCCATGGCAGCAGGGTCCAATGAAATTGTGCCATATGGCTTGATCATAGGATCCTTCCAACCTACACCATCTTTGTATACCATTGTGAACATGTGATCGGTGAAGATATCACCAAAACCTAAGGCGGCTTCGTCCGTTGGCCTTGGCTTTAGTTGCGATTTTTCTTTGACCTTAAGCTCAATCTCCATCAATGCTCTCCTTTCAAGATTGATTTCTGTTCCAATATAAAATTTTGTTGAGATTCTCAAGAGCTATTAAGGGATTAAATTCCTTTTAAGCGCATCAAGGATCAGCATCTTAAGGTCCATGCCCTTTGCCTTTAAGACCCTCCTTCCGTAATGCATATTGGCCTCCAGCACATGCCATTGGTTCCCATGAAAAATAAGATCCAACCCCACCTCATTAAATCTGCACAACTTAGCAACATGGGAAGCGTATTCTAAGGCATCGTATGGTATGTCTTCAAAACTATAGGCAGCTCCTTGATAAAGATTGGTTTTAAAGGAGCCATTGGCTATTCTCCAGTATGCGAGTATGGGTTTATGGCCTATTAGAATCACTCGGAGATCTTTTTTGTGGGGGATGTATTCTTGGATATAAGCAACTTTTGTCTTTTGGAGATACAAATATAAATCTTTTTGGCTTTCTATGAGAAAGACACCACGGCCTCCAGCTGAAGCACGTGGTATTTTTGCAACAAATGGAAATTGAAAATCTTTTGTTATTTGATCAAAGTGTAAACTATAGTAAAATTTAGTCAATGGATGTCGGATACCAAGAAGATAAAATAATGTGGTTTGTTTTATCTTGTCATCAGAGTAAAGGTAAGTTTCAAGACTTGGAAAAATCTTTTTACCGATAGTGTTAAAAAATTGGGCGTAATTTGAAGTTGGATACAATAGCAAATCTGAATTTAAAATGATATCTCTTTCTTCTGCTGAGTAATCATAAAAATTTGGTTTTACACCAAGAGTTAAGACTTCTTTAACACCTGAAAGTCTTTTCCCAAGTGCTACATACTTGAAGCTTTCTTTGTCCATAATCTAACCTTTTCAACAAATCCTTGAGCCTTTAACTTGATTTCATTCCAGTCCATAAAAGTTAAACAGCCGTTTTCTACTACCAACTTTCCATCAACGATAACATCTCTTACATCAGAACCCTTAGCCGAATATACAATAGTTGAATAAGGGTCATAGCAGGGAATAAGATGAGGGGATTTCATGTTTAGAATCACCATGTCAGCCCTTTTCCCCACCTCAATACTTCCTATGTATTTATCAAGTCCCAATGTTTTGGCGCCCATAATGGTAGCCATATGGAGTACATCCTTGGCAGTCAAACAAGATGGATCACCAGATCCTAATTTTGCAATTTTAGCCAAAGTATCCATCTCTTCAATCATATCCAAATTATTATTGCTTGCAGGGCCATCTGTGCCTATTCCGCAAGTTATTCCCTTTCTTTTTATCTCCCAGATCTTGGGTATGCCAGATGCCAGTTTCATATTGCTTTCTGGATTAAAAACCACCTTGGTGTTTGTAGCGAAAATCTTTTCTATATCATCATCTGTGAGATGGACGCAGTGTGCTGCTATGGTCTTAGAATCCAAGACCCCCAAATCATACAGAAAACCAACGGGAGTTTTTCCGTACCGTGCTTTAATTAATTCCACTTCAGTTTTGGTTTCAGACACATGGATGAAGAGTAAAACATCATGCTTATTCGCTAATTCCTTTGCCTTACACAGAAGGGTATCTGAACACGTAAATGTGGCGTGTGGCATCACAGCTATATTAATAAGTGAATCATCTCGATATTTTTCAATTAGCATCTCAGTATATTCAAAGCCCTTTTCAATAGGGCCATAATTGGGAGATGGGAAATCGTATAAGACTTCACCAATAAGACATCTCACATTCATCTCCTTTGCTGCCCTTGCAACACTATCTTCAAATAAATACATATCGCAAAATGTTGTTGTTCCAGATAGAAGCATTTCTGCAATCCCAACAAGAGCACCTACATATACAAACTCAGAATCCATATTTCTTTCAACGGGGAATATGTAATCGTTAAGCCAGGTCATAAGTGGCAAATCATCTGCTAAACCCCTGAAAAGAGACATGGACACATGGGTATGAGAGTTTACAAACCCAGGTATTACAAGACAATTTGTAGCATCTATTGTTTTCTTTGCAATATAGTTAGGGGGTTTGTTTCCTATATAAATTATTTCTCCATCTTTTATGTGTATATATGCAGAATCTAAATACTCTGGTTCAGAGCACATTGTCAATACCGAGGCATTTGATATGCAAATATCTGAACTATTCATTAATTTTTAGCCTCCTTATTATTTCAGTCCAGAGTCTTTTTAGAACAGGAGTCACCATATTAGAAACCTCCAAGACCTCTTCAAAACTGATACTCTTCATATTGGTGTAATCATTTACATTACAGATAACAGCCATTGCAAGGACCTTCATCCCACAGTGCACAGCAGAGATTACCTCTGGCACAGTGGACATTCCCACCGCATCAGCTCCTATTAAACGCAAAAATCTTGTTTCAGAAGGGGTTTCAAGGCTTGGGCCATGAACTGCAACATAGACTCCTTCTTTAAGTTCAATTCCTAAAATATTTCCGACTTCTTTAGCAATGTTTCTTAGGTTATTCGGATAAGCATCTGTCATATCTGGAAATCTTGGGCCAAATTCATCTAAGTTTTCTCCCACAAGGGGGTTTTTGCCTGTAAGGTTTATGTGATCCCTGATGAGCATAATATCACCGGGTTTAAAACTGATATCAAGACCACCTGAGGCACTTGTTATGAACAGGTATTTTACGCCCATAGATCTCACAACCCTAATGGGAAGTGCCAGCTCTTGAGGAGAATAGCCTTCATATAGATGAAACCTTCCTTGAAACAAAACCACATTTTTGCCAAAAAGACTTCCTCCCAATAACCTTCCTTGGTGGCCTTCTACCGTGGAGACAGGGAAATAGGGGATATCACCGTATGGCACATCAAAGTGATTTTGTTCAAAGGTAAGGAGGTTTCCAAAACCGCTACCTGTTATGAAGGCAATATCATAAACAACATTAGAAAATTCACGTAATTTCTCAACTGCTCGGTGGATTTTTGTTATCATCCTCATGATATATCTCCTTTATTTTGGCTATCTTGCATGTTACAGAGATTCTTAAAGGTTGACAACATTGAACAGCATGGGGATTATAGGCCGAAGCTAAAGGAGGTTTGTCATGGAGTTTCATTTACGGAGTGTTACAAGATTATTGTTTTTCAAGGTGCTGTTATTTTTGGTAATATTTACCGGTCCCAGGAGCATCTCCCAAAGCCAGGCCTATATACCACAAGAAAAAGGCCCTCTGGCTATGTTTGAGTCTTTATCACAACAAGATGACTATGAATTCGAAGGACCAGATGAACTAAAAAAGATCATCTGTGAGGCAGCAGCAGAATACGGCTTGGACCCTATTTTGTTAGAAGCTATAATAGCAGTGGAGTCGAACTTTGATTCAAATGCCCTTTCTCCTAAAGGTGCTATTGGTCTTATGCAGCTGAATCCTTTTTCCTTTGATCTAACCCCAAAGGAACTTTTATCTCCCTATACCAATGTGATGACAGGTGCTGCCTACGTAAGGGAACTTTTGGATCTCTTTAACTGGGATCTGAAATTAGCCCTTGCAGCTTATAACTCAGGCCCTTCTCAAGTGAAGAGATATCAAGGTATGCCCCCCTTTCCAGAGACAAAGGAATACGTAAAAAAGATATTAAAATACATTGAATCAAAGAAATCAGAAAACAGGACATTAAGGGGTGGATGATGGATAGCCAAAAGGGGTCCCTATGCGAACTTAGTGAAAAGATTATAAGGCCAAGGCTTTGTGTGACATGCGGCGCATGTGTAGGCTATTGTCCATACCTTGAATATAAGGATGGCAGGGTATTGGTACTTGATCAGTGCCAAGTTCTAAACGGCACATGCAATCTTATATGTCCACAGTTGAATCTTTTGAAACTGGGTGTTGAAGAGCAGGAAGCAAACCCAAACGAGACATTTCTCATTGCCAGATCCACAAATCAAGAGATTCTTTTTAATGCACAATATGGTGGAGTTGTTAGCACCATAATTTCATACCTCTTGGAAGAGAGGATTATCGATTCCGCAGTGCTCACAAATAGGGGAGGGGAGGGGAGCAGCAGAGGAACTTTGGTTAAGTCTAAAGAACAAGCCCTTTCATGTGCAGGATCAAGGTACACAGCCTCAGGAACGCTATCTGCCTTAAACATTGCCTTGAAGAACAAAGAGAAAAAGATTGGTGTTGTGGGTTTGCCATGCCAAATGAAAGCAGTCTCTTTGATGGAGAAGCATGGTAGATTGGAAGGAGCTGAGATAGTTAAAATTGGTCTCTTTTGCACCTGGGCGCTGGATTACAGAGAATTTGAAAGCCTTATGAAAGAGGTGAGTTTCAAACCAAACAAATTTGACATACCACCTCCGCCTGCAAATGTGTTTGTGGTCCAGGGAAAAGAAGAAAGGCTTGAGATCCCTTTGGAGAAACTAAGGCCTGCTATACAAACGGGATGTGCCATATGTCCAGACATGACAGCTCAACATGGGGATATATCAGTGGGAGCAGCTGAAGGTATAGAAGGGTATAATACGGTCATTATTCGAACTAAGAAAGGCCAAGATATATTGGATGAATGCAGTAAAAAAGCCCTCTTGGAGTTAAAGCCGTTGCCACAAGAAAACCTTTTACACCTAAAGGAGGCTTCTAATAATAAAAGGCAAAGGGCCATATTAAGACTCAAGGAAAGGAATTCCAATGAAGGTACACAGTAGGGAATACGACAACAAGGTTTTATTACTTCAAGGTAACGAGGCCATTGCAAGGGGTGCTTTGGAGGCAGGTGTTGTCTTTTGTGCAGGATATCCTGGAAACCCCTCTTCTGAGATAATAGAGACCTTGGCTGAGGCAGCTAAGGAACTTCCCATATATGTGGAGTGGTCTGTAAACGAAAAGGTGGCCTTGGAGGCTGCCACTGCTGCATCCTTTGCAGGAGTAAGGGCAATTGTCACCATGAAGCAAAACGGTGTGAATGTGGCCTCTGATTTTCTTACCAATCTTACTCTCTCAGGTACCAAGGGAGGTATAGTTTTGGTCAGCTGTGACGATCCTTCCAGTATCTCCAGCACCAATGAGGAAGATGCCCGGTGGTTTTCAAGGTTAGCAGATATTCCTCTCCTTGAACCCTCCACTCCCCAAGAGGCATTGGAGTTAACAAGAGAGGCATTTAGCCTGTCAGAACAGATAAAGAATGTGGTTATGTTGAGGAGCGTGAGCAGGCTTTCCCACACAAGGGCCAATGTAAGGGTAGGGGAAATAAAAAAGACAAGCACAAAACCTTTCTTTGATCCTAAAATTTCCTACCACACATTCCCGGTTGTCCCAAAGCACTTTCAGAGACATGAAAAATTAAACATGGCTGCCAAATGGGTAGAGGCGTGCACTTACAACAAATACATTGGTCCAAAGGACCCTGAGCTTTTAATATGTACTTCTGGTTGCGCCTTTACCTATGCAATAGAGGCAGTGGATATGCTTAATTTAAACAATCGAGTTGCAATATTGAAACTTTCAACCACATATCCATTACCCAGAAATTTATTAAAAGATGCCCTAAAAAAAACCAAAAAAATACTCTTTTTAGAAGATGTGGACCCATTTTTAGAGGAACAAATCAAGGCCTTGGCAGCTGAACTGGTAGAAGATGTAGGGGCAAAGGAATTCATGGGTAGAACCACCGGCCATATTCCGGTTGCAGGGGAGATATTACCTGGTACTCTCATTCGCTTACTTGCAGAGTTATTCAATACCTCCATACCCAATTATGGATACAGAGATCGTGTCTTAAGCCTTATATCCCAAAAGGTCCCTCCACGGGAATTTGGTTTTTGCCCTGGCTGTCCCCATAGAGGAACCTTCTATAGCATAAAAAAGGCCCTTACTTGGGATGATAGAAATGGTTTTATATCAGGAGATATTGGTTGTTATACCATGGGTATATGGCCAACGGGCTTTAACATGGTAAAGTCTGTGCATGCCATGGGCTCGAGCATAGGCCTTGCCTGCGGATACGGAAAGCTAAAGGATTTTGGCTTTGATCAGCCAGTGATAACCGTCTGTGGAGACTCCACCTTCTATCATGCAGCCCTTCCTGGTTTGGTTAATGCAAGGTTTAATAATGCAGATGTCCTTATAATCGTCTTGGATAATTCTGCCACTGCAATGACAGGCTTTCAGCCACACCCAGGTACGGGAATTACTGCTTTGGGCATTCCCACAACTCCAGTGGATATTGAGGCATTATGCAAGGCATTGGGAATGGAGGTGGCAGTTATAGACCCCTATGAGATTGGTGCTGCCTCAGAAGTGATTTACAGCTATTTGAAAAAATCTGGCCCAAGGGTCATTGTTTCAAAGAGAAAATGTGCGCTGGTTCAAAATAGGGAAGGGGGCTTTCCCTATATTATGGAGGTGGATAAGACCAAATGTAAAGGAGAGGAATGTGGCTGTGGAAGGTATTGCACAAGGATATTTAGGTGCCCTGGATTGGTATTTGACAGGGAAGAGGGAAAGGCAAAGGTAGACGAGGTGGTTTGTGTAGGTTGCGGTATATGTAGCCTCATATGCCCCCAAGGAGCCATAGTTAGGAGGGGAAAATGATCCTAAATTTATTAATAACAGGTGTGGGCGGACAGGGAAACGTGCTTGCATCTCAGATATTGGGTATGGCTGCGGTAAAAAAGGGTCTCAAAGTCACCATTGGAGAAACATTTGGGCTATCCCAAAGGGGTGGTCCTGTGATGAGCCATGTTAGGTTCCACCAAAAAGAATATATAGCACCACTTATCCCACCCAATTCTTGCCATATCATAATGGGACTTGAACCTTTAGAGACCATAAGGGTGCTGCCTGATCTGGCAAACGAAAGTAGTATTGTACTTGTAAACGAAAGGCCCATTTATCCCCTTAACGTAATAGCAGGAGAGGTGGAATATCCTGATCCTTTATGGATCAAAGAAGTGATCCAAGCAAACACCAAAAAATGCTATTGGATAAATGCCACAAAAAAGGCCATGGAAATTGGTGGAGCAATTTATTTAAATTCCATTATGCTGGGAGCATTAAGTGCTATAAAAGAATTTCCCTTAGATAGTCAAGACATACTTGCTATATTTGAAGAAAGGTTTAAAGGAGAACAACTAACCCTTAACAAAAAAGCGTTTAATGTGGGCATAGAACTAATGGAAAGGCTAAAAAATTGAATGCAGATTTACATATCCATTCTAAAGATTGCTCCGATGGAAAATGGGGTATAAAGGAGATCCTAAATCACGCCCACTCCAATTACATAGAAGTTATTTCAATTACAGATCACGATAGTATCTCTTGCCAAGAGCTTGCTTCAAACTATGCAAAAGAGCTCAATATTAGATACATAACAGGAGTGGAGATAAGTATAAGATATAAACTCACACTTAACGGAATTAAATTGGAAGGCCCTCTTGACATATTAGGATATGGTTTTGATATAACCAACCTCCATTTACGTGAAACCCTTGAACTACTATCCTCTCATAGGAGGGAGAGGATAAAGAAGATTGTGGCAAATTTAAACAGAAGGTTGAAGGAAGAAGGGTATCTGCCTATAAGTCAAAGAGAAATAGACGAGATGGAAACTCAAGTGGGTGCCTCAATTGGCAGACCCCATTTAGCTGATCTATTGGTAAAGACAGGTCGTGTGAGGGATAGAAAAGAGGCCTTTGATAGGTATCTTAATGGAATGAATATCCCCAAATATCCTTTAAGCCTTGAAAAGGTTTCCACCCTCATAAGGGCTGCGGGAGGAAAGGTGATATTAGCACATCCCAATGACCCAAATGGGACAAGTTTAAAAAAATTTTTTGAAGATCTTAAGGATCAGTTCTCCCACATAGAAATATACATGCTTCCTTTTCTGGATGGGATTGAGTGTTGGCACACAAGGCACGACAACAGATCTTCTGATTCTTACTCCAAATTTGCAATGGAACACGGCCTGCTCCGTACTGGAGGGTCAGACTGCCACCAAAATCCTGTGAGAATAGGTGCTGTAAAGATACCAGGGGAGGCCTTAGAAGAGTTTTTGGCAAGCTTAGGAGGTGCCAATGGAGATTGAAAAGATCGAAAAGGACTTGATATCAGAGCTGGTTCATATGGGAGAAAATCCCAATTCAATACATACCCATATCTCACTGGTGATCTTGACCAAGGAACATGTATTCAAGATAAAGAAAAGCGTAAATCTTGGTTTTTTGGATTTCACAACCCTTTCAAACAGACACTTCTATTGTCATCAAGAGGTGAGATTAAACAAGAGAATGGCTGAAGGAATTTACTTGGATGTTTTTCCAATCAGATACAGAAATGGTAAAGTTACCTTGAAAGGTGGCCCAGGAGAGGTAATTGAGTATGCAATTTATATGAAAAGAATACCTGATGAAAATCTTATGAAAAATATTTTAAATTCTGGTAGGATGACACCAGAATTGGTAGAAAAAATAGCAGAGCGTATTGCAACCTTCCATTTAACAACTAAAGCTAATGAACAAACCTTAAAATTTGGGATAATTGATAATTTCAAAATAAATACAGATGAAAATTTTTTTCAAACTGAAAAATATATAGGGATAACAATAGAAAAGGATGAATGGGAATATATAAAGAGCTGGACTGATAATTTTTATAAAAACAACAGTGCACAATTTGAACAAAGAATCAAAGATAACAAGATAAAAGACTGCCATGGCGACCTACATATGGAACATATTGCAATTATGGATGGGAAAGTCTTGATATTTGACTGCATTGAATTTAATGATCGCTTTCGATATGGAGATATCTTGAACGACATAGGTTTTTTGATTATGGACATGGAATTTAATAATGCACATAAAGAGGCACAATTTTTATGGCAATATTACAGAAATTTTACAAAAGAAGAAAATGTGGATGAACTCCTTACATTTTACAAAGTTTATAGATCATATGTCAGGGGCAAGGTTACTTCTTTTCAGTTAGACAATTTAAGGGAAGGGGAAATCAGAGATGAACTAACCAAAAATGCTAGGCGCTATTTTAAGCTCGCATTAAGTTATGCAAGTAAAACCTCTTATTAATTTGGTTGACAGATAAGAAGATGGTTCTTTGTGATCTAATAGAATCGTTATCCACAGAATCCACTATTATGATGTGTGGGTTGCCTGCAAGTGGAAAAAGTACTGTTGCCAAACTGATATCCCAATTTAAAGGCTATACAATACTAAACACAGACATGGTCAGATTAAACCTCTATAAAAAGGAGGAGATCTTTGATCCCCAAAAAGCAAGCGATCTAAAAAAGAGATACATGGTTTATGAAGTGATGTTTGAAACTGCAAAAAAACTAATTCTTGAAGGCCAAAGGGTAATATTAGATGGGACCTTTGTAAAACAAGAATTAAGAGTTAAAGCCGTTGAAACATTGGGCAGTTTTTTGCCCAATTTTTACTTGATTCATACTATATGCGATGAAACCACTACTTTAAAACGAATATATGAAAGACAAAATAAAGAGTATGAAAGTAATGCACTAACCCAGGAGGCCTATTTCAACAACTTGAAACTTTGGGAAGATATTGATATTTACCAACTTATAGACAGGGCTCCGAATATTAAATTTTCATTTTTCCAAATCACAAGCACTAATTCTGAACCATTAACTTGGAATATTAGAGAAATATTTTAGGAAAGGGTTTTGTATATGGGTAAGAATCACCTATCCGAGTTAGAGGCTATAAGAGACCAGATCTTGGCAGGCAGAGGAAAAATCCCTTGTGATTTGGTTTTAAAAAATGGGTATGTAATAGATGTGTTCACAGGTGATATTCATTTGGCAGATATTGCCATAAAAGGAGATAGGATTGTTGGTGTGGAAAAAGGTTATGAAGGTAATAATACAATCGACCTAACCGGATTTTACATAGCACCTGGATTCATTGATGCACATTTTCATATCGAAAGTACAATGCTATTGCCATCAGTACTATCCAAATATCTTTTAATGAATGGAACCACTTGTGTTGTTTCAGATCCCCATGAAATAGCCAATGTAATGGGTATAACAGGTATCTTGGGTATTATGAAAGATGCAGAAAATGCCGTTGTGGATTTTTACTTTACAGCTCCCTCATGTGTACCAGCTACAGCACTTGAAACCTCTGGTAGTTCAATTACTGCTATGCAGCTGTCTGTCTTTTCTAAAGAAGCAAAGATTATAGGCCTTTCTGAGGTAATGGACGTACTTGCTGTGATCAACGGTGAAATATCTATGCTTAAAAAGCTTTTGATGTTTAAGACACGGCATGGACACGCTCCAACCTTGGCTGGGAAAGACCTTATGGCCTATTTATCAGCTGGTATAGACTCAGATCACGAGACAATAAGTTATAGGGAAGGTCTTCTAAAACTTAGAGCAGGCATGTTTCTCATGATCAGAGAAGGCAGTACTGCAAAGAACTTAGAAGAACTCTTGCCATTGGTTTCTCATTCCACCTATATGAGAACCTGTTTTGTTTCAGATGACCTGGATCCTGTGGATTTATACAAAGAAGGGCACCTCAATAGGATCCTTAGAAAAGCGGTGGATCTTGGCTTGGACCCTATAACTGCAATTAGACTCGTAACAATATCTCCAGCTACCTATCTGGGACTTGGAGAAAGACTTGGGATTGCTCCTGGTAAGATTGCGGATATGGTGATACTTGAGGATCTAAAGGAGTTTAGGGTAAAAGCTGTGGTGAAAAGTGGAAGATTTATGGATATTGATAGTTTAAAATCAACTTTAATATCAAGTCCATCTGTTAACTATCTTAAAAAAAGTATAAACCTTGGAGATATCTCATTAGAAAGACTTAAGATAAAAGCAAAGGGTAAGACAATCAGGGTTATTGAAATCATACCCAATCAAATAATAACCCGGCAAATGGTAGTGGAAGTTTCAGTAAAGGATGGATATGTAGTTCCTGATATTTCAAGGGATATTGTCAAATTGGTTGTGGTTGAAAGGCATAGGGGTTCGGGAAATATTGGAATTGGTTTTGTTAAGGGTTTTGGCCTGAGAAAAGGGGCTTTAGCAACCACCATCTCCCATGACTCACATAATATAGTATGTGTTGGAACAAAAGATGAAGATATCTTGGCTGCAATCCTAAGGTTAAAGGAACTGGGTGGTGGTATAGTGGTTGTAAATGGCAGAATTTTGGCAGAACTTCCCTTGCCTTATGGAGGGCTTATGACCGACATGATTATTGAAAACCTTGTTGATACTTTAAAGAATCTCCACGCATCAGCGAAGGAATGTGGATGCGAACTTTCTTTGCCCTTCATGACCCTTTCATTCCTTGCACTGCCTGTGATACCTTATTTAAAACTCACAGACAAAGGTCTTGTGGAAGTGCTTGAAGGCAAGATCGTGGATATATTTGTATGAGGCTCTAATGCTTTTAAAAAACCGTAAAGTTGTTGTAATTTATAAAGATAGTTCTGAAGCTAAATTTGAGGCACAAAAGGTTAAAGAAATTTTAAAGGCAAAAGGTATTAAAAGCACTCTAATTGATCCTCTTCACCTGAAAGAATGTGAAAATGAAAAGTCTTATGAAAAAGGTAAATTTGCAGATGTTGACTGTGCAATCGTACTTGGAGGAGATGGAACTTTACTTGCGGCATCCAGAATATTTTCAAAACTTAAAACTCCTGTCTTAGGAGTGAATATAGGAGGATTAGGTTTTCTCACAAGCGTCTCTAAGGCAGATATAGAGAAGATCTTAGATGACATTGTTGCCGACAGGATAGAAATTGAACCTCGTAGCATGCTAATGTGCAAGATAATTAAAATGGGGCATACTATTGAATACAATGCCCTCAATGATGTTGTGATACATAAAGGTGGAGCTTTGGCGCGGATAATAGATCTAAAACTATATATTGATGATAAAGAATTAACAACATTTAGAGCAGATGGGTTGATTATTTCAACTCCCACAGGCTCAACAGCATATAACCTTAGTGCAGGTGGCCCAATAGTAACTCCCTTTCTCAATACTTTAATCTTGACACCAATTTGTCCTTTTACTCTAACTAACAGGCCTTTGATCGTTAGTGATGAAAGCATAATCAGGATAGAACTTGTAACAAAAGCATATGAAGTCGTAACTTTAACCATTGATGGTCAGGTTGGGGTTGACTTTTCAAGGGAAGATACTGTAATATTATCTAAATCTGTTTACAAAACCATGTTAATTCGTCCGAAAGGGTATAGTTTTTATAAAGTACTTAAACGTAAATTGGGTTGGGGAGGAGGGACATATAATTCTGAAAGTAAACGAAAGTGCAAGGATGAAAGTAAAAGTTGACCCTAAAGATATTATGTTTGTAAGTAATATATTGATGGGTTATGACGGTATGGTATTACTTAAAACCATTGATGAGAAAGACGGAATTGTTGAGCTAATGGTTTCGCCTGGTTGTGAAGATCAAGTTATTCAGATATTAAATTCACTGGGAATTTCGGAGAAATTATAGACTGAGATGAAAGGTAGATTTTATATCTTTACTTTCGGCTGCCAAATGAATGAATACGATTCAGAATACATAAGAAGAATGCTCTTAAAAAAAGGATGGGAACAGGCACAATCCATTATAGATGCAGACCTTATAATAGTAAATACATGTACAGTTAGGAAGAAACCCGAGGTGAAAGCTCTGAGTCTAATAGGTAGGCTTACCGAATTTAAGAAAAAAAATCAAAATTTGAAAATAGGCCTTATAGGTTGTTTAGCAGAACACAAGGGAGAAGAAATATTTACAAAGTTTCCAGGGATTAATTTTATAGTTGGCCCTGGTAGCATATCGGAGATGTACCAAGTCATTCAAGAGATCTATCTAAACAAGAGAATTTTGGCCAGAGGAATTAAAGCAATACCATGCCTTCCCTCTGTTGATTCAAGAGACAAAAAGGTCACTGCGTTTGTCTCAATAATGCAAGGTTGCAACAATTTTTGCAGTTATTGTGTAGTGCCATTTGTGAGAGGCCCAGAAAGGAGTAGGGATTATAGGGAAATAATCGCTGAAATCAAACTCTTGGTGGAAGAGGGTGTTAAAGAGGTGACTCTTTTAGGACAAAACGTTAACTCTTATTTTTGGAAAGATTCCAAAAGCATAAGATTCCCCGATCTTTTACACTTGATATCCCTGGTGGATGGACTGAAACGCGTAAGGTTCACCACTTCCCATCCAAAGGATCTCACAGAAGATCTTATATCTTGCTTTAAAGATATACCCCAACTATGCAAACACATACATCTTCCTTTTCAAGCAGGTTCCAATAGGATCTTGGCTGCCATGGGAAGGAGTTATACAAAGGAGCATTATCTCAACCTTATAGGTAAATTAAGGGAAACCTGCCCTGATATTGCCATTACAACTGACGTGATGGTAGGCTTTCCTGGAGAAACGGAAGAAGATTTTCAAGATACCTTGGACCTAATGGAAAAGGTTCAGTTTGATATGGCCTTTTCATTTAAATACTCAGACAGAGAAGGAACAAAGGCCTATAACCTGCCAAACAAGGTGCTTGAAGAAGAAAAATCCAGGAGACTCATGGCCTTACAGGAGCTTCAAAGAGAGATCACGTTAAAGAAGAATAGAGAAATGGTAGGAGGTGTCTATGAAGTTTTAGTGGAGGAAAAAAGCAAGGATGGGTCTTTATGGATGGGAAGAACCACTACAAATAAGATCGTAAATTTCAGGTGTGACTATTCTCCCAAGGGAGAATTTTTAAATATCAAGATTACAGAGGCCTTAAACAATAGCCTCAGAGGTGAAGTCTTTTAATGGGGGAAACATGGAAACAGAAAATTATGGAAAAAAGGTGCTTGTAGTGGATGACGAGCCATTTTTAGTTGAGATAATGAAAGAAAGTCTCACTATGATAGGCCTTGAAGTATTGGAGGCATATACTGGTTATGAGGCCATTAAGATTTTATCCCAAAATGAAATAGATATGTTGGTAACAGATCTAAGCCTTCCCGACATAGATGGTTTAGAGGTAATCAGGCAAGGTAAAAAAGTTAATCCTAACCTCATATGCATAGGAGTCACAGGCCATGTGAGGGAATACAAATACATGGACGTGATTAAGGCAGGAGCCATTGATTTTATAAAAAAACCTTTTGATATAGAAGAGTTACAAGTAAAGGTAATGAGGGCCTTTTCTGAAAGGAGACACATTGAGGAACTACAGAGGCTCAGCCAAACTGATCCCCTCACAGGCCTTTTGAATAGGAGAAGCTTTTTTCAAAGGGTAAAAGATGAAATAAAACGTTCCGATAGACAAGGTACTAAACTTGCGGTGATGATGCTGGATCTGAATGACTTTAAAGAAATCAATGACACAAAAGGACATTTGGAAGGAGATAGAATCTTAAAAGAATCTGCCAAAATTATCCGTTCGAAGATAAGAGATGGTATAGATGTTGCCGCCAGGTATGGAGGTGATGAATTTTCTGTTATGGTGGTGGATGCACCGGAAAATGTATTGAACAGGATTGCCAATCGCATAAAGGAAGATATCTTAACCAAATTGGGCTGTGGTGTGGGCATAGGATACGCCATTCACAAAAAAGGAGGATCAGCTGAAGATTTGATAGGCGAAGCAGACAAAAACCTCTATCTGGACAAGAAAAACACAAAGGTGGAGAGACTCACTAATTTAGGTCACACAGAGGATTTGGTTCCGATAAGGAATATTATGTAAACTATTTTGTGAATCTTTTTTGTTGACACCCCACTGTTATGGTTGTAAAACCCCACAGATCAAATTGCTGGGAGGCTTATATTTATGGGTAGTGTGGTTAAAAAAAGAAGGAAAAAGATCAGGAAGCACAAGTACCGCAAGATGAGAAAACAGATGAGGCATAAGAAGTAAAGTTTAGGCAGAAGCCTATCCTTTATATTGCACACTAAAGATATAGGCAGCCCAGAGGGAGCTGCCTATATCGATCTCAGGCTTAGTTATTTCTTACCGTAATCGTACCAACCTGCGCCTGTCTTTCTCCCCAACCTGCCTGCCTTCACCATGGTCTTGAGGAGATTTGGCGCCACCCACTTTAACTCTTTGTTGAGTTCTTTGTGAAAATAGTCTGAAACATAAAGGGCAATATCTATGCCCGTTAGATCCATTAGCTCAAAAGGTCCCATTGGGTAGTTCAACCCATTTTTCACAGCGATATCCACGTCTTCTATGGATGCTATACCCTCTTCCACTATCTTGATGGCCTCTATAAAATGGGGGATCATAATCCTATTTACTATGAACCCTGGACTATCCTTCTTTACCTCCACGGTTATCTTTCCCATTTTCTTTGCAAGATCGGTTGTAATTTTAATTGTCTCGTCACTGGTAAAATGCCCTCTTATTATCTCCACAAGCTTCATAAGAGGTACTGGATTAAAGAAATGCATCCCGCACACTTTATCCGGCCTTTTTGTGGCGGTTGATATTTCGGTAATGGACATGGATGACGTATTAGTTGCAATGATCACCTCTGGCCTTAAAAGCTCATCCAGCTCTTTGAATACACTTTTCTTGAGGTCCATATCTTCTATAACTGCTTCAACCACAAAATCACAGTCCTTGAGGTCTGCCATTAAAGTGGTTCCCTTTATCCGCCCAAGTATTTGATCTTTTTGTTCTTGGGAGAGCTTCCCTTTTTCAACACTTTTGGAAAGAAAGGAATCTATGCCCTTCAATCCCTTTTCCACAAACCTCTCCTCAACATCTCTCATCACCACATCACAGCCTATCTGGGCAGCAACTTGGGCAATTCCACTCCCCATTGTACCTGCACCAACAACACCTATTTTCTTGATCTCCATAACAACTAACACCTCCTTTTTTTATGTTACACAGAGTCAACCCTAACTACTTCGGGTACCTCTGATTTAATAATCCTTTCAATGCCCATCTTTAGGGTCATGGTGGACATAGGGCAACCTGCACAGCTGCCTTTCAGCTGTACCTTAACGATCCCATCTTCAGTCACATTTACTAATTCCACATCTCCACCGTCTGCCTGAAGGGACGGCCTAACCTTTTTAAGTACTTGTTCAACCTTTTTTTTCAATTCCATTTTTTCCTCCCGATAATCAAATGCATAAAAAAATAACACTATAGTCTAAGGATTCTTCGGCATCCAAAGATCTACCCAAAAAACAACCTTTTCCTACTATCCAGGTATGAGGCCAGGCCATTAGAATCTCTCGGACTCCACCCAAGGGAATATTTCCAAACATCCTCTGATTCCATGCAAAGGTAAAGACCAATGTCCTTGTACCAGGACTTGAGCTCTTCTGCAATAAATTTATAAAGCCCGATCCTTATGGGTTTAAAAAGCCTAAGTTTTCCATCCAGGCCTAAGGTATAATCTCCCAAAAGCACAAGGCTTTTTTCTCCCCTCTTTCTCATATCCTCAATTAAACCAGGCATAAAGCGGATGGCTCCCAAACTCACCCAAATAACTCCCTTGGGATTTAACCTTTCTTTCATCAATTCTATGGTTTTTAAATAGCCCTCCTGCCACCCAGGATATTCAAAGATCGGGTCAAAATGGAAACCGATAACATATCCCTCTTTTTGACAAATCCTGGCAGCTTCGATTCTCTTTTCCATATCAGGGGTCCCCTTTTCTTCCCATTCCCATACATCTTTACTGTTCAAGGACCACGAAACCACAATGTTTTTCCTAAACTTTAACCTCAAGAGATTGTTTATGTTAACGGACTTGGTTTTTAATTCTATCAACAGATGATCCCTTTGAGCAAACTCCTCACATAAGTGTATGCTCCAGGCATACCTATGATCTAAGGCAAGACTATCTGTGAATTCTCCGGTTCCGATCCTATAGATGCGGCCTCTATCTTGATCTAATTCATTAAGTATATTTGGTAATTCTCGAAAAAAATTTTTATAAATTAAAATCCCATGGTGCTTAAAATAGGAATTAAGAATACAGTACTTGCACCCATAGATACAATTTTCGCCTGTACTTAGCACCCAATACCCACAACAAATATAGTTCTTTGTGCCGGGGCAAGGCCTTAAAAATTTACCTTTATATTCAATTTCGTATAGCTCCAAATCCTTCACAATAAATACCCAGTGGACAATACGGTTTGTATAAATATTCACATACCAATGGATTTATGCTATTATACTATCCTTCAGATTTAATTACCATAAAATTTTAAAGGGATAGCCGATGAATTTTAAGGTTGTGTTAACTATTTTAATCTATCTATTGAATTTGCTATTATTTTTGCCAAGTTTTACCATGGCTAAGGCCTGTTCTGAAATGAACATCAAGGTTATTGATCCCGCTCAAGGGACTATCTCAGAGGCAAAGGCCCTTGTAAATGTGGAAGCCAAGCTAATGGCCCTACCTAAGGGGATTGTACTAACATGGCTTAAAAGACCTTTTTCATTTTTAGAGATGGAGGCAATAGAAAATGGTTTAAGGGATATTGAGCTCTTTAGCCAAGACTCCGACGCCATTATTGTAAGCTTCTATGAGCTGGATACTAATTTGAGGCAGATACTTAAATCAAAAAAGAACTCGGAGTGTCAAATTGGTAATATTCGTTTATCAAATCCTACTAAGAAAAAAGAAAACAGGGCAATAATTGATACATTAACTGATGAGCTTCAGTCAGAGACTTTAGTGGATGCTCAAGATATGAGTACAGCAAAAAGATATCTATTTTTTGCCAATTCCCATCTTGATACTGGCAATTGTTTAGATGCAATTACTGAATATGAGAATGCAATTAGATACTGGCCCAATTCGTTTGAGGCATGGAAAGGTCTTGCAAAATGTTATCAGAAGCTTGAAAGGTATGATGAGTCAAAAAAAGCATTAGAAAAATGTTTCAATATTAATCCCTTTGAAAAAGAAATTTATTTTATATATTTTGCTCACCAAATCAAAATGCAATCTTTTGAAATGCTTAGAAATTTATTAATAAAGGCATTTTTTATCTATCCAAATGATCCTAAAGTGTTGTATCACCTTGGGGTATTAATGTATTTATTGGGCGACAATAAAGGCGTAGAACGTTTCTATAAAAGATTGCTACCCCTGGATAAAGAAAAGGCTAAAAATCTCTACGATCTTTTACACTAACTAATTGGTGAAATTACTTCCACCATGTTTATGCATCGTAAGTGTGCCTTGTTTATTTCCAGTTCTTTCAGCCAAACCAAATGAACGAGATAAACCAGACAAACCATACATCCACACTACGGATATATCTCCACAATTGTTCCCTCTTCTACCAAATTCCATATTTCCTCTATCTCCTGATTGGTCACAGCTATACAACCTTGTGTCCAGTCTTGATTCCTATGTCTTTTACCTAAAGCAACCATGTTTTTGGGAAGGCCATGTATCATAATCATTCCACCCGGCTTTACTCTTAATCTCTGGGCTTCTAATAGATCCTTTTCATTTGGGTAGGATATTTTTAGGCTTTTATAATAATGGCTTTTAGTGTTTTTTGCTTCCACATGGTAGATACCTTCTGGTGTCCTTCCGTCCCCTTCCATGAATTTGTGCCCAACTGGATTCCAGCCTAAAGCTATACGATAGGCCTTTACAATCTCAGGGCCTTTCATAAGAAACATAATCCTTTTAGACTTTAAGATCACGATCCTATCAACATCTTGGCAAAGGCCAGAATTTTGAAAAAAAAGCCAAGATATAAAAAAGATACAGAGCACCAGAAACCTTTTCACCTTTTGCCTCCTTCAGGCCCTGCTAAGGGTCATTTTTTCATGTTTGTCATTTATATTCAAAGGCCTTCTTTGTAAAGGCAGGGATAGGGGCAAGTCAAGTTGCATAACTCCCCCTGACCCCCTCTTCAGAGAAGAGGGAGAACTTACCACCTATTTAGCCAATACTATGAG
>Ga0197142_1001607_pt1 | contig 20513 bp, 18 predicted proteins | sample GBS60_MetaG_FD_148614 | JGI IMG/M metagenome (GOLD analysis project Ga0197142, IMG submission 148614) | Sediment microbial communities from Great Boiling Springs, Gerlach, Nevada, United States - GBS 60_MetaG | ecosystem: Environmental > Aquatic > Thermal springs > Hot (42-90C) > Sediment... | reverse complement strand
GCCGGGCGTCGTGAATGTATCCAACGGCGTCACCTATTTCGGCCAGGTCAAGGGCACGCCGCGTGTGGCGCCGGGGACGCCGGGCGGACCCGGGGCGCCCGGCTCAGGCAACGTCTATCACGGCTATCGTCCGGCGGGCGTGTCAAACCGGTTGAGCTGGACGGGCGTGCCGTTCGTACCGGCGCCGGCTGGCGCGACGCGCCTGCTGCGTATCGTCAACGTGCGGGCGGACGTCACCGGTCTGGCTACGCAGGGCTCGAACCCGGCGAGCGTTCTCGCCGCTCTGAGCGTGACGCCCAGCCAGGCGCTGTTCCTCGGTCCGGCGCAGCTTACGGTCGGCCGCGTGCTGCCGAGCCTCGCCGCGAGCGTCATCGAGGGCTTGGCCACCCTGCGCTTTGAGGAGCTCTTCCCGGATGCGTTTCGCAAGCGCATCGAAAACAGCATCGTGGGTCCGCTCGCCCCCAAGCAGCAGGGCATTCCCGAGGCGCGTTATCCGACCGAAAGCGGATTCACCCCGGATTACGGGGGCCTGACGGCGGCGGCGCCCGGCGCGGCCAACCACGGTACGCGCTTTGCGGCCCGCATCTCAGGGATCCCTCCGGGCGTCTGGCTCATCGCGCCCAACGTGGTCGTCTCGACGCCGGCCTCCGGCCAGCCCGCCGAGCTTGAGCTGCGCCGTGTGATGGACTTTTTGGGGGACTTCTCCGGCGGCTACCTGATGCCGGCCGCGGCGCCGAAGGAGCTGGTTCCGGTGGTCGGGGGAGAAGCGACCCTGGTTTACGAAGTCGTGGCGCGCCCGCCCTATGAAGGCATGAGCGGCGCCGCCGTGACGGACCGGTTCGACATCCCGCTTCAGGTGGTCTTCCCGCAGCCGGTCAGCCTGGGCCGCCCCGCGATCGCCTTGGGCTACGCTCCGGTGTGGGAGACGACGTTGACGGAGGCGGGGCCGCCCGAGCCTCGGTTCCGCGACTGGCGCTCCCCCACGGGTCCGTTTACGCTCCTGGCCCAGCCCACGCTCAATTACGTCAGCCTGCGATACACCCCGGGCGATCCCCTGCCGGTGCGGCGCGAGATCAGCGCGGGCGAAGATGACCGTTTCGTGGCCGACAGTGTGCGCGTGCTGGCGCCGGAGGGCAGCCGCTGGTTGAGTGCCGGCATCTCTGCCGACGGCGGTACCCTGCGCATTGCCGCCGCTCCCGCCGGGCTCGCCCAAGGCCGGTATCTGGCTGCGGTGAGCTTCCGCCGGGTGAGTGCCCCGCTCGATCTGGTCGTCGTACCGGTGTTGCTCGAGGTCACAGCCGCTCCGGAGCTGGCCGCCGACCGGACGCGTCTGGAATTCCGTGTGCCGGCGGGCGGCCCGGCGCCGCCGCCGCAGACGGTCTACTTGACGGCGAGAGTCAGGGCGGTTGACTTCACCGTCTCGGTTTCGACCTCTTCCGGCGGCCCCTGGCTGGCGGTGAGTCCCTCCTCGGGCGGCACCCCGAAAAACCTGAGCGTCTCGGTGGACCCGCGCGGCCTGGCGCCGGGTAACTATCAAGGGACCGTGACCATCGCCGCCGAAGGCGCGGTGAATTCGCCTGTGGCGGTCACCGTGACCTTGGAGGTGATTCGCACCGCGCCGTACTTTGAAGCGTCCGGGGTGGTCAACGCGGCCGGCTATCAGAGCGGCGGGGTCTCGCCCGGGGAGATCATCACGATCTTCGGAGAGCGAATCGGCCCGGAGAGGCTTGTCGAGGGGAATCTGGCCACGTCGGTGGCCGGCACGCGGGTGCTGTTCGACGGAGTGCCCGCACCAATAGTGGCCGTCTCCGCCCGCCAGACGAGCGCCATCGTGCCCTACTTTACTTTCGGCCGGGCCGTCGTGGGCATCGAAGTCGAGTTTGAGGGCGCCAGATCGGAGACGGTGCGAGTGCCCGTGTTGGCGGCGCGCCCGGGCATCTTCACCGTGGACGGCAGCGGCCGAGGGCCGGGCGCGATCCTGAACGCGGATCTTTCGCCGAACTCCCCTGACAACCCCGCCGGGCGGGGGTCGGCGGTCGCCATCTACTTCACCGGCGCGGGCCAGACGCGTCCGGCGGGCGTCGATGGAGCGATCAACGTGCCGCCGAACCTGCCGGCGCCGCTTTTGCCGGTAGCGGTGCGCATCGACGGGCGCGAAGCGGAAGTTGAACTCGTGGGCGGCGCGCCGTACGGTCCGGCCGGCCTGTTCCGGGTGAAGGCGAGGGTGCCGGAGCAGGTGACACCGGGTCCGGCGGTTCCGGTGGAGGTGGAGGTGGGAGGCGTGCCGAGCCAGCCGGGGGTGACGCTGGCGGTACGCTGAAGACAGACGGGGTCAGAGTGTACTGTCCCCGATTTCATGCACGAGCTGTCGCTGGCCATCGAGATCGTCGAAATCGCCCAGGCCGAGGCCCGCCGTCACGGCAACGGCCGCATCCAGGCCGTTCACTTGCGCCTGGGCCCGCTCGCCGGTGTGGTCGAGGAGGCGCTCCAAGCCGCCTTCCCCCTGGCGGCACAAGGCACCGTGGCCGAAGGCGCCGAGCTGGTGATCGAAAAGGCGCCGCTCGTCGTCTACTGCCCGCGGTGTGGCGCCGAGCGCCAGATCGGCTTTGAGGTCTGGTTGGCTTGTCCGGTGTGCGGTGCGCCGACGCCCGAGGTTCGCCAAGGTCGGGAGCTCGAGGTCACGGCGCTGGAGTTGGAAACATGAGTCCTCAACCAAGAGTCGTACAGGTCCGACAAAACGTCCTCAAGCAGAACGATGTTGTCGCGCGGGCCCTCCGGGAGGAGTTTCGCCGCTCGGGCGTCTTCGTTGTCAGCCTGGTCTCGAGTCCCGGCTCGGGCAAGACCACCGTGCTGGAGAGCACGCTAGCCGCCTTGCAGCCTTCCCGGCGCGTCGCGGCGTTGGTCGGCGATCTGGCGACGGAAAACGATGCCCTTCGCCTGGCCCGTACCGGCGCAGCGGTGAAGCAGATCGTCACCGGCACCGTCTGCCACCTCGATGCGATGATGGTGCGCCGCGCCTTGGAGGATTGGGACGTACGCGCGCTCGATTATCTCTTTATTGAAAACGTCGGCAACCTGGTCTGCCCGGCCGCCTATGACTTGGGCGAGGAGTTGCGCGTGGTGCTCGTGTCGGTGACCGAGGGCGAGGACAAGCCGTTGAAGTATCCCCCCATCTTCCACGGGTCCGACCTTGTGCTCATCACCAAGATCGATCTGGCCGAAGCAGTCGGATTCGACCGCCAGGCCTTGCGGAAGAATCTCGAGGTCGTTGCCCCAGGCGTCCCCGTCCTCGAGGTTTCGGCCAAGACGGGAGCCGGCATGGAGGATTGGCTGGCCGTTTTGCACGAGCGAGCGGTGGCCGCACGCACCTGATGCGGGCGCTGCGGCCGACGGCCTCGTCAGGCGGCGCTCCGGGGTTCTGAGGTCGCCGCCGGCCGTTGGAGCATTCGTCGGATGACGAAGACGGTGAAGACGCCCCCGGCGAGCAGGAAGAGGAACGGCATGAGGGTAGCGACCGCCCGGGTCGAGCCCTCCGGCTCGATCAGGATGCGTTTTCCGTACTGGGCGATGAAGTGGTCGAGGATTTCGCGGTCGCTCTTGCCGGCTCTCACCATCGATTCAATCTGCGCCCGGATCTCGCCGGCCACTTCGCTGCGATGATGGGCGACCGACTCGTTCCAGCAGCAAGGCGCCACCAGCCGCTCCTGAAGTTTGCGCGCCCGTTCACTTGCGGCTGCGAACATCGAGACCGCCGCAAGCACCGTCACAACGATCAAACGCAACCTCATCGCCTCCCTCCGCGCCAAGGATACGGCCCCAGAGGCCTGAGTCCGGCAAACCTCAATCTTAATGATGGCATATCGGCGGGCGGATACGCTCCGCTGTGCGCGCCGGCCGCGCTGGGTGTCGGCTATGGACTCGCCGCGCGGCGGCTCGGCGGCGGACGAAAAAGCCTCGTGCCGCAAACCGGCGGGCGCCTGGGTTCAAAGCGCTGACGCCGGCTGCGGCACGAGCCTCGAAGGCAACTCCGGCCCGAGCTAATTCCGGTCCCGGAGGACGATCGCGCGGAACGGCGCCCCGCCGCCCTCGTTGTCGACGGCGATGATGGTGCGCACCTCTTGCGAATTCAAAATCAGCCGGCCGCTGTTAATGGCGACCGTTTGGGTACCCGCCACGGCCACCCGGGCCTGATACTGCGCCGCCTTGCCGGTCGGCACGGTCAGGTAGTTCGACGCAGCGCCGAAGGGCACGTTCGTGAGAACCGGGAGCTGGCCCCGTAGCGCCAGAAAGGGCTTCGTCCAGTAAATGTCCACGGCGGGAGCCGAGGGCGCCGCGTGGATCACGCGCACCTTGGCGAAACCCTCGATCGGCTCGCTGTTGAAGTCGGTGAGCAGCATCAGCCGGAACGAAGGCGACTTGCCGCCGGTAGCGAAACCCATCGCCAGGACGGTGTAGTCCAGGTTCGGCGTCAGAAACGCGGTGACATCCGCAACCCGGGTGTTGGTGCCGGCGACGAAGACCGAAAAGGTCCGCTGTCCGCCGGGCAAGTCAACATAATCCGTGTACTCGCCGAAAGGAATTCCGGAGAGCGCCATCTGGCCGTCGACATAGATGTCGACGGCGGGCGCGTCCGGACTGGCGTGCACGACGCGAACTCGCTGCGCCCAGCCGGCCGTCGCCAGCAGGCATACGGCCGCGAGCATACCGAACATCTTCTTCATGGTGAAACTTTCCCTCCTGATTGTGAGTTGTTGTCAAACTGAGAGGCGCCCGAATTAGCTTAATTCGGAACCGCCCTGATAGATGCCGGCCGTCAACCGTTCGGTTTAATTTCGCGCAAACATTTCCGGCGAGAGTGGCGGCGCTTAAAGCAGCCGCTTTAAATAGTTGAAGTTACGCGTTAAATCGGCCTCGGCGTCGCCGGAGGGAGAGCCGGTTTCGAGGTTGGCAAAGCCGGTAAAGCCGATTTCCCGGATCGCGGCGATCACGGCAGGAAAGTCGACCTTGCCTTCGCCCAGATAACCATCGTCCTTGAAGTGAAACTGGCAGATGCGGTCCTTGCCGAGGAAGCGGATCTCGCGCGCCGGATCGACGCCGATTCGATTGGCGGCGTTACCGACGTCGTAGTAGATCTTGAAGGCCTCCGAGGCCACCCGGTCCATCGCCCGGGCATTATCCTCCGCGGTGAGCAGATTCTCAAAGCCCAGAATCACGCCGGCCCGCCCGGCTTCGGGCGCCAGTTCGCGGAAGAGGTCGGCGACGTAATCGAGCTCCTGCCGGCTCTCGATGCCGCACTTGCCGAAGAAGACCGTCATGAGGATGCCCGCCTTGAGCCTGCGCGTGATTTCAATGCCGCGCTCCACCCAACCGCGCGCCGCCGGATCGCTTTTGAGGCAGCTCATGTGCAGCACGTCGATGTAGGTGGAGTTGATCGGCAACGCGTGTTTGCGGCTCTCCTCGAGATACCGCTCTTGGAGGGAGGCGTCTTCGAGCGGCAGCCGATTTCCGGCGTTCGGCCGGCCGAGCGTCACTTGCAGGCCCTCGAAGCCGAGCCCCCGTGCTCGGGCGATCGCCTCCGGCCGGCAGGCGAGCTTCAAGATCCCGTCCATGACGCCGATTCGCAGGCCGGCGGCCCGCGGCGCCGCCTCGGCGAGGGCGGCGCCGATTAAACAGAACTGTCTTCGCGAGAGCATCGCCTTGTCAGGAATGCGCGCCGCCGGCGTGCCGCACAAGCAAAATGATCGCCGGTCGGGCTTCCGAACAACTCGAGCCTGTCGGGCCGCTTCATTGTACTCCCCACGGATGACACTCTGCTAATATAAGTCTTCTCTGATGGGAGTTCCGGGGGGCGGCCGCTTGCGTCGCACCGGCGCCCGCTGGTGGGCGGAATGGGCCCGGTGGTGGCCGCTGCGGAAGTGGCCCGAACAGCGGCGTCAAATCGAACGGCATCTGGAGTGGATCGTCTCGGGCCGGCAACCGCGCCGAGATCCGACCCAGCTCGTCGTGGTCGCCCTCATGCGCGATGCCGAGGACCACATCGAGGAGTTCGTCGAGCACCACGTGCGCCTGGGCGCCGCCGGGATCGTGCTTTTGGATAACGACTCGCGCGACGCCACCATCGACCGGGCCGCGAAACTCGACCGGGTCACCCTGCTCCGCTGCCCCCTGCCGTACAAAACGCATTCTTACGCCTACAAGCGGTTTCTGGTGGAGCGGTTCGGCGAGGGCTGCTGGTGTCTTCTGGCGGACATCGACGAACGGTTCGACTACCCGGCCTCCGACCGCCTTGCGCTCGGCGACTTCCTGCGCTATCTGAACTCTCACGGCTATGACGCCGTCATGGCGCAAATGCTGGATCTTTTCCCCGACGGGCCGCCGGCGAGCTGGCCGCAGGGCGGGCGCGAGCTGGTGGCCGCTTCCGTCTGGTACGATCTCGGCGCGGTGAGGCCCCGCCCACTTGGCCGCACGGCGCGTGTCAACCGGTTCGCGGACGAGCGGATGAGTCTTTATGTCGGCGGCATCCGGTCGGCGGCGTTCGGGGCCACACCGCTGCTCACCAAGTTTCCGCTGCTGCTTCGCAGCAACGGCCGTGGGCCGGTGCTTGAAAGCGCTCACCTGTGCCGCGGCGCCCGTGTGGCGGACGTCTCCGGCGTCCTGCTGCACTACAAGTACGACGGGCGTTTCCTTGAGCGCTGTCGCCGCGCCGTGGCGGAGGGCAACTTCTTTGCGAACTCCGGCGCGTACCGGCTCTATTTGCGCGCGCTCGAGAGCCGGCCCGATCTGGTCCTGCGAACGGAGACGGCGCGTCGCTACAGCGGCCCCGACGCGCTCGTTTCCGCCGGTCTGCTCGTGGCCTCGCCGGCCTATCTGGAGTATGTCGAGCGGGTGGTGTCCACGGCCTCGAGCCGGTCCGCCGCCGGGCCGCCAGCTGACAACACCCTGCCATGAAGATATTCGGCATCGGCCTGGCGCGCACCGGAACGACCAGCTTGACGAAGGCGCTCCGGATCCTGGGTTATCGCGCGGTTCATTTTCCGACGAGTTTCGATCAGATTCTTTATCACGACGCGGCCACCGACACCTCCGTGGCCTGTCGCTTTGCCGAGCTCGACCGCCTCTTTCCCGGCTCGAAATTCATTCTGACCGTTCGAGACGAGCAGAGCTGGCTTGCCTCCTATGCGCGCTTTCGCAGCTTGCAGATTCCCATCGGGAAGAACTGGCCGATGCTGCGCGAGGCCAGGCGGGTCCGCGAGATCCTCTTTGGGACTCAGGAATTCGAGCCCGAGGCGTGGCTGGCCGGCTACCGCCGACATACCGCCAGGGTGATGGAGTATTTCGCCGAGCGGCCGCAGGATCTGTTGGTGATGAACATTGCGGCCGGAGACGGCTGGGAAAAGCTGTGTCCGTTCCTGGGCAAACCCGTTCCGCCGCTGCCTTTTCCCTACCTGAACAAGAAAAGCCCCCTCGGCAAACTCCCGCCGTGGTTGGCGTCCGCCATCCGCATCCCGTACTTCAGCATGAGTCAATTGTACGACTTCCTGCTTCAACGCCTCCAGAGCCGGCGTTGGAGACGCCGGCCCCACGGCCCGGGGCTTGACCTCCGTCCCCCGTCAGATCCTTTCGGCTGACCGGCCCGCCGTGCCGGCGCGCGCAACCTCCGGCGGGCTGAGCTCGTCCTACGATGGGAATGGCGGTCAGCCTGGCCAGGCGGTCTCTGTTGGTGCTTTTGACGGGCGCCGGCAGCGCGCAGGCGGCCTTCTGGGAGCGCAAGCGGTTCGCCGAGTGGAGCGAGGAGGAGGTCCGCCGGCTCCTGACCGACTCGCCCTGGGCGAAGGTGTTGAACATACCGCTCAAGCTCGAGAAGCCTGAGCCGGGCGGCCCGGCCACCTGGAAAGACGTCCCCGGGGCCGGGCCCTCGCTGCCCGGCGCCTCACCCGGCGGGATGGGCGGCAGTCCGGTGGGCGGCATCGGCGCGCCGCGACCCAAGCTTCCCACCAGCGCCCAGATCATCGTCCGCTGGCGGAGTGCGCTTCCGGTGCGGCAGGCGCTGGTGCGGCACAAATTCGGTGCGGAGATCGACTCGGTTCCGGCTCGGCGCCTGCTCGAGCACGAAGAGCCTTTCTACGTCATCGAGGTTCTGGGCATCCCGTCGCTGGTCGCCCACCGCGGTCCGGAGTCCCTTCAGACCGAGCTGTACCGCAGCGCCTTTCTTCGGACGAAGACAGGCCGGCTCCTGCGTCCGGAAAGCGTCTATGTCGCCGTCCAAGGGCTGTTCCTCGGCATCACCCTCCGATTTCCACGCACCGATCCGCTGAGGCGGCACGACGGCTGGGTCGAAGTCGGCGCCCGCGCCGAGGCGTTCGAATTCCTCCGCCGGTTCGACCTGCGCAGGATGACCTACGCCGGCCGGCCCGCGCTCTAGCGCGGCGCTCTTGCCGTTTCATGGGCCGGCGCGGCGGTTGACAGCTCGTAACACAGGCGCAATAATGAGGGCAGTGCGGCCTGGACCGCACTGCTTCAGTGGTTTGGGTGAAGATGACTCCAACACAGGGGTCGAATTTTAAGGAGGTTACGATGAGATTCTCGACGAGTCGTCGGCTGGCAGTTTGGTCTGCGACGCTACTCATGCTCGTCACCTGCCTCGGCCTGGCCCAGGAGTACCGGGGGCGTGTCCAAGGCAACGTGACCGACCCGTCGAAGGCCGCTATCGTCGGCGCCCGAGTGACGCTCACCAATGTCGCTACCGGCGTGGAGAGCACACGCGAAACCGACGCGGCGGGCTTTTACCGGTTTGACTTTGTTCAGCCCGGCACCTACACCCTGACGGTGGAATCGCCCGGCTTTAACAGGCACGTGCGGGAGAACATCCGCGTGCTCACCGTGGGCGACGTGACCGTGAACGTGGAAATGACGCTCGGCGCAGTCACCGAGGCCGTTACCGTCACAGCCGAAGTCGCAACGGTGCAGTTCAACACGAGCACGATGACCACGACGGTGCAGGCCAACGTGATCAAGGACATCCCGGTGCTGGCGCGCAACCCGTTCACGCTCGCCTTGCTAAATCCGGCGGTGGTGAACCAGTACTGGGACATCGCGCACCGCAACCCCTTCTACATGTGGTCCAACTCCGGCCTCGACATCGGCGGCTCGACCGGCGGCAAGAATGACCAGTTGCTCGACGGCGTGCCGACCGGCGTGGCCGCGCGAGGCTCTTATAACTCACCGATGGATGCCGTGCAAGAGGTCGTCGTTCAGCAGAATGCGGTGGATGCCGAATATGGCTTCTCCGCCGGCGGCGTGCTGAACCTGTCGATGAAATCCGGCACGAATGAAGTGCACGGCACAGCCTACTATTTCGGCCGCAATCCCTACTTCAACGCCGTCGTCCAGCCGATCACGCGCACTCCGAGCGTGGTCAAGAACCACGTCTGGGGCGGCACGCTCGGCAACCCGATCAAGAAGAACAAGCTGTTCAACTTCTTCGTCTACGAGCAGTGGCGCCAGACGCAGCCGGCAGCCAACGTCTCGACGGTGCCGACGGACCTGGAGCGTCAGGGCGACTTCTCCCAGACGCGGACGCCCACCGGCGCGTTGCGGATGATCTACGATCCGTTTTCCACCCGCTTCGACCCCGGCCCGCCGGCCGTCGTCACCCGCACGCCGTTCCCGGGCAACCGGATCCCGGCCGCGATGATCAATCCCACAGGGCGCATCGCCGTCAACGATCTGTGGAAGCCGAACAATCCGGGAGACGACCTGAGCGGCATTAACAACTTCAAGACGTCCTATTCGTGGTGGCACAAGTATTGGAACATCTCCGACCGCGTCGACTACAACGCAAGCGACAGGCTGCGGATGTACTTCCGCTGGTCGATGTACCGCACCGACCTGGACAACCCGAACTGGGGCGGCACGCGTGCCGTGCGATCGGACAACGGCGGCGTCATGGACGCCGACAATGCGGCGGTGGACGGCATCTACATGTTCAGCCCGACAACGACGCTGAACATGCGCTTCGGCTACACGCGCGCCCAGGACGACTACGATTCACAATGGGCCAAAGTCGGCGAAGGCGTCTGGTCCGAGCTTTGGCCGAACGGCTGGTTCAAACCGGTCACGCAGGCTTTGCCGGGCATCTATTATCCGAATTTCACCTTCTCCGGCAACGGCAGCGCAACTTCCGGCATCGGCGGTTGGTGGCTGGTGCGCGAGTACCAGACCAACCTCCAGGCCAATGTGACCCATAACCGCGGCGCCCACACCATGAAATTCGGCGTGCAGTGGCGCAACTCGTGGGAGAAGAACGGCCAGCCGGGTCCCGGCGGGTTCACCTTCAGCGCCGTGGAGACCGGCAGCACGTTCCTGGGCCACAATCCGGCCCTGAGCGGCTCGCAGTTCGCCACCGCGCTCTTGGGCGTCGTATCGAGCGGCACGGTGAACATCCGCCCGATGTGGCACCTGATGCTGGACCAGTACGCTCTCTACTTCCAGGACGACATCAAGCTCACGCGGAACGTCACGCTGAACCTCGGGTTGCGCTATGAGTACGAGACGGCGCCCTCGGAGAAGACCCGCATGTTCTCGCGGTATCTCGACCTGAACCAGCCGATTCCCGAACTCCAGGGTGGGATCACCGTGCCGCCGCAGGTGACGGCGATTGCCCGCATCCCCTACAAGTTCACGGGCGCCTGGATCTTCACCGATGACAACCATCCCGGCGTCTACGACGCTCCGAAGACCAATTTCCTGCCGCGCGTGGGCGTCGCGGTGCGGCTCAACGACAGGACCTCTCTGCGTGTCGGCTGGGCGCGGTTTGCCACGCCGATTCGCACCATCTATACAGAGGGTTGGGACGTCCGCAAAGAGGGCTTCTCGCAGTCGACCAGCGTGTTGACCCCGCTCGAGGGGCGGCCCCGCACGCTGATCAACGATCCCTTCCCGGCGGGCACGAACCCCCTCCTGTTACCGCCTGGAAAGACCCGCGGCATCTACACGCAGTTGGGTGGTCCGGCGACCTGGTGGAAGCAGGACCTGAAGACGCCGATAGCCGATCGGTTCAACGTCTCCTTGCAGCGCCAGGTGCCGGGTCAGTTTGTCGTCGACACGACGTTCTTCATGCACTTGGGGCACAACGTCCACGATGCCAGCATGTGGGGCGGCAACTACGCCATGCCGAGGAACATGGTGGATCCCAACCTGGTTTACACGCACAAGGGCGCGGTGGACGTTCGCATCCCGAATCCGTTCTTCGGGATGCTGCCGATCGACAAGATGCCCGGCGAGCTGCGCATCTCGCGAGAGATTCCCGTCTCGCAGTTGTTGCGGCCCTATCCGCACTACACGACGCTCACGGAGATGTTCCGCTCCGGCTACAAGAACCGTTACTACGCCTTGCAAATCCAGGCGCAGAGGCCGATGGTTCAGGGCGTGAATCTGATCCTGGGTTACAACTACAACCGCGAGATCAGCAGCGTTTTCTTCAATGACATCGACCTGTACAACGATAGGTTCACGATGATGGACCGCCGCCGGCCGCGGCACTATCTGCGCGCCGCCGGCACCTGGGAGCTGCCGATCGGCCGCGGACGCCGGTATCTCTCCGACATCAACCGCGTGCTCGACTTGCTCATCGGCGGCTGGGCGACCAGCCACTGGCTGATCTGGCAGGGCGGCAGCCTGCTGACCTTCGGCGCGGCTGAGGTCACCGGTGATCCGCGCCAGAACGTGCCGCCCGGGTATTGGTTCAACCCGGCGGTCTTCAAGGTCTTGCCGGCGTACACGCCGCGCACCAATCCGTGGTACTACGACGGCCTTCGCGGCCCGCGCTTCTGGCAGCTTGACTCGACCTTGGTGAAGTACTTCCCGCTCACCGAGCGCGTCAAGCTGGAGCTCCGCTTCGAGTTCTACAACATGCCGAACCATTTCATCGAGAGCAATCCGATTCTCACGGTCGGCAGCGGGGCTATGGGGCGCAGCACCTGGGTCTTCCCGGGCAATTACGGCCGCGAGGTCCAGTACACGGCGCGGTTCCACTGGTAAGCCGTTCGTCTTTACAGTCAGGGGCGGCCTCCCGGCCGCCCCTTTTTCTTTTCTCGAACTTGTCGAGGCGCCGGCTCATGCACTTGTCAGGCCGTCGGCTACAGGGAAGGTGCGGCAAGCTTGTCGGCGGAGGCGGACGGCTGAAACTCGACACATAAACAAGAAAGGGGGCGCCACGCGCGGCAAGCGGCCGCTTTGAGATCCCGAAACCTTTTGCCGGCCGCGCGGTGGCCGCCCGGTTCTGCGATGAAACCGCTTTACCTTGACGCCGAGCAACCCTTGCGGGTCGAACTGGACGGCCCCTCGCTGGTCGTCACCTGCGATGCCCAGGCGGCTCGCCGTTTTCCCTTCAGCCGCCTGTCCCGGCTGGTCGTCTGCGGCCCGGTCGAGCTGCCGACGGCGGCGCTGGTGGAGTGTCTCCGCAGGGGCGTCCCGGTCACCTTCCTCGGCGGCGACGGCACGCTGGCCGGCCTGGCCTTGCCCGCTCAGAGCCGCACCTCAAATTTGAATGACCGTCTGGAGGAGTTCCTGGAGCGGCCGGACTGGCACGCCCTTTACGACAACTGGCGCCGCGCCGCGGAGCGCCGCCAGATCCTGACGGCGCTGTCCCGTCTGCGCTGCCGCAGCGCGGATCTGCGCCCGGCCACTGTTTCCGCCATGCTGGATGAGACCCTGGACGAACTCGCCGGCCGGCGATCCCGACTGGAAGCCGTCGCCTGGCTGGAAGCCGCGCTGGCCGCCCTCGTGGGCGAGCTGATCGCCGCCATGGGGATCGCGCCCCATCTCGTTGCCGAGCGCCGCCCCGGGTTCCATCTGCTCCGGGACTTTACCGGGCTGCTGTTGTGGCGCCTCAAGGCTGAGCTCGGGGCTGCGCTCATCGAGAAGACCCTCTTTGCCGCCGGCGGGCGCGTCTGGCGGCGCCAGCTCGCCTCCTGGTTCGAGCAGCGCCGCGCGGCGGAACGCACTCGGGTAACCCGTCTGCTCGACGGCTTCGCGTTCTGGCTCGGGGGGATTCGGTGAGTTTCAGCGAGCCTCGCGCCTACCTGATCGCCTACGACATCGCCGACCCCGCACGGCTGAACCGCGTTCACCGGTATCTGAAGTCCGTCGCCACTGACCTGCAATATTCGGTCTTTGCCGCCGTCGTCAAGCCCGGCGAGCTCGACCGGATTCTCGGGGAGGTGGCCGAACGCATCGATCCACGCAAAGACGACGTTCGCGCCTACCCGGTGCCGCGCCGCTCCCATGCGGCCGCCCTCGGCCGGCAGCACCTGCCCGCCGGCATCTTCCTGACCGACGAGCAACTGCTGGGCTTGATGGCCGCGGCGCTCGCCTCGGAGACCGGCTCGGAGAGCTGACAGTCGGAGCGAGAAAGCTGAGACAGGGAGCCCGGCGGGGGCGCATTGTCGGCGTCGGGCGCTTCCTGCTATGCTCGAACTTGGGTTAGGAAGCCCGACTCCCCTACCGGTTTCGAGGGTACCAGCATGTCAGGGCATTCGAAATGGGCGACCATTAAACACAAGAAGGCCGCCGCCGACGCCAAACGCGGGCGTCTGTTCACGCGGCTCATCAAAGAGATCACGATCGCGGCGCGCAACGGGGGCGATCCCGCCGCCAATCCGCGCCTGAGAACGGCGATTGCGGCCGCCAAGGCCGCCAGCATGCCGGCGGACAATATCAAGCGCGCCATCCAGCGGGGCACCGGAGAGCTCGAGGGCGGCCAGCTCGAAGAGGTGATGTTCGAGGGGTACGGACCGGGCGGCGCGGCGATGATGGTGCGGGCGGTGACCGACAATCGTAACCGGACAGTGGCCGAAATCCGCCACCTGTTCAGCAAGCACGGCGGCAGCCTGGCCGAGCTCGGCGCCGTCGCCTGGATGTTTGAGCGCAAGAGTCACATCCTGATCGAGCAGGAGAAGGTGAGCGAGGAGGACCTGATGGCGATCGTCCTGGATGCGGGCGTCGACGACATCCGTAACGACGGCACGCACTGGGAGATCCTGGCGGCGCCGGAGCGCCACGAGGCGGTCATGGAGGCGCTCCAGAAAGCCGGCATCGAGCCCGCCTCCTCCGAGATCGGTATGGTGCCGCAGAGCCTGGTCAAGCTCGAGGGAAAGAACGCGGCGCAGATGCTCAAGCTCGCCGAAGCGCTCGAGGAACACGACGACGTGCAGAACGTCTATTCAAACTTCGACATCGAGGAAAAAGAGCTGGAGAGCCTGACCGTCTAGGGCCCGGGCGGGCGGAGCCGGATGCGGATTCTGGGGGTCGATTGCGGCATCGAGCGGACCGGCTACGGGGTGATCGACAGCGACGGCCGCTGCCATCGCCTGCTCTGCTGCGGCGTGATTCCGACCCGCGCGGGAGAGGCGCTGGGCCGACGGCTGGCGGCGCTCGCCACGGGGCTCGAGGAGGTGATCGCGGCCCAGGCGCCGGAGGCGGCGGCGGTGGAGGAGGTCTTCCACGCCGCCAATGTCAAAACGGCGCTCACGCTGGCGCACGCACGCGGCGCCGTGCTCCTGGTTCTGGCTCGCGCCGGGATCGCCTGCGCGGAGTACTCGCCGCTTGAGGTGAAGACGAGCGTGGTCGGATACGGGCGCGCCGAGAAGGTGCAGGTGCAAAAGATGGTTGCTTCATTGCTCGGTCTCGGCGAGCCGGTCGACTCCGCCGATGCCGCCGATGCGCTGGCGGTCGCCATCTGCCACGCCACGCACTGCCGACTTCCGGCCCCCGGGACCATTCCGAGGAGGGGAGGGCCGTGAAGTTGCTGATCGTTCTGATGTCGGCGGCCCTGCTTGCCCGGGCGGACGGCCCGCACATCTTCTATTCCCGCCTTCTGCCGGGGGGCGTGCCCCCGTATGTGGAGATCACCGTCGCGCGGGACGGGCGCGCGGTCTATCGCGAGGCGCCCGGCGATCAAGACGACAAGCCCATCGAGTTCCGGTTGCGGCCACACGAGGTCGAGGAGATCTTCTCGCTTGCCGAGAAGCTCGGCTATTTCCGCAAGCCGCTCGATTCCGGTTTGAAGGTGGCCAATATGGGCGAGAAGACCTTCCGGTACATCGATCAGGGACAGACCTCTGAGGTGAAGTTCAATTACTCGCAGAATCCCGAGGCGCGCCTTCTGGCGGACTGGTTCGCCCGCATGGTGGAGACCGAGCAGCACTACATCCATCTGGAGCGAACCGTGCGCTTCGACAAACTGGGCGTAAACAAAGTGCTGCTCCAGCTCCAGGCGTCGATGGAGCGGAACCGTCTGGTGGCGCCGGACCAGTTTCTCCCGTTTCTCGACCGAATCGCCGCCGGCGACAGCTACCTGAACATGGCGCGTGAGCGGGCGGCCCGCCTGGCCGAATTCATCCGGGCCGGCGCCCCCCAGGCTCGAAAGTAGTCGTCCCGCGGGTATACTGTGTCTCTATGTCGAAACAGGTGAATCGTGGTTCGCGAAGAGCGGCGCTGGGGGCGCTGTCGCTCGGCCTGCTCGGCGCATCCGAGGCGGTGGCCGAAACCTGGTCGCCAAAGAAGGCGCGGGCCGGCGGGCCGATCCGTTCCGGCCACCTGTTGTTCTTGAGCGGCATCGGCGGCTGGTATCCGGAGCGCCGGCCCGAGGGCCCCGGCGACGTCCGGCAACAGACCGCAGATGCCCTGACCATGATGAAGGAGGCGCTCGAGAAAGCCGGCAGCTCAATGGACAATGTCCTGAAAGTAACGGTGGCGCTGGTGGATCCGGAGAACAACTGGGAGCCGATGAACGAGGTCTATAACACCTTTTTCCGGGAGCCCCGGCCTGCGCGCTCCTACTGGGGCGCCACCGGCTTCCGCCGCCGCGGGCAGCTCCTGCAAATCGACTGCATCGCCTACGTCGACTGAGCCGGCGCCAAAAGCGAGGGAGGGGACCGGAGTTGCGCTTCCGAAACTCGTGCTGTTGTCTAGCGCACGCGCTGCTGTCTCTGGCGCTCGTGTCGGCGGCCTGGGGGGTGAGCGAGGAAGAGGTGCGCCGCCTCCACCAGAGCACCCTTCTCATCGATCTGCACAACGACGCGGCGCTCGCCGTGGCGCGAGGCGCCGATATCGGTCGCCGCGGCGGAGCCCGGCACACGGATCTCGAACGACTCCGGCAAGGCGGTCTCGGCGCGGTCTTCTTTGCCGCCTATGTGGCGCCCGATTTCGTCAAAACGAACCAGGCCGCGCATCGGGCGCTCGAGCTCATCGACGTCATTCGCCACGACATCATCGCCCGCTACCCGGAGCACTTCGAGCTCGCTCTGACGGCGGCCGACATCGAGCGCATCCGCGCGGCCGGCAAGATCGCCGCGCTCATCGCCATCGAGGGCGGCCACGCCGTCGAAGACAGCGTCCGGCTGCTGCGCTCCTTTTACGCGCTGGGCGTGCGCTACCTCACGCTGACGCACACCAACACGAACAACTGGGCGGACTCCTCCATGGACACGGCGCGGCACGGGGGCCTGGCGGGGCTCGGGCGCGAACTGATCGCCGAGATGAACCGGCTCGGAATGCTGGTCGACGTCTCGCACGTCTCCGACGCCGCCTTCTGGCAGGTGCTCGAGACGAGCCGCGCCCCCGTCATCGCCTCGCACTCCTCCTGCCGGGCGTTGACACCCGTTGCGCGAAACTTGAGCGACGAGATGATTCTGGCGCTTGCGCGGCGCGGGGGCGTCATCCACATCAACTTCGGCTGCGAATTTGTCTCGGCGGAAGCGGCCGCCGCATCGCCGTTCTTCAATCCCTCGATCAAGGAGCGCAAGCCGGTGCCGCGTGCCGGCCTGGAGCATGTGGTGGCCCACATCGACCATGTGGTGCGCCTGGCGGGTGTCGAGGCGGTCGGCATCGGCTCGGATTTCGACGGCATCGAGTGCACCCCGGCCGGCCTGGATGACGTCTCGCAGTTCCCGAATCTGACCCGGGCGCTGCTCGAAAGAGGCTATACTGCGGAAAAGATTCGCAAGATCTACGGGGGTAATCTGCTCCGCGTGATGAGAGAGGCCGAGCAGGTTGCCGAGAACCTCACGAAACGGAGATAGGAATGTACAGCCGCCGAAGCGTTCTGCTGGGCGCGGTGTCGCCGGCCGTTCTACCTTCCCGGGCCGCGCGCCGGAGCTATTCCTGGGCCGAGATCGAGCGCATGATCGCTCGCGGCGACATCAAAGGCAAGCTGACGCGTGACGATCTGCCCACGCCGGCTCTGCTGCTCGATCTGGACGCCTTCGAGCGCAACGTCGAGCGCATGGCCCGGCATGCGAAAGCGCGGGGAAGAAGGCTGCGGCCGCACGCCAAGACGCACAAGTGTCCGGAGATCGCCCGCGCCCTGATGCGCGCCGGCGCCGTCGGCGCCTGCACCGCCAAGATCAGCGAAGCGGAGGTCCTGGCCGAGCACGGCATCTCGGGCCTGCTGGTAACCTCGGCCCCTGTGGGGCGGCATCGCATCGAGCGCGCGTTGCGTCTGGCCCGGAAGGCGCCCGACACGGTCTTCTGCGTCGATGATGCCGGCAACGCCCGCGAACTCAGCGAGGCGGCGCGCCAGGCTCGCCTCAGGGTCAACCTGGCGATTGAACTCCTCGTCGGCCAGCGCTCCGGCATTGCCTGCGGCCGGCCGGCGCTCGAGCTGGCCCAGTTGATCGACTCGCTGCCTAACGTGCGCCTGGCCGGGCTTCAGGCCTACTCCGGCCCCTCCTCCCACGTCGTCGGCTTTGAGGCGCGCCGCAAGCACTCCATCGAGGCGATGACGCCCGCCGTCGAAACGCGCCGCCTGATTGAAAAGAGCGGCATCGAGTGCGGCTGGCTGAGCGGCGGCTCAACCGGCACCTACAACATCGATTCGGAGATCGACGGCGTCGACGAGCTTCAGCCCGGCAGCTACATTTTCATGGATATCGACTACAACCTCATCGGGGGCCGCGACGGCGAACTCTACCGGGACTTCGAGAACTCCCTGACGGTGCTGGCGACCGTCTACAGCAAGCCGTCGCCGGACGTGGCCATCGTGGACGCAGGTCTGAAGTCCTTTGCCACTGATCGGAAATTCGGCCCGGCGCCGAAGGATCTGCCCGGGGTGCGTTACTCCTGGCTGGGCGACGAGCACGGCAAACTCGATCTGGCGCAGGCCCCGCGCGAGGTGAAGCTGGGTGACCGGATCGAGTTCGTTGTGCCTCACTGCGATCCGACGGTCAACCTTTACGATCACCTGTACTGTCTCCGCGGAGACGAAGTCGAAGCGGTTTGGCGGATCGCCGCCCGCGGCATGAACCAGTAAGCCGACAGTCGTGATGGTGCTCGACCGCAGGCAATTTCTCACCGGCGGCGCGAGTCTGGCGACGCTCACCTGCGCCCGCTCGGGCTGCCGCCGAAGCGCACCGGAAACCGAAAGAAAGGCGATCGTGCTCGGCCTGGACGGTCTGGACCCGCAGATCGTCGGGACTCTGATCGCTCAGGGCCGGGCGCCGAACTTCAAGAAGCTCGCCGAGCGGGGCGCTTTTCGGCGCCTTCGAACGACCATGCCCGCTTTAAGCCCGGTGGCCTGGAGCAGCTTCATCACGGGTCTTGCGCCCGGCGGTCACGGCATCGCCGACTTCATCGTCCGCGATCCGGCCACCTACATGCCGATCTTCTCGATCTGGGAGTCGGAAGGCTCGCCCCGCACACTCTCGCTCGGCGACTATCGGTTGCCCCTCGGCCGCGCGAAAGTCGTCTGCCGCCGCCGCGGGCGGCCGTTCTGGGCCTGGCTGACCGAGCGGGGAATTCCGGCTTCGATCATCCGGATTCCGACAAATTTTCCTGTCGAGGAGACGGCGACGCGGGCCGTGAGCGGCATGGGCACGCCCGATCTGGTGGACTCCTTCGGCGTCTTTCACTACTTCACGTCCGATGCCGGAGAACAGTTTCCGGAGCTGAGCGGCGGCCACGTCGTGCACATCCGGCTGCAAAACCATCGCGCGGACTGCCGGCTTTACGGCCCGCTAAATGCGCTCAAGCAGCCCAAGGAAGACCCGGCCGACCCCTTCGTCCATCACACGCGCGTGCCTTTCACGGTCTACCGCGATCCTGATGCGGAGGCTGTGCGGATCGACATCGAGGGGACGCGATTGGTGCTTAACACAGGCGAGTACAGCCCGTGGGTACGGCTGCGCTTCCCGATGCTGCCGTGGCTGAGCTCGGTGGCGGGCATCGTTCGCTTCTATCTGCGCCAAGCGCATCCGCACCTGAAGCTGTACGCCACTCCGATCAATATCGATCCGGCCGATCCGGCCATGCCGGTGACGCATCCGCGCGGACTCGGCGCCGAGCTTGCGCGCGCCGTCGGTCCTTTCTGGACCAAAGGGCTGCCGTGCGACACCAAGGCCTTTGACCATCACGTGCTCGACGACGCCGGCTACGTCAAGCAGGCCGAGCTGCTGCTTGCCGAGCAGCTCGCGCTGTTTCACTACGAGTGGAGCCGTTTCCGCAACGGGCTGCTGTTCTTCTACGTTTCAAGCACCGACCAGGATTCGCACATGCTGTGGCGGAACATGGACCGGACCCACCCGATGCACAAGGCAAGCGACGCGCGTTTTGCGGGCTGGATCCCTCACCTCTACGAGGAGATGGACCGGTTGGTGGGCGAGCTTCTTCAGGCGGCCGATGACCGGACGCTCCTCGTGGTCTGCTCCGATCACGGCTTTGCTCCGTTCGCACGTCAGTTCCACCTCAACACCTGGCTGCGCGAGCAAGGATACCTGGCGCTCAAAGCGGAGGCGGAAAAGAAGGCGAAGACCTCCATCTTCGACATCGACTGGGAACATACGGCCGCCTACGCCGTCGGCTTCAACGGACTCTACATCAACCAGGAGGGTCGCGAGGCGCTGGGCCGCGTGGGTCCGGGCAAGCGGGCCGATCTCCTGGACCGGATCGCGAGCGAGCTTGAGGCGATCGTCGACCCGGAAACGGGCCTGCGGCCCGTGGCGAAGGTCTACCGGCGCGAGCAGGTCTGCCCCGGCGAGGCGATCGAGGAGATGCCCGATCTGTTGATCGGCTACAGGCCGGGCTATCGTGCCTCTTCCGCCTCGGTGCTCGGCGAGACCGGCCCGGTCACCATCGACGTCAACCCCTGGCCGTGGAGCGGCGACCATTCCATGGCATGCGACCTGGTTCCGGGCTGCCTGTTCTCGAGCCTGCCGATCCAGGCGCCCGATCCGCACATCTGGGACCTGCCGGTGACCATCCTGGACTTCTTCGGCATCGACAAGCCCCAGGCGATGGTCGGCCGTTCGCTGCTTCGTCGGGGCTGAGCGTCGCCTTACAGCTCGAGGTAAACCGTCCGGTAGGTCAGCGCGCCGTCGGCGAGCGTCCAGTGGCGGAACGTGGTCTGCCGGCCCCAGAAGTTGATGACGGGTCCGGCCAGATAGAAGTCCAGCCCGTTGTATCGCTGGTGTTCGTCCCGGTGAAAGTGCCCGGCGAGCACGGCGAAGACGCCGCCCGCC
>Ga0197142_1001606_pt1 | contig 20549 bp, 27 predicted proteins | sample GBS60_MetaG_FD_148614 | JGI IMG/M metagenome (GOLD analysis project Ga0197142, IMG submission 148614) | Sediment microbial communities from Great Boiling Springs, Gerlach, Nevada, United States - GBS 60_MetaG | ecosystem: Environmental > Aquatic > Thermal springs > Hot (42-90C) > Sediment... | reverse complement strand
AACTATTGGTCAACAAAGTATTTTAAGTTTATTTATCTTTTCTTAGATAGCCAATGCTGGAGTTTATCCATGTAAAGATAAAATACAGGAGTTACAAAAAGGGTGAGCATCTGTGAGAAAATAAATCCTACTACAACTGCAAGACCAAGGGGCTGACGAACCTCACCACCTGCACCAATTCCAAGAGGAATTGGAAGAGCACCAAAAAGCGCAGCAGCGGTTTTCATCATAATTGGACGAAATCTGATAAGACAGGCATTATAAATTGCATCCTGTGAAGGCATTCCTTCATTTCTCTGGGCATGAAGGGCAAAGTCTATCATCATAATTCCATTTTTCTTAACAAGTCCAATTAGCATAATTATTCCAACAAAGGCATAAATTTTTAATTCAATTCCGAAAATTAGTAATGTCACCAAAGCTCCAAATCCTGCAAAAAGAAGGGCAGAAAGAATTGTAAGAGGATGAATAAAACTCTCATAGAGAATTCCTAAAACTAAATAGAGTTTTGTCAAAATTTTTTAAGCAAAACTGCTTAAAAGCATTTAATCCCAATCCATTATGTATTTTTAGCTTGCTACCTTTTTTAAAGGGTAAAGTAGTATATTGCTTACACCAAAATGAGGCAAGCTTAAATGTTTAAAATTGCTTGTTTCATTATTCCTAAAATTGACGATAGAAAAACACTGATTTTGTCATTCCGAAGGAGTGTTAGCGACTAAGGAATCCCTTCCTTTTTCACCATATAGATTTTTTAATGAGAGATTCCTCGGGGTATTGAACCCCTCGGAATGACTGCATAAACGAAATATTGCTTTTATTCTGTATCGGCAATTTTAAGTTGTTTGGTAGGGTTGACAAAGGATGGGGAAAATATATATAATTCAATAACTTCAGGCGCGTAGCTCAGTGGGAGAGCGCTTCCTTGACGCGGAAGAGGTCGTGGGTTCGATCCCCTCCGCGCCTATTTTAAATCAAGGGTTATAATCATCGTAAAATTAGAGAAGAGCTTTCCATGTTGGTCTTTGTAAAAAGCTTTCCTCAACATTGTCTTCCATTTCCATAAACATTTCAAATGGCACAGCAAAGGTAAATAAATTATCTCCTAATTGTTTTCTTATATTTTTTCTGGCTGATATATCAGTAAGCCCAACAACAGCCTTTGGTGGATTAGACCTCGCTTCTTTATATGCAAAAATTCCTATTGTTTGACATCCTGCTGCCCATGGTATTATGACATTGTCAAAATTATCTCTGCCGTAATTTGCAAGTATTATCAATGCTGATAATTGGTGAGGGTTTACAGGAAATATTATAATTTCTGGATGTTCATTATTAATATCTAATTCTTTAATAGGTTTAAAAATTACATACTCAAAAGAGATATCAATAATTGGCATTTGTTCAACAAACTTTTTAACCTGTTCAGGTGTCTTTAGATATCTTTCGCCTTCATAAAAATCATCAACAAACTCTTTATTAGCAAAAGGTTTTATCTGCTCGGTTACTTTTCTTCCATATTCCCAATTTTTGTTTCCATTAGAAAGAAAATAATAAAAACATTCAATACCACCAGGAAAATTAAAGTAAACATTACCAAATCCTAATCCAACTCCTCCACCCCAACACCCACAAGTTCTTCTATCAAAAACTGATGTTTTACCTTTTACTGCATTAGCAAACATCCACATCACGCAGCCCCATTTTCCTTCTTTAAATTGCAAGGCATTTGTTGGTTTTTCATTAGACCATAATATTGCAACTGGATTGTATTCCATTCCTAAAGCCTTAGCAATTTTACTGTCCATCTTAAGCCCTCAAAAATAGGATTATTTAAATTTATATAACTCACCTATATTCATCCTCAATACCTTGCTTTTAACATTTTGATTTTTTATTTCCCTTTGAAAATCTTCGAAGGTGCCTGTCAAAACTGGAAAAGTTCCAAAATGCATAGGAATCACAACTTTTGGATTAATCCATTTAGTGGCAATTGCTGCTCTTTTTGGTCCCATTGTAAATCTATCTCCTATGCATACCATCATTATATCAACCTTGTATTGAGAAGATATTATTTTCATATCTTCAAATAAATCAGTATCTCCTGTATGATAAATAGTATGTCCATTTTTAATAGAAATAATAAATCCTCCGGGATTTCCACCGTAGGATAAACCCTTAGGCGCATCCTGAATTTCAAGTCCAGAACTATGAACTGCTGGAACAAATAGAACTTTTATTTCTCCATCAAGTAAGACAATCTCTCCACCAAAATTTCCAGTAGTTTCATATCCAAACTGTGCTTCTGGATATCCTCCATAAATAACCATAGCTTTTCCTAAATCATAGGTTGCTACAAGTTTTGCTCCTGTTTTTTTGGCAATATCTACTGAATTACCAATGTGATCACCATGAGCATGGGTTAAAAAAATTAAATCTACCTTTGTAAGTTCATCAATGTGTTTTTTGCTATCTTTATTTATAGGATTTGTTATCCAAGGGTCGATTAAGAGAATTTTTCCATTAGGAGTTTTAATTTTGAAAGCTGAATGGCCATACCATACAATCTCAGTTGAACCGAAAGCTAAAGCAGGTAAAAAATAGATAATAAAAAATATTAACAAAATCGTTCTTTTCATGTAACACCTCCTCCTTTAAAAATTTATTATGCATTTTAAGGAATTTTGAGCTTTTGCAGTAATTTCATAGGCTTTTGCAGTTTCTTCTATTTTAAATCGATGAGTAATGAGAATATTGAAATTTATTTTTCCATTGGATATAAATTCAAGTGCCCTTTTAGTATCATCAGGACCGCAAGAATAACTCGTAGTAATAGTAATATCATTAAAATAAAGTTCATTAACAGAAAGTGACAGAGTTTGCTCAGGCGGGGTAGGTGTAAATATCAATAAAGTCCCTCCCTTTGAAAGCAAACTTAAAGATTTTTCAATAATCTTAACATCTCCTGGTCCTACGATAACTGAATGTGCCATTACTCCTTTGGTATATTCCTTTAATTTTTCAAGAATATTTTCTTTGCTTACATCAATAACAAAATCAGCTCCTCCTTCAATAGCTTTTTTTAATCGAAAATCAACCATATCAGCACCGATTACTTTTCCAGCACCAAACTCCCTTGCAAGCATTACATGAATCTGTCCCATAACACCAAGGCCAATTATAAGAACAGTATCACCCTTTTTTATGTTTGCCCTTTTTAGAGATTTTACGACACAAGCAACTGGTTCTACCATCGCGCCTTCTTCAAAAGATACATTGTCAGGAAGCTTAAGAGTGTCATTTTTAAGGATAACTTCAGGCAGTAAAATATATTCAGCTATGCCACCTGGAAATATTTTTGAATTTTTCCATGTATCACATTGAACATAGTCTCCCCTTTTACAGCAAAAACACTCCATACATGGTGCATGGTGATGAACTGATACTCTATCACCCTCTTTAAGATTAATTTCTTTCTTTATTTCATCACCAATTCTAACTATCTCACCTGAAATTTCATGTCCCAATACAAGGGGAGCCTTTTTTTCTATATACCAAGGCATAACATCTCCAGAGCATATACCACAGACTTTGACTTTTACGAGGGCTTGTCTTGAACCTATTTGAGGAACCGGAATTTCTTCAATTTTAATATCATTGAATTTATATAGTTTTGCCACTTTCATTGGTATAATTTTATATAATATGGTCAATAATAAAATCAAGATTTAATTAAATCCTAAAATTGCCGATAGAAAAACACTGATTTTGTCATTCCAAAGGAGTGTTAGCGACTAAGGAATCCCTTCCTTTTTCACCAGATAGATTCTTTAATGAGAGATTCCTCGGGGTATTGAACCCCTCGGAATTCTGTATCGGCAATTTAAGGGATATGATTGACCATCAGGACAAAACTTGATATAGTAAATTAAGAAATCTTAAGGAGTAAAATATGAAAACCTTAGAACACAGAGTTGAATCCCTTGAAAGTCTTTTTGGTCAGTTTATCGTAAACCACGATATTGCATTAAGAAGACTTGAGAATAAGATAGACAAATACATAGAAGAGATGGAGAAGGATAGAAAAGCCTTTCAGGAGACACTTGTCAAGAGAATTGTGTCTTAAGAAATTATCAATATTTACTGCAGTAGGGATAGATTTGAAAGGATATAAACACATATTAGGTTATTAGGTTAAACAGGGTTCTGAAAATTTGGGATTTTGGACTGAAGTATTTCAAGACCTGATAAACAGAGGTTTAAGCAAAGTGTTAGTATTTGTAACAGATAATTTTTCAGGTTTGGATAAGATAATAAGGAAACTTTTTCCTGTATCTGAACATCAGCTTTGTTTTCTTCATTTTTATAGAAATCTCAAAGGCAAATTAACACTAAAGAGCACAAAGCAGATTTATACATTATGGAAGAAGATAAAAGAGGCAGGCAGTTTAGGAAGGATTGAGTTTATTTCAACCTGAATTACGCAAGGTAATTCAGGTTTATATGGTAAAAGTAATAATTTAAATATTTACAAAATCATTTTTTGGATGAATTTTTGGAGGGATTAAGACCCTCAAACTAAATAATTTATTATTTTTATTAGGGGATTCAAAGGGGCTTTAGCCCCTTTGAGGGACTCTGTCCCTCAAACTCCCTGTTTATAAAAAATTTTATTTTTATTAGGGGATTCAAAGGGGCTTTAGCCCCTTTGAGAATTTGTAAGGACCTATAATCCTGAATATGCAAAACAGATAGAAAGGCAGAAAGATAATTATTTAGCCTTTTTAAAATATCCAGAAGAGATAAGGAAACATATATACACTACAAATATAGTGGAATCAATAAATTCAGGGATAGAGCTAATGAGGCGAGAGCATGGGGGATATTTTCATTACTATAATATGTTAGAGACGAATTTGTTTATTCAGCTGTCAAATTTGCATGATGATTGGATGGAAAAACCAAACAGTAAGTTAGCTGGGGCTTCTTATGAATTAAAGCAGAGTTTTATATTGAAATTTGAATTAGAAAAAATTAATGAGGTTGTTTTATAATGGTTTACACAATTTTAAAGAAGAGCCTCGAAACTGAGGAAATATAAAAATATTCTGTATTACAAAACTGTTGTAGGCAAGCACTCCCTACTTTCTTTAATGCCTGAAGCCTTTCTAAATTCCCATGTCTTCTTAACCAATCTGATAAATTTAAAATCCACAAAAAGGAAGCTTACTTTTCTCTATTCCTAATGGCAATTTTAGGGTGTTGCCTAATATTTGTTAAATATAATATATTACATTATTATGCAAAAGAATATTGAAATATATGATACAACTTTAAGAGATGGTGCTCAGGCTGAAGATATTTCTTTTTCGTTAGATGACAAACTTAGAATTACTGAAAAACTTGATGAACTTGGCATTCACTACATAGAAGGAGGCTGGCCTGGTTCTAATCCAAAGGATGCAGAATATTTCAAAAAAGTAAAAAAATTAAAATTAAAAAAAGTTAAATTAGTTGCCTTTGGAAGTACTCATAAACCACGATTAAAGGTTGAAGCTGATCCTAATATTAAATCATTAATTTCCGCACAAGTAGATACCATAACGATTTTTGGAAAAACATGGGATTTTCATGTTAAAGAGGCATTGAAAATTCCCTTGGAAGAAAATTTTGACTTAATATACAACACAATCACATACTTAAAAAAACATGTAGATAAAGTTTTTTTCGATGCAGAACACTTCTTTGATGGATATAAAGGTAATCCTGAATATGCTATAAAATGTTTACAAGTTGCCGAGCAAGCCAAAGCAGATTGTATTGTTCTTTGTGATACAAACGGTGGCACCCTTCCCTATGAAGTAGAAAAAATTGTAAAAGAAGTTAAACAAAAAATTAAATCACCTTTGGGAATTCATGCACATAATGACTCAGATTGTGCTGTAGCCAATAGCATAATAGCAGTTTTAAATGGAGTTACTCAGGTTCAGGGAACTATGAATGGTTTTGGTGAAAGATGTGGTAATGCTAATTTATGCTCAATAATCCCTAATCTTCAATTAAAATTAGGATTTAAATGTATTGATGATGACAATTTAAAAAAATTAACTGAAATTTCAAGATTTGTTTATGAAATAGCTAATATAAATCCCTTTAAAAGGCAACCCTTTGTAGGAGAAAGTGCCTTTGCTCACAAAGGCGGTGTTCATGTAAGCGCTGTAATGAGATGTTCTGCAACCTACGAACACATAAAACCAGAACTTGTTGGAAACAGACAGAGAGTTTTAGTTTCTGATTTGGCTGGTAAAAGCAATATTCTTAAAAAAGCAGAAGAGTTTGGTATATCTCTTGACCCAAATTCGCCAGATGTTCAGGCAATTGTGGACGCAGTTAAAAATTTAGAAAATGAAGGTTTCCAGTTTGAAGGTGCTGAAGCCTCATTGGAACTACTCTTTAATAAAACTCTCGGATTAAAGAGAAAATTCTTTGATTTAATAGGTTTTAGAGTAATTGATGAAAAAAGAAAGGGAGATGAACCAACTTTAAGTGAAGCTACAATAATGGTCAAGGTGGGCAAAAGCATTGAACATACTGCAGCAACAGGAAATGGTCCTGTTAATGCCCTGGACAATGCTTTAAGAAAAGCTTTAGAAAGATTTTATCCTGAACTTAAAAAGGTAAGATTAAAAGACTACAAGGTTAGAGTTGTTAATTCAGGAAAGGGTACTGCTTCAAAGGTAAGAGTATTAATAGAATCAGGAGACGATGAAAATGTTTGGGGCACTGTAGGAGTCTCAGAAAATATAATTGAAGCTTCTTGGCAGGCAATTGTAGATAGTATAGATTACAAGCTTTATAAAAGTAAAAAGGAGAAAAAAATTGATACCGGAACTTAAATTTGATGATAAAGGACTAATTCCAGCAGTAATTCAAGAAATAGACACCAAAGAAGTTTTAATGGTCGCTTATATGGACAAAGAGGCTTTAAAAAGAACCATTGAGACCGGATATACTCATTTCTGGTCAAGGTCAAGACAAAAATACTGGAAAAAGGGTGAAACATCCGGTAATCTGCAGGAAGTTAAAGAGATATATTACGATTGTGACGAAGACTGCCTTTTAATAATGGTAAAGCAACACGGTAGTTGTGCCTGTCATACAGGTAATAGAACCTGTTTTTATAGAAAAATATAAAAAGGATAGAATATGAATTGCATATTCTGTAAAATCGTAAATAAGGAAATTCCTGCTCGAATTGTCTATGAAGATGAATTAGTTTTAGCCTTTGAAGATATTGCTCCACAGGCTCCTATTCATATACTTATTATTCCTAAAAAACATTATTCAACATTACTTGATTTGGATAATGATGAAAAAGAATTAATAGGACATATATTTGTAATAGCTAAAAAAATTGCTAAACAAAAGGGTATTGATGAAAAAGGATTTAGAATAGTTGTTAATTGTAATAGAGATGGCGGACAGACTGTTTTTCATATTCATTTTCATCTTCTTGCAGGTAGACAAATGCACTGGCCTCCCGGGTAACTAATTATGCAAATCATCAATAAAGAAACTCTATGGGAAGGTAGATTTTTAAGAATAGTCCTTGTTACTTTTCTTGATAAAGAAGGTAAAACAAGAAAATGGGAAGCCGTAGAAAGAATCAACAGTCAGGGGATTGTAATAGTTATTCCAATTACAGTAAATAAAGAATTTGTTTTTATCCGACAATTTAGACCTGCCTTTGGTAAATATGTTATTGAATTTCCGGCTGGACTTAACGATAAAAACGAATCATTATTAGAGGTAGCAAAGAGAGAACTTATAGAAGAAACAGGATTAACAGCAGAAGAAATAATTTTACTTGCAGAGGGACCAGTATCATCTGGACTTTCAACAGAGGTAATAACAGTATTTATTGCTAAGAATGTTAAAGAGGCACCAGAAGATTTGAAAAAACTTTATCCGCCCGATGAAACAGAAAGCATTGAGGTAATAAAAGTAAGTGAAAGTAAAGCTTTAAATTTCTTAGATAACCAGAGGAAAAATGGCGATTTTATCGATTTAAAAATATATGGATTTATAGAGCTTGCTCGAAAATTTATAAATTAAGGGTAGAGGATAATCCCCTACCCTCACGCATTACTCAAATCTGATTGCTTGAGATGGGCAGAGATCAGCAGCTTGCTGACAGTCACAGTTAGAACATTTGTCAGGATCAATTACCCAAGCTTTGTCATCTCTCATTTCAAATACTTCTGGACATACCTCTACACAACTTCCGCATCCTACACAAAGATCATAATCAACTACAGGTGTTGCCATAATACCTCCTCCTTTTTTTAAAATTATTTATTTTTATAATATAAAATATAACAAAAAAAGTTAAAATATGCAAATTAAAAATTTCTTAAAGGAGGACAAGACTATGAAAGATATTTTAAACAAAGCTCTGCAAGCAAAAGAAGCTTCAAGATTTATTGCAAAGGCATCAACAGACAAAAAAAACAAAATAATTCTGAGAATGGCAGATTATATAAGAAAGAAAAAGGATGAACTTATTAAAGCCAATAATGTGGATATAAAAAATGCAGAAAAAAAAGGGCTTACAAAGGCTCTTATTGATAGGCTTACCCTCAATGAAAAAAGAATTGATGAGATGATTAAGGGATTGGAAGAAGTTGTTACCCTACCCGATCCAGTTGGAGAAATCACCAAGATGTGGTTAAGACCCAATGGAATGCTTGTAGGTAGAATGAGAGTTCCAATAGGAGTAATTGGTGTAATCTATGAGGCAAGACCAAATGTAACTGTTGATGTAACAGGTCTTTGCCTAAAAGCAGGGAATTCGGTTGTTTTAAGGGGCGGCTCAGAGGCAATAAACTCTAATGTAGCTTTGGTTAAAATTTTAAAGGAAGCTTTAAAAGATGAAGGAATGCACGATGGTGTTGTGACATACATAGATATTCCCCAGAGAGAGGCTGTTCTTGAAATGATAAAACTTGAAGGAATAATTGACCTCATAATTCCTCGTGGTGGAGAAGGACTCATTCGAACAGTAACTGAAAATTCAAGGATTCCTGTGTTAAAACATTACAAAGGTGTGTGCCATGTTTTTGTTGACAGAGATGCAGACTTAAAGATGGCAGAAGAAATATGTTTCAATGCAAAAGTTCAAAGACCAGCTACATGCAATGCAATGGAAACAATGCTTGTAGATGAACCTATAGCAAAAAAATTTTTACCAAAAATGCTAAAAAGATTTGAAAAAGCAGGAGTTGAAATTAAGGGATGCAGTAAAACAAAAGAAATTTATCCTAATGTCAAAGATGTCAAGGAAGATGATTTTTATAAAGAATATTTAGATTTAATTTTAAATGTTAAAGTTGTAAAAGACATGGATGAGGCTATCGAACACATAACAAAATACGGTTCTGCCCATTCTGATGCCATTGTAACTACCAATTATGAAAAAGCAATGAAATTCCTTAGAGAAGTAGATTCTTCAGCAGTTTTTGTTAATGCTTCAACTCGGTTAAATGATGGATATCAATTCGGACTTGGTGCAGAGATAGGAATTTCAACAGATAAAATTCATGCTCGTGGACCTATGGGGCTTGAGGAGCTTACATGCACTAAATTTATTGTTTTTGGAAATGGTCAGCTTAGACAATGAAAATCGGTATTTTTGGAGGCACTTTCAACCCAATACATTACGGACACCTGATTGGTGCTGAGGAAGTAAGAGAATATTTTCAGCTTGACAAAATTATATTTGTTCCATCAGGAGTGCCTCCTCTTAAAAATTCAGACATCATAGATGCTTTCCATAGATTTAAAATGACAGAATTGGCATTAAAAGAAAATCCTTATTTTGAAATTTCAGACTATGAAATAAAACAAAAAGAACCTTCTTATACTGTAAACACCTTAAAATATTTTAAAGAGCTTTACCCAGGGTATACTCTTTTTTTTATAATTGGAGTTGACTCCTTTTATGAAATTAAAAAATGGCATAAACCAGATGAATTGATAAGGATAATAGATTTTATAGTTATGTCAAGACCAGGTTACAAAAATTTGGAAAATTCAGATCTAATCAATGGTAAAGAGGCTGAAAATATATTTAAATTAAAAAATTCTGATAAAAAGGCTTACTATATCGAAATTTTTCCTGTTTCGATATCTTCTTCTTTTTTAAGAGAAAGGATAAGAAAAAATAAAAGCATTCGTTATTTTTTACCCGAAGAAGTAAGGATTTATATTGAACAGAATAAACTTTACAGGGAGTAATAAAATGAACATAAATTTGCATTTTGATTGCAATTTTGCCAATATACAAAAAATTCATACAATCTATAAGAGTTCTTCAATGAAAGAAATTTTCACATTTCTCAATAAATTTATCTATGAAAATTCAATATTTTATATTTACGGTGATAAAGGCACTGAAAAAGATTATTTAGTGAACTTTATAATTAATAAAATATCTAATCCGAATATAATTAATTTTTCTCAAGGATTGAATATTAATTCTCTAAAAAAAGAAAACTTCATTTTCATTATAACAGACATAGAGAAAACCGATATATCTTTTTTAAGGGAAAAACAAGTCAATTTCAAATGTGCTATTATTTTATCTAATTTTGATTACGAAATGTTATATAAAATTAATAAAATAAGTGATGAAAAATATGAAATCCTGAAAAGTTCAACTAAGTTCTATTTGCCCCCTCTAAAGGAAAGAAAGCAAGACATAATTCCTCTTGCAAATATGTTGCTTCATGAGATAGCCAATTTTTTGTGTATACCATTAAAAGAGCTATCAAAGGAAGCAAAGGATGCTATCGTAGAGTATTCATGGCCAGAAAATTTTTATCAACTAAAACAATTCTTGACAAAAGCTTGTCTTATGACTAAAAATCAAAAACTAAAAACAAAAGATATATTTGGTGAATATAATGATAAATTTTCAATAAAAAATTTTCTTGAGTCAAAACTTGGAAATATTTTAGGAGATCTCTGCCATTTAGATAACTCAAATTTATATGATACAGTAATTCAAGAAGTGGAAAAGGCTCTTTTCATTCTTGTGTTAAATGAAACAGGTAATAATCAGGTGAGAGCAGCAAGAATTTTGGGTATAAACAGAAACACTTTAAGTAAAAAACTTAAAAACTATAATTTGATTTAATCAGTTTAAATATGTTATAAAAATGATTGTGACTTTAATACTCCATGCTCTCACCTTTAGGAGGAGGGCTTAAAATCCAGATGGAGGTTTTATTATGACAAATTTTTATGAAAAGGTGGTACTTCTTCTGCCATCCCTTTCAGAAGAAGAAGTTCAAGATGCTGTTAAGAAAATTTCTTCCATTATTAAAGATAATGGAGGAGAAGTTTTAAAAGTAGAAAATTGGGGCAAGAAAAAATTAGCCTATAAGCTTAATAAGCAAAGCATGGGATATTATGTATTATTCATTTTTAAAGCTCCTTCATCATCTATCAAATTAATGGAAGAATTTTATAAGGTCTATGATCCTGTATTTAAGTATATGATTATTAAATTAAGCAAAGAACAAATTGCTAATTTACCACCTGAGATTAAGGGAATACCTGTAGAACCTTCGGAATTAGCATCAAGGGGTTAATAATGTTTAACAGGATCATACTGATAGGCAATTTAACCCGAGACCCCGAAATCAGATACACGCCTACTGGTGTTGCAGTTGCAACTGTTCCAATAGCAGTAAATTCAAGATACAGACAGGGTGAAGAATTAAAAGAAGAGACTCTTTTTATTGATGCTGTAGTTTTTGGTAAACAAGCTGAAACATGTACTCAATATCTTAACAAAGGAAGAATGGTTCTTGTAGAAGGCAGATTAAGAGAAAGAAGATGGGAATATGAGGGACAAAAAAGAAGTAAGTTTGAGGTAATAGCAAGTAATATAAGATTTTTATCAAAAAGAGAAGCTACGGAATCTCAAGAAGCTGATCAGATTCCGCCAGAAGAATATACAGATTTAGAGCCATTTTAAAGGAGGAAATATATGCAACAGGGATCACAGAGAAGATTTTTTAGAAAAAAATACTGCAAATTTTGTGCTGAAAAAATTGAATTTATTGATTACAAAAATGCTAAACTACTAAGAAACTATATGACTGAAAGGGGAAAAATTCTGTCAAGAAAAATGACTGGTACATGCTCAAGACATCAAAGACAGTTGACTAAGGCAATAAAGAGAGCAAGGTCAATAGCATTATTACCATATATTGAGATTTAAGTAAAAATGAGGATTCCGAAAAACTGGATACCTTATATAGCTAACAACATAATAGAAAACCTTTTGAAGAAAAACTTGATTGAATCAACTGTACCAAAAGAACAACTTATTGAAGAAGCTGAAAAGCTGATTTTAGATGAGTTAATGGTTGAAGACAGGCTTAATGAAGAAGTAAGAGAAATTCTTAAAAAATACGAAGTTGAAATTGAAAAAGGTAAACTTGATTATAGAAAACTTTTCGAAATGACTAAACAAAAACTTGTAAAACAGAGAAATTTAGTGCTATGATGCTTTCAGAGGAAAAAATAACACATACTTCACATGTTTTATTCAATGGATTAATAAATAAAGGTTTAATTAAGTTAAAGGTTGAAGAGCAAGAAGTAAGAAGAGAAATTAAGAGAAGTTTTATTCAGGCTTTAAAAATTGGTGAATCAATTGATGAAGTGGTGAGAAGAAAACTTCAATCTTTTTCAAAGAAAATTGTTGAAGGAAGTCCTGAATGGAATGTTCTATATAATAAATTCTTTGAAGAAGAGGAAAAAAAGAGATTTGGTCGTTAATGGATAAATTTATACCTTATATAACTCAGGAAGAAATAAAAAAGGAAAAACAAAAAGCAAGAGTTCTTAAAAAAAGTTCATGGTGGCGTAAAAAAATTTCGAAAAGAAAATGTTATTATTGTGGTAAAGAAGTCTCTGAAAAGGAACTAACAATGGATCATGTAATACCTCTTATAAGAGGTGGTAAATCAGTTAAAGGCAATATTGTGCCAGCCTGTAAAGAATGCAATAATAAAAAGAAATATATGCTCCCCCTTGAATGGGAACAGTATATAAATTCATTGAATTACTTCGACTCTGAAAAAATACTTTAATTCTTTTCAAAGGGCTCAATATGAACTATTACATCAACTACATCGGGGAATTCTTTTTTAATTAATACTTCAACCTTCTCTGCTATATCATGGGCTTCTGATACCGAAATTGAAGGATTAACTAAAATTTTTAAATCAACAAATATCTGCCCTGCTGTGCCCCGTGTTCTAACATCCCTGCAGGCTGCTACATTACTGCATGTTTCAACTATACTTACGATTTTATCACCATCAATCGCGGTTCTATCAGCAAGAATATCAGCAGATTCTTTAATTATTAAGATTGCTTCTCTTGCAATAAATACCCCAACAATCAAACCTGCCAAGGGATCAATAAAGGAAAACTCTGTATATGTTGACAAAGCAACACTAACTATTACTCCTAAGGTTATGTAAATATCACTTCTTGTATGGGCTGAATCAGCTATTAAAAATTCACTTTTAAGCTCTTTACCCTTTTTCTTTTCATAAGAGGCAACAAAAATATTAACTAATAAAGTAAAAAAAAGAATAATAAAGGCTTTTTCATCGGTCTCAGGTTTTTTTGATTCAATAAAGGAGTAATAAACATTTCTGATTATTTCTAAGGCAGTAAGAGACATTAAAACACCAATAAAAATTGCAAAAACTGTTTCAAATTTTCGATGTCCGTAGGGATGTTCTCTATCAGGAGGATTACTTGCTATTGAAAGAGCAATTAAGCCAACCATATTTGAAATTCCGTCAAAAAGAGAATGAAATCCATCGGAATATATAGCAATAGAGTTTGATAACCATCCATAAATTATTTTTGCTGTAGAAACAATAATATTTAGAAAAAGGGTAATTAGAAGAACTTTTTTGATTTTTTTCTTTCTTTTTTTAAGATGTAACATTTAAATTTCCTGAGGTCTGAAAATTATTATACCTTCTTTTTGTTTTGAATATTCTAAAAAATCTTCATCGACTACAAAACCTTTTAAACTCGAAGAATGCCTTAGCTTAATACAGTTTTTATCCTTAATAATTATTCCCACGTGTACAACATCAAGTCCATCTTTGGATGTATAAAAACCACAATAATCCCCGGTTTTAAGTTTTGATAAAATTTTTTCTATAGATTCTGATGGAATATAATTAATAATTTTTAATTTAGATGCTATACCCTCGATAACATTTAAATTTTTCATAACATTACAGTAACTTCTATAATTAATTTCTTCTGTAACATTTTTAATTGATTTTAAATCCTGCCAATCAGTAAAAAAATGTCTTCTTTTTTTGAAATCCACAATACCATCAAAATATCTGACATTTTTTAGATTATTAATAAAGGAGTTTAAATCTTCAGAAAGCCTCAATGCCTCCACATACTCAATAAAAGTCATACAATCAACTCCTTCAAAATTAATTACAAGCTCTTCCTCTATTTTGGGACTACCTAATAGGGTGTTTTTTTTATAGGAAATACCAAGAAAACATTTAGAAATTTCAGCTATTTTTAATTCTGTGGGTAGTTCTTTTACCTTTATTAAAATATCATTTATCTCAATTTTACCTGTTTTTAAATGCATATGTTATGATAAAACATGTCTTTAGTTGATATCCACTTTCATGGGACACAAAGAATAGATATAAGAGATACCGAAAGTCCGGAACAAATTCTCCTGATTGCTCAAGAATATGGATCAACCGGAGTTGCAGGTTTTCTTCTTACTCTTTATCCATCAGATATTAATCTTATGAGAAAGACTCTTTTAAATATAAAAAAAGCAATGTTATGTCAAGAAGGAGCAAAAATATTAGGTGTCTATCTTGAAGGTCCCTTTTTAAATCCTGAAAAAGCTGGTGCATTGGACAGTTTATATTTTTTAAAACCGGATATTGAAATTTTTCAAAAATTAATTGACGGCTTTGAGGAGATTATTAAAGTAATTACTGTGGCTCCAGAACTTCCCGGAGTATTGAAAATTATAGAAAAATGCAAAGAAAAAGGCATTATTGTGAGCATGGGGCATTCTAATGCTACATATAAAGAAACTCAAGAAGCCTTTACAGCTGGTGCTCAACTTATAACCCATCTGTTTAATGCAATGCGGGGAATTCATCATAGAGAACCTGGAATAGCAGGCTTTGGATTAATAAATCAGGAGATTTATATAGAATTAATCGGAGATGGTAAACATCTAAATGACTATCTCCTACAATGGATATTCGAGGTTAAAAATCCAGAAAGAATTATCTTGGTATCCGATATGGTTAAACAAAAAAAAGAAATAAAAATACTTCAGGGTGGCTCAATGTCTCTCAGAGATATTATTAAAAGATTAAAAAAACTAAACATTGATGAACATAAGCTAAAACTTGCAGCAGAAAAAAATCCGAAAAGACTTCTAAAAATTAACTCTCTTTAAGCTTCTCTGCCTCTTCCTGTTCTGTCTTGCACTCAATACATAAGTCAGTAACAGGCCTTGCTTCAAGTCTTTCAATGGGTATTTCTACGCCACAGGATTCACATATACCATAGGTACCATTTTCTATTTTTTCAAGAGTTTTTTCAATTTTTTTTAAAAGTTTTCTCTCTCTATCTCTGAGCCTTAACAGAAAGCTTCTGTCAATTTCCTGTGATGCTATATCTCCGATCTCAGATAAATTTTCTCCATTTGGTAAATTAGCAATCATTATACCTGCATCTATAAGAATTTGTTCTTTTTGTTTTATTAATTTCTTTTTGATTTCTTCTATTCTTCTTTTTCTTGATTTATCTGTCATTAGCTATCTCCTGTAATAATTGTATTTAGCATATCAAAAACATAATAAAACAGTCAAATTCATTTATGGATTAATCTGGTTACTATTTTTTAATGTGATATCATTGTTAAAAAATTCCTACAAAGAATTTATTTTTAAACTTTTTTCCTAATATCGAATAGAAAAGTTCTATATTAATTAATTTATTGATATAAATTTTCTATTTGACTTATTGAAAATATCTATGATAAACATAAAATTGAGGTGCATGGGGTTGGTGCCCCACCTGGTCTGCAAAACCAGGTTTACGGTGAAAGAATTGATAAAAGCCGTAGTGGGTTCGATTCCCACTGCACCTCTCCAATAGAATTTTAATTATATAGATTGAACTTTTATAATAAATTTATTGTGTTTAAAGCATTATCATTTGATAAATTTATAAACGAAGTCAATGAAGAAAATTTAAAATATATTGTTAAAATCCTTTCAATTCCAAGACATGGCTGGTATAACTATAATGAGCTTTGTAGAACAGCAAAATTCATAGAAAAAATATTTAATGAATATGGATACATAACTGAAGTTGATGAATTTTTATATCAAAAAAGAGCTTACAGAAATATTATTGCAACGAAAAAAGGTATAGAATCAAGTAAAAATTGGCTTTTAATAGGTGCTCATTATGATTCTGCAATTGACTCTCCCGGAGCCGATGACAATGCAAGTTCTGTTTCGGTTATGCTTGAATTGGCGAGAATTTTAAGGGATACACCAATTTCCGATCAAATAAAATTTGTTGCCTTTACTCTTGAAGAACCTCAACCATTTTCCATTAATTTTCTTATTGGAAGTGAACATTTTGTTAAAAAAATGAAAAAACTTGGCTACAAATATGAAGTCATTGTCCTTGAATCAGTAGGATACTACTCCGATAAACCCAGTTCCCAACATTTACCAGCCTTTGTAAAAGGACCTGATACTGGTAACTTTATAGGAGTAGTTGGAAACAAAAAGTCTAAATCCCTTATTGAAGTTTTTGATAAAGCAAAATATCATATACCGTCCCTTAATGTGATTACCTATACAGCTCCTTTAAATGGATGGCTTGCAATAGAAACAAGATTCAGTGATCATGCAAGCTTTTGGAATGAAGGTTTTAAAGCAGTTATGGTAACTGATACAGCAATGTTTAGAAATCCCTATTATCATACAAAGGAAGATACTCCAGACAAGCTTAACTATAAATTTATGAAAGAAGTTGCTCAACTTATTATAGCTACAATTTTTTTAAAGCAAAATCTTCAATTAAATACGCATGAATGATATTTTTATGTTAGCCTGCATTTTTTGTATATTAAAAAATTTATTGTTATTATAACCAGAGTAAGCAGAAATATTAACCATTCAGGTAATTCAGTATAAATTATTTTCTCTATATAATGAACAATAAAAGAGCCTTTGTAAGTAAGCAAAGGATCATGCTTTGCCCTAAGCCATACTTCAAGGTGAGTTAATGGGCAATACCATCCAAAACATTGAATTACAAAAGCAAATCCCAATCCACCAATGTGAAGATATTTTATTATTCTGTTTTTCCTTCCAATCCAAGCTCCTGCAATTAAGAAAAGAATCCATAAAAAATGGATTATAACAGTCAAATCTGCCAAAATCTTATATATCATAGTTAAAATATAATAAAAAATCAAACATTTTCGAGTATACCTAAAATTGCTGATAGAGATAAAAGCAATATTTCGTTTATGCAGTCATCGTATATTATCGTATATTATGGGGTATAATCTAATAATGAGAGGGAAATGGAAGGACAGACTAAGTAAAATGTCATTCTGAACGAAGCGTAAGCGAAGTGAAGAATCCCCTCCTTTTTCAACAGGAATGAGATCCTTCGCCTTCGGCTCAGGATGAAGAACAACAAAATTGTCATTCCGAGGGGTTCAATACCCCGAGGAATCTCTCATTAAAGAATCTATCTGGTGAAAAATGAGGAGATTCCTCAGTCGCTCACACTCCTTCGGAATAACAAAATCAGTGTTTTTCTATCGGCAATTTTAGGAGTATAGTTGAGTAAAATAAAGTTAATTTTTAGACAGAGAATTTATATAACTTTTTAAAGGAATTATAAAAAACAATCCTGGGATTGCAACAAGGAAAGTAAGAAAATAAAAAGCTGCCCATCCAATACTTTCAACTACAACACCTGATGTAGGACTTATAATAACTCTACCCAAAGATGCAAGAGAAGAAAGCAAAGCATACTGAGTAGCTGCAAAACTACGATTGCAAAGCCCCATCATAAGAGCAAGGAATGCTGTAGTCCCCATACCTCCTGTAACATTTTCTATAACTACTGTTGAGATAAATAGAGGTAAACTTTTACCAACTATGGCTATTGCCATAAACATAAGATTAGACAATGCCTGAAAGATACCAAAGATAATTAATGCCTTATAGAGACTAATTCTAGTTAAAAGAATACCACCAATCAAGGATCCAAAAATTGCCGATATTAATCCACCTATTTTATTAACTGTGCCTACTTCTGTTAAAGAAAATCCTACACCTCTTATAAAAAATGCTGTGCTAAGTGAGCTTGCATAGGCATCGCCAATTTTATATAAAACAATAAATATTAAAATAAGCATGCTTTTATCTCTCTTTAACAAATCTTTAAAGGGTTCTATAAAAGATTCTTTTAAGGAATTAGGATTCTTAACTGTGTCTGGCTCATTCGCTAATAAAGTACAGAGAATACCGAATAATAATAGGGAATTTACAATCATTAATGCTCCCCTCCATCCAATATGATCTGCCATTAGAAGACATAATCCACCAGCAATTATTAAAGCTAATCTGTAAGCTGTAACTGCAAAAGATACGGCAATACCTCGATCCTTTGGTTTAATTATCTCTGTTCTGTAGGCATCAATTGAAATATCCTGGGATGCTGAAAAAAAAGCAACAATTGTGGCAATAATAATGAAGGGAATAAGATATTGGGGTGTTAATATGATCATCAATGTCATTCCTGCGATAATGAATAGCTGACATAGGAGAATCCATCCTCTTCTTCTCCCTAAATTATTGATACTGTATCTATCAAAAAAAGCAGACCATAAAAATTTAAAACTGTAAGGAAAAGTCAGAATTGTTAAAAATCCAATAGTTTTAATATCAATGCCTTCATATGTAAGCCATGCTTGAAGAGTTCCACTGATAAGAGGAAAGGGCAAACCTGATGCAAATCCCAAAATTGTTACAACTGATAAATCCTTCGTTCTCCTATTCATCAATCCATGGAATCCTTATTGGAAGTCTTCCAGATTCTTTTAATCCCTCTTTAAAGCTCTCTAAAAAGGCTCTTACAGCAAATTCATTAGAATCATATAGAGAAACAATTGTTTTTGCTCGTCTAAAGAATTTTAAAACATAGGGATTTCCAAAGGATACTATCAAGGCATCATTATTTTTTATGAACTTTTTAATTATGCCTATGTCTGTCTCATTAAGAGTGTGAATCTTACCAAATCCGATATCTGTAAATATAGCTATAAGTGGCAATTTTTCATCTTTATTTAAATTTTCCAAGCCGTAGACTGCACTGAAATACTCCATAAAAATTTTTTTAATTTCTTTGTTATAATTCCCCGCAAGATAGGGAATCACTTTTTTAATATTTATGTTATTTATTTCATTTTTTATTACTGTCACTGTTTTTTTAAAAACTTCCACTAAATTTAAAGATTTAAACTGGGACTCCTTTAAACTATGCAGGTCCTGGCTGTTTGCTTGTTTTCTTAGAGTCTCAACTTTTATCAACGCAGAATGTATTCTTTTATCAGAAATAAATCCTTTTTCATAGGCATTTTTTATCTCTTCTGCTGCTTTATAGGGATCTTCAGGATGCAAAATTATATCAGCGCCAGATTTTAAAGCCATTGCATGAGGATTTTCATAATTTACTAATGCTTTCATGTTCATAGCATCAGTTAAAACTACTCCGTTAAAGGAAAGTTCTTGACAAAGCAATTTATTGATTATTTTTTCCGATAAAGTAGCTGGTAGTTCATCCAATCTGTGAATCAACAAATGACCAATCATAATTGATGAAATATTTTTCTTAATAGCTGACTTAAAAGGTTTTAAGTGTGTTTCTAAGTCTCCATTAAATATCGGAAGTTCAAGATGAGAATCAGATGAAGTACAACCATGTCCGGGGAAATGCTTCCCGCATGTTTTTAATCCGTAGTTTTCAAATTTTTCAATTACAAAACAGCCATATTCAGTGACAACTTCTGAGTTATCTGAAAAAGCTCTTGTACATATTATAGGATTTTCAGGTTCTGTGTTAACATCTAAAACAGGTAAAAGTGCAAGATTTATTCCAACATCGATTGCCTCTGTTATAACATTCAAATAGATTTCTTCAAGCTCTTTCTTTGCTTTTAAAATATCAAAACCTGCCACAATTCCCATTTGAGAAGGAATAATCGTTCCATCCGCTATTTGCTGCCCTACCCCTCTTTCTATATCTGAAGATATAATTAGTCTTCTTTGAGATATACTTTGAAGATAGGAGATAAAGTTTTTTATCTCTTCATATTTTCCACCAAAAAGAACAAAGCCTCCTATTCC
>Ga0197142_1001605_pt1 | contig 20569 bp, 22 predicted proteins | sample GBS60_MetaG_FD_148614 | JGI IMG/M metagenome (GOLD analysis project Ga0197142, IMG submission 148614) | Sediment microbial communities from Great Boiling Springs, Gerlach, Nevada, United States - GBS 60_MetaG | ecosystem: Environmental > Aquatic > Thermal springs > Hot (42-90C) > Sediment... | reverse complement strand
TGCCAATATTGTCGATCCTCAATACGGACCTGTTTATGTAACTGGCCATATCGGTGATGAGAAGCTTGTCTTTATTGGTGTAGATCCAGAAAACTATCCTCAATATGCTTGGAAAGTAGTTCGCGAAATACCAGTAAAATCTGCTGGTAATCTATTTGTAAAATCCCACCCAAATTCAAATCATCTATGGTTTGATATGCCTCTTTCTTCGAAACAAGAAAACGGAACCTTCGTAAATGGACAAGTTGGAGTAATTGATATCAAAACAGGTAAATTGATTAAATACATCCAAGTTAGTCCCAAACGAGTTGTTCATTTAGAATATGACAAAGACGGAAAAGAAGTATGGATTTCTGGTTGGTTGGATAATAAAATCTATGTATACGATGATAAAACTCTTCAACTAAAAAAAGTGATTACAGGGGATTGGATTAATACACCTACTGGTAAATTTAACGTATATAATACAAGTAAAGATATTTATTAAATATAGTCCGCGCTCCGAAGATGGAGCGCTTTTTATTTATTTTAGAACTTTCTTAAATCTTAGATGATACACACTTTTATATTTAGAAGGATCCTTAAAAAATTCTTCTAATTCTTTTTTAGTTATTTCGTCTATAAATTCATAAAGAGGTTGTTTTACAAAAGGAGCTTTTTCTAAGGCTGGTATTATTTTTTTATCCCATTCTTGGTAATATATATCAAAATCCTCATTGCAAACAACTTTGCGACAATTAGGTTTATCACACACTAAATGAATTTCTTTATCCAGATTAAAGATACCATATTCATCCGTAATTTGCTCGCCTGGTTCAATGTCTTTTATAGCAATTTCGAACCCATAACCTGTACTAATAGTATTAGGATCGCAACAATGATTTGTATATTTTGCAAAATCCCAACTGATAATTCGATATCCTTCGGGATCAATATAAGAATATCGATCAATTATCTTTTTCAAGGAATCGCTATATTTATAATAATCTTCCTGAGAAATCATTATTTCGAGATCATCTTTTACGTATACAATCGTTCCAAGGGGAATTTTTTTTGTGGCGAATACACCATATCCAACTTCTGGACTGACTAACCTTATCTCCGTGTCTGGATGTATCATACTTCCTCTTTATTTTGTTATCATTTGTTGATGTAAAATAATTCAATTAAACTATGTCAATATCTATTCAAAAAATCAATCAATAAATTAGTAATTTTGTTGTCAAAAAGATCAGAATAAAAATAATGTCATTATCTCGGAGGGAGGAAGTTGGGTGAGAATCCCACGCTCACGGTGGAACTGTGATGCCCTTATAAGGGACGAGCCAGATCTTCCCAGTCATGGCAAGCCCGTAAAACTACCATGACTATTTGAGGTCCCTCCGGGAAGTTTAATTAACGGAGGGGCTGATGAAAAATAAAATTCAATTCTTAACAATAGCTTATCTTTTTGTGCCAATATCTCTTTTTGCTATCAATGGACTTTCAAGTACAAAGTTAATCATTCCTTCTGCAAATGTTTTAACAAAAGGCACAACCGAAATCGATGTTAATTATTATCAACTTAATTCGCGAAAAAAATACAACGAACGAGGACAGCTTGTTGATTACGAAATGGATTGCTCTCATAGTTGCAAAAGAAACCGAGTTGCAGGTGGTGGATTTGTTTTTAGAACAACAAGTGGAATTCTAAATCAATTAGAAATTGGCCTAGAAGTCGGCCACAATATTGAAAAACAACAAATTCAAGATTTTAATTATTCTTATATCGATGACTTAAAATTCGGATTAAAATGGAATTTTTTTCATCAAGACAAAATTAAAATATCTTACCAACAAGGTTTAACTTATGATTATGCCACATTTGTCCCAAGGTACGAAGCAGGCTTTTTGTTTTCGTTTGATTGGGAAAATTTCTCGATTGATTTTGATGTTCATTATTTTGCAACCACAAGAGATATTGTGTCCGAAGAAAATTTTATAGAACAAAATGGCTATTTTAAAGGACCTCATTTTGGTATAGGTATTAGCTATGGTATCGAAAATCTATTATTTGCGATAGAATATAGCTACGAAGAAGCAAAAACAAAGGTAAATCAATATCGTTATTATTCTATAAGTGAATACAACGCATTACAAAATTCGGGAATTGCTTATATATATAATATTAATAATCAAGAATACCAAAAATTATTATCATTGCCAGAATATTTAGAATTAAACGGAATATTATACCCAATACCTAAGATATATAAAAAACAAAATTACTATGTTATTTCTCAAATGATATACTACGGAATATCATATAATGTTTCTTCTAATGTTTCTTTAACACTTGTCTTACATCAAACAGTGTCTGGTAGAAATGTAAGTAGTAATAGAATAATAAACGTATTAACTACAATTACAATTTAACTATGAATTTTATAACTATCACCGAACTTGAGTTTCTAAAACATTATAAACATGGTGGAAATCAACTTTTATACAACCAAATTCTACCAAATAGAAAGATTTATGATTTCTCTGTAAACTTAAATCCTTTAGGGCCACCAGATTGGCTAAGGTTAGTCATAAATTCGTCCTTAGATAAGATCTATCAATATCCAGAACCCTATGCAGAAAGTTTAATTAAAAAACTATCAGAGTTGCATAAACTACTAGAAGACCATATTTTAATTACTAATGGAATTAATTCTATAATAACAGTATTAGGTAAAATCTTAAAAGAAAAATTTCATCTAAAAAAGCTTTTATTAACAATACCCAACTATATCGAATACGAAGAAAAATTTCGTTTTTTAAATTATGATATTGAACATTTATATTTTTACGAAAAGGATTCGAATCCTCCTAAATACCATAAAAAGATATTGTGGGATTTAAATCAACTTTCTAGAAAAATAAAACCCCAAAGTTTGATTATTTTTTCGAATCCCAATAATCCAACTGGAAGCTTTATAGATTCCGAAGAAATTGTAGAGTTCATTAAACATTTTCCGAATTCTTTCTTTATTATTGATGAATCTTTTATAGAATTTGCAAACAAAAAATCTGTGATAGATTATTTAGAAAATTTTGACAACACTATTGTCTTTCGTTCTTTTACAAAATTTTATCACATTCCTGGTATAAGATTAGGCTATGTGATTAGCCATCCAACTCTTATAGAAGAACTAAAACAATATACAAATTGTTGGAATATCAACACCTTTTCAATAGAAGTAGGAAAACATGCAATTGATGACAAAGAATATCAAATTAATACATTAAACTATCTTCAAAAACAAAAAGATTTTTTATTAAATCATCTATCTAAAATAGAAAAGTTAAAATTTTACGAAAGCCATACAAACTATTTATTAATTAAAATAGAAGATGAACATTGGGATGCAATAAAACTTTGGGAAATTTTATTAAAGGATTACAATATAAGTATAAGAATATGCCATAATTTTAGAGGTCTTGATAAAAACTATTTTCGTATTGCAATTAAATCAAAAAAAGAAAATGAACTATTAATAAATGCTTTTTATAAAATATTTTTAAATAAAAATTTTAATATTAAAAAAAGTAAAAAATATACTCTAATGATTGCTGGAACAGCCTCTGATGCAGGGAAAAGTATCTTAACCACAGCTTTATGCAGAATTCTTTATCAAGATGGTTATAAAGTTGCTCCTTTTAAAGCTCAAAATATGTCTTTGAATAGCTACGTAACCAACAAAGGCGAAGAAATTGCTTATGCACAATATTTACAAGCACATGCTTGTTTTATTCCAGCAGATAGTAGAATGAATCCCATATTGATCAAACCAGGTACGCTAAATGGTTCCCAAGTGATCGTTAACGGAAAACCTTACAAAAACTTTACGCCATCAGAATATTATACTTATAAAAAAGCTTTATTTAAAAAAGTCATCCAAAGTTTTAACAGATTAAAAAAAGAATACGATGTAATATTATTAGAAGGTGCTGGTAGCATATCAGAGATTAACCTGAAAAAAAATGATTTAGTAAATTTGAACATGGCGCGTTATGCAGAAGCACCTGTTTTTCTCGTTGGCGATATTGATCGAGGAGGTGTTTTTGGTTCATTTGTTGGTAGCATAGAAGTATTGAACCATTGGGAAAAAGAACTAATACAAGGATTTATTATTAATAAATTTCGCGGTGATGAATCTTTACTTCGACCAGCAATTGAATATCTAGAAAAAAGAACACAAATTCCTCATATCGGAACAATCCCTTATATAAAAGAATTAAAACTTCCCAAAGAAGATTCTATGTTTTTCGAGGTAATTCAACCAAACAACAATTACAATATTGATTCTTCTAAGATAAACATAGGTATAATCCAACTTCCTTATATTTCGAATTTTACAGATTACGATCCTTTTCTTGTTGAACCAGATGTAAGACTTTATTGGTTAAAAGATTCTATTCCAGAATTTATCGATGTAATTATCCTTCCTGGAAGTCGAAATTCTTTTCAGGATTTGCTTTATCTAAAAGAAAAAGGTTTAGATCAAGCCATCATAAAAAATAAAAATAAGTTTATTATTGGTATATGTGGTGGTTTACAAATTTTAGGCAAATCTATTATCGACGAACACGGCATCGAGTTTAAAGGCAAATTAAACGGTCTAGGACTATTACAGATCGAGACAATCTTTGAGCAAGAAAAAGAATTAGGGCGAACCAAAGCATATCATCAAGAATTTAAACAAGAAGTAGAAGGATACGAAATCCATCATGGGAAAACACAATGGGGTTGCGAAAAAATCATACTGAAAAAAAATAATTTTGTTTTAGGTGTAAGCAATAACCAAGGAAATGTATGGGGGACTTATCTACACGGTATTTTCGAAAATGACTCTTTTCGTAGGTGGTTGTTAAATCAAGTTAGAATTCAAAAAGGGTTAGAACCAATAGAAACCATCACAGTTTTTAATCTTGATGGAGAAATCGATTTTTTAGCAGATGTTGTAAGAAATCATTTAAATATTGATAAAATTTATAAAATTATGGGACTTCTATGACCAATAAAAGATTACTCATATTTACAGGTTCTGGAAAAGGCAAAACTACTGCGGCAATAGGTAATATAATTCGCGCTTTAGGATATAACTGGAAAATAGTAATGGTACAGTTTATTAAATCCAGAACCGACGTTGGAGAAATCATTACGTTAAAAAAATTTCCGAACATTGATATTTATATTGGAGGATTAGGCTTTGTTCCCCAAAAAGAAAGCAAAGATTATCAAAAACATTATCAAAAAGCAAAAGAAACCTATCATTTTACAAGAGAATTATTGAAAAAAAACTATGACATGTTCGTAATTGACGAAATCTTTAACGCGTACAATAAACAATTATTAACATTAGAAGAAATAGAAACTATTATAAAAGATTTTTTCTCTAACGAAAATTCCAAATGTTTGATTATGACTGGCAGAAACGCTCCTTCGTCTATTATAGAAAAAGCAGATACTGTTTCGGAAGTAAAAATGATCAAACATGCTTTTGATTATGGAATCCCAGCAATGGAAGGTATAGAAAAATGAAAGCATTTATTATCGCTGGTGTTTCGAGTGGTACTGGTAAAACATCTATTTCTATCGGAATTACCAAAGCATTAACAGATAATGGATGGAACGTTCAAACATTTAAAGTAGGACCCGATTATTTAGATCCAACTTGGTTAAAAGCAGCATCAAAAAAAGAATGTTATAATCTTGATGTATTTATGACAAGCGAAGATTATGTAAAAGAATTGTTTTACGAACAAACAAAGAATGCTGATGTAGTTTTAATAGAAGGCGTGATGGGATTGTATGATGGTGCAGATAGCAGATCCATCTATGGTAGTACTGCACATATTTCTAAACTTCTTTCTCTACCAGTAATATTAGTAGTTGATGCAGGAGGATTGTCGAACAGCATTGCAGCAATAGTAAAAGGCTATCATGATTTAGAAAACATCTGGATTGTTGGAGTAATCGCTAATTTTTGCGGATCAGAATATCATGCGAAATTATTAGACGAAGCACTTAATTATTATCGCTTACCTTCTTTAATTGGCTATCTTAAAAAAAATCAACTTCCCAAATTACCAGAACGACATTTAGGGATATATGCATATCATCTAAACAAAGAAAACGAAGAAATATTAATTCAATTAGGTAACTCTATTCGCGAAAATATTGATTTAAATCAATTAATATCGCTTCCAGAAATCGAAACCAAACAAAATACAAAAAAAATATTTTTAAACCTATTACCTAAAAAACATATATTAATTGCTTATGATGATGCCTTTTATTTTTATTATCCAGACAATCTATATTACTTAAAAGAGTTAGGCTTTAAGGTTTTAGAATTCTCTCCTTTAAAAGATCAAACAATATCAAAACAAATAGATATGCTATACATTGGTGGTGGTTATCCAGAATTATATGCAGAAACCTTAGAAAAAAACTATAAAACAAAATCCAGTATCTATGAATTTTATAACCAAAACGGTTATATTTATGCAGAATGTGGCGGATTGATGTATCTTTCGCAATATTTAGAAACAGATAATCAAAAACATACAATGGTAGGAATTTTTAATTTTTCTACAAGAATGTTAAAAAGCAGAAAAACATTAGGATATCGCGTAATAAAACTAAAAGAAGATTGTTTTATTGGCAATAAAGATATGGAACTTAGAGGGCATGAATTTCATTATTCAGAAATGATTCACATACCAAAATCAATTCATACAATTTACGAAGTATATAATCGTAAGAAGGATTATATTCATAACGAAGGATTTAAAATAAATAACGTCATAGCAAGCTACATACATTTGCACTTTTATTCAAATTCTGAATGTTTTAAAAACTTTTTTAAACAAACAATGGAGGTTCAATAATGAAAAATCAAAATATTTATAAACAAGCAAAAATCCATTTAAGGATAACGCGTACATTAAATTTATCCGTTTTTCGAAAAGCAGTGATTGTTTTGTTTATTGTTGGTATAGTACTTTATACAATTCTATTTACGACATATCCCCCTGTTCATGATTATTTTCATGAATTAAGACATAGCCTTATGGTAATTCCCTGTCATTGAGGAGGTTTATAATGAAATTTTATAATATATTTATATTTTATTTTTTAATAATCTTTTCTATCAATGCGAAAAATATTTGTAGTACACAAGAGAAGATTTATGCAGATAAAGGATTAGCAAAAATCACCATTCAATTACCAGAAAAACAAAAAATGCCAATCGAAATCAAAATCCATACACCTTCGCACATACTCATTGGAACAGATTTTCCCGTAGTAGAAGGAACCGAACTTTTAGATATATCTACCATAACAAACGACGAAGGCCGCTATGATTTTGAACTTGTTTTTCCGATTCGTGGAACTTATAACATAGAGATAAAGGATTTGGCCACAAATCAGATATATCAATGCAACTTAGAAGTTTACGAACATTTTCAAGAAGTAAAAAACTTTTATATTTTAGTCACTATTTTGTTTATCGTAGGCTTTATTTCCGGAATGATCATCTTCCAAACCAACAAAAAGAAAATCCAAATCGAAACACTCTATTAGGAGGAAAACATGAAAAAACTCATTTTTATTTTATTATTAGTGAGTATAGCTCTTTATGCCCATCACCCCGGACATGAAGAAGAACAACTCGAACAAAAAGAAGAAATCTGTTTTGATCATAAAGAACTACACTTTCATAGTTCTATTAACGATAAACCTACTGTTGGTAAGCTCAGTAATCTATATGGAATATTAAAATCGAAGAACAATATTTTTCCTGTATTCTACACAATAGAAGTTCAAAACGTCGAACATCAAGAAACCGTGTTTCGTGCACAAACAATTTCTATAGATGGTAATTTAAATTGGAAATATCAATTTTTCGATGGATCTCCTCATAAAATTTTCGTTTCTGTATTCGATAACAAAAATCGTCTGATTGTGTCTGATTTTTTTATTCAAGAAGTCGAAGCGGTGGAACCACCTCTATTTAGCATTGTTCGAGGCATGTTGTTATTATTATTAATAACCTTTGTTGGCATGGTAATAGGATACTTTCTAAGTTTCTTGATTTGGAAAAATAAAATCATCGATGAAAATCCTAACAACTAATAACATTAAAATACCAAATCAATTAATTGATCAAATCATAGGCCAAGAGGATGCAGTACGGATAGCTAAACTTGTAGCAAAACAAAGACGTTTTTTATTACTCATTGGAGAGCCAGGAACAGGGAAAAGTATGCTAGCCCAAGCAGTTGCAGAAATATTAGAACAAGAAAAATATCCTATATATGATATTTTAAGCATACCTAATAAAGAAGATCCATTCCTACCTTTGATTAAAGTATTACCATCGCAAGAAACAGAAAAATATCTATCGAATTTTAAGAAAAATTTAGAAAAGTCATTTCTATTCGAAAAATATCTTTTTTACGTAATTTATAGTATATCTCTTTTTGTAGGAATTTTTTTATACATTATTTATAAAGGAAATATAAATTATTTTTTAATATCTATTGCTTTTATAATCATCGTTTTTCTAATACAAAAATCAACTCTAAAAAATGTAGGAAATGCTTATCTTCCTAAAGTATTGGTAAAAAACCAACAAGGTAAAGTGCCATTTATCGATGCAACAGGAAGCCAATTAGCAAACCTATTAGGAGATGTTCGACACGATCCTTATCAATCTGGTGGAATAGAAACACCACCTCATCAATTATTAGAAGCAGGAGCAATACATCGCGCTCATAAAGGAGTTTTGTATATAGACGAAGTTTCTACTCTAAGTGTGGAAGCACAACAAAACCTTTTATCTGCAATCCAAGAAAAAAAATTCGCTATTACGGGAAGAAACCCCGGCTCCAGTGGTACAATGGTACGTTCTCAACCTGTACCTTGCGATTTTATATTAATTCTTGCAGGAAATATAGAAGATTTACAGAATATGCATCCTGCTCTCCGTTCAAGAATTCGCGGCTATGGGTACGAAGTTCTAACAAACACAAGAATGCCCAAAAATAAAGAAAATACATATAGGTTGATTCAGTTTATTAAACGAGAAATACAAATAGACGATAAAATAAAAGATTTTTCTTTCGAAGCGATCGTAGAATTCTTAAAAGAAGCTCATAAAAGGAGCAATCAAAAAAATTATTATACGCTTAAATTAAGAGAATTAGGTGGACTTATACGGATTGCAGGAGATTTAAGTAGTTTTGATAATTCTCCGTTGGTTTTACGAAAACATATAGAAGAAGCAAAAATTATGGCATTATCTATAGAAGAACAACTTAAAAGGAATCGTAATGAGAAAACGTAAAGCAATTGTATTTATTGGACACGGCAGTAGATATCAGATTGCTGATGATTACATGAATCAATTTATAAATGAATTTAAAAATTGGATTTATAAATTTTATCAAGAAATGCAAGAATATGATATTTATTATAGCTATATTGAGCTTTCTGAACCAAACATGAAGAAAGTTTTATACAATATCTCGAATGAGTACCAGCACATTCTTATATTTCCTTTATTATTATTAAGAGCTGGGCACGCGAAAAATGATCTGCCTTTACTTGTTTCTGAATTAAGAAAAAAATTTCCTAACAACGAATATATGATTACAGACGTATTAGGTGTCCATCATCTATTGGTTGATTTAGTCTATAAAAGATTCGAAGAGAATAATTTACTAATCGATTTAGATAACACAATCGTCATTTTTTTAGGTAGAGGTTCTAGCGATCCCGATGCAAATGGCGATTTGTATAAATTGGCACGACTCTTTAAAGAAAAAAGTAACTTTTCTATTGTAGAACCTTCTTTTATAGGAATTACGAAACCATTATTAGAAGATACGTTAAACTTCGTTGTTAGAGCAAACCCAAAAAATATCATTATTTTTCCTTACTTACTTTTCGAAGGTGTTTTATCTGAAAAAATCGAAAAAATAAAAGATAAATTCCAAGAAAAATATCCTTGGATAAAATTTTATCACGTTAATTGTTTGGGTATTGATGAACTTTTATTCAAAGTAATCCAAGAAAGAATTAACAATGCACTAAACAATAATGAAAGTTCTCTACCCTGCGATAACTGTAAATATCGCGTAGTTTATCCAGAACAAATCAACGAGGTAGGTGGACTAGAAGCATTATTATGGAGCAAAAGACACATGTTTACACATAGTATTGCAGTTCCGAACCATTCTCACAATAAATTCAAAAAATATGTGTTTATCTGCGGAAATATTAATTGTTCTCAAAGAGGTAGTATAAAACTAATCGATGATTTTCGAAGAAAACTAAAAGAAATAAAAAAGCACAAAGAAATCGCAGTAATACAAAGTTCTTGTTTTGGAAAATGTGGAGAAGGTCCCAATTTGGTTGTTTTTCCCGATGGAATTTGGTATAAAGAGGTTCAAGTCTCTGATATTAATGAATTAATAGAAAAACATTTGATCAAAAATGAACTTGTTACTCGACTTATAGATAATATAATGTAAAGGAGAAAAATATGGCATGTCATGAACTTTCGGCATTACGATTAGGTTTAATGAAGGTATTGGGTATAGAAGATCCAACAGAAGAAGAACACGAAAAAAAGGAATTAGGGAATGTTTTAAAGGAACGACCTATTCTTGATTCGTTAACAAAGGTACAGGATTTACAATCGCTTCTAAAGTTCTACCAACATTCCATTGTAGAATTACAAGAGAAAGTAAGTAAAATGCAAGAAAATGACCCCGAAATTCATTACTATCGATCTTTATTAGTTCTAACCAAAAAGGTAGAACAAGATTTAATCATCCAAATAGATAATCTAAAAAAAATTTACGAAGATTTAGACGAAATTCATCACTATTTACACGAGATCTATCCGTAACTTTAAATAAGGGAGGAAAATGATGAAACAAGCAACAATAAAAAAGGTTGAACAATACAACCCAACGACAAAAGCATTTTTTTTAGAAAGTGAAGAACCCATCAATTTTAGTGGTGGTAATTGGATCTTAGTACATTCCAACATATCAAAAGAAGATGGTAATGTATATAAACGATCTTATTCGATTTGTTCTAGTGATCGAAATCAACATGAATTTATGCTTATTGTAAAGCTAGTAAATCCAGAACATGTTTCTGGATACATGCATTCTTTAAAAAAAGGAGATACGATTCAGTTTACTGGCCCACATGGTAAAACATTTCGTTGGTTCGAAGACGATCCTGTGGGAAAATATTTATTCATTGCAACACACACTGGTATTACTGCTATTTTAGGAATAATGAACAGCAAACATTTTTCAACAAAAGTAAATTTTTTTGATCTTTTCTGGATTCTACCAGACGACGAAGAAGATTATTTTATACCCGATGATAAACTAGATGAACTTTTAGAAAATGTTTCTCCAGAAGATTTTGAGTTTACTATTTTTCCCGAAAGTTCACCATTTCTTTTGGAAAATTCTAGAATCTTTAACTTATACAATGGAATTTTTATCGCAGGGAAAAAAGATATTATTAATGAATTCGAAAAAACCATCAACAAAGAGAAAGTAATATTTAGAGCAGAATATTTTTTCTAAAAATGAAAGAAATCATCCTTACAAAAAAAGAAGTTTTCGAAAATTTTGCTCAATTAACTTTTTCTACCCAAGACTTAAAGGAACATGATTATAAAATTCAATTTTTCTACAACAAAGAATTTAGGAATTACAACATTGTTGTCATAAAACAAAATAAATTCCAAATTTTAATAAAACAATTAAAAGATTTTTCTAAAAAACTCATCGAATCTAACGAAGAAAGATTTAACGTTAAATTTAACCATTTTTCTGATGATTATATCAATAAAATCAAAACCTATGCATCCCAAAAAGATTCTTATTTACTTTTGATTGCAAGCGATACAGGTATAACACATATTCTATCGTTAATAAGACAAGAATGGTTTAAGCCATACTTAAAAATGACAAAAATCTTTTGGATGTATCAAGAGGATTTTATTCTACCAGAGTTTCTAATACAAGAATATCCTTTGTTAGGACAAACCAATTTTTATTGTCATAAAATTCCTATAAACGATGAATTCGAGCGAATGGAGTTTTCGCGACAAATTATCGAAAAAGAAATCGAAAAACACAAAATATCTTATGTTTTAATTACTGGTGATGGAAAGATCAACCATGCATTAGAGACTACACTGATTGTTCATGAAATTCCAGAAAATATCATAGAAACCATCGCGTATTATAATCCTAATCCATTAAAAAGAGATTCACCAGAAAATGGAATTTTAAGAACTGGATTTACAACAGGTGCTTGTGCCGCCGCCTCTGCAAAAGCTGCAACAAAAGCTTTGTTAGAAAAAACAATTCTAAAAGAAATAAAATGTACATTACCCAATAAAATGGAAGTGGTTTTTCCTTTAAAACGATGCGAACTCTACGAAGATAAAGCAATATGTAGTGTTATAAAAGATGCCGGAGATGATCCTGATTGTACTCATTTAGCAGAAATTGTAGCAGAAGTAAAACTATTACCAGAAAAAAAAGTTCTATTAAAAGGTGGTAAAGGGGTAGCAGTAGTAACAAAATCGGGATTAGGACTAGAAATAGGCGAACCTGCCATCAATCCAGTACCAAGAAAAAACATTACAGAAAACGTTCTAGAAGTTCTACAAAATACACCTTATGGAGCAGAAGTTACTATAAGCGTGCCGCGTGGTAGAGAAATGGCTCTCGATACAACTAATGCTCGTTTAGGCTTAATTGGTGGAATTTCTATTCTAGGAACTACTGGTATTGTAAAACCATATTCTACCGCAGCATATCGCGCAAGTATAATCCAAGCAATTCAAGTAGCCAAAGAAAGAGGCATCGATACATTGGTTTTTACCACCGGTGGTCGTTCGGAACAATACGCGATGGATTATTTCAAATCACAAAAATTCGAATTGCCTATCGAAGCTTACATACAAGTAGGAGATTTTATTGGTACTGGTATAAAACATGCAAAAAAAATCAAAATTTCTCAGGTAATTATATTTGGTATGATTGGTAAATTATCTAAGATGGCCGATGGGGTCACTCAAACTCATCAAGCTGGATCGAACGTAAACATGGAACTTTTAGCCAATTATGCAAAAGAAAAAGGAAGTTCAGAAGAAATTCAAAACGAAATAAAAAAGGCAAATACTGCAAGACACGTTCTCGAAATTTGTAAAAAAAACAACATTCCCATCGCAGATTTAATTTGCAGAGATGTTGTAAAAGTAATGATGAATTATGCATACAATAAAAAACGCGAAGAATTAAAATCAGAATATCCTCGCAAATGGTTAAATGAATTTAGAATTGACTGTTATATGACAGATTTTGACGGAACTATACTAGGATTTTACAAAGGAGAAAGCAATGCAAACGAATGATATGAGGCAACTAACCGAAAAAGGAAAACAAATCGAAGACGAAAGCTTTGCAATAATCGATAGAGAAGCTGGTATTCATAACTTTCCACCAGAACAATGGCGAATTGTCCAACGCGTAATACATGCAACAGCAGATTTTGAATTTAAAGAATTAATGAAATTTTCTAAGGATGCCGTAAAAAAAGGTATTGAAGCTTTAAAAAATGGATGTGCTATTATTACAGACGTAAAAATGATTCTAGCTGGATTAAACGAAAATCGATTGAATGCATATGGCTGCAAAACTTATTGTTTTATTTCTGATGATGATGTAATTGAAATTGCCAAAAAAAACAATTCCACAAGAGCAATTGAATCTATGCGAAAAGCACATAATTTAGGAATATTAAACGAAAGTATCGTTGCAATTGGAAATGCACCAACAGCCTTAATAGAAATTGCTCGTTTAGTAAAAGAAGAAAATGCAAGACCAGCTTTAATAATCGGAGTTCCTGTGGGATTTGTTTCTGCCAAAGAGTCTAAAGAAATCATTATGTCTTTAAACGAAGTAGAATGGATTGTTTCTGAAGGTAGAAAAGGTGGAAGTACCATTGCAGTTGCAATCATTCATGCACTATTAACATTAACAGTTTAAACTATGAAGCCAATAACAATTGTAGGTATATTAGACAACGGTTGTAAAAGTTTATCTTCTCTTGCTTGGGAAAAAATCATTCAATCACAGATTCTTGTTGGTGGAGAAAGACATCTATCCTTTTTCCCCGATTATCCAGGCAAAAAAATTGTCATTAAAAACGGATTATCGAAAGCAATAGAAGAAATCGAAAAAGAACATTACGAAAACAATGTTTGTGTTTTAGCTTCGGGAGATCCATTATTTTTTGGTATTGCTTCCATTCTTGTTAAAAAGTTTGGGATTCAAAACATCGAAATCATTCCCAATTTAAGTGTAGCACAATTAGCCTTTTCTAAAATAGGCTTAAAATGGGATGATGCAACCTTTGTTAGCGTTCATGGGAAATCGCTTTTTGGACTTTCTACAAAACTTCTAAAAACTAATAAAGCAATCTTATTAACCGATCCAGAAAATTCGCCCCAAAGAATTGCTCAGTATTTATTAGAATATCACCATAAAGATTGGAAAATATGGGTAATGGAAAATCTATTTGGTCTTAACGAAAGAATACAAGAATTTGATCTTGATTCATTGTCTAATTCTAATGAAAATTTTTCTGACTTAAATGTATTGGTTTTCTACAAAGAGAAACAAAATCCCGTTGTATTAAACTTACACGAAGAACACTACGCGAAAAAAACACCGCTATTAGGATTGATTACAAAAAAAGAAGTTCGCGCTCTTACTCTTCTACAAATGAATTTAAAAGAAACAGACTGTATATGGGACGTTGGTGCAGCTTCTGGCTCAGTAGCTATTGAATCAGCTTATATAGCCCATAATGGTAAAGCTTATGCAATAGAAATGGACGAAGAAAGCATTCAACATTGTACTTTAAACCTAAAACAACATAGTGTTGATAATGTGATGATTGTTCATGGAAGAGCACCAGATATTCTAAAAGAAATTCCTGACGATCCAGATGTCGTATTTATAGGAGGCAGTAAAGGAAGTTTAATAGAAATTTTAGAATATTCTTTTACAAGATTAAAACCCAATGGTAGAATCATTGTTAATGCAATCACATTCGAAAATATTGTAGAAACTTATCAATATTTAAAAGAAAAAAATTATGATTTCGAGGTTATGCAAGTTTCTATAAGTCGTGCTGTCCCATTAGCAAAATATAAACGATACGAAGCTCAAAATCCCATTCACATCTTTACAATTTTTAAAACATAAAGAATTAAGAGGGAAAAATGAAAACATTGTCGTCAAACATTTCGAACAAAACAAAAAAGCTATATGGTGTTGGTGTAGGTACTGGGGATCCAGAACTTATCACACTAAAAGCATTAAAGATTTTGCAAAGTGTTGACGTAATAGCAGTGCCGCGAAGTAATCCATATAGTCCATCTGTCGCTTGGAAGATTATTGAACCTGTCCTAAAATTACGACCAGAACAAAAAATATTGTATTTAGATTTTCCCATGTCGAAAGATCCCGAACGAATTATACCTGCTTGGGAAAAAGCAATCGAAAAAATCAATTCTACATTAGAAGAAAACAATGGTCTTGCATTTATTACGGAAGGAGATCCTTTGCTTTATAGCACTTATATTTATCTACACAAAAAGGCAAACGAACTATGGGAAGATTTAGAGATAGAAGTTATTCCTGCAGTTTCTAGCATTACAGCCGTTGCAGCAGTCTCTAAAATCCCCATAGCAGACGGAAAAGAAAAAGTTGCAATTTTACCAGCAAGTTATGGATTAGAAAATTTACCAGAGATTCTAAGACTATTCGATACGATTCTACTAATGAAGGTAAGCTCTGTAATGCCTCAGATTGTAGAAATATTAGAAAAAGAAAATCTATTACAAAACGCTATCTATGTTAGTAGAGCAACCATGGATTACCAAAAAATTGTCTATAATTTAAAAGAAATCCAAAACGATAAATGCGATTATTTTAGTATGGTTATAGTTAAAAAAAACGAAAACGATGGAGTTTTATTCAATATTGAATTATGAAAAACATAAAAAATGAATTTGCGATATACGCGATAACAAAAGATGGCGTAGAAATTGCTAAGAAATTAAAAGAACATTTAGGAGAAAATGCTGATGTTTATGTTTCCAATAAATTTTCGGATAAATTCCCCTCAGCTTATTCTTTTGAACTACCGATGGGACCAGTCCTTTCGGAAAATTTTAATCAATACTATTGTCATATTTTTATTGTTAGTGTTGGTGCAGTTGTAAGAATGATTAAGGATCTTATACAAGATAAAAAGAAAGATCCCGCAGTAATTTGTATTGATGATAAAGCAAAATTTTCTATTTGTTTACTATCTGGGCACATTGGTAGAGGAAATTACTATACCCAGAAAATTGCGGACATTTTAAACGCAACTGCTGTAATTACAACAGCTTCTGATGTAAAGGGAACACTCACCGTAGATATATTGGGAAGAGAATTAGGCTGGCAATTAGAAGATTTAGATCATAATGTTACAAAAGCATGTGCCGCTGTGGTTAACGAAGAAAAGGTTGCTTTAATACAAGAAAGCGGCGAAGCTGAATTTTGGCCAATCGATAAAAAACTACCCGAAAACATCGATTACTTTACATCATTAGAAGAGGTAAATCCCGATAATTATTCTATATTACTTATTATTACAGATCGCGAAATTCAAAACGATTATCCCAAATACTGGCAAAAAGCTGTGATCTATCGCCCCAAAACACTTATATTAGGCGTAGGATGCGATAAAGATATACCATCCGATGTTTTCGAAAGAGGTATTTTTAATTTTTTAAAAAAACACAAATATAGTTTTAAAAGTGTAAAAGGATTAGCAACCATAGATAAAAAACAGAACGAACAAGCCATATTAGATTTTGTAAAAAAATATCATCTTGAATTTAAAGTATATCCAAGCGAAGTTTTAGATCAAGTATCAAATATTGCTTCGCCATCAGACATTGTAAAAAAACATGTTGGCACAAGAGGTGTAGCAGAACCAGCATGTTTGTTAATGTCGGGTGCAAAAGATTTACTTGTTCCCAAAGAAAAATACAAAGAAGAAAATTGTATCCAAAATATGACTATAGCTTTAGCACGAATACCTTATCCAAAAAGAGGAAAAAATGAATAACCAAAAAAAAGGCAAATTAAACATCGTTGGTATTGGTCCAGGAAACGAAGACTACATCACACCAGCTTCTTTAAGAGCAATACAAGAAGCAGAAATCGTAATAGGATATAGTACTTACATAAAATTAGTTCAACATCTACTGAGCAATAAACAAATTATTCGCACAGGAATGACCGAAGAAATAAGACGAGCTCAACTTGCAATAGAAGAATCCAAAAAAGGAAAAATCGTAAGTATTATCTCTTCTGGCGATGCTGGCGTTTATGGAATGGCAAGTTTGATTTTCCAAGTATTAGAAGAAATGGGATGGAAAAGAGGTGATGATCCAGAGATTCATATCTATCCTGGAATTACAGCCATCAATGCTTGTGCTTCTTTGATTGGTGCACCTTTAGGTCATGATTTTTGTTCTATTTCTCTTTCGGACTTACTTACGCCATGGCCTATAATTCGCAAAAGAATCGAATTAGCAGCTCAAGCTGACTTTGTTATTGGATTTTATAATCCTGCAAGTGGTAGAAGGCAAAAACAAATTGTAGAAGCAAAAGAAATCATAGAGCAATATCGTCCTGGAACAACACCTGTTGCATTAATTAAAAGCGCATACAGAGAAAGACAACACATTGTGATTTCTGATTTAGATCACTTTTTAGACTACGAAATTGGCATGTTAACCACCGTAATCGTCGGAAGTACGAATACCCGATTTTTCGAAGGATATGTATATACACCACGTGGATATACAAATAAATACAATATAATAGAAGGAACTGTTAAACCCGGTCAAAAACCAGGTATTAGCCTAAATTTAGATGCCATTGGAGGTAAGAATGATTGAACTATATCGATTAGCAGGTGCAATTTTATTAAAATTCAAAAATCAATTTTATCTATTAGGAAATTTTAAAGAACCATGCAACCTAAATGAATATGGATTTGAACAAGTTGATTTTGATGCCTTACAAACTCCCTACTTAAAACTCAAAGTTTATGATGAATCAAAAACCATTTATTTTCACGATCCTATTTTTATTATTTTCAATTCTGATTTACACGATATCGAAACCATCTTAAAGAATCTATCGGACAAACTGTTAATTAAAAGAAATGGTAGTGTAAGTGAACGCCTATGGAACTTGTTAAAAAATTATCAAAAAGATAAAAATATTTCGTGGTTAGTCGATATTCCCCAAGAAATTTGGGATATTGTTCGCGATAATGTTTTAAAATGTACATAGCGAGGATATGATGAAAGTTTATTTTATCGGTGCTGGTCCAGGTGATCCAGAATTATTAACACTTAAAGCAATTCGAATCATAGAAAAGTGTCCAGTGATATTGTATACGGGTTCTTTGGTTCCGCAAGAAGTTTTTCAACTATATGCACAAAAGAATGCTCTTGTTTACGATACATCTTCGATGACGTTAGAAGAGATTATCGAAAAAATTCTCGATGCACAAAAGAATAATTATGATGTCGCAAGAATTCACACAGGAGATCCTACCATTTATGGTGCAATTGCTGAACAAATAAGAGAACTAGAAAAACACCAAATTGATTACGAAATCATTCCAGGGGTATCGAGTTTTACTGCTGCTGCCTGTGCATTAAAAAAAGAGCTAACGATTCCAGAATTAACTCAGACCATTATTATCACTAGGATGGAAGGAAGAACTCCCATGCCAGAAAAAGAAAAGTTAAAAGATCTGGCAAAACATGAATCTTCTTTGGTTCTTTTTTTAAGTATTAACTTACTTCCTAAAATTGTTGATGAACTCTTACCTATTTTAGGAGAAAGCTTTCCTATTGCAATTGTCTACAAAGCAACTACCCCAGAAGAAGTGATACTTGTAGGGAACTTAGGAAACATCGTAGAAAAATGGAGAAATTCGCATATACGTTCTCAATCGATTATTATAATCAGTAAAGTATTAGATAAAATTGATTTTGCCAACTCGAAGCTTTATAGTAAGGATTTTTTCCATAAATTTAGGCGAAACGACCATAAAGAATCATAAAGAATAAAGCGGTTGAATTGTCCAACCGCCTTGTTAAAAAATTATTTTTTCTTTTCTTCTTTTTTATGTTCTTTGTGATGATCTTTATGTTGATGTTCTTCTTTTTTTTCTTTTTTGGGTTCTTCTTTTTTTGGTGCCGCTGGTTGTTGTGCGAACACACCAACTGTGAACATCAAGCTTACTAATAGGATTAATATTTTTCTCATCGCTTTCTCCTTTTTGGATATTTTTTATTAAAATAAACGAAAAAAAATTAAAAAGCGGACAAAATACTATTGATTTTTTTTGTATTAGAAAAAAAATTCTGTATGGATTTTAATTCAATCTATAAACAATACAAAAATGTTCTTATTTCTTATATTTTTAAGATTGTTCACGATAAAGAAATCTCCCAAGATATTCTACAAGAATCAATCATAAAATTTTGGCAAAATTATGACAAATATATTTATAAAAACAATAACTATCTACCTCTATTGATAGAAATTTGCAAGAACACTGCTTATGATTATCTAAGAAAAAATCATCAACAAAAGATTCATAACAACTTATTACTGGAAAATATTAAAGACAAAAAATTAAATCTAGATGATCAACATATACTCGACAAATTAAATTCTATTGTTTATAATTTAGAAGACGAACAATTAAAAGAGTTATACTATATACTACTACGTACTAAACCTAAAAAGAAAGATATTGCAAAATATATGAAGATTTCCGATAGACACTTAAGAAGAAAAATAAATCAACTTATACAAATAATAAAAACAAAATTAGAAGAAGAAAATGAAGAAATTAAACCATAAACACTTAACCTTCGAAGAAAAAATGTTTTTTTTATTGGGTATAATCGATGCCGATGGAAATATTATCCACCAAAATATTCTCCACAAAAAAGAACATGAAGATATCTTAAAAAAACTCGCTCTTTGTAAAGAATGTAGAAAAATTGCTCAAGTTTATTATAATTATAATTTAAAAAACTCAGAGAATTTAGATGAAAAACCTATTAAACAACGAAATAATAAAATCTTAGTTCCTTTATTCTTATTTTTATTCCTACTATTCATCGATTTTGACTTTCGCGATATTACATCTATAAAAAACTTATCTTTATCTGCTGAAGAACAAACGTATTTATCGGTGGAACAGCAAATACAAATAAAAAAAATAAACATTATAAAAAATAATAAAGAAAAAGTAGGAACAATACAAATTAATGATGGATCAACAGTCAATATTAAACAAAAGCGATTATGTAAGTCGAAATCCCTT
>Ga0197142_1001604_pt1 | contig 20570 bp, 21 predicted proteins | sample GBS60_MetaG_FD_148614 | JGI IMG/M metagenome (GOLD analysis project Ga0197142, IMG submission 148614) | Sediment microbial communities from Great Boiling Springs, Gerlach, Nevada, United States - GBS 60_MetaG | ecosystem: Environmental > Aquatic > Thermal springs > Hot (42-90C) > Sediment... | reverse complement strand
TTCGTCGTAGAGGACGCCATAAATTCTGGTGAATTTGCCGTGTTATTTGTTGCATAGACATACCTAAAAATTATCGCTCAATACCTAAGTGCTCATGCAGAACCGAGTTATCGCATCGCTCAAGATACCTTTGATCCCCTACAAACAACATACCATATAGATACTTTGATTCATTCATAGGCATTGCCAATACTCCAAATTATTGATCGTTGCCCGGTCGAGAATAGGGCGTTTCAACCTGCAATGAAAGTGCTAGGGGGATCGTCTTCCGGTTTCTCAAGGACTTGTATCGGGTTAGAGACCTGGCCGTGTGGTTACGTACTGAAATGTTCTATGATGAGTGATGACGAAAAGCCCCATGTCCAGGTTTTTGGCATCCCATGCTGCGGGTGTTAGCGATTGAAACCAGTTGTGACGAAACCGCCGTGGCCATTGTGCAAGACCGCCAGGTTTTGGCTGAGGCGGTGGCGTCCCAAATTGCCCAACATCGGGACTACGGGGGTGTGGTGCCGGAACTGGCCTCCCGTCGCCATCTGGAAGTGATAAATGATTTGATCCAGCAGGTACAGACCGCGACCGGCTTGACCCCCAAGGATATGGATGGCATTGCCGTCACCTGTGCACCGGGGTTGGTGGGGGCATTGCACATTGGCTTGACCGCGGCCAAAACCCTGGCGTTGCTGTATCAGCGGCCTTTGGTGGGGATTCATCACCTGGAAGGCCACATTTGCGCTGCCTATCTTGCCGAGCCGCAGCTACAGCCCCCCTTTTTGTGCCTGTTGGTTTCGGGCGGACACACCAGCTTGGTGGCGGTGCAAGAGGGTCAGACCTACGTTCCCTTGGGGCAGACCCGCGATGATGCGGTGGGGGAAGCCTTTGATAAGGTGGCACGCCTGTTGGGGTTGGGCTATCCCGGCGGGCCGGCCATTGACCGTCTGGCGCCCAAGGGCAATCCCCACGCCTTCTCCCTCCCAGATGGCAAAATTTCCCTACCCGGCGGCGGCTACCACCCCTACGACATGAGCTTTAGCGGTCTCAAAACCGCGGTGCGCCGTCTGGTAGAACAGCTCCCCCCACCCTTGCCCGTCGCCGACATAGCAGCCAGCTTTCAGTACACTGTCGTACAGGCTTTGACCCGCCGGGCCATTTGTTGCGCCCTAGAACAGGGGTTGACAACCCTCGTTGTGGCCGGGGGCGTAGCCGCCAACCGCGAACTGCGGCAGACCCTCACCACCGCTGCCAACGCCCAGGGCATCCGGGTCATCATCCCCCCCATGAAATACTGCACCGATAACGCGGCCATGATCGGCTGTGCGGGTGTCATGCGCCTAAAGCAAGGCCACCATTCCAGCTTGAGCCTGACGGCCCAATCGCGGCTGAAGCTCACCGACATTCATACCTTGTACGAAAAACCGGAAGTATGTGCGGCGGCTTAGGGTGTCGCTAGGCATCAATCGGGTCATTCAAGTAGGTGTAACGGTTCAAACTGTGTTCGTAGTGGGACAGCAGGCGCTGCGCTTCATCCAGCGTAATGCGGTTGGCCTGCAAAGCGGCTTCACTTTGGCGGCGCAGGTGTTCGAGTAAATCCTCCGCCTGGTACTGCACATAGCCCAATACTTCCCGCAGGGTATCCCCCCGCACCACGTGCTCAATCTGATACCCCGACGGCGACAGGCGAATATGCACCACGTTGGTATCCCCAAACAAATTGTGCAAATTGCCCATGATCTCCTGGTAGGCGCCCCCCAAAAACAGTCCCAAATAGTAGGGTTGTCCGGGGTGATAAGGGTGCAATTCCAGCAGAGACTTCACGTCCCGCAGGTCAATAAAACGGTCAATTTTGCCATCGCTATCGCAGGTCAAATCCGCCAATGTGCCCCGACAACTCGGCTTTTCATTCAGGCGATGGATGGGCATGATGGGAAAAAGTTGGTCAATAGCCCAGGTATCCGGCGCCGATTGGAAGACCGAAAGATTGACGTAGTAAATTGAGGCCATGATTTTGGGCAATTCTTCCAAGTCATCGGGAACGTAATCCTGTTGTTGGGTAATGTCCAAAATTTTCTGGCAGCAGGCCCAGTACAACCGTTCTGCATCTGCCCGCTCCCGCAGCGTTAAATAACCCAAATTAAATAAACTAATGGCCTCGTCCTTAAATTGGGTGGCGTCGTGGTAGGCTTCTTGATAGTTTTCTAAGCGGATGGTGGTGTAGGTTTCGTACAAATTCCGCAACACGGGGTGCGCGGTTTCCGCCGGGGGCGTGGGCACATCCCGCAAGACCTCACTCGTCCCCAAAACATTAAAAACCAACACGGATTGATGGGCGGTTAGGGCGCGGCCACTTTCGCTGATCAACGTCGGTACAGGCACATTCTTCTGCATACAGGCATCTTTAATTGCCGCCACCACATCGTTGGCGTAGTTTTGCATGGTGTAGTTGACCGAGGCATAGAAATTGGTTTTGGAACCGTCGTAATCCACACCCAAACCACCCCCCACATCCAGATAGCCCATCGGGGCGCCCAAAGCCACCAATTCCGTGTAAATTTGCCCCGCTTCTTTGAGGGCGTCCTTCAGCACACTAATCGCGGAAATTTGCGAACCAATGTGGAAATGCAGCAGGCGCAAACAATCGAGCAAACCCACGGCTTGCAGACGTTCTACCGTTTGCAAAATTTCCGGTACAGTCAGGCCAAATTTCGCCCGTTCTCCTGCGGAATTGCCCCAACGTCCCACCCCTTTGGTGCTGAGTTTGGCGCGCACCCCCAGCACCGGCCGAATGCCCAATTGTTGACTGGCCCGAATGACCAATTCCAGTTCCGCCAATTGTTCTAGGACAATGATGGTTTCATACCCCAACCGGCGGCTCAAAATGGCCGTTTCAATGTACTCCCGGTCTTTGTAGCCATTACAAATCAACAGCGGCGCCCCGTTGCCCTGTGCCGTCGGCAGGGTTGATAGGGCAATCAGTAATTCCGGTTTGGAACCCGCTTCTAAGCCAAAATGATAGGGTTGACCAAACTGCACGAGGGCCTCGACCAGATGCCGTTGCTGGTTACATTTCACCGGAAATACGCCCCGATACACCCCCTCGTAGTTGTAGCGGGCAATCGCTTTGGCAAAACAGGCATTCAGACGTTCAATCCGGTTTTGCAAAATATCGGGAAAACGAATCAACAAAGGCAACTGGATATTGCGTTTTTGCAGGGCTTGCACCAGTTCAAATAAATCCAAAGACCCCCCCCGTTCGCCCATCGGCGAAACGGTGACCCGACCGGCAGCATTGATGGAAAAATAGGGTTCGCCCCAGCCTTTGATCCGGTACAATTCTTCGCTGTCTTCAATCGTCCAGGTGTCCGCCGGCGTAGCCGCCGGAACCCTCATCCCTGCTTCGGTCGCAATGGTCATCTAAGGATGCCCCCCAATGCCGCCACCATCACAAATTGTACTGGTTCGCCGCTACAATGGGGGCGAGGGGTGGCGATGAGAAGGCAAGATGCAAACGTGGCAGTGTTGGGCGTGGAGTCTGCTGGTGTGGGGTTGGGCGATGGCGGCCCAGGCGTTGCCCCCGGAGTCGGCGCCCGAAGCGGTGAAAACCTTTGTCCGCCAGTTGGATGAGGCCCTCAACCAGCGCAATCCGGATTTGGTGCTGAATTTGTACAGCCATAATTTTGTGGATGGGGACGGCTGGGACCGGGCAGCCTTGGCCCAGTCTTTGACCCGGCTGTGGCAACGGTTTCCCAATTTGACCTACCGCACCGAGTTGACGGATTGGCAACCGCAGGGGCAGGGGTTTGTGGTGGAATTGCAGACCCGCATTCAGGGGACAGAGACGCAAAAGGGGCGGCAATTCCATCTCGCCAGTACCCTCAAAACCCGGCAAACCCTGGTGCAGGGGCAAATCCAACGCCAGGAGGTGCTCAGCGAACAAACGCAATTGACCTCAGGGACAGAACCGCCCCAGGTGACGGTGAATGCCCCGGAGGTGGTGGCGCCGGGACAAAAATTTGATTTTGATGTCATCATCCAGGAACCGCTCCAGGACGAGCAGGTGTTGGGAACGGCGATGAGTACGGCAGTCAACCCCAGTCAATGGCTGGAACCCTCCCGCTTTAGTTTGGAGGTGCTCTCTGCCGGCGGTCTGTTCAAAACGGGCCAAGCCCCCAATACCCCCGGCAGTCAGTGGTTATCGGCGATTTTGATCCGGCAGGGGGGGATCACGGTGGTCACCCGTCGCTTACGGGTGGCGGTGCCATGAATGACCCCCTGGTGCAACCGGGGACGCAGGGGTTGGAGGTGACGCTGCCCCCCGAATTGCCCTGGCCACACCTGCAAGAGGTACTGCAACAGTATTTCCAACTGACCCAGGTCTGGTGGTCAGCCGGCAGTCCGGTGCGCCTGCGGGCGGGCACGAGGGTACTGGAGACGGAACATTTGGCCTGGCTAGCGGAATTCCTGCAAAGGCAGGAATTGGTGCTGACAACGGTGCAGACGGCGGTGCGCACGACCGCGGTGACGGCGGCGATGGCCGGGTATTCGGTGGAGCAAAAGGCCCTACCGCCGCGGGGTGAACCTGAGACAGCGCCCGCTTTGTATGTCAACCATGCGGTGCGTTCAGGGGTGGAGGTGCGTCATCCGGGTACGGTGGTCGTAGTCGGGGATGTGAATCCGGGGGGGTGCGTGGTAGCAGACGGCGATATTGTGGTGTGGGGGCGGTTGCGGGGGGTGGCGCACGCGGGGGCGCGGGGGGATGCCCGGCGGTTGATCATGGCTTTGGAGATGGCGGCGACGCAGTTACGCATCGCGACGCTGGTTGCGCGTACCCCGGCCAATGTCGCCTTTTACCCGGAGGTCGCCTGTGTCCAAGGAGAAAGCATCGTGTTGCAACCGGCGCGGGATTTTGGCAGAACGACCCTTGGGGGGGTATGCTGGTAGGCAAGCGGCACCGACGGTCAGGTATGGGACGGATTATTGTCATTACTTCTGGGAAAGGGGGTGTGGGCAAAACCACCACCACCGCCAATCTGGGCATGGCCCTGGCCCGCTTGGGACGCACGGTGGCCCTCATGGATGCGGATTTTGGGCTCCGCAATTTGGATTTGCTTTTGGGGCTGGAAAACCGGGTGGTGTACACGGCCCTGGAAGTACTGGCGGGGGATTGTCGTCTGGAGCAGGCCCTGGTGCGGGACAAACGGCAACCGGGTTTGGTCTTGCTCCCGGCCGCCCAAAATCGCAACAAGGATGCCATTACGCCGGAGCAAATGCAAAAGTTGGCCAACCTGCTGGCGGAAAAATTTGACTACGTGCTCATTGACTGCCCCGCCGGGATTGAATCCGGGTTCAAAAATGCCATTGCCCCGGCACAGGAGGCCCTGTTGGTGACCACCCCGGAAATTGCTGCGGTGCGGGATGCCGACCGGGTGGTGGGGCTATTGGAAGCGCATGGGATTCGCAAAATTGCCCTGATTGTCAACCGCATTCGTCCCCAGATGGTGCAGGCCAATAACATGATGTCGGTTACCGATGTCCAGGAAATTTTGGCGATTCCTTTGGCCGGGCTGGTGCCCGATGACGAACGGGTGATCATTTCCACCAATCGGGGGGAACCCTTGGTGTTGGAGGCCAATTTGTCGCTGCCGGGCATTGCCTTTACCAACATTGCCCGCCGGTTGGAGGGTGAAAAAGTCCCGTTGCTGGACCTCGATGCACCCTACAATACCCTTATCGGTCGCTTACGCCGTTTTTTTAGCCGTTGAACTTTCTTATGTCTGTCATTACGGTCGTCCGGGAATTTTTCGAGCGTCTTTTTCCCCGCTCCGGCGGCAGTCGCGAGGAAGTCAAACGCCGTTTGCAGTTGGTGCTGGCCCATGACCGCACGGATTTGACGCCGGAAATGTTGGAAAAAATGCGTCAAGAAATTGTGGAAGTGATCTCCCGCTATGTGGAATTCGATGCGGAAGGCATGGAGTTTTCCCTGGAAGTTGACCAACAAGTGACCGCCTTAATTGCCAATGTCCCGATTCGGCGGGTGCGCCCTGAAGTGTTGTCATGATCCCCGATGATTCGCTATTCTGTCCTGGTGCCTGTTTACAACGAAGCGCAAAATTTACCCCAACTCTACCGGCGATTAAAACCGATCATGGATGGCTTGGATGGGCCAACTGAATTGGTTTTGGTGAATGACGGTAGCCAAGATGAATCCCTAGTTTTGATGCGGGCGTTGCACCAACAGGACCGGCGGGTTTGCTATATCAATTTGGCGCGCAATTTCGGGCATCAAATCGCAGTGAGTGCGGGGTTGCAATTCGTGCGGGGGGAGGCGGTGGTGATTTTGGATGCGGATTTACAAGACCCGCCGGAATTGATCCCCGATATGATTGCCCTGTGGCGGCAGGGGTATCAGGTGGTTTATGGGCAAAGAATCAAACGCCAAGAACATTGGTTTAAGCGCCTATGCGCCTATGGTTTTTATCGGGTATTGGGGTATCTGGCCAATGTGGATATTCCCCCGGATACGGGGGATTTTTGTCTGTTGGACCGGCAGGTGGTGAATGTCTTAAATGCCATGCCGGAGCGCAACCGTTATGTGCGGGGTTTGCGGGCGTGGGTAGGGTTTCGCCAAACCCCTATTTTTTATCACCGTCCCCCTCGCTATGCGGGTCAACCCAAGTACACCTTTCGTAAGCGTTTATCCTTGGCTGTAAATGCTTTGGTGGCATTTTCTTGGGTGCCTTTGCGCTTGGCGATGTACTTGGGTTTTTTGGCCGGATTTATGGCGTTGGTTATGGCTGTTCTGGTGATTTATTGGCGCTTGTTTGACCCGAATTCTCCCTTGACGGGTTATGCTTTGATCATTTTGACTATCTTGTTTTTGAGCGCAGCCCAACTCATGACGATTGGGATTTTAGGGGAATATATTGGCCGGATTTATGAGGAGGTGAAAGCCCGTCCGTTGTTTACCGTTTCTGAAGTCTGTGGTTTTGAATCTCAGGAGGTGGCGCCGGCGACCAATGCCGCCATCTAGCGATGAGGCCATCTGCGTTGCCTGCGTTCGTTAGACTAGTTAGCAGTGGCCGTTGGTGTCCCGTATGCGACGTATTGATGTGATTGGTTTGGGGTTGGCGCTGTTGGGGGCAGGGGGGTTGCTCTACCTGCTGCTACGGGGGGTGGGGTTGGATGGGTTGCAGGCGGGGTTTTGGACGCAGGTGCTGTTGATGGGGGGGTTGATGGGCTGGATTGCCACCTATGCGGTGCGGGTGGTGCGCAAGGACATGACCTACCATCGCCAGCGGGAACAGTACGACCGCGCCTGGCTGGCCCGGCAACTGGAACACCTTTCACCTGAAGAATGGGAGCGGTTACAGCAGGCAGTGGAGCCAAGCGAAACGGCTGGGGATTAGGCGGTCACCCGCGCCACAATCAGGGTAATATCATCGCCCGCCCTGCCCCGCGCCCCGATAAAGGCCTTCACCTGCATAAACAGGTACTCCAAAATATCCTGGGCATCGGTGTGTAACCCGCAGGCCTCCTGCACTGCCTGTAACAACCCCGCCGTTTCAAACCGTGCCCCGTGGACGTTGGCGGCATCCGTAACGCCGTCTGTGTAGTACACTAGGACATCCCCCGGCGCCAGGGTCACCGTGCCGTTTTCATAAAGCGCTTGGGGTTCTAGACCAATGAGCATCCCTGCGGTGTCCAACTGGAGAATCTGCCGGGAGGCACCTTGCCAAAGCAGCGGCGGGTTGTGGGCGGCATTGCAAAAGGTCAAGCGGCGGGTGGCCGGGTCGTATTCGGAATAAAACAGGCTGACAAAGCGGTGGGAGTTGGTCAAATCCTCGTACATGACCTGGTTGAGGTGGCTGAGAATGTCCGCCGGGGAATTCCCCCGTAAGACTTCCGAGCGCAACATGCCGCGGGTCATGGTCATGATTAACCCGGCAGGCACGCCCTTGCCCATCACATCCCCGATCACAATCGCCCAGCGTTGTCCCCCCGCCACCGGGATAAAGTCGTAATAATCGCCGCCGACCCACTGCGCGGTGAAATAGCGGGATGCCAATTGCAACCCCGGAATCTGGGGATGGGTTTCCGGCAACAGGTGCTTTTGAATTTCGGCGCCCAGTTGCAACTCCCGGTCCAGCCGTTCCCGTTCCCGCAAGGCCAGCCGCAACTGTTCCTGCTCAATCGCCACTGCCGTCTGGTCCGCCACCAGGTTCAATAACTGTTTGCGGGCATCCGTGGTCAACAAACCGGGGCGGTCGCTGAAGACCACCAGCCACCCCTGTTCCTGGCCGGCCACAATCACCGCCGTTCCCACCGCCTCCAATGGCACCACCGCCGGTAATTCCGCCTCCAAGCGGGCCAACAAACTGGGGGCCGGCCCGGCAGGCAACTGGCGCACGTAGGCCGCCAACGGTTCCCCCACCCGCTGGTACCAATCCTCCCGATGGGAATGGAACTGGGCCAAGGTCAAACGCCGGTCCTTGGCTTGCCAGAGCAACAGCGCCGCCCCCTCCCCATCGCACACCCGCGTGGCAATTACCGGAATCAGTTGCAAAAACTGGTTCAGATTGTGCAAATTCCGCAGGGCAGAACCCAAATAGCTCAGCAGTTCCTGGATTTTGCGATGCTCCCTTTGGGAACGCGCCACCAGCTCCTTGAGGGTGAGGACGCCTGCCAAGGTGGGCGTCAAGGACTGATCCGCCATGCCCGCTTGATCCTGCGAAAATGTAATGCGCTATTTTAACACTCAAACCTACAATGTCAAGTCCATGTCTGCTTCCCCGGAGTTTCGCACCGAAACCGACAGTTTTGGCCCCGTCGCCGTCCCCGTCCACGCCTACTGGGGCAGTCACACCGCCCGGTCCGTGCAATACTTTGCCATCGGCAGCGAATCCATGCCCCTGGCCGTCATCCACGCCCTGGCCCTGATCAAACAGGCAGCGGCCCAAGCCAATCAGGAATTGGGACGCCTCGACCCCACCCTGGCTGGCCCCATCCAACAGGCCGCCCAGGAAGTGGCCCAGGGACAGTGGGATGACCAATTCCCCCTCAAGGTGTGGCAAACCGGCTCCGGCACCCAAACCCACATGAACGTCAACGAGGTCATTGCCAACCGCGCCAACGAATTGCTTGGCCACCCCCGCGGCAGCAAAACCCCCGTCCATCCCAACGACCACGTGAACCTGGGGCAATCCTCCAACGATGTATTTCCCAGCGCCATGCACCTGGCGACCGTCTTAACCTACCGCCGCCACCTGCAGCCTGCCCTAGAGGAACTGCGCGCTGCTTTGCAGGCCAAAGCCCAAGCCTGGCAAGACATCGCCAAAATTGGCCGCACCCACCTGATGGACGCCGTGCCCCTTACCCTCGGCCAGGAATTTTCCGGGTACGTCGCCCACCTCACCCACCACCAAACCCACCTCGAGGCCTGCCTGCCCACTCTGTACGAACTGGCCCTAGGCGGCACCGCCGTCGGCACCGGCCTCAACACCCACCCTGGCTTTGCCCAGCGGGTCACCCAACTCCTCCAGGAATGGACCGGCATTCCCTGGGTACCCGCCCGCAACCCCTTTGCCGCCCTAGCCGGTCATGAAGCCCTAGTACATTTCAGCGGCGGCTTAAACGCCCTGGCCGGTTCCCTCCTCAAAATCGCCAACGACATCCGCTGGTTGGGTTCTGGCCCCCGCTGCGGTTTGGGCGAATTGCACCTGCCTGCCAACGAACCCGGCAGTTCCATCATGCCCGGCAAAGTCAACCCCACCCAAGCCGAAGCCCTCGTCATGGTCGCCATCCAGGTCATGGCCAACCACCTGGCCGTGAGTTTTGCCCATAGCCAAGGCAATTTGGAACTGAATGTGTGCAAACCCCTCATTATTTATAATGTGTGGCAATCCCTACAATTACTCGGCGATGCCTGTCGCAGTTTTAGCCGCCATTGTGTGCAGGGGTTAACCCCGAATCTCCCCCAAATTCAGCACTATTTACAGCAGTCGTTGATGCTGGTTACGGCCCTTACCCCCCACCTAGGTTATGACCGGGCTGCCCAAGTCGCCCGCAAAGCCTATCACGAACACAAAACCCTAAAACAAGCAGGTGTGGAATTGGGCTATTTTACGGCAGCAGAATTTGACCAATGGGTGCAGCCCGAACGGATGACCCAACCCCAGACCAACCGGGACAATTTCCAGGGATAATAAAACCACCCTCTGGACCCACAACCCATGAAACATACCCTTTCTGTCCTAGTGCAAGACGAAGCCGGCGTTTTGACCCGCATTGCCGGTTTATTTGCCCGGCGGGGATTTAATATCGAGAGCCTGGCCGTTGGCCCTGCCGAACAGCCTGGGATTTCCCGCATCACCATGGTTGTCCCCGGCGACGAACGCGCCATCGAACAACTCACCAAACAACTCTATAAACTGATCCACGTCCTCAAGGTTCAAGATATTACCAACATCCCTTGTGTGGAGCGGGAATTGATGTTGATCAAGGTCAACGCCACCCCCTTGACCCGGCGGGAAATCCTCGAAATTGCCCAGGTCTTTCGGGCGCGGGTGGTGGACTTAGCCGAAGAGTCCCTCACCGTGGAGGTAACCGGCGACCCAGGGAAAATGGTTGCCATCGTGCAAATGCTACAGAAATTCGGCATCCGGGAGATCGCCCGCACCGGCAAAATTGCCCTCGTCCGAGAATCGGGCGTCAACACCGAATACCTCAAAACCCTCGCCACCCGTAGCCCCTGAAGTCAGCAGGCGGGATGGCCGGGAGTTCCTGGCAAAATGCCGGGAACTTTTGCCGCAATTGCTCCCCAAATCCTGCACCACCCTAGGAGCAGAAAACCAATTCTGCTATGCTAATAATTGATCACAATTTACCGGAAAGAATATGACGGAAACTGTTGCCGAATTACCGAAGGAACCACTCACGGGAAAAGCCCTGCTGAAAAAGGTGGAAGAACTGCGTCATCTGACCCGGCGGGAGAAGGCCAAATACTGTGGTTACTACCGCATGAAAGGGGATAAGATACGGATTAACGTATCCGAGTTCATGGATGCGGTTTTGCAAGCCAAAGGTGTGGCCATTGACAATGCCCGCGATGGGCGGGGGCGGGAACCCACCTATCGGGTGAGTGTGCATCGCAACGGGCAAATTGTCATCGGTGCGGCCTACACCCAAAAAATGGGTTTGAAACCGGGGGATGAGTTTGAGATCAAACCCGGTTATAAGCACATTCACTTAACCCAGGTGGAACGCTCCAGCAATGGGGCGAAAGCCACCAACCAAACTGCCAACCAAGCATAGAAAATGGCGCCATTTTTGGGTGTTTTGGCGAGCCGCTTCCTCCCCAGGTGGTGACGCTAACCCTCACCTTAGGGGACCCGGCGGGCATCGGGCCGGAGCTCATCCTCAAAGCCTGCCACCGCTACCGCCCCCGCTGGCCGGTACGGGTGGTGGGTTCAGCCAGGGTGCTGGTGGACACCTACGTGCGGTTGCGGGCCTTGGGCCAGGCGGCAGCGGACCCGGCGACGTTGGCGCTGGTGGATGTGCCGACGCCAGAGCCAGTGCAGCCGGGGCAGCCTTCGGCGCTCACCGGGGCGTTGAGTGTGCAGTACTTGCAAACGGCGCTGGCTTTGGGGAGTCCGGCGTTGGTCACAGCGCCCATTGCCAAAGCCTATTGGCGGCAGGCGGGCTACGCCTACGCAGGGCAGACAGAATTTTTGGCCCAGGCGGCGGGGGCTACCCAAACGGCGATGGCCTTTGTGGCGCGCTCTCCCTACACGGGTTGGGTGGTGCGAACGGTGCTGGCGACCACCCACATTCCCTTGGCCCAGGTGCCGTCCCGGCTCACACCGACGCTGCTGACCGAAAAATTCAGCCTGCTGGTGGCCTGGTTGCGGCAAGATTTCGGCCTGGAGCAGCCGCGCATTGCGGTGGCGGGGTTGAACCCCCATAGCGGCGAACAGGGGCATCTGGGCCGGGAAGAGCAGGAGGTTTTGGTGCCCTGGCTGCAGGCCATGCGGGCGCAATATCCCCAGGTGGAATGCCAAGGGCCGGTGCCCCCCGATACGCTGTGGGTGGCCCCCGCGCGGGCGTGGTGGCAACCGGGGGTGCCTTCCCCCTGGGATGCCTGCCTGGCCCTGTACCACGACCAAGGGTTAATTCCCGTCAAAGCCTTGGCCTTTGAGCAGGCGGTAAACACCACCTTGGGGTTGCCTTTTGTGCGTACCTCCCCCGACCACGGCACTGCCTTTGATATTGCGGGTCAGGGCAAAGCCAACCCCAGCAGTTTTCTTGCGGCGTGGCAGTGGGCCGAATGGTTGTGGGAGCGGCGGCTGGGAGCTTAAACCTCCGCAGGCGTAGCTGGTTGGCGCACCAGATTGGCCAGTTCTTGGAGTTGGGCGATCGCTTCTGCCCCTTCCAACTTCATCAACTCCCGGTCGTCGCGCATTTCCGTCCAGGTAATGCCGTAGTCGGACACCAGGAAGCGAATCAGGTGCCCTTCCCCCAGACTGACCATGAACGAAGCGCTGTTCATGGCCGGGCCACAGGTGTAGCAGGAAGCCAGCCGCCCTTGCCGTTCCAAAACCGTCGCCAGGGCCTGGAGATTCATCACCAAGTCCCGGACAAGTTCCCGATGCTGATTGGCTAAACGCAGAAACACAGCAATCACTCCGGGCTACCTTTTCTTAATCTTAGCTTAAAGTTAGCGGTCATGAGGGTCGGAACCTTATTACCAAGGGTTCTGGTGGCTTTGCCGCGCACAAATTGGCCAATTTTGTCATTTGATGATTGTTGCTAGAGGCGCGCCGGGCTGTTTTGGGAGTATTTAGTAACTGGTGGTCACCGCGACCGGCTGCCGCAGTTTTTGCGAGTAGAACGAAGCCGATTCCTGGCCTTGGGCGCACTCGCGGGCAAATTTAATCAGATGATGGCTGACCAAAGCGGTGCTGATAATGGCTTCAATCTGACCTTTTTGCCAAGCCAATTTGGCAAACTTCCAAAACGTTTCCCGATAGTCGCTCAACAGGCCCACCTTAATGAGGATATTCAACATCAGCCCTAACCCTTTGGCGATATTGGCCCAGGAGGTGCGCGCCGGACTGTTGGGCAATTGAATCCGGTTGGGATACGTATGTTCTAAATTGTAGGCAAACCGTTCGTAGATAAATTCCGGGGTATAGGCTCGCGTAATACATTTGCGCCACATGGCGACCACCTGGTCGTAGGGCATGAGGAAATCGACATTTGATTCCCGGTTTTCATCGAACACCAATCGCCCCTCTTTTTGCAACCGTTCCCACAAAGGGGTTTTCGGCAAGGCATACAGCAGGTTGATTGTCAGCATGGGAATTTGCGACAAACGGATAAATTCCAAAATCCGGTCGCCCGTCATGGGGGTATCCGTATCCAAGCCCAGGATAATGCCTGAGACCACTTCCAGCCCATAACTATTCAAAATTTTGATGCTTTGCAGAATGGGTAAACTGAGATTGTGATCCTTAGAAATTGCATGTAGGGCTTCTGGTTCTGGCGTTTCAATCCCGCAAAATACCGTACAGAAATAGGCCTCCCGCATCATGGCTAAAATTTTCGGACTCTGGGCCAAGTTTAAGGTGGCCTCACAGGCAAATTGCACCGGATAACCCCGCGCTTTTTGCCAGCGAATCAAATGGGGCAAAAGTTCCATCACCGCCTTGCGATTGCCGACAAAATTATCATCCACAAAATAGATTGCTCCCGGATTTCCTGCCGCCAAAATCGCATCTAATTCCTCCAGAATTTGTTGGGGCGTTTTCAAGCGGGGATTGTTGCCATACAAAGCGGGAATATCACAGAATTCGCAGTGATAAGGACAGCCGCTCGAAAATTGCACACTGCCGATAAAGTACCGGCGCAAGGGGAGTTTTTCGTAAGCAGGAATGGGAAATTCATGGAGCGGCACGCGCTGTTTGGTTTGCAAAATAATCTGCTGTGGCGGTCGCTCTGTGTGGGCATCCAAATAGGCAATCATCGCATCCGTGGCATCCCCCAATTCCCCCAGATGCAAAATATCCACCTCTGGATAATACTCCGGGCACGCCGACACCGAAGGCCCCCCCAAAACCGTAATTTTCCCGTGCCGATGCGCCTTGCGATTGATTTCTAAAATTTGCGGCCTTTGAATGTGCATCCCACTGATAATCACCGCATCTGCCCAACGATAATCCCACCAACGCGCCGGTCGGATATTCTCGTCAATCAAACGCACTTGCCAAGACTCCGGCATATAAGCCGATACCACCAGCAGCCCCTGCGGGGGCATAAACCCCTTCACCCCAGGCATCAACTCGTAAGCATGGTGAAACGTCCCGAACGAGGGACTGTACCGGGGGAACACACACAGAATGCGCCGCCGGTTCTGGGGCTGGTAGGGAGTGCGTCGGGAACGCTTGGGTACTGTAGTCATGGGCAGGCCCTGCGTGACACGTCCCCTTAGTGTAATCGGGTTGGGTGATTCCTGACAAGGTGTTTGCCCCACGCTTAAGGGATTTTTCGTCTCGCCCCCAAGTCAGCTTTGTTTGTACAAAGTAAGGCAAACTACCGACCGAGTTACAGGGCAATTGCATGACTGTCGCAGTACGGGCATGAGTTAACCAAGGGACGAGGGCTTGTCTAGGGCGGCCAAACTGCTTCCAACCCGCTGCATCGAACGTACAGGCAATAGCAATTTATTGTCATTAATTGCATGATCTATGTGAATCATTGAGTAGGGTGGGGGGTGAAAAGGTTGGGAATTGCCGAGTGGTTGGGCGAACCGGTTGGTGTTATATAATAGGAATAGCCACACAGGGGGCCGTAATGGTTTCGACGTGTTGGCGAACGCGCATCCCGTGATGCAGGCCGAGAGGGAGCCTACTCTCGTAAATCCAGGCTCAAGCAAGTAAGTGCGAACAACATTGTTCCTTTTGCTCGTAAAGCGGCTGTTGTTGCCGCCTAAGAGTCTCTAGGTAGACTTCGAGGCGTTCGGAGTGACACCGTTAAGCTCCGGGCGTATTCCCCCAACGGTTGCCCTAGCTGGATTTGTGCGGTTGCCAGCTAGCTAAGTGTTAACCGCAAACCCCTGGCCAGTTTGGGACAAAACTGGCCCCTGGTAGTTGGGTGAAACTGCCTAAGCCTGTGAACGAGTGGGACGTTATTACCCAACGCGGACAGCGGTTCGATTCCGCTCGGCTCCATTTTTATCCCCGTACAATATACAGCAAGAGTTCACTCATAAATTCAGGTTAGGCAACTTGCTTAACGAGAAAATTTTTTGTTATCAATGAGAGTTCAACTCCTCGGTGTGAATGCTTTGTATTATTAGATGCGCATTTTGGCACAAACCCTCAAAATCTTGAAGTTTGATACTTCTGATCCCTGTAGTATTCTGTAGGATTTTGAATTAGTGATTAATGCGGATGGATTTGTGAGTCACAGCCAATTATTCCACACAAGTACTCAAGGAGAAGGAGCAAGGGATAGGCCAACCCATTTACTGGATTTGCGGCAAAGAATTGTGGTGTATGAGGCAGCTAAGACATCCATCCGCCAGGTAGCTCATCGGTTTAGGGGGTGACCCAAAAACGGCACACCGTCGGGTGCGGCAGGAGCCACAAACTCAGGATTTATAGTCATTTCAAACAAGTTTGCAACATTCGCCTTTACCTGCAAACCCTATCCTGGAAGGGGATACAGCCATGACCAGTGCCTCAAAGTGTTGCATTTTCTTGTGAAACGACTATAATCTCTAAGAAAGTAGGTGCAAAGCAAGGGGGTGTTTTGCAACAATATCGGCAGAATGTGATGGGAATTATTACAGAATACTTGGACGTTTGGCTTATGGTTAAGAAATCAGGAATATTCCAGCGGTGGATTTAGGGGAGGGATGGTCGGTTGTGGTGTGATTAAAGGTGGGATAAGGAAAGGGGTTTCCGAAAGGGACTGATGTCCAAAATTAGATGAGAGAAAGGTGGTGATTATGGATATATTTAAGGGTAGGAAAGTGGAGCGGTGTGCGATCATATACCCGCTTTGAGATGGTGTGGTCGGTGCTGAAGCATTTTATTGGGAAGTTTTCCGGAGCCGGGGTGTCTGGAATGCAACAGAATTCCCTCTGGCTGCTACGGTTGGTTGGTTAAGGGGTGCTCATTCCTTGAAGGGCTGCACTTTTGGCTCAAGCGTTCAGGTTTTTGACGCACAACCACGCCAATTTGTCCCAACCACGTTCCCCAGTGGATGCCCCTAGGTCTGGGTCACCTGTTCCACCCGTGCGGCCAATTCTGGGATGAGGGTGTGTACCTGGGCCTGGGGGTAGGGCTGACCGTTGATGCGGACGTTGGGAGCCTGTTTGCAGGCTTTTTGACAACCACTTGCTTCCAAAAACACCCATTCTTGCCACCCCTGCCCCTGGATGATGTCGCCCAATTGTTGCCATAACTGCATACTCCCCTGCTTGCGGCAGTTGCCCTTGTGACAGACCTCAACCCGACAGGCGGGCTGGGTTGCGGTTACACAGGGGTTCGGGTTCGCTGGCGCTCCCAACGGTGCTACGGCTGGAAATAGGCGGATGTCGGTGGCCTGCCACTCCTGGTCATGCCAACGCGCCGCGACTTTTACCCCCATCCCCACCACCAATTCCCGCCGGAGTCCCGCCCGCATATATTTGGGCAGTTTCACGCGATGTTCCTGCGTGCCGTCGTGAATGCGAATCAATTTGAATTTGCCGTTGCCCGCAGGCCAAAATCCAAGAAATGTACCGCTGAAAATTGGCATGAGGAAACTAACCGGTAATGCGATTTCCTTTTAGTATAGGGCTAGGTTTGCCCAGATGCTGAAGCAATGTCTGTGATGGGAAGCCGCCACGAGTTATGAGAATGATTCGCGTCTTGCAGTGGGAACGGGTGGCTTACGCCCAGGCTTGGGCCTGGCAGCAGGAGCAGGTGGAACGGCGGTTGGCCAATCCCCACCTGCCGGATGTCTTGGCTTTGTTAGAACATGAGCCGGTCTATACCCTGGGGCGGGGAGCGTCTTTGGGGTTTTTGCAATTTCAGCCGGGTACGATTGGCATCCCGGTCTATCGCACGGAGCGGGGGGGGGAAGTCACCTATCATGGGCCGGGGCAGGTGGTGGGGTATCCGATTGTGCGCCTGCAGCATTACGGGTTGGATGTGCACCAATATCTCCGGGCTCTGGAACAGGCGATCATCAATGTCTTGCGGGCCTATGGCATTCCGGGCGCGCGGAAAGCGGGCTATCCTGGGGTTTGGGTGGGGGATGTGAAGGTGGCGGCGGTGGGGATCAAGGTGCGGCGCGGGGTGACCATGCACGGGTTTGCGGTGAATGTGGCGACGGATTTGACGGCCTTTGCCCGGATTGTGCCCTGTGGGATTCGGGACTATGGGGTGGGCAATTTGGTGCAATTTTGCCCGGAACTGGATGGGACGGCGGTGCGCCAGGGGTTGGTGCGGGAGTTGGGGGCCGTTTTGGGGGCACAGATGGAGCAGGGGGACCCAATTTCGCTAAGATGCTAAGGATGACCAATGGAGTTGTGGCATGGACAAGCAGGCAATTTTTGCAGAGGTGCAAAAGATTGTGGCGGACACTTTGGATGTGGAATTGGAAAAGGTGACGCCGGAGGCCAGTTTTACCAATGATTTGGGGGCCGATTCCCTGGCGACGGTGGACCTGGTGATGAAGTTGGAAGAGGCGTTTGATATTGAAATTCCCGACAGTGCCGCCGAGCAGATCACGACGGTGCAACAGGCGGTGGATTATATTGCTCAGCAAAAGGTAGCGGCGTAGCGCCATGACAGGGCGGGAACGGGTGGTGGTCACAGGGCTGGGGGCCATTACGCCCCTGGGGAATACGGTGGCCGATTATTGGGCGGGTCTGCTGGCCGGTCGCAGTGGGGTGGGGCCGGTGACCCTGTTTGATGCGTCGCAGCACGAGTGCCGGATTGCCGCGGAGGTGAAGGGTTTTGACCCCTGTATGTACTTGGAGCGGCGGGATGCCAAGCGGATGGACCGGTTTGCCCAGTTTGGGGTGTGCGCCAGTTTGCAGGCGGTGGCGGATGCGGGACTCCAGATTACGGCGGCGAATGCGCCCCTGGTGGGGGTGAGTCTGGGAACCGGGACGGGCGGCTTACAGATGATGGAGGAGCAGGAACAGGTGTTGCTGACCAAGGGACCCCATCGCTGTAGTCCGTTTACCGTGCCGATGATGATTTGCAATATGGCGGCGGGGTTGACGGCGATTCATACGGGCGCCAAAGGCCCCAATTTCTGCCCGGTGACTGCTTGTGCTGCTGGTTCCAATGCCATTGGGGATGCGCTGCGGTTGATCCAGCAGGGTTATGCCCAGGTGATGATCTGCGGCGGGACGGAAGGGGCGATTACGCCGTTGGGGGTGGCGGCGTTTGCGGCGTGTAAGGCCATTTCGCTGCGCAATGATGAGCCAACGCGGGCGTCTCGGCCCTTTGACCGCGACCGGGATGGGTTTGTGTTGGGTGAGGGTGCTGGGGTGTTGGTGTTGGAGGCGTTGAGCCATGCCCAGCGGCGGGGCGCGCGCATTTATGCGGAGTTGGTGGGGTATGGGGCGACCTGCGATGCCTACCACATCACGGCACCGGCGCCGGAGGGGGAGGGGGCCATCCGGGCGATGGAATTGGCGCTCAAGGATGGCAATCTGCAGCCGGATCAGGTGGATTACATCAATGCCCACGGCACCAGTACGCCCGCCAACGATGTGACGGAAACCAAGGCGATTAAAAAAGCGCTGGGGGATCACGCCTATCGGGTGGCGGTGAGTTCGACCAAGTCCATGACGGGCCATCTGCTCGGTGGTTCGGGGGGGATTGAGGCGGTGGCGACGGTTTTGGCTGTGTATCATGACCAGGTGCCGCCGACGATTAATCTGGAGCACCCGGACCCGGAGTGCGATTTGGACTATGTGCCGCAGCAGGCGCGGGCGATGCGGGTGGAGGTGGCCTTGTCCAATTCGTTTGGGTTTGGCGGCCACAATGTCACCCTGGCGTTTCGCAAATTCTCGGAGTAGGTGATGGGTAAGAGCGACCAGATTCGGGTGCTGGCGTTGGGGTTGATTCAGCACCAGGGCCGGGTGTTTTTGTCCCAGGGTTATGACCCCGCCCGGCAGTTGACGTTTTATCGGGCGCTAGGGGGTGGGGTAGATTTTGGAGAACCGAGCCGCGTGGCGCTGCAACGGGAATTTCGGGAGGAACTCCAAGCGGAACTACGGGATATTGAATATCTGGGGTGTTTGGAAAACATCTTTACGTACAATGGCCGCCCCGGACACGAAATTATTCAACTGTATCGCTGTGGGTTTGTGGACCCTAAATTTTACGAATTAGAATCCCTGTCCTTTCACGAAGGGGAACGCCAGAAATTGGCTTTGTGGGTGCCGGTTGCACGCTTGTTGCAGGGGGAATTGACCGTCTATCCCGAAGGGTTTTGCCAATATTTAGTCCGGGAATAAAGTCATTTTTTCCAAGGCAATGGGTATGGCAATGGTTAGTGCATGTGGCTATCTTGTACGATACGTAGGCAATCTGGGCAATTTCGTGGTCGAAAAAGTGATTATTGCCGTATTGTCACCCTAACAATTCATCAACCGTAAAAACCAGCTCTGGGAATTGCAAAGGTGCAAGCGTCTGTCCCCGTTGCAAAATCTGTTGTTTTTCCTGGCGATAGACTTCCAGGCAATCGGCGTCTAAATTGACCAACCAAACTTCGGGAATGCCCGCTGCCAGATACAGGGGAACTTTTATGTCTCGGTCGTAGGCAATGGTTGTGTCAGCGACTTCGATAATCCAGTAAATATCTGGGGGTGTGGGATGTCCTGCCAGGTAAAAATCATCCCGCCAGCGCACAATGGCTACATCCGGCTGCGGCTCCGAATCTGCCAGGGTAATGGGGTCTTGAATACGTCTCATGGCTCGCCTTCCCAGTCGTTCGAGAAGGTAATTAATACGGCCACAACAGGCGGCATGGCGGCGGTTAATGGGTGACATGGTGACCAGTTCTCCGTGAATTAATTCCAACCGGTCATCTGGGGCAAAAATGCCAGCCTCAATCATCCGATGATATTGCGCGACGGTGAACCGGTGGCGAATCATTTCACGGGTGGACATCAATTGACTCCTTTAGACTCAAGTCATAAATGATATGTAGGTAATTCCGGCAATTACTTAGTCTAATTTGCCCTCATCCTAGCAATTCATCAACCGTAAAAACCAGCTCTGGGAATTGCAAAGGTGCAAGCGTCTGTCCCCGTTGCAAAATCTGTTGTTTTTCCTGGCGATAGACTTCCAGGCAATCGGCGTCTAAATTGACCAACCAAACTTCGGGAATGCCCGCTGCCAGATACAGGGGAACTTTTATGTCTCGGTCGTAGGCAATGGTTGTGTCAGCGACTTCGATAATCCAGTAAATATCTGGGGGTGTGGGATGTCCTGCCAGGTAAAAATCATCCCGCCAGCGCACAATGGCTACATCCGGCTGCGGCTCCGAATCTGCCAGGGTAATGGGGT
>Ga0197142_1001603_pt1 | contig 20584 bp, 18 predicted proteins | sample GBS60_MetaG_FD_148614 | JGI IMG/M metagenome (GOLD analysis project Ga0197142, IMG submission 148614) | Sediment microbial communities from Great Boiling Springs, Gerlach, Nevada, United States - GBS 60_MetaG | ecosystem: Environmental > Aquatic > Thermal springs > Hot (42-90C) > Sediment... | reverse complement strand
CGTTGGGGTCGGAACGGGCCATGGCAGCCTCCCAGATGCTTACTTCAGACGACGGATGTAGAAAACGAATTTGTCTCCCTCCTGGAGGGAGAGGAGCAAGGCGTTGCCTGTCTGGCGGCTCCAGGCTTCCATGTCGGGCGGCGCCCCCGGGTCGGTGGCGATCATTTTCAGGACCTGACCGATTTGCAGGGACTTGATGGCCTTGGAGGTCTTCACGACAGGCAGCGGACAAAGCAAACCGGTGCAATCGAGGACCAGGTCTTCTCGGATGTCCATTTTTAGGCCTCCTTGAGCATATTGGTTACAATGATAAGTATAAGGCCTTACAACTCGCCGACTATTCCCCCTGGGGGGGATTTGCCTCCCCCGCAAGGGGGGATTTGTGTTCCCTTTCGGTGCCATGTTCGCAAAGCTTGAAGCCCTTTTCAACTCCAGCCGTGTTTTCCTTTTTCTGGTAACGTTTCGTTGGCTCTCTTCGTTCATGGCGGCCTTGGTGCTTTTTGCGCTGCCCGACGAGACGCAAATAGCTACTTTTTTGCCATCTTTATGGACATTTCTGCTTATTATTTTTATTAATCTGTTTGTTTCTTTATTCGTTCGTCCTCTCAATCAATTAGTGGTAGAATATCCGTTTGTTATAGGAATTGATTTGCTTTTTGGTGCATTTGTTCTTACCATCAGTGGTGGTTCTTACAGTCCCTATTATCTCTTTGCTCTCAGTCCGTTGCTGGCAAGTGCGTTTTTCTTTCAGGTGCGTGGGGCGGTGGCATCGGCAGCCACCTTCACGTTTCTGTATCTTCTGGCCGATTTCCTGGCCCATCGTGTACCCGAGCTACCTCCGGCGCAACGCGTCACCCTCGTCACGCACCTGGCGGGTATCTGGCTATTGCCCCTGCTGCTTGCTTATCCTGCCGTGCTGTTGCAAAAAATCAAACACGCTTATGACGAACTGGCGTTGGCGCGTGACGAACTCGCCGCTGAGCACAAGCACCTTACCGCTGCTCATCGCCAATTGCGCATTATCCACGACTTGACGGTCCTCCTGCAAGCCTCGCCCGATATCGGCGCTGTGCAAAAATGCGTACTCGATACGATCACCGCGCGGTTGGGATTTCGCAGCGTGCTTATAGCGTTGGTGGATCCTATTCATGAAGAGCTGGAGAATTGGGCGCTTTCTCCTGCCCAGGCGTCGTTTCCCGTTGTGGAGTCGCTACCTTTACACGAGGAAAACGGCGAACTATGCCGGGCCATTCTCGACAACCGGCCCTTCATCACGGCTTCGGAGGAGCTTCTCATAAGCCATCCCCAGCTCAATACCTGGCTTAGGAGCCGTCGCTGGTATGTACACCCGCTCTGGTTGCGTGAGCATGCGGTGGGTGTTTTGCTCATCGAATTGGATATGGACGAGGAACTGAGCGGCGAGCGTAAGGAAATACTGACGATGGTGGGCAATCAGGCGGCTATTGCTCTTGGTAACATTATTTTGTGCATTGATCGTGCTCGCCGTCTGGCGGTGGAAACAGAGCGCAATCGCATTGCCCGTGAGCTTCATGATACGGTTGCCCAATCCCTTTTCGGCATTGTTTATTCCCTTGATGCCTGTATTAACATGCTTCCTGCACATGTTGATGAGGTCAAGAAGGAATTGACGGAACTGCGCACCCTGGCGAGCAATACCCACAACGAAGTTCGCCAGTCTATTCTCGATATGTGGCCCTCTACCCTCACCATTGAACTTTTCGAATCCGATCTGCGTAGCTATGTTGCCGCCTGTTCTTCGCGTCCTTTTGAAATTGTTTTCGAGCACAACGGTGACTTTAATCATTTGCCCGCAGGACTGCGGCGTACCCTCTACCGCATAGCCCAGGAAGCGTTGACCAACGCGGCCCGCCATTCCGGCGCCAATGCGGCGACGCTCTCCCTGACCATCACGAAGGACCTGGTTTCCCTGGTCGTGACGGATAAAGGACGGGGCTTCGATCCTGGCCTGGTTCTGGCGCGGAGCCGCAATCGGGAGCATTTCGGTTTGCGGGGTATCCAGGAACGTGCTCGCGCGCTGGGTGGCCATTGCCATATCCAAAGCTGTTTGGGCGCAGGAACCGCCATTACCATTACCCTTCCCATTCACCACCGCTAAGATGTCTGCTACGATTCGTCTTCTGATCGTGGATGATCACGCCATCGTGCGCAAAGGATTGGCGATGGTCCTGCGTTTGGAGCCTGACTTTGAGGTGGTGGGCGAAGCTGCGAACGGTCGCGAGGGGCTCAAAGCGGCGCAATACCTTCGCCCTCACATTGCCCTGGTCGATCTGATCATGCCGGAAATGGATGGCCAGGCCATGACCCTTGCCCTGCGCAAATCCAATCCCGAAATCAAAGTCATCATCTTGACGGGGACCACGGCCGATGATCGCCTGTTTGATTTATTGGCGATGGGGGTTGAAGGCTACGTGCTCAAGAACATCGAGCCGGCCGATTTGGTCGAAGCCATACGCGCCGTGGTGCGCGGCGAAGCCTATCTGCATCCCGAGGTCTTGAAAAAGGTGCTTGCGCGCGTCCATGATAAGCGTAACAGCCCTCCTCCCGTGTTGTTGACCCCGCGCGAACGGGAAATTTTGGAGTGGATGGCCACACCCCACACCTACAGACAGATTGCCGCCCGGTTGCACGTCAGCGAAGAGACCGTGCGGAGCCATGCCAAGAATATTTTGGCCAAATTGAAACAGCCTAATCGAACCCAGGCGGTGCTTGTAGCCCTTCGGAACGGGTTGATCGAATTACGACACTAGCGCCGTGAAGGGCCTGCTCAGCAAGGGCGGGAACCATCGTCATGGGTGGGAATACCGTGCCGGGCAAACCGCCGATCACCGGCAAGACCTGTTAGGCCGGCAAGCGCAGCCAACACCAACCTTTTCTGTTTGTGGTTTGTGAGCGGCCTTATGGGGCGACCTTTTCAAGGATGGTATAATGATCCGGCATCGTTGCCTGAGCTTCGATGTGCAGAACCATTTCGCTTTTTTCGCCCACGATCATGACCCTCATCCACGGTTTCGAACTCCTACGCGAACGCGCTATCCCTGAACTCAAGACATTGGCCCGGCTCTATCGGCATGTTGCCACCGGCGCCGAACTGCTATCGTTGATCAACGACGACGAAAACAAATGCTTTACTATCACATTCCGTACCTTCCCCGAAGATGATAGTGGCATTGCCCATATTCTAGAACATGCCGTCTTATGTGGATCGCGACGTTATCGCGTCAAAGAACCTTTTAAGGAACTTTTACAGGGATCGTTGCGAACATTCTTAAATGCTTTTACTTACCCGGATAGAACGATATATCCGGTAGCCAGCCAAAATTTGCAAGATTTTTATAATTTGATCGAAGTATATCTGGATGCCGTCTTTTTCCCTTTGCTCATACCAGAAAGTTTTGCCCAGGAAGGGTGGCATTACGAACCTGAAAACGGACAACTGCGTTATAGTGGCGTAGTCTATAACGAAATGAAAGGCGCGTACAGCTCACCCGAGGACTTGCTGCAAACAGTCGTGCTGACGACCCTGCTTCCCGACACGGTCTACGCCCATGATGCCGGCGGCGATCCACGCCACATCCCCGATTTGAGCTATGAACGGTTGGTGGCCTTTCATCGCACTTACTACCATCCCGCCCGGGCGCTGATCGGCTTCTATGGTGATGATCCGCCGGAAGAACGCCTGGTGCGTATGGATACGTGGTTGCGCGAGGTGGCCGCGGCTTATCCATCTCCACCTGCAATGCGGCCTCCTGCCCTCTATCAGAAGCCTTTCCCAGCCCCACGGCAGTGGCGCCGGTCTTATATACCCGGTGAGGAAGCCCGGACTTATGTCACCGTCAATTGGGCTTTGCCGCCGGTGGATAAGCCGGAGGAGACGTTGGCCCTGGGCGTCTTGGGCCATATCCTCATCGGTACCCCGGCTTCGCCGTTGCGTAAGGCGTTGCTCGATTCCGGTCTGGGTGAGGATATCACCGGGCTGGGAATGATGGACGACCTGGCCCAACCCGTTTTCTCGACCGGTCTCAAAGGCGTGGAAGAGGCCAACGCGGCGGCTGTGGAGCAGCTTGTCCTTAACACCCTGGAGGAACTGGCCACCCACGGCATCGACCCGCGCACGGTGGCAGCCTCGCTGCATACGGTGGAATTCCAACTGCGCGAACACAACACGGGTGGTTTTCCCCGCGGGTTGGCCGTTCTGTGGCGCGGTTTGCCTGCCTGGATGTACGGTGGCGATCCTATGGCGTGGATCGCCTTCGCCGAACCCTGGGAACGTCTGCGCCAGGCCACAGTCACCAACCCGCGCTACTTCGAAGAGCTTATCCGTCGCTATCTCCTGGACAATCCGCATCGCACGACGCTTTTGCTCGTGCCCGACCCGCATCTGGCGGCCGAGTGGGAAGCCCAGGAACAGAAGCGGTTGGAGGCAGTCCGGGCTACCCTCTCCCCGGCCGCCTGGGAAGCCCTGCGCAAGCAAACCGAGGCTCTGCGGCGGTGGCAGGAGACGCCCGATCCACCGGAAGCCCTGGCCGCCATCCCGCGGTTACGTCTGCGCGATCTGGACCGCACCAACAAACGCCTGCCTCTGGCCGACCTCGACTATCGCGGGGTGCCCATTCTCTATCACGATCTCTTCACCAACGGCATTTGCTACCTGGATGTCGGTTTCAACCTGCGCGTTGTGCCCCCCGAGGCTTTGCCGTATGTTCCCTTATTGGCCCGTGCCTTGTTGGAGACGGGAGCAGGCGATCAGGATTTCGTCAGTCTGACCCAACGCATCGGCACCCATACCGGTGGGATTGTCCCGGCTTTGTTCACGGGCATGCGCCGTGGGGATGGGCAGCCCTGTGCCTGGCTTTTCCTGCGCGGGAAGGCCATGGTCCCCCAAACCGGCGAGCTGCTTGCCATTTTGCGCGATGTGCTGTTGCGCGCCCGTCTGGACAACCGTGAGCGTTTGCGCCAGATCGTCCTGGAAGAAAAAGCGAACCAGGAAGCCGCCTTATTGCCGGCCGGTTCCTCGTTTGTGGCCGGACGTCTGGCCGGTCATTTCCACATGGCCGGCTGGGCGGCCGAGCAGATGAGCGGTATCAATTACTTGCTCTTCTTGCGCGGGCTGGCCGCCGCCATCGAGGCTGATTGGCCGGCCGTGTACGAGCGGTTGGAGGCCCTGCGCCGTCTTCTCCTCACCCGGCAGGCTATGGTGTGGAACGTCACCCTGGACGAGGCGAACTGGTCGCATGTGCAGCCCCAGCTCCAGGCGTTGCTGGAGGCATTACCGGCCCATCCACCGGAACCGGCTTCCTGGCCGTTGCCGTCGGCGCCGCCGGCCGAAGGGCTGATCCTGCCCGGTCAGGTCAACTACGTGGGCAAGGCTGCCGACCTCTATGCGCTGGGCTATCATCTGCATGGCTCCATCCATGTCATTTTGAATTACCTGCGCCTGGGGCGGCTATGGGAACGGGTGCGCATGCAGGGCGGCGCTTATGGTGTTTCCTGTCAATTCGACCACCGGTCCGGTGTGCTCCATTTTGTTTCTTACCGTGACCCTCAGGTGGCCGCCACCCTGGCGGTGTACGACGAAACGGCCGACGTTCTGGCCCGGGTCGAGTTGAGCGAGGAGGAGCTGACCCGGGCCATCATCGGCGTCATCGGACAGATGGATGCCTATCTGCTGCCCGATGCCAAAGGCTGGGTGGCGATGCAGCGCTATCTCTTGGGCGAAAGCGAGGCCTTTCGCCAGCAGATGCGCGAGGAAGTGCTGGCGACCACGGTGGCCGATTTTCACGCGCTGGCCGATGTGCTCCGGGGCTTCAAGACGGCCGGTCATATCGTCATCCTCGGCCCGGAAACGGCCTTACGCGGCAGCGGCCTCGACCTGAGTCTAACGCGGGTGTTATAATCACGTTAGAACGTTTGAACGTTTTTTGAGCATTTGAACCTTCCAACGACGCATGAGTCGCTCGCCTTTTGCTGCCTTGTTGAGTCGTGAAACCGGCACGGTCTACAAAGACTGGGGCGGTCGGTTGCCTGTTGCCCTCGCCTTTCCCAACACCTACTACGTCGGCATGAGTTCTCTGGCGCTGCAAATCCTCTATCGGCGCTTGAATGCCTACCCCGATGTGGTTTGCGAACGGGTGTTTTGGGATAAGGCCGCAGCCGCGGCGGGCAAACCGCTCCTGAGTCTGGAATCAGGACGCCGGATGGACGAGTTTGCCGTGTGGGCTTTTACCATCTCCTTCGAGATGGATTACTTTCATGTCGTGGCCATGTTGCGCCAGGCCGGTTTCCCGCCGCTGGCGCGGGATCGCGACGAGACATGGCCCCTGCTCATTGCCGGCGGCCCCGGCGTGACCATGAATCCAGAACCCCTGGCGCCGTTTTTCGATGCCATCGTTATCGGCGAGGGCGAGGAGGTGCTCGATACGTTGGTGGCGCTCTGGCGCGAGGCCATCGCTGCTCCACGGGCCGAACTGCTGGCCGCATTGGACCGCATTCCCGGCGTGTATGTACCGGCATTGGTGCCGCCCATTGCCGAGCAGACGCCGCCCCGGCGGCGGATCGAGCGGTTATGGGTGCGCGATCTCGAACGGTATCCGCCCGTCAGCAGCCTCTACACCCCCGAAACCGAATTCGGGGAGATGCATCTCATCGAGATTGCCCGTGGCTGTGGTCGCGGGTGTCGCTTCTGCCTGGCCGGCTATGTCTATCGTCCCCCGCGTGAACAACCCCTGGAACGCCTGTTGGAATGGGCCGAGGAGGGCTTGCGCCATAGCCGGCGCATTGGCCTGGTCTCGGCTGCCGTTTCCGACCATACCCAAATTGATGAACTGGCCACCGCCCTGGCCGAACGCGGCGCCGCCATCAGCGTCTCCTCGATGCGGGTGGATCCCATCTCCGTGCCGTTGCTCAAGGCCATGCGGGCGGGTGGCACGCAAACCCTGACCATTGCGCCGGAAGCCGGATCGCAACGGCTGCGGGATGTGATCAGCAAGACCCAGAGCGAAGCCCAGCTCCTCCAGGCCGTGGCATGGGCCCAAAACCTGGGCTTTCCTCAGCTCAAGTTCTATTTCATGATCGGCCATCCTACAGAGACGCAGGAGGACATCGAAGCGTTGGTGGCCTTTGTGGCCAAAGCCCGTAGCATCTTCAAACGGCGTATGGCCATCAATGCCACGCCGTTTGTGCCCAAGGCCCATACGCCCTTCCAATGGATGGCCATGACCGATGAGAAGACCCTCCAGCAGCGTCAGGCCTATATCCAGAAGCACATGGGACGGCTCCAGGTGGCCGTGCGGGCCGATTCGCCGGCCTGGATGGCTATCCAGGGCGTCCTGGCGCGTGGAGACCGCCGGCTGGCCACCGTCTTGCTCGACCTGCCGCAGCTCAGCGTGGCCGCCTTTTGGGAGGCTATGGCCCGGCATGGTCTTGCCCGCGAGGAGTTCCTGGGCGCGCGCGACCCGATGGAAGTGCCTCCCTGGGCCATCGTGGCCAGCGGCGTTAGCGATGCCTTCTTCCGCTACGAATGGCGGTTGGCCGCCCGCGCCCAGGTGGGCCCCCATTGTCCGCCCGATAGCGCCGGCTGTTTGACCTGTGGCGCCTGTGATGAAGCCTGGGCCTTTCGCTTCCAGGAGGGCGTGCCTTCACGACGGCCAACGGCGCCGCCCGTGTCCGCGGCTACCCCTATTCCCTTGCTGGTATAGGCCGCGGGGGTCGGCTCGGGTGGCCGGGTAGGGAAAGCCGGTTGCCCACGATGCCCGGCAAGCCCTCGGGGTTCCTTTCGAGAAGCCCGTACTGCCGTGGGGCTGGTGTATAATCGAAGCACTTCATTCCCTTGCCTGGAGCATGCCCTTGTCCCGCACGATTCTGGTTACCGGTGGCTGCGGTTATATCGGCAGCCATACCGTTCGCGAACTGCAACGCCAGGGCTATGGCGTGGTTGTTTTCGACAACCTGGTCAAGGGCCATCGCGCGGCCGTCAGCGGTGCGCCTGTGATCGTGGGCGATTTGCTCGATCCGGAGGCCATCCAGGCCGTCTTTCGGGCTTATCCCGACATCGCCGGCGTTATCCACTTTGCCGCCTACATCGAAGTCGGCGAATCCATGGAACAGCCGGGCAAATACTTCCGCAACAACATCCAGGGTTGCGTCAATCTGCTGGAGGCCATGGTGGCGGCGGGCGTGCGGTATCTGGTTTTCTCCAGCACCTGCGCCGTCTACGGGACCCCGGAGCGGTTGCCCGTAAGCGAAGAGGAGCCTTACAAGCCCGAGAGCGTGTACGGCGCCTCCAAACGGATGGCCGAAGAAGTCATGGAATGGTACGATCGCACCAAAGGCATCCGTTTCACCCCCTTGCGCTACTTCAATGCCGCCGGCGCCAGCTTTGACGGCGGCATCGGCGATGCCTATAAGCCTGCCAGTCGGCTCATTCCCCGGCTGATGGAATACCTGCTGGGCCAGCGCGAGGTGTTTTTCATCAACGGCGCCGACTACCCCACCCCTGATGGCACCTGCATTCGCGACTACATCCACGTCGATGATCTGGCTACAGCCCACATTGCTGCTCTGGAGTACCTGTGGGCCGGCGGTGAGAGCATGGCCTTCAACCTGGGTACGGGCTGTGGGGTGAGCAATATGGAAGTCGTCAACATGGTCCGTGCGGTTGTGGGCCGTGACTTCGAGGTCAAGATCGGCCCCCGTCGCCCCGGCGATGCCACCCAAATCTGGGCCGACAACACGCGCGCCCGGCGGGTGCTGGGCTGGGAACCGCGCTACGGCCTGCGGGAGATCATCGAGACCGATTGGCGCTGGCACAGCACCCATCCTCACGGCTACGCCGAGAACTAGCCATGCGCTTTCATAACCATCGCGCCATCCCCTACTTCACCTTTGTCGGTTTGGATACCTATCCGGGCCTGCGCCATGCTGTGCTGACCCGGCTGGGTGGCGTCAGCCCGGCCCCGTGGGACAGCCTGAACCTGGGCTGGACCGTGGGCGATAGCCGCGAGCATGTGGAGACCAATTACCGGTTGTGGGCCGAGGTCTTTGGTCTGCGCCGCCAGGATCTGACCACCACCTGGCAGGTCCACGGCAATCGGGTTCTGGTGGCCGATGCCGACCATTACGGGGGCAGTTTGGGTCAGGCCGATGCCCTGATCACGGCCACGCCGTTCGTACCGTTGGTGCAACGTTATGCCGATTGCACCCCCATTCTGCTTTACGACCCTGTGCGTCATGCCTGCGGGATCGCCCATGCCGGTTGGCAAGGCACGGCGTCCCGTTGTGCCGAAGCCACGGTACGGGCTATGAGCGAAGCTTTCGGCAGCGACCCCGCCGATCTGAGCGTCGGGATCGGGCCGGCCATCGGCCCCTGTTGCTATGAAGTCGGCGCCGATGTGATCGCGGCCATCCGCGCCAGCCACCGCCAGACCGATAGGATATTGCTGCCCGCCTCGCGACCGGACAAGGCCTATCTGGACCTCTGGCAGGCCAATGCCGCGCAGTTGCACGAGGCCGGAGTCCGCCATATCGAGATCGCCGGGCTGTGCACGGCCTGTCGTCGCGATTTGTTTTTCTCCCACCGGGGGGATGGCGGCCGTTCCGGTCGTTTTGGCGCCTTCATTATGCTCGCCGACCGCTGAAGGGGCCTCATGTCCTCACCACCCTTGCCGCCTATCGCTGCCAATCTGGCACGGGTGCGCGAGCGCATAGTCCAGGCTGCCATACGAGCCGGCCGCGACCCCGCGTCCATTACCCTGGTCGCCGTAACCAAGGCGCATCCGCCGGCCTACGCCGCTGCCGCCATCGCTGCCGGCCAGTACGATATCGGCGAAAATCGGCCGGAAGAAGCCTGGGCCAAGTACGGCGACCGCACCCAACCCGAGCTGGCCGGGATGCGCCTTCATCTCATCGGCACCGTTCAAAGTCGGAAGGCCGCCATTGCTTGGGCCTGTCAACCCGTTCTCATCCATAGCATTGACCGGCTCAAGATCGCGCGCAAGCTGAGCGAGCTGGCCCAGGGCCAGGGTCGTTCCCTCGATGTCCTCTTTGAGGTCAATATCTCCGGCGAGGCGACCAAAGCCGGTTTCCGTCCCGACGAGCTGCGTCAGGCCTTGCCGGAGCTGCTAAGCCTGCCCGGTTTGCGCAGTCATGGGCTGATGACCATTCCGCCCTGGGACCCCGACCCGGAAAAGGCCCGTCCCCATTTTCAGGCCTTGCGACGCTTGCGCGATGCTCTGGTTCAGGAGTATCCTGAAGCCGATTGGTCCCAACTCAGCATCGGTATGAGCGACGATTTTGAGGTCGCCATTGCCGAAGGGGCCACCATCGTTCGCATCGGTTCGGCCATTTTCGGACCGCGTGGCTGAGAGGATCGGTTTTCTTTGCCCTTTATCCTACCATCATCCTACCATTATTTCCCTAGAGGTTATGTTCACCGACACCACCATCTCCTTTATCGGCGGCGGCAACATGGGCGAGGCCATGATCAAAGGCATTCTCAAGCGCGGCCTGATTCAGCCCGAGCGGATTATCGTCTCTGAGCCGCGTCCCGAGCGCTGTGAGGAGCTGCAGCGGCTTTACGGCGTGCGCGTGACCACGGATAACCGCGCGGCCACGCGCGAGGCCGACGTCTTGGTGCTCAGCATCAAGCCGCAGGTGCTCAACAAGGTCATGGACGAGATCCATCTCGATCTGGATCCGACGGCGTTGGTGCTGTCCATCATCGCCGGCGCCCGCATCAAAGTCCTCACCCATGGCCTGCAGCATGCCGCCGTGGTGCGCTCGATGCCCAATACACCCGGTCAGTTCGGCGCCGGTATGACGGTGTGGACCTGCACCCCCCATGTGACCGAAAAGCAACGGTTGCAGGCGCAGCAGATCCTCCAGGCCCTGGGCAAAGAAATCTGGGTGGAGGAAGAGGAGTATCTGGATATGGCTACGGCTTTGAGCGGCACCGGGCCGGCCTATGTGTTCCTGTTTATCGAAGCCTTGATCGATGCCGGGGTGCATATGGGCTTTGCCCGCCACATCGCCGAGCAGCTCGTCTTGCAGACCATCGAAGGTTCGCTGACGGTGGTCAAGGAGATGAACCGGCATCCGGCGACCCTGCGCAACATGGTCACGTCGCCCGGGGGGACTTCGGCGGCAGCCCTGTATGAGCTGGAAAAAGGCGGTTTTCGTACCATTCTCTCCAAGGCCATTTTTGCGGCCTACCGTCGTTCGGTCGAGCTGGGCGACGCGGCCGAGGCCAAGCTGACGTCTTGAAAGGGAGAAAACACCTGTGACCTCCTTTCTCCTTGTTTTTATTCGTCTCTTTTTCACCATTCTCACCTGGGCCATCCTGATCCGTATTCTACTCAGTTGGATACGGATTGACCCTTACCATCCCATTGTGCGAATTCTCGATCAGATTACGGAGCCCGTCCTGGCACCGGCGCGTCGGATTATACCGCCTATTGGTGGTCTTGATTTTTCGCCGGTCATCGTCATTATTCTTCTCAATATCCTCGAGCGCATCCTTTTGCAGGCCCTTTTCTGAAGGGCCCGGTTTTTACCATTGCGATGCTTTATGCCGTTATGCTCTGTGCGGCCGTTCCGGCGATACCGAAAACAACTCCAGGTGCTGCTGCTCCTGGCAGGCATCGGTCTCGTTGCCTGTGCGCCGCCGCCCTCTGGCCCCACGTTGCCGGCGCCCACCCCGATAACACCCTCGCCTGCCGCTGCGCTTCCTACCATGACTCCGTCATCCCCATCTCCCACTCCGTCCGAGCCGGCCGGTAGTCTTCTTTCCTCGCTGCCGGCACAGGCTGCCGTCCGGATTGCGGCCGCCGAGCTGGGACTCAGCCCCGATGCCATCACCGTCGAGTCCGTCGAGGAACTGGACTGGCCCGATGCCTCGCTGGGATGTCCGCAACCGGGGATGCTGTATGCCCAGGTGATTACGCCCGGTCATCGGGTGATCGTCGTTGCCGGTGGCCGGAAGTATGCCGTCCATCTCGATGCCAACGGCCGCGGCCGCATTTGCCGGAAGTAGGCCGTAACCTGCGCCGATGGCCGCGACCTTGGGGAGAGCAGGGGAGACGGCCACGGCTGGGGCGGATGGACGCGGAAAGGGGCTCGTGTCCATGCCCGACTTATTCGCCGACCCGGAAGCGGGCCAGCCGTTCCTGGGCCAGTCTGACATAGGTCTCTTCGATCTCATAGCCGACAAAATGGCGGCCGGTGGCCAGGGCAGCGATGGCGGTGGTGCCGCTGCCGAGGAAAGGATCGAGGACGACCTCGCCGGCGAAGGTGTAGAGCTCGATGAGCCGTCGCGGTAACTCCACGGGAAACGGGGCCGGATGGCCAACGCGGCGCGCCGATTCGGTAGGGAAGCGCCAGATGGAGCGGGTGTATTCGAGAAAGGCCTCGCGACCGATGGTGGCCACACGGCCATGGGCCGGCCGCGAAAAACGCTCTTTGGAAAAGACGAGGATGTACTCGTGGACATCCCGCACGGTGGGGTTACTGGGCGAACGCCAGCTTCCCCAGGCCGTGGAGGGACCGGCGCCGGCCGCCTTGTCCCAGATGATCTCCCCGCGCATGAGGTAGCCTTCGTCGAGCATGATCTGGGTGATGAAGGCGCTAAGGGGGATGTAGGGCTTGCGGCCGAGGTTGGCCACGTTGACACAGGCGCGGCCGCCCGGTACCAGCACGCGATAGGTCTCGCGCAGCACCGCCCGCAACCCATCCAGATATTCCGCCAGGGTCAGGTCTTCATCGTATTCCTTGCGGGCATTGTAGGGGGGTGAGGTCACCATGAGATGGATGCAGTTATCGGGCAGATGATGCATGGCGCGGCTATCGCCCAGGATGATCGTATCAAGGACCCCGGCAGGAACGGGATTTTCGATGAGAGGCCCCTCTTCGCGCGGACGTCTCTGGTCCTGATACAGGCGACTCCCATAGAAGGCAGCGGCATCATGGGCGATACGGCCTTTGCTGCCGAAGGAAGAGGTGCGAGTACGGGTACGTCTCATGGACGGCGACCTGGGAAAAAACGGAGAGACGGGTGAGCACGATTGTACCCGGTGGCGTGGCAAGGGTGTAGGCGACGACGGCCGAGGGACGGCGGTCGGTTTGGCGACCCGGCGATACCGGCAGGGCATCCCGTGGGTCGGGGCATGGCCCTGGGGTACCGTCCTTTGCTTTCCACGCGAGAAGCCCCCGTACCGCCCGGCCTGTACCCCTTACGAGCGGCCCCGGTTCGACCCTGTAGCGATGCCGACCTGCGCCACCTTTAGCTCAGGTAATCGCGCAATTTGCGGCTACGGATGGGGTGCCGTAACTTGCGCAGGGCCTTGGCTTCGATCTGCCGGATCCGCTCGCGGGTCACGCCGAATTCCTGTCCGACCTCTTCCAGGGTATGGCTGGTACCGTCCATCAGGCCGAAGCGCATCTCCAGCACCTTGCGCTCGCGTTCGCTGAGTTGTTCGAGGATTTCCTGCATTTGCTCGCGCAGGAGCTGTTGCGAGGCCGCATCGGCCGGCGGCGGCAGACTTTCATCCTCGATAAAATCGCCCAGGGAACTGTTCTCTTCGTTGCCTACCGGCATTTCCAGAGACATCGGTTCCTGAGATACCCGCATGATGCGCCGGACCTTGGCCGCCGCTCGCTTGAGGGTGCGTTTCTGGACCGGATCCAGAGGCCGGCCGGCAAACAGGGCCTTACGGATGGCCAGCCGTTCCTCTTCCGGCTCGATGAAATCCATCTCCACGGCTATTTCCTCCGGCGTCGGTTCGCGTCCCAGCTCTTGGGTCAGATACCGCTGCACCCGCAGCAGGCGGTTGATGGTTTCCACCATGTGGACGGGGATACGGATGGTGCGGGCCTGATCGGCAATGGCACGGCTGATGGATTGCCGGATCCACCAGGTGGCATAGGTGCTGAATTTGAAGCCGAGACGGTAGTCAAATTTCTCGACCGCCCGCAGAAGCCCAAGGTTGCCTTCCTGGATGAGGTCGAGCAGACTCATGCCGCGGCCGATGTAGCGCTTGGCCACGCTGACGACCAGGCGCAGATTGCTGCGGCTCAGCTCGTTTTGGGCTGCCAGGCCATCGGCGATGGTGTCTTCGATACGCTTGCGTTCTTCCGGAGGCAACGTGGCCAGATACGCCTCTTTGCTCATCCCGGCTTCGGCGGCACGGCTGCGCAATTCGGCTTCGGCCTCCTGGCCGGCGCGAATCCGTTTGGCCACGGCGATCTCCTGCTCGGGGGTCAGCAAGGGGTGCTGTCCGATCTCGCGCAGATACTGCCGTACCGGGTCGGTAATGCTCGTGTCGTCAACGATGCGTTCGAGAGGCAGACCGACCTCAGCCTCGACCTCGGCTTCCAGGTCTTCATCGCGTTCGATGTAGGGGATCAGGCCGGTCTCCTCTTCATCTTCCAGCTCGAGCACGGGGATATCCACCAGCTCCTCATCGAAGTCTTCGGCCGGCTCGATCTCCTCTTCGTCGAGAAACGCTTCTTCCTCGTCGCGTTCCGCTTCGTCGGCGAGATAAGCGTCGGTATCGAAATGCTCGTAGGCTTCGGCATCAGAAGAACGTGGAAGCGCCATAGGTTGAGGGTGGGAGTGCTACCAGGGATAACGTTGTTTGGCTTGCAGCCAGCGATCGGTATGGGATCGGGCCTGGAGGGCTCGCTCGATGGCCTTTTGCTGCTGGGTGGCCGCCACCAACCGGCTACCCAACCGCAACCGCTCGTCTTCGACCCTTTCGGCGCCACGGATCAGGAGCTCGAGATCGCGACAGTAGGTCTGTAATCGGCGGCGACGGAGACGTAAAAGGGTATCAACCAGGTCCTTGCGCCGTTGTTCTTCGCGTAGAGAGGCCAGGCCACTGCCGAGTTTTTGGACCGTCATGAACAGGGGTTGTAAAGCGGGGTCCAAATCGCTCCCGAATGACTCCGACAAAGCAGCATCTCCACTGTACAGGAATTCTTGCCAGGCGTCAAACAGGGCGCGGTGGGCAGCATCGCTGAAGTCATCGCTGCTGATGGGGTCGAACTGCATGGTCGCCAACTCGCGGTCGAGCCAGGGAAGCAGGTCGGGCCGACTCAAGAGATGGGCCAGCAGATGGAGGGCCATCCGATCCGTTGTCTCAGAGGGGGTGACCGGACCTGTCCTTACCCGGTCGGCGGTTGAACCGACGGTCGCTGCCACCGGCGGTGCGGTCGCTGCCACCGACGCGGTCGTTGGGGAAGATGGCACGTTTTTCCGGCGGTGGGTCAGATTTTCCAGCTCGCGATCGATCTCTCGTTCGGTTACCCCGACCAACGTCGCCAACCGGCCGATGTAGTGCCGGCGCTCAATGGGGTCCGCCAGTTCCGACACGACCGGCAGCAATTCGGCCACCAACCGGGCCTTGCCGTGGGCCGTGCTCCGATCGGCCTGACGCAGAGCGGCAGCGAAATAGAAATCGAGCAAAGGCTCGGCGGCAGCGATGATCTGCGCCCAGGCTGCCGGGTCTTGCCGGAGGATGTCATCGGGATCCCGGCCCGGCGGCAGGGCCGCAATCTTGAGCACGACCGGCAGGCGGGTCTCAAAGCGCACGTCTCCCCCGGCCGTCAACACCGGTTCCCGCACGGCCAGCGCCGCCCGGGCCGTCTGCAGACCGCGCACGGTGGCGCCGAGGCCGGCCGTATCGGCATCGAGGGCGAAGACAAAGGTACGGGTGTACCGGATCAGGCGCTTGAGATGGGCCGCCGTAATGGCCGTGCCCAGGGTGGCGACCACGTTGGCAAAACCGGCCTGGTGGGCGCTGATCACGTCCATATACCCCTCGACCAGCACCACCTGACCGGCAGCCTGAATGGCCGGCCGGGCCCGATCGAGGCCGAAAATGACCGTACTTTTGTCGAACAGAGGCGTCTGCGGCGAGTTGAGGTATTTGGGCTCACCTTCGCCCAATAGGCGACCTCCGAAACCGATCACGCGGCCCTGCGGATCGCGGATCGGTATCATGATACGCCGACGGAACCGGTCGTAAGCGCCACCGTCATCCCGCCGCACCACCAACCCGGCGGTTTCCACTTCCTCCGGGGCAAAGCCGCGGTTGCGCAGATAAGCCAGGACAGCATCCCAGCTATCCGGCGCGTAGCCGAGTTGAAAGGTCACGATGCTCGCCTCGCTGAGGCCGCGGCCCTGGAGATACGCGCGCGCCATGGCGCCGGCAGGCGTGTGCAGCAGGTGATGGTGATAAAATTCGGCGGCCAGATGCAAGGCCTCGCGCAGCCGGTTGCGGGGTTCGGCCTGTTCCGGATGGCGATAGCGTTCCAGATCGACCCCGGCCCGTCGGGCCAACAGCTCCAGCGCGCCGCGAAAATCCAGGTTTTCCTTTTTCTGGACAAAGGTGATGATATCGCCGCCGGTGTTGCAGGCGCCGTAACAATGCCAGCGCCCCTGGTCGGGATAGACCACAAAGGACGGCGTTTTTTCGGCATGGAAAGGACACAGAGCCTTGTAGGTACGGCCTGCCTTGTGCAACGGGATATAGCTGCCGATGAACTCGACAATGTCCAGACGTTCTTTGATCTCCTCAACGGGCGACGCCATGGACCGACCTGATGGATAACCGGAAAAAGAGAAAGGATGCCAGGGGTAAGAACCACCTTGGGTAACCCGGCGGAAGGTGCCAGAAGCATTATAAGCCGAAAAGCCGGCAGGGCCCAGTTGTCGTCCGGGTATCACTGCCCGAGGGACAGGGTTGACGAGGGATAACGGCTTTCCACTATAATGACGCTGTTATCCCCTCTTTTGTCTCGCTTTGCGTTGGAGTCATTATGCAGACCTACCCTGTTGTCGTTCTGGCCGGCTACTCTCGCGAAAAACCCGATCCCCTGGCCGCGGCCATGGGCGCCGAACGGAAGGCCCTGCTCGATGTCGGCGGCAAGCCCATGGTCTGGTGGGTGGTGGATGCCCTGCGACGCAGTCGCCGTGTGGGGCGCATGGCTATCGTCGGCATGAGCCCTGAAGACGGCGTGGATTTCGGGGTGGATGTGCTCTATGTGCCCAACCAGTCGCGCCATCTGGATAACATTATGGCCGGTATGCGGGCCTTGCAGGCGGTGGAACCCCATCTCGACCGCTTTCTGATTGCCTCGGCCGATATCCCGCTTCTGCAACCGGAGACGGTGGATTGGTTTGTAGCCGCCTGCGAAGCACAGGATGGCGATTTCTTCTACTCCATCGTCGAACAACAGGTGATGGAGGGCCAGTTCCCCGGCGCGGCGCGTTCGTATGTCCCGGTGCGTGAAGGCCGTTTTTGCGGGGGCGATCTGTTCATGGTCCGGGCGGCAATCGCCCACAACAACGAGCCGCTGGTACGCGAATTGCTGGCCCGGCGCAAGAGCGCCTTTCAGCAGGTGCGGTTGGCGGGCTTTCGCACCGTGCTCAAATTCCTTTTCCGCCGTCTCACCATCGCCGATGCCGAGGCCGTGTTTTCGCGGCTGATGCAGTGCAAGACCCGCGCGGTCTGTTCGCCGTATGCCGATCTCGGCATGGATGTGGATAAGCCCCACCAACTGGAGATGGTGCGGCGGCTGGTAGGGGCGCGGGCATGAGCACGTGGGTGCAGCGCCTGGTCGCCTGGGATGCCCATCTCAGCAGCCGTCTGCGCGTCGACAAACGGCCCCGGTTGCGCCGCCTGGCCACCGTAGCCGCCCATTTCGGGGACGGACCCCTGTGGTTCGTGCTATGGGCGGCCGGTATCCTCTGGTTTCCGGAACCGACCCGCCGGTATATCCTGGTGTGGGTGGGGGCCTCGCTGGCCGCTGCCGTCGTCACCTATACCATCAAGTTCACCCTTAAGCGTCCGCGACCGGCCGAGGTCAGGGGCTTTTACAGCCGTGCCTACGATCGCCATGCCTTTCCCAGCGGTCATGCCACCCGGATGGGTACCCTCCCTGTGCTTGGCGCCTGGATTTTCCCCGGCCTGACGCCGCTGTTCTGGGCCGTTTCCCTCCTTTGCCTCTGGGCGCGGGTGGCATTGGGGATTCACTTCCTGGCCGATGTCATCGTAGGCTGGTTGATCGGTGCTATGGTCAGCCTTTTGGCGTTGGCAGCCCTGACATAAAAGGCTTTATAGCCCCTCCGGCCGCGCGGAGACGGCTTCCAGGGGAGGTCGTACCCGGCGGTAATGGGTCGCCTGCTCGAAAGCATAGGCCAGGCGGAGGACACCGGCTTCGTCCAACGGCCGACCGATGATCTGCAAACCTACCGGCAAAAGCCGCCCTTCCTCCTCTACAAACCCGGCCGGCACCGAGATACAAGGGACGCCGGCCAGCGCCGTAGGCAGGGTGAGCACATCGCTGAGATAGAGCTCGACCGGGTCGCTCGGTGCCTGCCCGATCTGGAAAGGCAAAAGCGGCACCACCGGTGCGATCAGCGCATCGTAACGGGCGAAGGCCGCCTCGAAATCGCGACGAATGAGGGTGCGCACCTTTTGCGCCTTGAGGTAGTACGCATCGTAATAGCCGGCCGAGAGGGCGTAGGTGCCCAGGATGATGCGACGTTTGACCTCGATGCCGAAGCCGCGGCCACGGGTTTGCCGATAGTTGTCCCCCATGGTGGCGGCGCCGGCGCTGTAGCCGTAGCGCACACCGTCGTAGCGGGCCAGATTGGCGCTCAGTTCGGCCGTGGCCACGAGATAATAGACGGGCATGCCGTAGGCCGTATGCGGCAACGACACCTCCTCAACCCCGGCGCCCAGACCCCTGAGCACCTCGACGGCGGCCAGGATGGCGCGCTCGATGCCGGGATGGATGCCGGCGACGAAATACTCGCGCGGCAAACCCAGCCGTAGCCCGCGGATGTCCTCGGTCAGGGCAGCCGTGTAATCGGGCACCGGATCGGGCAGCGTGGTGCTGTCGCGGGGGTCATGGCCGGCAATGGCCCCTAACAGGATGGCGGCATCGCGTACGTCTTTGGTCATAGGGCCGATTTGGTCAAGAGATGAGGCAAACGCCACCACCCCCCACCGGGAGATGCGACCGTACGTGGGGCGCAACCCCACCGTATTCGTCCATGAGGCCGGCTGGCGCACACTGCCGCCGGTATCCGTGCCCAGGGCGGCAATGGCCTCATCGGCCGCGACGGCGGCAGCCGAACCGCCGCTCGAACCGCCCGGCACCCGGCGCAGGTCATAAGGGTTGCGCGAGGTGAAAAAGGCCGAGTTCTCCGTGCTCCAGCCCATGGCGAATTCGTCGAGATTGGTCTTGCCCAAAAACACGGCGCCGCAACGCCGCAGACGGGCAATGGCCGTGGCCTCGTAGGGCGGCATAAAGCCTGCCAGAATGCGCGACCCGGCGGTGGTGGGCATCCCGCGCACCGTAATCATGTCTTTGATGGCCAGCGGCATCCCCAAGAGGGGGTGTTCCTCGCCGGCCGCGCGGCGCCGGTCGGCTGCGGCGGCCTGGGCCAGGGCCAGCTCAGGCGCCACATGGAGATAGGCCTTGACCTGCTTATCGCAGGCGGCGATCCGGTCCAGATAGGCCTGGGTCAGTTCGACGGCCGTGATCTGGCCGCTTCGTAAGAGCTCATGGGCTTCGTGGATGGTCAGAGCGGTGAGATCGGTCATGAGAAGGGCGGGGAGGCGATGGTAGGGACGTTACGGGTTGCCTTCGAGGACGGCGCGCACGCGAAAATAGCCGTCTTGTCGGTCAGGCGCATTGGCCAGCGCCTCGTCTACCGACAGGCTCGGCTCCGGTTCATCGCCGCGCATGACGTTATACAGGGGCAGCACCGAAGTCGTGGGCGGCACATGTTCGGTATCCACCTGTTGCAGGGTGGCTGCGTACTCCAGGACGGCAGAGAGCTGAGCGGCAAAGGCTGCGATCTCGGCCGGGGTCAGTTCCAGGCGGGCCAGTTCGGCTACATAGCGGACTTCGTCGGTACTCAACTGCGGCGTGGTCATGCTTCTGACTCCGGGGTAGGATGCGATGGGTCGATTATACCATCGGAACTCCGCCCGACCCGGATTGCCCTTCGGTTATTGTTTGCGGCATCCTGCGTTGCGGGTGCAATCGCGCGTGGCGCCGCCTGCGCCCGACCCGCCTCGCGTTGTGGGTCCGACTGCGCGTGGCGCCGCTTGCCATTGTGGCCGTGCGCGTGGCCCTTGGGTGCGGCCGGCGGCCTCAGGCCGCCGGCCGCACCCCTCGCGGCGCGTGGCGATCCTCACCGCTTTCGGCGCCGAACCTCGCGTGGACCCATCGCGCGTGGCGCCGGCCTTCGCTGGCGGCGTCCTGCGTCGCGGGTCCGACTGCGCGTGGCGCCGCCTGCCATTGCGGGCCGTGCGCGCGGCCTTGGGTATGGGAAGTGCACCTTCGTCGAAACACCTGCTAACCCCACCTTGGGGGTGTCCGTCCCTTTTTTGCGCGAGGAGGGGAGGTGGCTCCTGTTCCAGGCGCATGGGGTTTACCCTCGCCTTGACCCACCTGTCACTCCGAGCGAGCCGCCGCAGGCGGCGAAGCGAAGCCGGCAGGGATACCATGCTGCCCAGACGGAGCCAAAGGTTGG
>Ga0197142_1001602_pt1 | contig 20584 bp, 16 predicted proteins | sample GBS60_MetaG_FD_148614 | JGI IMG/M metagenome (GOLD analysis project Ga0197142, IMG submission 148614) | Sediment microbial communities from Great Boiling Springs, Gerlach, Nevada, United States - GBS 60_MetaG | ecosystem: Environmental > Aquatic > Thermal springs > Hot (42-90C) > Sediment... | reverse complement strand
AATCAAAAAATAAAGGAATCATTGTTTCTCCAATTAATATAAAATCTGAATCAGTATCCCTTTTTCTGTAAATTTTGTACGCATTAACCCATTTCTCAGGAACTTCTTTCCATGATATGTAAACACCGTTGTCATTGACTGTAAAGAACACTTCTTCTGGTTTGGATGGAATGAAATCATCAATGGGAACTGTTATATAACTTCCTTTTCCTTCGATATAAATATTAGGTTCAGATATAAAAGGAGTAACAAGGTAGGTTATTGATGCTAAAGGCTGAAGATTTTTGAAATTTTCTGCAACTAAGAAGTGATTTTTTTCTGTTGAACCTATTTTGATACTTTCTGTTTTACATATGGAATTTTCTTCGCAATTTAAGGAATGTACTTTTTTTATTTTGTAAATGTTATACATTAAAGAGTTTTCTGATTTCCATGAAAGTAAAACACCGTCATGGGTAATTTTATATTGCAAATCAGTAACTTCAGGAAGTTTTTTGGGAGTTGTAAAATTTTCTATAGGATTGCTGTAAATTCCCTTTTTATTAATTGCAAAAATTTTATATTTATATGTTTCACCGAAAACAAAATCTCTGTCTTCAAAGTAAGTTGTCTCTGGGCTAAAAAATCCAATAGTTTTTACCTGACCATTACTTATCCGCTCTAATAGAAAACTTCCAAGTTTAGCTTTGTTTTTTTCTTGATAACTCCAGGAAACTACAATTTTGTCATAGTAAGAATTAATTGTAATTTTTTGAACAGGTTCAGGTTGAAGATAGTCTTCAAGGGAAGGATCCATTTTCTTCCCACATCCAGAAAGAAAAAGTAAAAGTAAAACGATAATAAGGAGGAGATTCTTCGCCTTCGGCTCAGAATGACTACTCCTTCTGTCACCCTGAGGCGTAGCCGAAGGGTTTTCTCCTAGATTGTAAAGGGATGAGATTCTTATTTGAGGCTCAATTTTATATTTTTTCATTTCATTCCTAATGATTTTTTTAATATTTTTATCTGTTCCTTTATCCATTTCTTTGAGGTGCTTCCATAGGATTGTTTTGCAGTTATTGAGCCTTCAGGAGTTAAGATATCATAAACATCCTCACTTATTTTATCTGAAAATTTTTTAAATTCCTTAATTTTAAGTTCTGCAAGATTTTTTCCTTTTTCAATACAATAAAGTACAATTTTGCCTACAATTTCATGGGCAATCCTGAAAGGGACTCCTTTTTTTACAAGATATTCTGCGAGGTCTGTTGCATTAAGAAATCCTGTTTTTAAAGAAGCTTTCATTTTTTCTACATTAAATTTTATTTCTGGAAGCATCTCAATCATAATTTTAAGACTCATAACAACTGTATCACAGGTATCAAAAACAGGCTCTTTGTCTTCCTGCATATCTCTGTTGTAAGTTAAGGGAAGAGCTTTCATTGTGGTTAAAAGAGAAATAAGATTCCCATAAACTCTTCCTGTTTTTCCTCTTATGAGTTCAGCTGAGTCAGGATTTTTTTTCTGAGGCATCATACTTGAACCCGTTGAAAATTGATCAGGAAGCTCTATGTATCCAAATTCATCAGTTGACCATATTATGAGTTCTTCAGAGAGTCTACTAAGATGCATCATTATCATTGCTCCGCAGTAAAGAACATCAAGAACAAAATCTCTGTCAGATACAGCATCCATACTGTTTGGGATAACTCCTTCAAATCCAAGTTCCTTAGCTGTGTAATCTCTGTCAATTGGAAGTGACGTTCCTGCTATTGCACAGGCTCCAAGAGGACATTGATTTATTCTTTTTAAAGCCTCTGTGAGTCTACTTCTGTCTCTTTCAAACATCCATGCATAGGCTAAAAGATGATGAGCAAGAAGCACAGGTTGAGCTTTCTGCATATGGGTGTATCCAGGCATAATTGTGTCAATGTGTTTTTGGGCAATATCTATAATTGTTTTTTCAAACTCTGTAAGAAGTCCCTGTATTTCAGAGACTTTTTTTCTTAAATAAAGCCTTAGATCAGTTGCAACCTGATCATTTCTTGAACGGGCTGTATGTAGACGAGCACCTGCTGAGCCAATTTTTTCAATAAGCACTTTTTCAATGTTCATGTGAACATCTTCAAGCTCTGTTTTAAAATGAAATTTCCCTTGTTCTATTTCTTTTGCGATTTCTTTTAATCCCTTTAGGATTAATTTGAGTTCTCTATCTTCAATAATTCCCTGTTTATTAAGCATCTTTGCATGGGCAATGCTTCCTTCAATGTCCTCTTTCCAAAGTCTCTGGTCAAAGGAGACTGACTCCGAAAATTCTTCCAATATTTTTGCTGTTTTTTCCTTAAATCTTCCTCCCCAAGGCTTTTTCATTTTAATTTACCTTTATTTGTCGCTCTTTTGTTTTGTGATGATTACTCATGAGTTTATTATAATCTTCTTTATTTGTCAATCTGCTCTTCTTTTTTGTCATTCTGAGCCAAAGGCGAAGAATCTCATGTTTTTTAAAGAGATTCTTCGGGGCATCGAGCCCCTCAGAACGACAGAAAAAGATAGGATTTTCTCGAAATACATATCTATTTCTACTCCTCTGCCTTTGCCTGACGTTCTTTCTGTCTTTGTTCAATTATTTTTTGAGCAATATGAGATGGAACCTCTTCATAATGAGAGAATTCCATTGAATACATTCCTCTACCAGAAGTCATACTATGAAGCTGATTGGCATAGGTAAGCATTTCAGCCATTGGAACAAGGGCAATTATTTTTTGATTTCCACCTGCCTGTGGTTCTACTCCTTGAACTTTTCCTCTACGGGCATTTAAATCTCCAATGATTGTTCCAAGAGTTTCATCAGGAACAATAATTTCTGTTTTCATGATCGGCTCAAGTAAAACAGGTTTTGCATCCATAAAAGCCTTTTTTAAAGCTAAAGCTCCAGCAATTTTGAATGCCATTTCTGAAGAATCAACAGGATGATAGGAACCATCATAAAGAGTTACTTTTATGTCAATTATTGGATAATAAGCCAAGATACCCTCTTTCATTGTCTCAAGAATACCCTTTTCAACAGCAGGACGATACTGCTGAGGTATAACACCACCAACGATTTTATCTACAAATTGATATCCTTCACCCCTTGGAAGTGGTTCAATCTCAATCCAGCAGTCTCCATACTGTCCTCTTCCACCAGATTGTTTTTTATACTTACCCTGTGCTCTTGCAGTTGCTCTGATTGTCTCTCTGTAAGGAACCTTTGGAGCCATAAGATTTACTTCAACTCCGAATTTTCTCTTAAGCTTCTCTAATGCAACTTCAATATGAACCTGTCCCATTCCACTTAAAATCATATCCTTTGATTCTTCATCTCTTGAAAATCTCAAAGTAGGGTCTTCTTCAAGTAATTTATGAAGTCCTGCACTTACTTTTTCTTCATCTCCTCTTGTCTTTGGTGCAATTGCATAGGAGATAAGAGGTTCAGCAAGTCTAACCTCGGGTAAAATTATAGGATTTGCTTCATCACAGAGGGTGTGTCCTGTAAGAGTATCCTTTAATTTTACTGTTGCAACTATTTCACCAGGACCTGCTTTCTGGCAGGGTGTTTGATTTTTCCCGAGCACATAGTAAATCTGACCAATTCTCTCTTTTGTCCCTGTATTAGGATTAAGAACCGTAGAGTCTGCCTTAAGCATTCCAGAGAATACTCTTATGTAAGATATTTTCCCTGCGAAGGGGTCTACTGATGTTTTGAAAACGTAAGCTGAAAGAGGTTCAGAGTCTGCTGGCTTTCTTATTACTTCAGAGCCATCCTTTGGATTAGTTCCTTTTACTGGATAGATGTTTGCTCTTTCTAAAGGATCGGGAAGACAAAGGATTATGCTTTCAAGCAATGTCTCTACTCCTACTCCTAAGAGAGCTGAACCTGCCAGCACAGGAATAAATCTTCTTGCAAGGGATGCATCATGAAGTCCCTTTCTTAATTCCTCTTCTGTAAGTTCTCCACCTTCAAGATATTTTTCAAGAAGGCTGTCATCAAGTTCTGCAATCTTTTCAACGAATTTTTTCCTGTATTCTTCTACAGAAGAAGAAAGTTCAGAGGGAATAGAAGTTTCCTTTAAAGAATTTCCATCATAAATGTATGCTTTCAAAGAAATTAAATCAACAACTCCCTTTAGTCCAGGACCATCTCCAATGGGTAGTGTCAGAGGAATTGTTTCCTGTCCGAAGACTTTTTCAATTTCAGCAACCGCTCTCTCAAAGGAGGAATTTTCTTTATCAAGTTTATTTACAAAAACAACTCTTGGAAGATCATAGTCATCGCAGTATTTCCAAATTCTTTCTGTTTCTGCCTTCACACCTGAAATTGCACTAACTATTACAACTGCACCATCAACAACTCTTAAAACGCTCTTTGTATCTTCAAGAAAATTAACAAAGCCGGGTGTATCAATTATATTGATTCTGTAATCTTTGTAATCACAATATGCAACTTTAGAACTCAGTGTCATGTTCCTTGCAAGTTCTTCTGGTTCATAGTCAATGACCTTGCCAGTTGACTCACCAGTAGTTACCCTGTCAATAAGTCCTGTTTTAAAAAGTATTTGTTCTGCAAGTTTAGTATTTCCTGCACCTGCATGGGCAACAACTGCAATGTTTCTGATTTTGGTGATGTCTCTACTCATACCGCTCCTCCTTAAAATTAGTTTTTATCTATTCCCTAAAAACTCTTTCATAAATATAATCCAAATTTCTTGTGTAATAGTTTAAATCAAAAATACTCTTTATTTCATCTTCAGTGAGATATTTTCGTACTTCCTCGTCTTTTAGAAGCAAATCCATAAAGGGTAAACCTTCCTGCCAGCTACGCATTGCATTTGACTGAGTGATTCTGTATGCTTCCTCACGAGTAAGTCCCTTTTCAACAAGTGCAAGAAGAACTCTTTGAGAGTTATAAAGTCCATAACTAAGCTCCATATTTTTCATCATTCTTTCAGGATATACAACAAGGTCCTTTATTATTCCATAAAGTCTGTTAAGCATGTAATCAACCAATATGCAGTTGTCAGGTATAATTATTCTTTCAACTGAGGAATGAGATATATCCCTGTCATGCCATAGTGCTATATTTTCAAAGCTCGCGAAGGCATTACTCCTTACAAGTCTGCTAAGTCCAGAGAGGTTTTCACAACCAACAGGATTTCTTTTATGAGGCATTGCAGAGGAACCTTTTTGCCCTTTGGTAAAAGGCTCTTCTGCTTCAAGGACTTCTGTTCTCTGAAGATGTCTTATTTCAACAGCAATTTTTTCAACCATACAAGCAATAAGTGCAAGGGTGCTTAAGAATTCTGCATGTCTGTCCCTCTGGACAACCTGTGTTGCTACAGGCTCTGGTTTTAGGCCAAGCTTTCGTAAAGCAATTTCTTCAATTTCTGGTGGGATATTTGAAAAAGTTCCAACAGCACCAGATATTTTACCAATACTTATTCTTTCTATTGCTTGCTTTAGTCTTTCTATATTCCTTTTTGTTTCTTCATACCATAAGGCAAATCTAAGTCCGAAACTTGTCGGTTCAGCATGAACACCATGACTTCTTCCCATAAATATTGTATTTCTGTATTGAAAAGCCTTTTCACGAAGAAGTTCCTTAAATTCTTCAAGGTCTTTTAATATTAGAGCTCCTGCCTGTTTTATTTGTAATGCCAATGCTGTATCAACTACATCGCTTGATGTAAGTCCCATATGAATGTAACGGGATGAAGGACCTACCTTTTCTGAAACAGCAGTTAAAAAGGCTATAACATCGTGTTTTACCGTTGCTTCTATCTCGTCAATTCTTTTTAAGTCAAAGTCTGCCTTTTCTTTAATTTCTTTTAAGGCATCCTGCGGGATTTTACCAAGTTCTGCCCAGGCTTCACATACAGCAATTTCAACTTCAAGCCATTTTCTGAATTTATTTTCCATACTCCATATATCACCCATTTCTTTTCTTGTGTATCTTTCTATCATTTTGCATCCTCCCATATAATTCTTTCAGGTTTTATAATAACGCCGTTTCCAAAGCCTATGCCAAGAATTTTCCCTGTTTTATCTTTAACTTTTACCCATCCTGCAGGAACAACTCCAGAAGGAATTTTTACTGAATTTCCATTCAGGAATTTTCTAACAAGAGCATCGCCTATTGTTACAGAAGGAATAAAATATAAAGCTTCATCTATTGTTAAAAAAGCAGAGGATGAAGGTTTATGGCTTGATGCTGAAGAAGAGGTGATTTTTCTCAATTCCTCTAAGTCAATGGATTGTTCAACTTTAAAGTTACCAATTCTTGTTCTTTCAAGTTCAACAATATGGGCTCCAATTCCCAATTCCTCACCAATGTCATGGCATAGAGCTCTTACATATGTTCCTTTACTGCATATTACCCTGAATGTTACAAAAGGTGGATTAAAATCCTCAATTTTTATTGAATGAATAATAACTTTTTTAGGTTTTCTTTCTACCTCAATGCCCTTTCTTGCAAGGCTATAAAGTGGAGTACCGGCAATCTTTACTGCAGAATACATCGGAGGAGTTTGCATTATTTCACCCTTATATTTTGTTAAAATTTGCTCTATTTCCTCTTTTTTAAGTTCAAAATCCTCAACCACCTTTGTAATATTTCCCTGAGCATCATAGGTGTCTGTTGATACTCCGAATTTTGTTTTAAAAAGGTATTCCTTTTCAAGTTCCATAAGAAGGGGTGCGATTTTTGTAGCCTCATTGATACATATAAGCAAAACACCTGTTGCCATTGGATCAAGGGTTCCTGCATGACCTGCCTTTTTACATTTGAGAATTTTTTTTATCTTTGTAACAGATTCCTGACTTGTAAATCCCTTTTGCTTATTAAAAATAAATACTGTATTCATAGGGTTTAATTGCTCCTATTCCCTTTAATTCAAAGATTATAAGGAAACTAAAGTCTGATGTTTCTTTCCCCTGTCTTTCAACAGGTTTTCTTGATAAGGAAATATTAGCTGCCCAACATTTTTCAGCATATCTTATATTTAGATAACTGTCCCTTAAACCAGCACCTTTTGCATCGTAATTTATATTGGTATTAAATGACCATTTTTCAGATATTTTCTTTGATAACGAAAGAGCATATGTTTTTATTTTTCCTTCTTTTTCATATAAATCGTATTGATTTCTTAATGTAGGAGACCATAAATAGGCAGGAGAGATTGCTCCATCTCTTGTGTATCTCTGACTAAATGAAATAGAGGTAGTTTCATCTGGAGAAAATCCAATCCAGCTATTAAAACGTTCCATTCTTTTTTTAGAAATATTTTGATAGGTATCAAATCCGAAACTTATTTTCCAGAAAGATGCCCTGCTTTCAATTAAAATAGGATATAGTTTGTCCCATTCATTTTTTGCTCTGAAATCATAAACCTGTGCTATTCTTCCCTCAACAAGTAAATTTTTAAAATTAAACCTATTGTAAACTCCCGCTCTAATTAATGCGGTGTCATCAATAATCTCAGCATACTTTAAAATTGGAGGTTTTCCGTTTACTCCTATAAAAACTCCTTCGATAAAAGGTTCGATAATATGAGTAAAACTATTTTCTCTTTTATAAAATCTCATAAAAGCTTTTGCATTATATTGAATCATTTCTCTATGAGATACATCTTCATAGGGGGCTGTTCTGTCAAGGTTATAAAATATGGCTTTTGCATTTAAATTTTGCCTGATCTTGACAGAATCTCCAAAATTGTGAGTTATTGATGGATTTATTTCCAATCTTTGCCCATTAAGACCGTCTTCTTTATAAAACTCTGTTAAATTCATGTTAAAAGTGGCATTAAAGGATCCGATTTTATAGGGATAGACAACATAACCAAGTTCTGCTTTAAGTGGTGGGCTCATACCGTCATTTTTTAAATCCTTCCATCCCTGTCCTAAAAAATAAAATCTTGACAGAACTCCGGGAATAGATACTTCAATGGAAGACTGCAAAAATCTGTCATATCTTGCCTGAAGGTCTTTGCCATATTCTTTAAAAAGATATGTCAGATTAACCGAACGAACATCACCGTATTGTCTGTAAAAGTCATTTTTATTTACATAATTTAAATCAATAAGAAGGTCAAAGTTTTTTAATTTTTGAAGATGTATTGCTCTAAGTTCTTGATAGTTTTTCTCTATAATCCTGTCATTGATTTGATAGGCATACCACATTCCTTTAGTATCAAAATCCATATATCTATATTCAATTCCTTTACCAACTCCAGCTTTTGAAAAGTAATCAATATAAAATGTAGCATCCTTATTGCTGTCTATAACAAGATAATAAGCAGGAGAAAACTGGAATCCTCTTGTATTTGAGTTTCCAATTTTTAATGGAAGAAATCCTGATTTTTTTGTATTTCCTCCCGGACCCCAGAAAATAGGGGAGAAAGCAAGGGGAATATTTTTTACCTTGAATGTTGTAGCTTTAGATATCAAAGTATCATCAACTATTAAATCAACACTTTCTCCTGTAAAACACCAAGGTTGAGCACTGTCTGGTTCAGGTTCACAGGTTGAAAAAGTAGCTTTTTTTGCCTTGTATTTTATCTCACTTAATCTTTCTATTTCATCAGCAGTAATCCATATATCCTGTTTTTTTATGTGAATCATGCCTTTTTTTAAAAATCCTGTTTTTTGTTCTATATTTATTTTTCCTTCCTCTGCCCATGCTGTTATTTCATCATCTTCATAATACATATCTCCAAAGGCTTCAACTTCGTTAGTTTTTTCATAGTAGATTGCTTTTTGAGCTTTTAGGATGTATTTTTCATCTTGAATTTTCACATTTCCAGTTGCTACATATTTTTGCTCTTCTTCAAATCTTTCAAGTGTATCGGATATTATTTCCAAAGCAAAGGCATAAATCGGAAGAAAAATAATTAGCAAAAATAAAAAAATTTTTAATTTCATAAAACTTCACCGAGCCTTCTATGGGATGTTTTTTCACCGAGAAATTCCTTTAATTCTCCAATTAAATAAGTTGAGCCAGTGCATAAAAGATAAAGATTTGGATTTTTCTTGCATAAAGTAAAGCCTTCTTTAAAAGCCTCAGATGGTTTTGAAATATAGGATAGATTTAATGATGAATAACCATTTACTCGTTTTGAAAGCTCTTCATACTTTAAGGCTCTTTCATAGCTTGGAACAGTAAATATAACTTTGCTTGCGTAGTTTTCAAAGGACTTAATAAAACCTCTTACATCTTTGTCTCTCATTATTCCAAAGAGCAAAACAGGTTTTTTATCAGTAATTGTTTGCAAAGATTTGATTAATGTTTGAGCAGCCTGGGGATTATGGGCAATATCAAATATTACGAGAGGTTCCTTTGATATTACTTCAAGTCTGCCTGGCATGTTAACATTTTTAAGCCCTTCTATGATACAATTTACATTCCAATCTGGATATATTGTCATAAAAGCCTTCATTGCTACTGCCACATTTTCAAGCTGATGAAGTCCTATAAGAGGTAGAAATAGGTCTGAAGTTTTAAGGCTTAAGGCTGAAGAATGAAAAGTAAATGTTATTCCATCTAAAGTCATTGATTTTAGCTGAGCTGAGAAATCTTTTCCATAAATAAAGAGTTCTGAACCTAATTCTTCTGATTTTTTTATAATTACTTCTTCTGCTTCTAAAACCTGTTTAGATGAGACAACAGGAATTCCTTTTTTTATAATTCCTGACTTTTCTTTAGCAATAGATTTTATGTCACTACCAAGAAATTCCTGATGATCAAGTCCGATGGTTGTAATTACTGAAAGTTCTGGTATAACAACATTTGTTGCATCTAATCTTCCTCCCATTCCTGTTTCAAGTACTGCATATTCAATACCTGTTTCTACAAAATAAAGAAAAGCCATTACAGTTATAAATTCAAAAAAGGTAAGCTCTTCTCCTACAGGTTTAATTTTTTTGATTAATCTTAGAACTTCCTCTTCTGATATTTCTCTATCATTAATGATTATTCTTTCTGTAAATCTTGTAAGATGCGGCGATGTAAAAAGTCCTGTATTTAATCCGTGAGCTCTTAAAAGATTATAAATTATTTTTGATGTAGAACCTTTGCCATTGGTGCCAGCAATATGTATTGATTTGAAGAGGTTTTGGGGATTATCAAATTTTTCAAGTACTGAAAAAACTCTTTCAAGCCCTAACTTGATACCCTTTGTTCTTCTTTTGTAGAGTTCATTTATTAAAACTTCATACATCATCTTTTGGTAAAGGCATTAAAATGTCAGTAATTTTAGCTATAGTGTTTTTTAATTCTTTTCTGTCTACAACGATATCAACCATTCCGTGTTTAAGGAGAAATTCAGCCCGCTGAAAACCCTCGGGTAATTGTTGTTTTATTGTTTCCTGAATTACTCTTGGTCCAGCAAACCCTATAAGACTGAGAGGTTCTGCAATAATTATATCCCCGAGCATTGCAAAGGATGCTGTAACTCCACCAAAGGTTGGGTCTGCTAAAACAGAAATATAAAGAAGTCCTGATTCTTTTAGTTTGCCAATTGCTTGAGCAGTTTTTGCCATCTGCATCAAGGAAAACATTCCTTCTTGCATTCTTGCTCCTCCAGAAGATGAAACAATGATTAATGGAACTCTTCGCTGAATTGCTCTTTCCGCAGCTTTTGTTACTTTTTCTCCCACAACTGTTCCCATGCTTCCACCCATAAAGGAGAAATCAAGAACAGCAATAACCACATCTCTGCCATTAATTTTGGCATCTCCATAAATAGCAGCTTCTTTAATACCTGATTTTTTCTCATTTTCCTTCAATCTATCCTTATATGAAATAGTATCTTTGAAACCAAGAGGATCAGGGCTTGTAATGTCAGAGTCTAATTCGGTAAAACTCCCAGAATCCGTCATAAGAGCAATTCTTTCCTTTGCTGAAATCCTGAAATGATATTTACACTTTGGGCATACTTTAAAATTATTTTCCAGTTCTTTACGGTAAATGATTTCTTTACAGTTTTCACATTTAACCCATAATCCTTCTGGAATTTTTACTTTTTTTTCTACGGCTGGTTCTTTTCTTTTAAACCATGCCATTTTATATTGCCTCTCTTAAGGATTTTATAAAGTTTAAAACTTCTTCGGGTTTTTCATGAAATTTTTTAACAATAGCACTTCCAACAATTACTCCGTCAGCAAACTGAGCAACATATTCTGCCTCTTCAGGTTTACTTACCCCAAATCCAATACATACAGGTTTGCCAAAGCTTTTTACAAAATCTATATGTTCTCCGAATTTTTTATCAAGTCTTAGTTCTGTTCCTGTTATCCCTGTTATTGAAACATAGTAGACAAAGCCGGTGGAGGCTTTAACAATCTTTTTTACTCTCTCTGGAGTAGATGTTGGTGCTACAAGAAATATTATATCAATACCATATTTTTTGGCAGAGTCTCTGTATTCCAATGATTCTTCAACAGTTAAGTCAGGGAAAATAACTCCTGCAACTTTTGCATCCTTTGCATCCTTGAAAAATTTTTCAATATCATATCGGAAAACAGGGTTTAAATAGGTCATAAGAATAATTGGTGTATTTATAATATTTTTAAATTCATTAAGAAAATTCAAAATTTTTCTTAAAGTTGTTCCAGATTTTAATGCCCTTTCAGCTGCTCTTTGTATTGTAGGTCCATCAGCAAGAGGATCTGAAAAGGGTACTCCAAGCTCTATTAGATCAGCTCCTGCCTGGCTTAATAATTTAAGTCTTTTAGCAGTTTCTTGAAGATTTGGATCACCTGCCATAATATATGGAATAAATGCTTTTTTACCTTTTTTTCTCAGTTCCTCAAGTTTCTCTCTAACCGAAAAACCTTTCAATACACACCTCTTATATGGAAAGACCCTTAATTTTTGCTACTTCCTGAACATCTTTGTCCCCTCTTCCCGAGAGGTTTACGATAATAATTGAATCCTTTGACATCTCTGGGGCAATTTTTATTGCTTCTGCGACAGCATGGGCAGACTCTAAGGCAGGAATAATTCCTTCAAGCCTGCTTAAAAGTTCAAAGGCTTCTAAGGCTTTCTCATCGGTTGCATAAGTATACTTCACTCTACCAATGTCTTTTAAATAGGCATGCTCGGGACCCACAGAAGCATAATCAAGTCCTGCTGAAACAGAATGAGTTTCAAGGATGTTGCCATCTTCATCTTCCAAGACATAGCTAAGACAACCCTGAAAAATTCCCTTTGCTCCACCTGCAAATCTTGCTGCATGAAGTCCAGATTGTATTCCTTTCCCTCCTGCTTCAACACCAATCATTTCTACATTATCTTTCAAAAAGGCGCTGAAAAGTCCTATTGCATTACTACCTCCGCCAACGCAGGCAATTAGGACATTAGGAAGTTTTCTTTCCCTTTGAAGTATTTGTTTTTTTGTTTCTTTACCAATTATACTTTGAAAAAATCTTACAACAAGAGGATATGGATGAGGTCCAAAGACAGTACCTAAAACATAATGGGTTGTTCTTACATTTGTGGTCCAGTCCCTAAGAGCTTCATTAATAGCATCCTTTAAGGTTCTTGAGCCTGTATCAACAGGAATAACCCTTGCACCAAGAAGATTCATCCTGAAAACATTAAGCTTTTGTCTTCTAATATCTTCTGTTCCCATGTATATATCACAGCTAAGCCCTACAAGTGCAGCACCTGTAGAAGTTGCTACACCATGTTGACCTGCTCCAGTTTCAGCAATAATTCTTTCCTTCCCCATTAGTTTTTTAGCTAATAAAGCCTGTCCGAGAGCATTGTTAATTTTATGGGCTCCTGTATGGGCAAGGTCTTCTCTTTTTAGATATATTTTTGCTCCTCCAAGATATTCAGTGAGTCTTTTAGCAAAATAAAGTGGAGTAGGTCTACCCACATACTCTTTAAGAAGAGATTCAAATTCTTCATTAAATTTTCTATCCCTCTTTGCTTTATAGAAAGCCCTTTCTAGCTCTTCTAAGGCTGGCATTAGAGTTTCAGGAACAAAGCAACCTCCATAATGTCCAAAATATCCTCTTTTTTTACCCATGAAAAGTATTATAGCATAGACAGTTTGAACTATGGGATTTTGTTATAATACCTTTGTAATGGATATTTTTAAACTGAAACAGACATATCTTTCTGTTAAAAGATTGCAAGAAATTATTAATGTTTTTATAAAACACGGATTTGGACAGATAATTGATCAACTTCAAATTGGTAAATTTATTGCTATTAAAAGAAGGTTCTATAAATTTGGAAGATTGACTGTAAAGCCTACGCTTTCAGTTTCAGAAAGATTGAGAATGGCATTTGAGGAATTAGGTCCCACTTTTATAAAATTAGGACAACTTCTTGCTTCAAGACCTGATATTGTAGGCAGTGAAAATATAAAAGAATTCAAAAAACTTCAGGATAAAGTCCCCCCTTTTAGTATTGATGATGTGTATAAAATTATTGAAAAAGAATTGGGATTAAGTCCTGATAAAATTTTCAAAAGTTTTAATCCTACTCCTATTGGTTCAGCTTCAATTGCTCAAGTTCATGAAGCTGTTTTATTGAACGATAAAAAGGTAATTGTAAAAGTTAGAAGACCAGGTATTAAAGAACAGATTTTAACTGATATTAGGATACTTAATGCTCTTGCAAGACTTATGGAAAAACATGTTCCCGAAAGTAGAATTTTCGATCCTGTGGGAATAGTAAATGAATTTTCAAGATCTATCTTACGAGAACTCGATTTTCGCAGAGAAGCAAGAAATGCAATGAACTTTAGAGAAAATTTTAAGGAAAACGAAAAAATTTACATTCCTATCATATATAAAAAATACACGAAAGAGAGAATTTTAGTTATGGAGAAAGTTGAAGGAGTAAGAATTGACGATGTTGAATCACTAAAGCAGATGGGGTTAAATATAAAGAAGATTTTTAAAACAATTATTGATATATATTTTATACAGATTTTTGAACACGGTTTTTTTCATGGTGATCCCCATCCTGGAAATCTTATTGTAACTGAAGATGGAAGAATAGCAATGGTTGACTTTGGCATAGTAGGAAAAATTGATGAGGAATTTCAAGAATCCTATGCTAATATTGCACTGGCAATTATTAAACAGGATTATGATCTTCTGCTCGACAATTATTTAAAACTTGGAATAATTCCAGATAACATAGATATGCATAAGTTTAAAAGAGAATTAAAGGAAGACATTGAAGACATTCTCTATCCCCTTTATTCTTCATCCTTTGAGGAAATTAAAATTTCTGAATTTATAGAGTCAATTATGAAGGTTAGCTTAAAACATAAACTAAGACTTCTTCCAGAACTTTTGTTAATTGACAAGGTTTTGATAATGCTTGACGGATTGGCAAGGGAACTTTCTCCAGAAACATCAATTATTGAAATGCTTAAGCCATATGCTGAGAATATAATTGCAAGAAGACTAAGTCCAGATTTTTACATGAAAAAATTGTTAACGATTTTCAGAGAGTTTAAGAATGCTATGGAAAATATACCTTTTCAATTCAAGATGTTACTAAGTAAAGCTGTAAGGGATGATATAACAGTAAAAATGTTTCATGTAAATATGCCCGAATTTTTGAAAGACATTGAAAAGTCAAGCAATAAAATATCTTTTAGTCTTATTGTAAGTGCCATGATTCTTAGTTCGGCAATAATGCATGCTGCGGAGGTGAAACCTTTAATTAATGGAATTTCAATTTTTGGTCTTATAACTGGTATAGTGGCATTTTTTCTTGGAGTTTGGCTAATAATATCAATTATCAGGTCAGGAAAATTATGATTTTAATATCGAATTATTAATTAGGTAATGTGTCTAAAAAAGCGTATTTTGGTTCGTGAAGAGGAATAACCATTTGAGCCATGTTTTTTACTGCTAAAAGTATATTGTAAGCATCATAAGAATTAACAACTGTACCAGGAGGGATTACATCCATCCCCATCCCGCGAATTTTAGGAGGTGGGTTAATATTTTCTTCAATAATGCAAAAGCCTGTTATCAAAACAGTGCCTTTTTCAGTATTTATAAGCACAGACATTCCACCTGGTGTATGGGCTGGAGTGTGAATCATTTTAATTCCAGGAAGAATTTCTCTATCTTCAGAAAGTTTGATAATCTGTCCGTTTTCTTCTATTTCAATAATAAAATCCTCATTATATCTAAAATCAAGGGGATGAGGATTATGAATCTGTTTCAATTCATTTTCATGAACATAAAATATTGCATTGGTGCACTTTGAATCATTTTCACAGTGATCATTATGTAGATGAGTGTGGATTACAATATCAATATCTTCCGGTTTTAATCCCCACCTTGCAAGTCCTTCTTCAAATTTATAAACCTTTCCAATTGCCTTTTCAATTTCTGCAGAACTACGAGGTGCAAACTCTCCTGTATCAACGAGAATGTTTTTGTCTCCTCCTTCAATGTACCAGGAATAAATGGGGATAACAAAGGGTTTGCCATAGTCATGCTGATAGGTCATCATGCCTTTATCAAATATTTTAGCTCCTGTAACAATTGGATGGATTTTGTAAATCATAAGTTTAATAATAATTTCTTTAAAAATTTTAGTCAAGATTTTTTAATACCTTTTAAAATTGCCGATACAGAATAAAAGCAATATTTCGTTTATGCAGTCATTCCGAGGGGTTCAATACCCCGAGGAATCTCTCATTAAAGAATCTATCTGGTGAAAAAGGAGGAGATTCCTCACTTCGCTATTGCTTCGTTCAGGATAACATTATAAGCAAAAGATTGCCTTTTTATCGACAATTTCAAGCCATGATTTGAATAAGTTTTTGTTTATAAAGTATAATTTAAATTTACAAATTCTTAGGCAGAGTTTTTACTGCCAAAAAATGGCTGGAGGTTATAATGAGAATTATAGTTTGCGTCAAACAGGTTCCAGATGTTACAGAGGTAAGAATTGATCCCAAAACAAACACTCTTATAAGAGAAGGTGTTCCAAGTATAATGAATCCCTATGATTTGCATGCTGTAGAGGCAGCACTTCAGATTAAAGAAGCCACTTCAGGTAAGGTTACAGTTATAACAATGGGTCCACCACAGGCAGAGGAGGTACTTAGGGAGGCAATATCAATGGGAGTTGATGATGCTGTTTTACTTACAGACAGAAGGTTTGCTGGAGCTGATACATGGGCAACTGCTTATACCCTTTCTCTTGCAGCAAAGAAAATAGGTTTTGATTTGATAATTTGTGGAAAACAGGCAATTGATGGAGACACTGCACAAGTAGGTCCTGAAATGGCAGAATTTCTTGAAATTCCTCATATTTCCTATGTAAGAAGAATTGATAAAATAGAACCTTCAGAAATGATTATTGAAAGACTTATGGATGACTGTTATGAAAAAATATGCGTTACTCTTCCAGCGTTGATAACTGTTGTAAAGGAGTTAAACAACCCCCGTCCACCATCAATAAGAGGTAAAATGGCAGCAAAAAAAGCAGTTATTCCAAGGTGGAATGCAGATGATATAGAAGCAGAGGAAGAAAAAATAGGACTTAAAGGCTCTCCTACAATGGTTAAAAACATATTTGCACCTCCACCAAGAGGTGAACGAAGAATTCTTGAAGGAACACCTGAAGAACAGGTCAATACACTTCTTAAAGAGTTAAGGAGGTTAGGATGCTTATAAGGATTGACATAGAAAAATGTACAGGATGTGGAACCTGTGTAAATGCATGTCCCTTTGGTGCAATAATAATCAAAGAAGATAAAGCTTTCATTACAGAAGCCTGCACCCTTTGTGGCGCCTGTGTAGAAAGCTGCCCCGAGTCTGCAATAATTGATGAAAGAGTTACAGAGGAGAAAAAAGAAGAGAATTTCAGAGGCGTTTGGATATTTGCAGAACAATCACAGGGTAGGATAGCCTCTGTGGCTTATGAATTACTCGGCATTGGAAGAAAGCTTGCTAATGAACTTCAAACAGAACTTTCTGCTGTATTATTTGGAGAATCACCTGAAGTAGAGGAACTTGTTAAATGGGGTGCTGACAAGGTTTATTATGCAGATGCTCCCCAGTATGCTTACTTAGATGATGAATTATATGCTAAAACACTTGTAAACTTGATAAATCAAAACAAGCCTGAAATTCTTCTCGCTGGCGCAACAGCCATAGGTCGTTCCTTTATACCAAGAGTTGCTGCCAGATTAAGAGTTGGTTTAACAGCAGACTGTACTGCTCTTGAAATTGATAAAGAAACAGGGAATCTTCTACAGATTCGTCCAGCCTTTGGAGGAAATATTATGGCAACAATTGTTTCTCCAACAAGCAGACCTCAAATCGCAACAGTAAGGCCTCGTGTTATGAAAAGGGGTGAGTATGCTCCAGATAAAAAAGGTGAAATAATAAAAATTGAACCTCTTGAACCTACGGGAAGAGTAAGAATTCTTGAAAGAGTTCAAGATAGCTCTTTCTGTAAAGTTAATCTACAGGATGCAAAAGTTATTGTATCAGGTGGCAGAGGACTTGGTTCACCAGAGAATTTCACTTTGTTATGGGAACTTGCAAATCTTCTTGGTGGAACTGTTGGAGCTTCCCGTGCAGCAGTTGATGAAGGATGGATTCCCTATGCTCATCAAGTAGGGCAGACAGGTAAAACAGTATGCCCAAAACTTTATATTGCCTGTGGTATCTCAGGTGCAGTTCAACATCTTGTCGGTATGCAATCCTCTGATATTATTGTTGCAATAAATAAAGATCCTAATGCACCTATATTTAATGTGGCAACCTATGGAATTGTGGGGGATTTAAAGGAGATAATACCATTAATGATAAAAAAACTCAAGGAAGGAGTTTCTGAATGATAGCCTTTGTTTTTCCAGGTCAGGGTTCTCAATATGTAGGGATGGGTAAGGATTTGATTGATTGTGCAAAGGATTTATTTGAAAGGGCTAGTGATATTCTTGGTTTTGACATTGCAAAGCTTTGTTTTGAAGGACCTGATGCTGAATTAAATAAAACAGAAAATACTCAGCCAGCCATACTTACCATCTCATATGCACTGCTGAGAGAAATTCTTGCAAAAGAAGTAATACCTTCTTATCTGGCTGGACATTCTCTCGGAGAATACACTGCAGCTTTATGTGGAGAGGTTTTTTCCTTTGAAGATGCATTAAAGATTACAAGGAAAAGAGGACTGCTTATGCAGAAGGCACAACCAGAGGGAAAAGGTGCAATGGCTGCGGTTTTAGGTCTTGATGAGGAGACTCTTAAACAGATTTGTGAAAGTATTGAAAAATTTTATGTTGATATTGCAAATCTTAATTGTCCTGGACAGATTGTAATATCTGGAGAAGCAGAGGGAGTTAAAAGGGCTTCTGAACTTGCAAAACAGAAAGGTGCTAAAAAGGTTGTTCCTCTTCAGGTTAGTATTCCTTCTCATTGTATGCTCATGCAAGAAGTGGCTAAGGAGTTTGAGGAGTTTTTGAAGGACTTTAAATTTAATAATTCAAAGATTCCTATTGTAAGTAATGTCCTTGCAGAGGCAATTCAAGATTCCAGGGATATTATGAACGCATTTGTCAAACAACTTTATAGCCCTGTAAGATGGCAGGATTGTGTAAAATATATGATTTCAAAGAGAGTTGATACTTTCATTGAAATTGGTCCTAGTAAGGTGCTTTCAGGTCTTATAAGAAGAATTGACTCTTCTGTTAAAGTTTTAAATGTGGAAAATTCGGGTGATATAGAAAAAATCAAGGAGGAATTAAAATGAGAAAAAAATTAGGAATTATAGGAGCAGGAAATGTTGGAGCAACTCTTGCTTTATTTGCTGTAAACAGCGGTTTATGTGATGTTGTTATGTTTGATATTGTAGAAGGAATGCCGCAGGGTAAAGCCCTTGATATCTTACAAAATACAGTAGTACTGGGAATTAAAGCAAACATTATCGGTACAAACAATCTTGAAGATTTATCTGGTTCTGACATTATAGTAATTACAGCTGGATTAGCAAGAAAACCTGGCATGAGAAGAAAAGATTTATTAATGGCTAATGCAGATATAGTTGGTGGAATTGTAAAAAAACTGTCATCTCAATGTCCAGATGCAATTTATATTGTAGTTACAAATCCAATGGATGTAATGGCTTATTTAACTCTTGCTATATCAGGAGTGGGAAGACAGAGAGTCCTTGGAATGGGAGGTATTCTTGATTTATCAAGATTCAAAACATTCATCTCAATGGAGCTCGGAGTTGCACCTAAAGATATTGAAACTTTAGTTCTCGGTGGTCACGGACTTTATATGGTTCCTCTTGTAAGATTTACCACGGTAAAGGGAATTCCTCTTTCCAAATGGCTTTCAAAGGAGAAAATAGAAGCTCTTGTTCAACGTACAAGGGAAGGCGGTGCTGAAATAGTATCTCTTCTTAAAACAGGCTCTGCCTATTATGCTCCAGCTCAGTCAACTTTTGAAATGGTTAAGGCTATAATTCTTGACGAAAAAAGAATTCTTCCATGTTCTGTTTATCTTGATGGTGAATATGGCGCAAAAGATGTATTCAATGGTGTTCCCGTTATTCTTGGTAAACAGGGACTTGAAAAAATAATTGAGCTTGAATTAACAGATGAAGAAAAGCAGGCTTTTGCAAACTCTACAGAAGAGGTAAGCAACATGATAAAGATTCTGAAGGAGGAGGGAAAGATATAATGGAAAAAACATTGGTTATAATTAAACCCGATGCAGTAAAGAAAAACCTTATCGGAGAGATAATTTCAAGGTTTGAGAAGAATGGCTTAAGAGTTGCAGCCCTTAAAAAGCTCAAGATGACAAAGGAACAGGCAAAGGGATTTTATATTGTTCACAAAGATAGACCCTTTTATGAATCCCTTACAGATTTTATGTCTGAGGGTCCATGTGTTGTAATGGTTTTAGAAGGTGAGGATGCAATAGCAAGGGTTAGAAAAATTATGGGAGCAACAAATCCTGCTCAGGCAGAGGAAGGAACAATAAGAAAGGATTTTGCAGAAAACATTGAAAGAAATGCAGTACATGGTTCAGACTCACCTCAGTCAGCTTCCTATGAAATTCCCTATTTCTTTTCAGCTTTAGAAATTCTTTAAAAATTTGGGGTCTCTCTCATATAGGGAGACCCATTTATTTTTGATATAAAACTGTTAAACCAAAATGGAGTATTAGCAAAAGTATATATATCGGAAAAACTCCTCTTTGAAATTATCACTAAAAATACAAAAACTTAGAGCATTATTTATATTTTCTATACTCCAGAAAGATACTTCTTCAATTTCTTACCCGTTAAAATTAAAGGGACCTTCATGAACTGTTCAGTAGGTATAAACAAGTTCGCTTTCGTAATGGTTTGAATGTATGTAGGTATATAAAAAATGAAGATTATTAGCTTCTATGCCGAGCTCTTCATTCATTTCCCTCTTTGCTGCACTTACTATATCTTCTCCGGGCATTATATGTCCTCCAACTGAGGTATCCCATTTACCTGGTGCAACATCTTTATGAGCAGACCTTTTTTGTAAGAGAATTTCTCCTTTAGAATTTAAAACCAATTTATGTACGACTC
>Ga0197142_1001601_pt1 | contig 20585 bp, 20 predicted proteins | sample GBS60_MetaG_FD_148614 | JGI IMG/M metagenome (GOLD analysis project Ga0197142, IMG submission 148614) | Sediment microbial communities from Great Boiling Springs, Gerlach, Nevada, United States - GBS 60_MetaG | ecosystem: Environmental > Aquatic > Thermal springs > Hot (42-90C) > Sediment... | reverse complement strand
CAAACTCAACCCCAACTCGTAAAGCTGATACTAGCCCCACTTCGGCAGTTACAAAAATGGTTATAATACGCGATAGCAAATCTTTCGGGGTTAAATCCAACCTTACAGCAGCTACACTTAATAAATTTTCAAACAACCAATGGATGCTTTCAGCATGTAAACGGGCACCTACCTCTGGCACCACTCCCCCAAAAATCATGTGCTGAGGAATTTGCGAACTAGTTAAAGCAGCTACAATTTCCACGGAATTGATTTTTGACCAAAAACTAACCTGACTTTGCTCTTCAACAAATCGGCCCAACGCCAAGGAAGTTTCGTCACAACTAGTTTCAATAGCTAAAAAGAGCATAAATAGAGAAAGTTATTACACATTTGACGATAAAATGTAAAGCGGCTACACTCTTGCTATAACTCCATAAGTTATATCTATGTTTGGTTTCTCTTCAAGAAGAAATTTCTCTAACACAAGTCAACAGGTTTTAAGTGGTTTAATAGTTGTCATTATAGTTTGGCTTTCACTCATTGCTATAGACGTTAAAGCTCAAACACCATCAAACCCAGCAAACCCTCAAACATCACTAAACCCAGCAAATCCAAACGTTGAAGATTTTTTTGATTCACAGTACAGAAATTTTGCAAAATGTATTAAAGAACTGTATTTACAAGATAATAACCAAATTAGATATCTTGATGGTAATTTATACCATCTTATTGGAAGACCTGAATACACAAAATATAAAATAGATGTTTTTAAACAAAGATGCACAAACTTAGGAATTGATATTGGTGTAAACTTAAATAACCCTACAATTGTCGAAAATTTTCAAAAAGTAGCCCATTGCTTAGATGAAATTTATTTAATTAATAATGTTGGGTGGAATCAAGAAAAACCAGAAAGACTGGAAAGCTGTTTTTTTGTAACAAAAAATACCCTAGGACCTAGTAGGCAAGCATATATAGATTGTATGATTAGAGCAAAATACAATCCCCAAACTAAATACCTAGATAAAAACAATGAAAACTTACAAAACTTATGTCTTCGAGAACTAGAAACAGCCTTTGTTTTTCCAAAAAATATTATTAATAATAATTATCTTCAACATTATAGTTACTTACTATACTGCCTGGATCACAATAGAGCAAAACCTAAATTTCGAACAGCTTCTTGGGATTGGGAAGGAGATGGCCACCAAAATTGGGTGGGAGGGTTTTGGGATATGTTCGAATCACCTAATTGTCGATGGTTCATTTATGATTTTTCACAATTAAGAATGAAAACCCCTTCTGAACTAGGAATACCGTTGTTTGGTGGTGGCGACCAAATAAGTTTGCCTGATTTAAATTTTAATCCAATAATAATAGAAATACCTACTGAACAAACCTGTTGGATTAGTAAAGAAGACAAAAACGCAGGTCCAAATTTAACCAACATTTGGAATCCTGGAAATTGGCTACCGATTATGTACAATTGCCAAAATACTACTAATGGACGGCCAATACCCCTACATCCGATTAATTTCATTCCCATAGCTATCAGATTATTTGCCTTTATCACTAGTTTATTAATTTGGCTAATAATACTTAATTTGGTGATTGGGATAATTTTATTTATTGTAGGAGTAGCTACCTCAATTTTAGCCTGGGTAAAAAAGATCTTAATTGGTTCGGTAGCAGTGGTAATAGTGTTAATTTCCATGTACTTAATATTGTACTTTATCCTATCGATATTTCAAGGCTAAGAAACAGATAATTTATGAATCTTAAAGAAAACGAAGCGGCAACCAAACGCCTAAAAAACGATCTTACTCATCGGCTGTTGGAGTTGATTAAAAATCAAAAAGTTTACGTAGCCATCGACGCCGCTAATCTTTACTATGCTGCTTTAAAAGCAAAACTACACTTAAATTTTGAACAAATCTACAACTGGTTTAATAAAAATACAAAATACGTAGAACTAGGTTTCTATACCGCCTACAACGCAGAAGACCAAAAACAAGTCGAGTTTTTAGAACGTCTAGAGGAATATGGCTACAAAGTAATCAAAAAACCAATCAAAGTTTTTCAAAATCACAAGGTAAAAGGAAATATGGATATTGAAATCACAGTTGATTTGCTTAGAAGAGAACAAGAATTTGATGTTTTTGTATTGATGAGTGGTGACGGTGATTTTAGTTACTTAATTAAGGCTTTAACCAAAACTACAATTGTCTTAGGGGTAGGTGGTTTCACCTCCTATGATTTGCACCAAATGGCGGACAACTACTTTTTTTTAGACCGAGTCTCGGCAGTTTGGCGATCTAGAAAAAAAACTGCTCACCTATCAAAAGTAGAAGAAAGGTACATAATTTTCATCGATCAAATGGATTATCCCGAAGAAAAGGAACTATTGGTAGTTACCACTCAACCACAACGTTTAATTCAAACTGAGACTAAAACCATCAGCAAAAATCCTAAAGTGAAGCTAAAAATCCCTTCAAAAAGAGATTCCAAACATTAAATACATTGTCAGCTTGACAAAAAGCAAATAGCTATTATCCTTTTTAACCACGAAAGTTTGTAACTGCAAATTTGCAATTGAATTTTTGTGGGGCTGGGCGATTGGCGCAGCGGTAGCGCAACTCGTTTACACCGAGAAGGTCGGGGGTTCAAATCCCTCATCGCCCACCAGCTTGTTGTATTGATAAATATGAATTGATTATTGTTTCAATTAGGTTAGTTGACTTAATGATTTAAGAGTATCTGTAGAACAAAGACTCCAATTTAAAATTGTCTCCTAGCTTTTTTAGAAAATTGGGTTAGTAGTTGGATAGCTAGGATGAATTAATATAATTTAATTGCCTATCCTAGCTACTAACTAATGTTAATTGCTTTCTCTAAGCAAACACTGGATTCAAAAACGTTTTATTAAAGCTAAGTATAAACTGTTTTGCTTATTTGAAGTGTAATTTTTTGGCCTGATTATGGTTAATACATTCAAAAAACTGAACTAAGTTTTAGTTTATACTTCTTTTTGAAAAGAGAACTTACGCCACCATTTATCAAATTCTTGGGTTTCAATTTTGGACCGAATTTTAGACATTAAATTATGGTAAAACTCTAGATTATTGAGAGTAGCTAACCTGTAAGCCAAAACTTCTTTGGTTTTAAACAAATGTCGCAAGTAACTTTTAGAATAAGTTCTGAGCTCCAAAAACTTAGACTTAGGGCTAATTGGGCTTTGGTCTAAAAGAAACTTTTGGTGCAAAATTCGTTCAGTAGTATAGGTATAATCATCTAACTCGAAAAACAAAGTCCCGTGTCTGGCGTTTCTGGTTGGGTAAACACAATCAAACAAATCAATTCCATAAGCCACAAATTTAACTATGTCCACGGGCGTACCCACACCTAACAAATGTTTTGGTTTGTATTCTTCTAAAATTGAAGTCTGTATATCTACCTGAGCTAGTCTACTTTCTTCTGGCTCCGGACCCATGGCCATACCACCAATAGAATATCCTGGAAAATCTAGTTCCAACAAGGCTTCTGCCGATTGTTTACGTAAATCTAAAAACCTAGCTCCTTGGGCAATTCCAAACAGTAGATTTTGTTTTGTTTTTGAATAACCTGACGACCCAACCCACTGCTCTTGGTGAAGTCTGAGCCATTCTTGCTTGCAACGCTTAGCCCAACGCAAAGTTCTTTCCATGGCTTCTCTGTTTAGTTTATAGTTAGTTTCGTCAGGGGATAAAGAATCTAGTACCAAAGCAATATCTGAATTGATAACAGTTTGTATTTGCATACTAATTTCTGGGGTTAATAGTCTTTTTTCACCCGTTTCTGGTACCTTAAAAGTAACTCCCAATTCGTCGGTAAAATTGTTCTCTCGTAAACTAAAAATTTGAAACCCTCCAGAATCAGTTAAAATTGGGTATAACCAACCGTTAAATTGGTGTAAACCTTGAAATTTGGCCAACACTTCTAATCCTGGTTTTAGCCATAAGTGATATGTATTACTTAGTAAAATTTGAGCTCCCGTAGCCAACAATTCCGACACTGTTAAAGTTTTTACAGTACCCAAGGTACCAATTGACATAAAGGCGGGTGTACGCACATTGCCGTGTGGTAAATACAAAATGCCCGTCCTAGCCTTTGTTGTTGCAGACTTATGGTGAATCTGAAATACGTTAAAATTCGATAACATAAAGTCAGTTTTCCTAAAAACTCAAGAATTATAATTAGCTAATCATTAAAATATCTCAATTTTACCAAAATAAGTCAAACCTAATAAACCATTCAACAATCTATTGAGATTTTCATTTGCTGCTACTTTTCTTAAACGGATTTGTTAAATTCAAAAATAATTATATTGAAAGTCTTATTAGACAAATTTAAAATAAAAAACCCCTGAAAAACAGGGGTGTTCAGATAAAAAAGAGATAGCCTATTTCAAAACAAAATCTTTCAAATCATCCTCCAAAGAAGGATTACTTTCAGTATGAACTGAATTTTGGTTATTACTGGTTAAGTCTGCTGAACGCACTGTGTCTGACTGAGTACGACGACCAACAAATCTGGTGCTACCATCAGGTTCTAAAAAACGAACTCTTAAGTTCATGTGATTAGCCTTGCCTACAGCTTTCATCAATGTTTTGATCGCTGTAGCCATAGCCCCGTTGCGACCAATAACAATACCCATATCTTGGGGATGTACTTGAATAGACAACAAGACACCCATTTCGTCTATTTGTCTGGTAATTTTAACCTCCTCGGGCTTGGTGACTAGACTTTTTAGTAAATTAGTTAAAACTACGACATCTATAGTTGGTTGTGACATACGGCAAAATTTTACTTATTAACGTTATTAATTACAGAATGTTTAGTAAACAAAGATTTCACAGTATCAGACATTTCTAAATTTAAACTTAACCAATACCTAGCTCGCTCCAAATTGATTTTAAACTCTTTGGTGACGGGGTTATAATAACCAATAGCCTCAATAAATTTTTTGGAAACGTGCCTGTGTTTTTCAGCCACTACAATTCTGTAGTGAGGTTTATGTACTCTGCCAAAACGGCACAATCTGATAGTAAGCATAAGCATTATTATCTAACTTTACGAGAATAGTACTCAACTACTGCTTGTAGGTTGAACTCCTCGGGTAAATCTTCATCTAAAGGTTCATTTAAAATTTTAATGATTTTTTTAGTTTGGTCTACACTCATCCAAGGCACAACTTCATTAGGAACTTGTAATTGGAAATTTTTCCAAAAAGTCTTTTTTAACTTATTTTCTTTGACTTGAATTACATCGCCTACTTTAACCATATAAGAAGGAATATTTACTGTTATTCCGTTAACGCTAAAATGTCCGTGAGCCACTAATTGTCTAGCTTGACTTCTTGAGTTAGCTAAACCTGCTCGATAGACTACGTTATCTAACCTACGTTCTAGACTAGTTAGAACTATTTTTCCGGTATTACCAGCTTTTTTAAAAGCTTTTTTAAAGAGGTTAGCTAACTGCTTCTCCATTAGGCCATAAGTAAAACGAATAGCTTGTTTTTCCAAAAGCTGTTTACCATACTCAGAAGTTCTAGACGCTTGAGAAGTTTTTCCATGAACTCCTGCTCGATAGGGCCTTTTGGAAAAATCGTCTTTAGCCGAAAAACTACGCGCGCCTTTTAAATACAAGTTACGACCAACTCTTTTTGATAATTTAGTCTTACTACCTAAGTATCTAGCCATAAATCATAATAATTGATAATTAAACTCTACGTCTAGGTTTAGGACGTACACCTCCAAACGGAAAACTGGTAACGTCTTTAATTGACTCAATTTGCAAACCAGAAGCCTGGACAGCTCTTAAAAAAGAGTCTCTGCCTAACCCACCACCATCGATGACTAAGTGCACTGAACTAGTTTCAAAATCTTTTAATTGATTCAACAAATCCTCAGTAGCTTTTTGAGCGGCAAAAGGAGTAGATTTTTTTGTACCTTTAAAGCCTGCCCTCCCAGCACTTGACCAAGCAATAACCTTACCTGTCAAGTCGGTAGCTGTAATAATACTATTGTTAAAGTTGGCCTTCAAATAAAGCCTAACTATTGGATACTTTTCCTTTACTTTTTTCTTCGTAGATTTAGTTGTAGCCATACATATTAAGTCTTAGAAGGTGCCTTAGCTCTACCACTGGGGCCAGTATGCCTAACATTGCCTCTGACAGTCCTACTATTGGTTCGAGTAGTTTGTCCTCGAACTGGCAATCTGTTTTTATGTCTTAAACCACGGTAACATCCAATGTCTATAAGCCTTTTTATATTAGCTTTTTGCTGTCTAATCAACTCAGCTTCAGTGATATAATTTTCTTCTATATGCTTTCTTAATTGGTTAATAGTTTCCTCATCTAAATCTTGTAAACGAACATTAAAAGGTATATTCAAAGTTTGCAAGATATGTTTAACGTTATTCTTACCAATACCTTTGATCGGGGTTAAAGCAAAACGAACTTGTTTTTTAGCATCTAAATTTACACCAGCAATTCTAATCATAAATTACACATAAATTAAAATTTTAATCTTTTCTTTTTTTTCTTAGGAATAGGCTGTCTAGATTTAATTCTAGGGCCAATAGAAGAATTATCAAATGGATAAAAATACAAAATTCCATTACGTCTACAAAAATAACCCTGAGCCATTCTACCTTTACGAGCTAGCTTTTTTCCTCTACCTTTAACAGAAACTTGTACTTTCATAAGCTAATTATTTTCTTTCAACAATAGTACCTTGAGTTAAGTCGTTAGGATCTAGTTCCACAACAACTTTATCACCTTTAATTATTTTAATATTTCTACTTTTAAAGAAAGTCTTAGTATTACAGGTCAACTCCCAAGGCTCAAGACCATTAGGTCTATCTATTCTTACAATAAAACGAACGCTGGGTAGCGTCTCAATAACTGTACCCTCTAGATAAATCATATTTTCTTTAAGCTTATTTTTTTGAACTTTTTTACTTTTTTGTAAAGAACTAGACTTATTCACCACAAAACAACTTTTTACCAAAAAAAACGGGTATCAACTTTTTTAGAAAAAAATCCATTTTGTCAAGTATATTTAAAAAAATTATTGTAATTATTTGGCTTATTTGACGAAAAACCTTTTTGGTTAAATATTCATCACGAATAACTTCAGTTATGTTATTTTTTGAATTTATTTTGGTTGGTGTGTTATTGTTGAGTCTAATATTAGTCATTTTCATTTTGCTCTATCCATATATAAAATATAGTTGGTTAGACAAAATTAACAATTTATTAGTTCTCAGTTTTCCCTTTCAAGGTTTTCCCTCTTTGTTGGGTGAAATAGCCAATTTAAGATTAAGTCAAGTAATAGTAACTATAGGCATAGTTTTGGTTATATTACTCTATTTTAAAAAGGATAAACAGTTACTAACTCAAAAAATTAATTTCTTCTTCTTTTGGGTATTAACCTTTCTACTGGCTTCCATAGCAGGATGGTTTTATGTAATCAATGTCAATCGATTTCTACAGTTCTTGTTAGGCATACTGTTAGTGTTTGGGGCTGCTTTTCTTATCAGTCATTTTACCCAAGACATTTGGTACAAAATCAAATTACTAGTTATATCCATGTTATTAGCCGGTTTATTTGGTTTATATCAGCTAATTACTGACATGTCTGGTTTAACCAGAATTAGTCTTTTAAAAGAAGGCTACACTAAAGATATCTTTGGAATTTCGCGTATTCACTCTTTTTTGGCAGAGCCTCTTTATTTAGCCGGAGCTTTATTTTTCCCAATTTTTTTAGTTAGTATTTGGTGGTTAATTAACCAAAACTTATTTAACTTGGAAAAATTAATCAGACACCCGCTACTTTGGTGGTTAAAAAAGCCTAAAATCGTTAACTTAGTATTATTAATCTTTTTTGGAACAATTTTTCTATTAACTTATTCTAAAAGTGCTTTTCTAGCTCTTGGTATTAACGTGTGTTTACTACTACTTATTTCTATCGTTAAATATAAACAATGGTTTTTAGTAAAATTAGTACCTATAGGAATAGTTAGTGTTATTCTAATTTTATTCATTGCTAGTTCAATATCAGCTGACTTTGCTAAAACAATCAACGAAATCCGTCTTAACTTTGTTACAACTTTAACTGGTGAATCGGCTACTGCGGTGGAAAGAAATAGTTTCTTTGAAGCAGCTATGGCTTTACTTCCACAATTTTCCGTCACTGGTATAGGTTCAGGACAATTTGGACCACAATCAGCTTTTTGGTTAAGACGCTTTTATAACAGTGAACAATTGGTAGTTAATAACATCTACTTGGAAGTTTGGTTAGAACACGGATTTATTAGTTTTCTGTTATTTATAGGTCTGTGGTTTTGGGTGGTAACTAAAAACTGGCAACAGCTAATCCAAACTAAAGATTGGACAAACCCCTTAATTGCCTTACGATTAGCTTTATTGCTAGCCCTACAAAGTTATTTAATTCAGTGGTTTTATTTTTCACCTTTGTATATCATGCCAATTTTTATTTTATTGGGTTTATTACTAGCTTTAGATCAACAAGAAAAACCTTTAATTAAAGGACACCAACAATCCTAGAACTTTATTTATTAAAATTTAACCTAAAAACAACTTAGTGATTTGTAATAGCTTCTTATAAAAAAGTTTGAATATAGCCTTTTTAACCAGATGGGTTTAATGGAAGTAATGAGTCCAATATTCTTATTAAATTAAATAATCATATAATAAATCACTCTTGGTAATTCGTCTATATTCGAAACCTAACTGATCTAATTTGGCAATAATTCTATCTAAATCATTTTTGTCTGCTAGCTCTATACCCACTAGAGCGGAGCCTTTTTCTTTGTTGGTCTTTTTAATATATTCAAACCTAACAATATCGTCTGTAGGTCCTAAAACTTGGTTGACAAAATTTTTCAGTTCCCCAGGTTTTTGAGTAAACTCGATAATAAAATAGTGTTTCAGACCTTTCCAAACCAAACTTTTCTCCATAATTTCTGGGTAACGACTAATGTCGTTGTTACCACCACAAACGATACAAACAACAGTTTTACCCCTAATTTTACGTTTAACTTTGCTTAATCCAGAAATAGCCATAGCACCGGCTGGCTCTACAATAATACCTTCATTTTGATATAAATCAATCATGTCAGTACAAACTCTACCCTCGGAAACTAAAACTAAATCAGATAAAAGCTGTTTACAAATTTTAAAAGTCAATCGCCCCGGAGTTTTCACCGCCGTACCGTCAACAAAAGTACTAATATTTGGTAAAGTTACTACCTGATCTTGTTCTAAAGATTCATACATACTAGCCTGGGTGTCAACCTCTACACCGATGGTTTGAGTGTGACTATTAGTCAAATGAAAATAACTAGCTATTCCAGATACTAAACCCCCACCTCCTACGGCAGCTAAAACAAAATCTGGAGCGGTTTCTAGCTGTTCTTGTAGTTCATAAGCTATAGTTGCCTGACCAGCAATAGTTCTAGGATCATCAAAGGGATGAACAAATATAGCTCCTGTTTGTTGCTGAAAGTCTTTGGCAGCTTGATTAGCCTCGTCAAAATTTTTACCCACTAACTTAATCTCTACCCATTTGCCACCAAATCTTTCAACTTTATTAATTTTTTGCACAGGTGTAATTGTGGGCATGAAAATAGTCCCTTTAATACCCAAAACCTGACAACTATAGGCTACTCCTTGGGCATGGTTCCCAGCGCTCGCACACACTACCCCACGCAATTTTTCCTCCTCACTTAAACTAGCAATTAAATTGTAAGCCCCTCTAATTTTAAAAGATCTAACAACCTGTAAATCTTCGCGCTTCAGATAAATTCTAGCTTCGTATTTTTCTGACAACCTGGGACAAAACTCTAAAGGCGATTGCTTAACCACAGTTTTTAATTGATCACTAGCTTGGTGAATCTGTTCCAGAGTGATTTCAGACATAAAGCACAAAAAATAAATTTCTGGTTTAATTAGAATTTTTACATCTTGTAAATAGTTATTTTGCGTTGCTAAAAATTTAGTTTTTCTTTCCAAGAAAAAACCAAATTAATTTCAATTGTTGTACAGTTTTTTTACTATTTTAATGTTATAAAAACAACTTCAATCTAAAATTGAGTCTAGATAAATAAAGCAAAAACAAAAAATAAAATTTTTCCAAAAAATCAAAACTAAAACTGGTATTCAACTTTCTTAACCAAAAAATTTTAATTTATCCAACTTAAGTAAATTTACTTACGTTTTGTTAAGTCTTAATCAGTTACTCTTTGAAAGGCGAACTAGTAAAAATTAAATTAATCTACTAATCTTGGTAAGATATAAATTTATTTAATTTTACTTTGATTAACCAAGTTTTAACTCAAATTAAAGAGCCTAAAAATATACTTTAATTTATGGCTCACAATTATTAACCTAACTGCAATTAAGATTTATTCAGGAAATCAACAATACTAATAGACTAAGGCAAAGCTGCCCAGCAATAATCGCTAAAACAGTCATGTTCATTAAAACATTCAGTAAATCACATATCAAAAACTATCTCATTTAGAAATTTTAGCTAAAAACTATCTATAAATGGTCTTCAATAGCCCTTACGATAAGGTCATCGAAAGAGGGGAGAATATCAATGACATTCCCAGGAACGCGATCAATAACACGGTATGAGGCGTCAGGGAGGTAAATTACATAATAATCCATATTTCCCTGTCCAAAAACCAGAAAGTCATGAAAGAATGGGTCTTTTCGATGCAACATATTCGCTTCGATAAAACCCCAAATATAAACATTTTGTTTTCCCTGAAGCTGGGTCTTTTGTGATGCGTAGATCATAAGACCATTGTACATTAGACCATTAGTATGCGAAAGAAACTGGATATAACCCTCAGGAATCGTGGCGCCTAATGTTTCCTGCACGCTTAGTATAAACTGATCAACTTGATTACGCGTACACCCAGGTTGCAGAGTTCGGCCTGTTTTTTTGATGTCCTGCTCAATCTTCAGGAGTAGGTGTTGATATTTCATAATACACTTGTTCCAATTATAAAACTTTTATTTAACCACAAAACCAATATTCAGTTATCTATCAGTAATCAAACCCTGTATAAATTAAAAAAGTACTTTCGCTACTAAATCTTAGCTACAAAAATATAGCCATTAACACAAAAAACTTTCTAGGTTATAATTATTTCGCCATCTAAATCAAAAATATTTTACTCAAAAATAGATTTTGTAAGTTTTAAAATATATTGATAATAGAGAAACCAAGACCTGTTTGTAAAAACAAAGATGACACCACTTAAACGAACCCAAAAACTATCAATTAGGTTTTTCTAAAAACTAAGTTGCTTTAGCTTCAAGAAATAACAGAGAATGATTTTGTAAACAATCTACTTAACTAATTAAAACTGAACTTGCACGTTCTTTCTTTCCTCCTGAGGATTCTCAAGCTCAAAGAAAGGTTCCGGCTTAGCATTAGCCAATCCTTTAAACAAAATAGCAGGGAATTGATTTTGATAAGTGTTATAGTCGGAAACAACTTGATTATAAAACCGTCTGGCTGCTAAGATCCTATCTTCAGTATTGGTTAACTCTTCTTGTAATTGTAAAAAGTTTTCGTTAGATTTAATTTGAGGATAATTTTCAGACACAGCAAACAATTGTCTTAAAGCTCCAGAAAGCATGTTTTCGGCAGCGGCTTTTTCTGGGGTCAAACCGCTAATATCTATGGCTTGTTGTCTAGCCTTGATCACTTTTTCCAAAGTTGACTGTTCAAAATTAGCTACACCTTTGACTGTGTTAACCAAATTAGGTATTAAGTCATAGCGCCTTTTTAGTTGTACATCAATGTCGCTAGCAGCTTCTCTAACTTGATTTTGTAAAGCAATCAAACGATTGTAAATTAAAACGGCTAGAATAAAAATAGCCACTAACAAAATTATAAAAATAATAAATATTGTCATAATAGAATTATATTATTAAAAATGGAGCGGGATACGGGAATCGAACCCGTCTCATCAGCTTGGAAAGCTGAGGTAATAACCACTATACGAATCCCGCGAACATAAATGATTTTGATGTAAACCAACTACAGCCAGCTGGTCCGGAGTCGAGGATTCGAACCTCGGTAGGGACAAGCCCGGCAGATTTACAGTCTGCTGCCATTGACCACTCGGCCAACTCCGGTTAAGTTGTGAATTGCTTTTGCAGCAAAATTGGTTTTTATAAATTTGTCAAATAAGCTTAAAGGTTAAATTATAAAAAACGGATTTCTTAAACAAGGCAAAATATTCTAGCCTCAAGAGACTTTAACATGACTTGACGATTCAAAGTCTCCGATGGCAACAATCTTCAAAACAGTTGACTAAAAACCATAGATTTTTAATTTTCCTTCCTAGGAAAGGTGCCGGAGTGGTCTAACGGGGCACACTCGAAATGTGCTGTACGGAATATCGTACCCAGGGTTCGAATCCCTGCCTTTCCGCCATTTGTTTAACAGAATACATAGAATTTACGTAGAACTTAACTTTGGTAACTTGGGTGATAAACGTTCAAATTGATTTGATTTAATGTAAATTTTTTGAGTTACCAAAAAATATGTTTTGTGAAATTTTTTGACACAAAAAACTTAATTTTACTAATTTAACTTTTTTAATTTTTTTAAAAAATCTACTACTAAATATTACCAAGACTAAAGAAAAAAGACTGTAAGATTTTACGGTACAATTTTCTTAAAAATCTTTCATAAACTAAAGATCAAAAAATTTGCATTTTACCAACCACCATTAGCTGGTAGCAATATCTAGTCAAACTTGACAACTACGTTCTAGTAATATAGACTGAACGCGGCGAGTGTGGTTTAGGCTTTCCTAAACCTAGGAATAGCTTAGTCTGGTTTTAAATCTTATTTGATTACACTCGCTAAAAGATATGTCTGTTTTATCCGACGTTTCTTCGGAATTCAATATAAGTTCAGCAAAACCAACCAATAGTTCCAAAAGTTTCTTTTTAGGTACATCACAAAAAACTGAATCTCTAGAAATTGTTCAATTAATAAACAAGACCTATCAGCCAAATTTTGTTTTAAAAAACAGCTCAAATCTATTAGTGGTTGCGTCTGGTAGTGGTCTCAATGTTTTTGGAGATATTATCCCTCTTTACAAATCCCAAAGTCAGCTAGTCGAAGTTATTGTCCTGTCACGCGAAAGTTTGGTTAATTTTTTATTTGCTAGTAGAACAATTTTTATTTGCCTAATAAGCTTGTTTTCTCAATTCATAAATAGTTTAGCCTATCAAACTTATACTCTTGTCGGACAATTTTACGAACTAGTGATAGACTTGCCAACTTCCTACCGTTCCTTAATTAAAGAAATTCAATATTTGATCGAAGTATTTAAAAATGTTAAAAACAGAGAATTGTGGTGGCTAAGTTTTAAACTGGAGCTACGTGTTAATTTAAGCAAGTTTATCAAAAAACTACAAGAAATTCTTTATTTTGCTCAAAAATTTTATTTAACCGGTTTAATTAGCACGACCTTACTAGTACTTTATTTAATAGGGCAACTGAATATACAGCAAAATATAACTATGGAAAGCAGCAGTCTATCAAAGTTCATAATAGATCAGGCAATAGTGAATCAACAATTCGCTCAAATTAACGCTAATACAACAACTAATCCAGACGATCTAAGCTTAGTCTTAACAGAAGCTCAAGAAGATAAAAATAAAACAGATATTGGTTCCAAAATTGTTTTTGAATATACCGTCAAAGAAGGTGAATCAATTGCTCAAATTGCAGCTGTATATGGACTCAAAGAAGAAACGATCAGGTTTAACAATAATCTAGAAAATCAAGAAAGCAAACCAGGTACTCAATTAATTTTGCCTTGGACTGATGCCTATATTTACAAAGCTGAAGATGAAGTAACTGTAAATTACCTATCTCAATTATACCAAATTGACGCCAAAGAAATATTGGCTTACAACAACCAAAATTGGAATCCAGATGATAGAATCCCCAAGTCTACCCTAATCTTAATTCCTACAAATGATTTCGAAAAAATTAGACTTATCAATAAACAAGAAGAGGAAAGGAAAGAAAACTTAAGAAAAGCCGAAGAAGAGAGAAGAAAAAGAGCTTCTTTAGCTTACTATGAAAATGGTAATACTTACCGAGGTGTTACTAGTGATCAAGCTAGATCGGAGGGTCTAATCTGGCCAGTAACTGGTAATTTCATTATTTCTAGATGTGTTCAGCCCGGACATATTGCTTGTGATTTTGCAGATCCTAGTTCACCGCCAATCTTTGCCGCTAAAGACGGAGTAGTCTCGGCTGTGTATCGTTTTAACGTTGTAGGTTATGGACTAGCTGTAGTAATAGATCACGGTAACGGTCTTAAAACTTTATATGCTCACTTAAGTGAAATTTACGTTAAACCAGGAGAATTTGTTAAACAAGGTGTGGCTATTGGTAGAATGGGTTGTACTGGTTGGTGTACTGGCACTCATCTTCATTTTGAAGTAATCTATAACGGAGTTAGACAAGATCCCTTGTTATATTTACCTTAGTTAAGCCATTATAAGGTTGTCCCAACAACTAATATCTTCTTGTCATCTTTTACTTATCTTAGATATATAGATTCTTACTATTGTTATAATTAATTATAAGTCAAATTTTAACTTTGAAGGACTATTTAGAAAATTTTTATTTTGTTCGTATTTTTTTATATTTCACGTATTTGCAAACTCGGTCTTAATACTAGAATTAAAACAATAGTATAATTTTGTTCTCAAAAAGATTAAAGCACTTTCACAACCACAAGGCAGATAAACTATTCTTTAGTAAGCTCTGGCAAAGAGTACTCGTTGAGAAGAGCTATTACCAGTAAGTACACATTTACCTGGTTGAGCATCTAAGTTAAAAGGTATACATCTAATAGTGGCTTTGGTTTGTTCTTTAATTAAAGCTTCGGTTTCTTTAGTACCATCCCAATGAGCCAAAACAAAATTACCTGTATCAATAGCCTCCACAAACTCTGACCAAGAGTTAGCTTCCACAGTTTTATTCTTATTCATAGTTACTATACGTTGACGTAAGTTTTCTTGAATTTCTTGAAGTAAATTCAAGACTACTGGAACTAATTCAGACAAGTTTACAGTAATTTTAGTATTTTTATCTCTTCTAGATAAAACCAAAGTTTGTGTTTGTATCTCTTTTGGTCCTACCTCTAAACGAATAGGTACACCTCGTTTTTCCCAACGGAAAATCTTTTCACCAAGTCTATCGTCTCGCCCATCAGTTTTAACTCTAATATTGGCCGATTCCAAACTTTGTTGAATATGTTGACAAAACTCGAGTATCAAAGATTTTTTAGAATCATCAGTCAAAACTGGCAAAATAATTACTTGAATAGGAGCTATTTTAGGTGGCAAAACTAAACCCTTATCGTCCCCATGACTCATAATCAAACCTCCAATAGAGCGGGTGCTCCAACCCCAACTAGTAGTATAAGCAAATTCTTCCTGATTATTTCGATTAAGAAACTTAACTCCGAAATTCCGAGCAAAATTGTTGCCAAAATAGTGAGAAGTACAAGCTTGCAAAGCCTTACCATCTTGCATCATCGACTCTACAGTATAGGTCTCCAAAGCCCCAGCAAAAGTTTCAGCCGGAGACTTGCGTCCATACATGGACGGCATAGCTAAGTATTCGTCGTAGGTCTTAATGTAAATTTGGTGAATTTTTAAGGCGAATTCTTTAGCCTCCTTGGGAGAAGCGTGAGCCGTATGACCTTCTTGCCACAAAAACTCAGTAGTGCGTAAAAACAATCTTGGGCGCAATTCCCAACGCATTACATTACACCATTGATTGATCAATAAAGGTAAATCTCGGTAAGATCTAATCCAACGAGCAAAAGTATCGTAGATAATTGTTTCTGAAGTTGGTCTAACTACATAATTTTCTTTTAGTTTTTCTCCACCAGCATGAGTAACTACTGCTAATTCTGGAGCAAAACCTTCGATGTGTTTAGCTTCTTTATCTAAAAAACTTTGTGGAATCAGCAAAGGAAAATAAGCATTTTCTACACCCAATTCTTTGAATTGCCGATCCAACACGGCCTGAATTTGTTCCCAAATAGCGTATCCATAAGGTTTAATGGTCATTGACCCACGTACAGGAGAATGTTCAGCCAACTCAGCTGCCTCTATTACATCTAAATACCACTGAGAAAAATCTGTTTGTCTCGGAGTGATGGTATGCATAAGTAGTTAGTTAAAATTTTTCACTAAAGTGTTGTAAAACATTTTCTCCTGGCGCTGTTGGTGCCAAGCTTCAATCTCTGGAGTAAATGATTGAATATAAGCCAAATCATCTAAACCTCGTAGAATACATTCCTTGCGAAAAGGATCAAAAGGAAAGTGATGTTTAGAATTGTCGGGTAAAGTTACTGTTTGGGCTTCTAAGTCTACCTCAATGTAGTAATTTCCAGTTTCTGATTCAACGAGAATAGTTTCCACTAAGTCTTCTGGAAGTCTAATTAAGACTAAACCGTTTTTAGCGGCGTTATTAAAAAAAATATCGGCAAAGGAAGGGGCAATAACTACTTTGATACCCCATTGCAACAAAGCCCAGACAGCGTGTTCTCTACTAGAGCCACAACCAAAATTAGATCTAGTAGTTAAAATCTGACCATCTTTAAATTTGTCTAAATTTAGAGGAAAATTAGGGTCACTAGCTTTCAATCTTTCAAATAAATTTTCACCATAACCAAATTTATCGGTTTTGGTTAAATATTGAGCCGGAATAATCATGTCAGTATCTATGTCTTTCATAGGTAAAGGTATGTTTTTAGCTTTAAGCTTGCAAAACGGTTCAAACATAAGAAAATTAATGGTAAGTTTAATAAAAACTAATTAAGAGAAAAAATTTTTGTCAAAAACGTCAATTTTTCTTGACAGATTTGTAGAAAATTAGCTTTTCGTTTAACTCGTATTAATCCAATTGGCTTATGATTGATATAAAATTATTGGTCAATAACCCAGAAAGGTTTATCTACGAAATGCAAATTCGAAGCAAGGACCCCCAAGTTGTTGAGTTAGCTAAAACTAAATATTTAGAACTTAACCAACTAAACTCTGAATTAGAGAGTTTAAGGAGGCAAAAAAATGCATTCAATGAACGTGTACTGAAACTTAGTCAGGAAGAAAAAACTGAGGCTATTGAAGCTATGAAACAGCTTAGCAAGCAAATTGACACTTTAGAGGATAAACAAAGACATTTAAGAAGTGAGCTGGAAACTTTGATAGCTAAAATCCCTAATTTAACTTGGGTAGGTGTACCTATAGGTAAATCTGATACAGATAATGTAATCACCAACACTTGGGGGCAAAAACCAGAATTTTCTTTTACACCCAAAACATATTACGAATTACCTATCTACAAAAGATGTGTAGACCAAGAGGCTGGAGCTAAAGTAATGGGTTCTCGAGGTTACTACATCAAAGGAGATTTAGCTAGATTACGAAAAGTTTTGTTTGATTGGGCTGAAGAAAAAATTCTTAGCTATGGTTTTGAATACTTTTATGTACCCTTAATGCTTAACGAGCAAACTATGACTGATATTGGCAACTTACCAGATTTTGATGGTCAACTGTACGAAGTGCCGATTAATGAAAATACTAATTACTATTTGGTACCATCTTCCGAACAATCGTTGATGGCTTATTTTGCTGGCAAACACTTAGGTACTTTGGATGAACCAATATTGGTTATGGCTAACACGACTTGTTTTCGCAAAGAATCGGGGAGTTATGGTAAAGATCAGCAAGGAATCTTACGAGTCCACCAGTTCGAAAAGATTGAAATTGATGCTATTTGTAAACCAGAAGATAACGACAAAGTATTTGCTTTGTTTGGCCAAATCAACGAAGCCATTTACAACGAATTAGGATTGCACTTTCGTAGTGTGGAAGTTTGTAGTGGTGATATGCCTAGCAAGCACTACCGACAAGTTGACTACGAAGTTTGGTTTCCAGGAGAAGGAAAATTTAGAGAAGTCAGCTCTAACGGTTCAGCTAGCGATTACCAAAACCGTGGCTTGAAAATCACTTACACTAACGCCCAAGGCCATAAAGACTATCCTTGGAGTTTGAATTGTACTGGATTAACTTTTCGAGTAGGTTTAGCCATTTTAGAACAATTCCAACAAGCCGACGGAAGTGTGCGCTTGCCTAAAGTTATCGCTGAACGATTTGGACAAGAAATTTTATTTTAACAAATAAAAACTGAAAAAATTGGGTTTATTTTGAAAAATAAATTTGGTTTTTCACTAAATTCTAACCAAAATTTATCGAACTTATATTAACTATATGTCGTCCATATTTCAACCAAGAATTTGTGTTAGTTTAGGAGAAGACACCTTGGAAAAATTATTGACTACTATTGAACAAGCTCAATCTTTACACAATTTTCTAGAAATTAGAGCAGATTATTTAAAACACCTTAATATTCAAGATCTAAAAAAGATTAAACAAAAACTAACAGTTAAGGCAATTTTTACTTGCCGGTCTAGCCAAGATGGTGGCCAATTTCAAGGCGACGATGCTGAACAAATAGAACTTTTACTACAAGCAGTCAAATTAGGTTTTGACTACATCGACGTAGACTTGCGTTTGATCAAACATTTCAATGAAAAATTTCAACAAACTAAAATCATCGTTTCCTACCACCATTTTGAATGTACCCCCAGCTATTTAAACCTAAAACAAAAACTAAAAAAAATGCGCGCTAGCGTGGCTGATATTTACAAATTTGCTTGTCTAGTTAAGTCAGAGAAAGATTTATTGAAGCTTTACAAACTACTACTTGCTAAAAAACCAGATGAGGAAATGATTGTCTTAGGTATGGGTAAACTAGGTAAACTTAGCCGAATTATTAGTCCGTTATTAGGTGGTTACCTTACTTTTGCTAGTCTACACACCCCTACTGCTTCTGGACAACTAAGTTTGCAAGAACTACAAACTAAATATAATACAATTTTGAACTAACTTTTATGACTAAAATTTACGAGGTGCAGCCCATACAAGTAAATGACCACTTAAAAAGTGTGGCTATTCCAGGATCCAAAAGTGATACCAATCGAGCTTTAGTAATTGCTTCTTTAGCTGAAGGTAAAAGTTGTCTACAAGGGATTTCCGAAAGTGATGATAGTCAACTCTTGATTCAAGCTTTACAGCAACTGGGGGTGAAGTTTCAAACCACCGACAACAGCTTAGAAGTTTTGGGTTTAGGTGGTACATTTGAACCGTTTTTCGGAGAATTAAACTGCGGCATTGCCGGTACTACTGGACGTTTTCTAGCGGCCATTAGTAGTTTGGTGCCGGGTAACTTTATTTTAACTGGAGAGGGTAAAATGCTGGAACGACCAATGCAGGAACTACTGGAAGCTTTAAAACAATTGGGTTGTCAAATAGAGTATCTGGGCAAGCCTGGTTGTCTACCAGTACGATTTCATAACCCAAAAACTCTTGCTCAAATTCAAAAAACCCAAATTGTCCAATTAAAAGGAGATGTATCTAGTCAATTTTTTACGGCTTTATTACTCATTGCACCAACATTGCCATTAGGACTTACAATTGAAGTTCTTGGTCATCAAGTGTCTAAATCCTACATTGACATGACTCAATCCATCCTGGGTAAATTTGGAGTAGAAATGTTAAACGAAAATTATCAACGTTATACAGTTAAACCCAATCAAAAGTATCTAGCCAAAACTTATCAAGTAGAAGGTGACGCTAGTGGTTGTAGCTACTTCTGGGCTATTGCCGCTATCACCGGCCAGGCTATTCAAGTAACTAACATCGATCCCAACAGTGTTCAGGGGGATGTAAAATTTGCTGATATTTTAGAGCAGATGGGTTGCCAAGTAATTAAAGATTACCCTCGCAAAGCTATCACAGTCAAAGGACCTGTATCCTGCGAACAATTAAAGCCTATTACTGTAAATATGGAAAATATGCCAGACACTGCTCAAACTTTGGCCGTTGTAGCAGCTTTTGTTCCTGGAAAAACTAAAATTACTGGTCTCTCAACCCTTAAAGATAAAGAAACCAATCGCTTGCTAGCCATGCAAACAGAGTTGACCAAAATGGGAATTCAAGTAGACATTGGTCCTGATTGGATGATTATCCACGGTGGTCATCCCAAAGCTGCGGAAATTTGCACCTACCACGATCACCGAATGGCTATGAGTTTTGCCGTAGCTGGGGCGAAAATACCTGGGATAAAAATTCAAAATCCTGAAGTCATTAACAAATCTTTTCCAGAGTTTTGGACTAAACTAGAAAGTTTGGTTTAGAATAGACCAGTAAATTTATTTTTTGAGGAGGAGGCTAATTGTAAAACAATCTAACGAGTTTTAGACAGTTTGGAAAATGTAGTATGAGCCTAAAGTGAATTATTTTCTTTAAAGTTTAGAGGGTCTATTATATCCACAAAACCCTGAAAAATGAGCTAAATTGACAAAACTTAATAGCTTAAATATCCTTTAGGAAAGCGTGATATGCCCTG
>Ga0197142_1001600_pt1 | contig 20590 bp, 15 predicted proteins | sample GBS60_MetaG_FD_148614 | JGI IMG/M metagenome (GOLD analysis project Ga0197142, IMG submission 148614) | Sediment microbial communities from Great Boiling Springs, Gerlach, Nevada, United States - GBS 60_MetaG | ecosystem: Environmental > Aquatic > Thermal springs > Hot (42-90C) > Sediment... | reverse complement strand
CTGCGTTACGTCCTTCTCAATCGGCTACCGGCTGCTTTACCGCTACGCACTGCCGGACTGTAATGATCTTTACCACAGAGACCACAGAGAACACGGAGAATGTTCATGTTTGTCCGCGTCTGCGTTATGTGCTTCTCAATCGGCTACCGGCTGTTTCACCGGCACGATCTGTCGTTGTAACGCACGACCACCAAATAGCGATGGAACAATTGCTAGAGCGGCGATCAGGGCGGCGACACGCATCGCCACATCGTAGCCACCAGCCAGGATCGTTGGCGGAGCAGCCGTAATCGGTGTAACTGGACCGCCATTCAAGGTAAAGATTTGTGAAGCCCATACCGCTCCAGCCAGAGCAATACCACCAGTTTGGCCGACAGTACGCGCCACCGCCAGCAATCCACTCGCGACCCCTAACGCTTCTGGAGGAGCATTTCCGAGTATCGTACTGTTATTCGGACTTTGAAACAAGCCTACTCCAACCCCGAGCAACACCAGAAAGCCTACCATCTGCGGCAGCGGTGTTGTTGGCGTGCTGAAGCTTAAGCCCAACAATGCCAGTCCGGTTACGATCAGACCAGCAATCGTCAATACTCTTGAACCAAATCGATCTGACAGCCGACCACTGATCGGCGAGGTCAGCGAAAGTGCTATGGGTAAGGACATCAACACAAAACCGGTGCGTTGCAGATCGAACTGGTACACCAACTGAAAAAAGAGTGGGGTGAGTAGTAAATTGAATGAAATGCCCAGAAAGAGTACCAGCGCTGCCAGCAAATTAAGCGAAAAGGCTAAACGCCGGAAGATACGCAATTGCAACATCGGCTGCGGGTAGCGCAATTCCCAGATGATAAAGAGCATGCCGCCAATCAATGCTGCTCCAAAGAGGCCAATCACCCGTCCATCGCGCCAACCCCATAACGGCCCTTCGGTAAGTCCCAACAACAAACAAAACAGGGTAGCCGCCATCAGTAATGCCCCGCCCAGATCGAACCGCTGTCCGGGCCGTGTTGTTTGATCGGAAGCAATCGCACGCATCGTTAGCCACCAGCCAAGAATGCCAATGGGCAAATTTACGAAAAAGATCGCCTCCCAGCCAACATAGCGCAGCAGAATCCCACCTAAAGCAGGACCAATCAGAATACCGGCAGCAACAAATGAACCAATGGCTCCCAGCGCCAACCCACGCTCGTGAGCAGGAAAAGCCGTTACCAGCAGAGCCGGACCGACGGCCTGGATCATTGCGGCGCCAATACCTTGCAGAACTCGAAAGGCGATCAGTGCTGTTATCGAAGGAGCAGTTGCGCAGAGCAATGAAGCGACGGTAAAAAGGCCAAATCCGATCAGGTATATCCGCCGCTTGCCGTACATATCTCCCAGTCGCCCCATAATCAAGAGGCTGCATGCAAGGGTCAGCAGATAACCTAAGACAACCCACTCCACGATGTTCAGATTGCTGGCAAATTCCTGCACGAGGGTATTAAGGGCAATATTGACAATCGAGCCATCGATGGTCGAAACTAATACGCCACTACCAACTGCCGCTAGCGCCCACCACTTACGTCGTTCGTTCACATACCACCTCATCTCTTCTGCAACACTATTGTGCATTCTACCGCACTCTGCCGGGAATGACGAAAGACCATCGCCTAACGCCACTGCCTCTATCCACCCTTCGTCTACACGCCGCCAGCCCTTTTTTTATTTCTCACCTAACGCACGGCGCACTGCTGCTGCCACATCGAGTAAACCGGCCCCAACGCCGTTTCCAACTCCACAGCGATCACCGTCGCTATGCAGGTAAGGACGGGCCGTTTCCTTGAGGATGCGCGTGGTTGTGTCGATGTCACCAATGAGGGCGGGATTTGCCGACCAGAGGAGCGCAACTGCGCCAGCAACATGTGGTCCAGCCATCGAGGTACCATCAGCACTAGCGTAACTCTGCCCGGGAAAGGCAGAGAGAATGTCAACCCCTGGCGCAACCAGATCGGGTTTGGGTCGTAGACTCTCATCAACCTGCACCGGACCGACACTGCTGAAGATCGCCAGGCGACCCTCAGCATCAACGGCCCCAACCGTCATAACCTCGTCGTAAATGGCAAGTGGCGCATTGAGCGAGCCACAGGCTGGGCCATCGTTACCGGCACTGGCTACCACAAAGACACCAGCGATGCGTAATGCGCGCACCGCCGGTTGCAATGAGGTAACTGTACAGCCTTCTAAGTCGGAAGGACATCCCCACGAATTGTTCAAAATATGCGCTCCGCGCGTCGGATTCCCGTCACGAAAGGGATCACCTCCAGACGGGTATGGCGCGAAGAGAAATTGCATGCAATCAAGATAGCGTGGTGCATTGCCGAGGTTACGGGCAAGATTGACGCACCCGATCCACTTGGCGTCGGGAGCTACCCCAACCTGCTTACCAAGCACGGTTGCCAGTGTGTGAGTACCATGACCACTCACATCATACGGTGCCGGAGCATTTGTCCAGGGATCAAGCCAGTGATAGGTATGCTCAATACCGCTTGCTGTACGACCAGCATAGGCAGCGATCAATTCCGGGTGGGTGTAATCAACGCCTGAGTCAGCCTGACCGACAATGATCCCTGCTCCCCGAATCCCACGAGCCCACACCTCCGGCGCGCCAATGGCTATCAGATTCCAGGGTGTTTCTGTCGGCGGCGGTTCGTGCCCTACAGCCGTTTGCGGATGTATCGGCAGCGGTCGCAGATAAGGCACCGGCATAACCTCAGCTACTTCTGGCCGACTCTGGAGCCATAGCCGTAGTGGCAGATCAGCTTCTACCTCTAGCCCATTGACCAGGTAATACGGTGTGTAACGTATACCCAGCCGATCAAGCGTTGCCCATAAGGGAGCCTGGGTCAGGGTGGCGTGACTGACGAGCTGCTGGTACACCGCTGTTCGCCGTTCGTTATAATCGGCAATCATTTCCAGACCGCTAAGCACTGCCTGATCACGCAACACTACAAATAGACGGTCGCCATGCGGTGCAGCTCGACCACCAGCTATAAAGACGACTAACCCGACCAAAGCAATGATCCCGGCGCCGAAGGCGTGCAGCCGTTGATCGCTGATATAAAACACCAACGGTATAGCAAGGAGTGTCAGTACTGCTTGACCAACTGCCGTCAGCACAGCAATATGAAAACCTTCAGGAAAACTGCTGAGGAGTAAGAGTGTGTTCAATGAGTCTGGATCGGTTAGAGCCATTGGTATACCGAAGCAGAACACACCAAAGAGTGTTGAAACTGCTGTAACCGAAGATATTCCTGCTCGCCTGCCCAGTGCCAGTAAGAGCCAACCCGCTGCCGGTACGCTAAATAAAAAGATAAGCGCCGCATAGTTCGGCCCCAATGCACGGCTGACTACGAGGAGCAGCAAGCCAAGTGCTGCCCCCTCAGCCAACCACACCCAGCCGGTCGTGTTCGGTTGCTGCCAGCTCAGTGGTGGACGCCACACCAGTAATCGACCAATGATCCAGCCAACTATTCCACCGAGCAAGAGGGCCAGCAACAAATCAAACCATGAACCCGGTGCTCCGGTAACCAACCATGGTAGGCTGATGAGAAAGCCGGTACTTAACCCAAATGTTGACCAGGACCAGCGGAAGGGTCGGTGACGAGTAAGCCAGGTGATCCCAAGTGCATAGCATAAACACACGGCGAGCTGTACTAATAGCTGAATCTGGCTCTCTACAGAAGGGATAAGGCTAGTACCGGCCAGCAATACCGGCAGCGGCAAGGCTGCCAGCCAACGTAACGCGACATCACGCACTGCACCTCTGGTCAAGCCAACCCAAATTGCGAAGATTACCACGCTAACGGCAAGGCTGATCCAGATCACGATCAGCCGTCCTTCACCACCAGCCCCAAATAGACTGACGCCAATTTCTACCAGACGCAAGAACCCATTGATCGTTAACCCAATCGTCAGTATTGCCATCAGGAGGCAACCAACTGCCCAAGAAAGCTGCTGCGGTGGTAATGAACGATTGAATGAAGGTTCCATAATCCGTGATATACTTTCTATAGCATGCAATGATGCAACCTGTCCCCAAACCTGCGCGCAGGAGGATACATTCCCATGAACGATCAATCGCTGACCGGCGTACCTGATCGTAATGATACCATTGCTAAAGGGTTTGCAATTCCCAACGTATCAGACGATAAACCAGTTCACGAATGTGGCATTTTCGGAATTGTTGCTGCTGACACTGACGTTGCCCGCCTGACATTTTTTGGTCTTTACGCACTCCAACATCGCGGTCAGGAAAGTGCCGGCATTGCGGTGAGTAACGGTCGTAGTATTCGCTATTACAAAAACATGGGGCTTGTAGCCCAGGTCTTTGATGAGGAGAAGTTACGTCCACTGAGCGGCTACATGGCGATTGGTCATACCCGCTATTCAACCACCGGTTCATCAAAACTTGAAAACGCGCAACCGTTTGTGGTCGAGAGCGCATTAGGCCCACTGGCAGTCGGACACAACGGAAACCTGACCAACGCAGCGGTACTACGGCGCGAATTGCTACAGCGCGGCGTAGGTCTGACGAGCAGTAGTGATAGTGAAGTTATTACCCAGATGCTGGCCGGGGGTGAAGGGCGCACATGGGAAGAGAAGTTAAAGGTCTTTATGGTGCGCGCCCAGGGTGCCTACTGTCTAACCGTACTGACTCGCGATGCACTCTACGCGGTGCGCGATCCGTGGGGCCTGCACCCCTTATGTTTGGGGCAATTGAGTGATCAAGGCTGGGTGGTGGCTTCGGAAAGCTGTGCTCTCGGTACGATTGGTGCAGCATTTGTCCGCGAAATCGAGCCAGGTGAGATTGTGAAGATTACGCTCGATGGCCCACAAACGATTACGCTTCAACCATCGTTGCGGACTGCTGCCTGTCTGTTCGAGTATATCTATTTCGCACGACCTGACAGCATACTTCATGGTAAAGTATTACACGCAATTCGGGTGGCGCAGGGACGCGAACTGGCCCGTGAAGCACCTTGTGACGCCGATGTGGTGATAGCGGTGCCTGATAGTGCAACACCCGCAGCAATTGGTTATGCCCAAGAGTCAGGGATTCCCTATTCAGAAGGGTTAATCAAGAATCGGTATATCGGTCGCACATTTATCCAACCCGATGACCGGCTCCGTCAACTGGGCATCGCGCTCAAGTTTAATGCGCTTCCCGATAATCTTGCTGGCAAGCGGGTAGTCCTAGTTGACGACAGCATTGTACGTGGGAATACCAGTGGGCCGATTGTCCGTTTGCTCCGTGAAGCCGGTGCACGCGAAGTACACGTGCGCGTCTCATCGCCGCCTATTCGCCATCCCTGCTTCCTGGGCGTTGATATGGCAACCTACCCTGAATTGATCGCACACCGCCTGACGATTGAAGGCATTCGACAACACCTCGGCGCCGATAGTCTGGCGTATCTGAGCCTTGAAGGTCTCATCCGTTCTACCGGTCGTGATCCGTCAACCTTCTGTACCGGCTGTTTCACCGGACATTACCCGGTTGAAGTCGAACCGGTTGATAAAGAGGTCTTTGAAGTACGGTGAAGACAGCTCGAGCCGTGTTGGGACACGCCGCTAAAATATATGGACTGCTGAAGCATCGTTTCAGCAGTCCACCGTCTCAGAAACTGATTAAAAACCCTGATTTCTTATCGGGCACGTACCGCACCTGGGCAACCATTTGAAAAGTTGCCAACATTCTTGCGCTCCCGCACCCCACGTTTCCCCTGCCACGCCCCGTGAGAGAGAGGCAGGGGGCCAGCGGTAAGGCGAGAGCCGCCAGCCGCTCCGCAGTACAGACACCGACACCGTTGCGACTCATCCTCTCAGAGTATTCAGACACACACTTAGTCATCACCCTCGATACGCTGACGATACGTTGGTGGTTGTCGCAATCGCGTGGCCTGTTCAAAAGCGTATGCCAGTCGGATCAGCATTGGTTCCGACCACGCTGTGCCGATGAAGTTGATCGCGATCGGCAAACCGAACGCCATACCCGCCGGCACGGTCACCATCGGATACCCGGCACGGGCGGCGAGTGAGCTACTCCCACCAGGGTAACGGTCACCGCCGATCAGATCAATCGGCCAGGCCAAACCGGTTGCCGGTGCAACTAGTGCATCAAGCTGCTGTTCATAGAGCAGGGTATCGAGCGCCTGACGGCTGGCATCACGACTGGCCGTTAGGGCCTGTTGATACGCCGGATCATCTAGATCACCGGCTGCTGCTGCCCGCATCAGCAATTCCTGCCCAAAGAAGCGCAATTCTTGATCAGCGTGTTGTTCGTTAAAGGCAATCAATTCTGCTAACGAACGTGGTGCAGAAACAGATGCCTGTGGATCAGGAACACGACTCGCCAGATAACGATTCAGCGTGGCTTTGAATTCGTAGATCAGCACAGTAAGCTCGGCTTCATTAAACGACAGCACCTCATCGGGGAGAGTTGCAGGATCAACCACATGCGCACCCGCATCACGCATCACCATCAGCGCCGTTGTGAACGCACGTTCGACGTGACGACCAAAACCGGCGAAGCGGTCACTGCGCAAAACACCGATCCGTGCGCCGCGTAGTGCATCAGCCTGGAGACAACTACGATAGTCAGGACGAGCATGACCGGCAGCGGCCGCCGTTGCCGGATCGCGAGGGTCTAGGCCGGCAATGATGCCGAGCACAGTGGCCGCATCGGCCACACAACGGGCATGCGGGCCAACGGTATCTTGCGTTGAGCTGATTGGGATCACGCCTGCACGACTGGTTAAGCCAACTGTAGGTTTGATACCAACCACACCACACAATGCCGATGGACACGAGATCGAGCCGTCAGTCTCGGTGCCGATTGCCGCGACACAGAGACTGGCAGCCACCGCAATCGCCGATCCCGAACTCGAGCCGCATGGGCTGCGCGTCAACACATACGGATTCCGTGCCTGCCCGCCACGGGCACTCCAGCCGCTTGACGAGGTTGTACTGCGGAAATTCGCCCACTCGCTCAAGTTCGCCTTGCCGAGAATAACGGCGCCGGCGGCCCGTAAGCGAGCGGCAACGGTGGCTTCACTGGCCGGACGCGAGCCGAGCAGCGCTAATGAACCGGCAGTGGTTGCGGTGTCATCTAGCGTGTCAATGTTGTCCTTGAGCACAATCGGTATACCGTGCAACGGGCTACGCGGCCCATGTATCGCACGTTCTTGATCAAGTGCAATCGCCGTTTCCAACGCTGCCCGGCTGACCTCGATCAGAGCGTTGAGGCACGGCCCGGCTCGATTAAGTGCTGCAATCCGCTCGAGACAGGCCATCGTCAACGCTTCTGCGGTTAGGGTACCGGCTTCCATCGCTGCCTGTAGATCGGCAATAGTTGCTTCGTAAGCTACCGTTCCAATTGAGCTGGTCGGGTCGTTGACCGTCATGGCCTCCTCCAGAGCAGTATCAAGGGCAGGGCGGTAAAGCAATTGCGCTACCCACTCGTCTATCGTCTGCTGATGAGATAGACGAGTGGGTGATATTGCAGTAGTCGATTACAAGACCTTCACCGGGGTCAGCAGGCCAGGTCGTTCACGATTGGCTGCCTCAATCGCTTCAGCCGATCCCAGCACTGCCACCTGACCGTGATCGCGCAGTGCCGCAGCAGCTTCAGCAAAGGCCACAAAATCGGCAGGCGTTGTCGCTAATACCTGATCACGAATCTGCTGGCGATACTCATCACTGACACTGGTCAGATAACGTACCAGCGCCGTGTAGCCTTTTGCATCCGGTAACTGATAGGCATCCATATCGCCAATTGTTCCGATAATTGCTCGTTCGACCGTTGCCGGATCGAGGGCCACCGTTTGCAGGTACGTAGCCATCTCATCATAGACATCCAGGGTGCGCAGCAGGTTGGGGTCGCGGTACGAGGTTGTGATGAAAAGACCGCTGCTGCGATCATAGCTACCACCGGCGCCATAAGCGCCACCCTGAATCCGAATCCGGTCAAGCAGGTAATCGATCCGCAGATGGCGTAAGACCACCATCGCTGAACCACTCGGACGAATGCCGTAGACGTGGAGGTTAACCCCCTTCGCGACATAGTTTACCTGCGCCGGAATAACCAGCCCTTCGCCACCATCGGTGTTGCTCGTCGGCCACGAGACGGGTGTGTACGGTTGATCTGGCAGTTCGGCGAGCAAGCCCTGCAACATTGGCAATACCGTCTTTTGCCCTTCAGCATCAAGCGTCAGATTTGCAACCAATCCACGCCGGTTGATCAACGCCGAGCGCACCTGTTCCAGATCGGCCAACACGCCAGGCCAATCCTGGGTTATCCGCTGCTCGAGTTGGCGCAGGAAGAAGATCGCCGAAATACCACCCATCTGTTCATCAGCCCACTCCGCAGGCGCAAAACGTGCTGCCAGACGCTGACGAGCATAAGCGTTTCCTGCCGGCACCAACGACGATTCCTTATTGGCACGAGCGCGCAAAACAATCTGGCGGAAGCGCTCAGCATTGTCGAGATTCACAGTGAGCAAAATCTCACTCAACAACTTGAGCAGCTCTGACGCCTGTGCCAGTGTGCTCTTGCCACGGACTATCAGCCGACCAACCGGCTCAACCGAGACAAGATCAGTGGCCGTCATCGTTCCTGCCGAAATACCACCAGTTTCACGGCCAATCCGCTGTAAGAGCCGCACAAAATCGGAGGTAGCCGTTCCCATCTCGGTCAGAGCGCGGGCGAAGAGTGGAACGTAAGGCAAGAGATGTGGTGGCAATGCACGCAGATCGAACGCTAGATCGAGATACACAATGCCATTCGTGAACAGTGGATGGCGCAGCAAAGGTACTCCGGCCAGTTCATCTATCTCGGTCGGAATACGCTTTACGTGGCGGTCAAGATCAGAGAGGTGCAGCGTCGGAATAGCCGCCAGTGCTTCCGGCGGGTCAGGGGTCTGCTGCCACTCAGCCAAAGCTTGGGTCTCAGCGACCAGCGCTGCCCGTTTTTCGGCATCGAGTGTGGCGGCAAACGCCTCGATCCGTTCCTGCTCGGCAGCCGCCAGCCGAGCGGCATGTTCAGGATCAGGACGCAACGTAACCCGTGTGCGGTGCGGGTTATCAAGCAGTAGCTCACGGATCATGCGCTCAAAGAGGCGTTCACCGTTGGCAACAGCAGTGCGCACTGCGGCCAGTGGCGCCTCAAAGCGCAACGGTGCAATCGGGTCATCGTCGTAGAGCCAGGTGCTCAACGCCCGCATCATCAGTACCAGGCCTCGTGGGAAGCTACCGGTATTATTTTCACGTAGGCTGAACTCGAAGGTGTTGAATGCAGCAGCCACTGTTTCAGGATCAAACCCATGTTCAGCCAGCTCGTGCAGTGTGCGCAGAATTAACGCCTCAACCTGTTCAGCCTGCTCCGGATCGATCCCTTTCATACCTACCGAAAAGGTATGCTGGAGAAGATCACTCTCATAACCACCCAAGACCTCTTCGCCCAGACCCGAATCGATCAGAGCCTTACGTAAGGGCGCGGCTGCGTTGCCCAACAACATATAGCTTAACAGTTCACGCGCCATGAGCTGGGTTGGGTCGCGATTATCATCGAGCAGCCAGTTGAGCATGACCATCCCTTTCTGCTGCTCTTCGTTAGCGGCACTGAAGGTGTATTCAAGTGTCCGCGGTGCATCGAAGCGCTCCTGTTTCTCGATCTGCGATGGCGGATCGATCCGCTCAAACTGACTGAGATACTCATCGAGGATGCGTAACCGCTCCTCCGGTGGATCATCACCGTAGAAGAAGATACGGGCGTTTGAGGGGTGGTACAACGTCTCATGAAAACGCTTAAACGCCTCGTAAGTTAGATCGGGAATAACCAGCGGATCGCCACCTGACGAATGACCATACGTCGTGTCTGGGAAGAGCGACTGCTGCGAGTAGCGGTAGAGCATCCCATCAGGCGAGGAGTAAGCGCCTTTCATCTCGTTGTACACGACCCCTTTAATCGTCAGCGGTGCATCAGGCGCCGGTAGCTCGAAGTGCCAGCCCTCTTGCTTGAGGATTTCGGGCGTGATCCGCGGGAAAAACACCGCATCCAGATAGACATCAACCAGATTGTAGAAATCTTTCAGATTGGTACTGGCCACAGGATACGATGTTTTGTCAGGAAACGTTATTGCATTCAGGAACGTATGCACCGATCCCTTAACCAGCGTAAAGAAGGGGTCTTTGACCGGATACTTGCGCGAGCCGCAGAGCACCGAGTGCTCGAGAATGTGGGCAACTCCGGTTGAGTCGCGGGGCGGAGTACGAAAGGTGATACCGAAGCATTTATTTTCATCGTCATTTTCGAGTGAGAGAACTTCGGCGCCAGTTTTGATATGGCGATATAAACGAGCGCGTGTGTTCAATTCGGGAATGAACTCGTCGCGCAGCAATTCAAATCCGTGCACGTCTGTCATGACTACCTCGTCTGGTACAATACGCTCAATATTGGTACATACAAGTATTGTACCAGAAGCTGTTGATGTGTGGCGACTATGAACCAGGTTACAGTTTCGATTATCTGTACAGTACGTGATGAAGCTGACAATGTTGCGGCACTGCTCGATTCAATGCTTGCCCAGACCCGTGCCGCCGATGAGATCGTGATGAACGATTGTCAGAGCGTCGATGCAACACCAGCGATTATAGCCGCCTATGCAGCGCGGTACCCACAAATTCGGCTGGTGCGCGGCGGACATAACATTTCTTCAGGGCGCAACAATGCTATTCGGCATGCCCGTGGCACGATCATCGCCAGTACCGACGCCGGTCTAACCCTTGATCCCCACTGGTTGGCCCGCATCATCGCTCCTATCGAAACCGGCGAAGCCGATCTGGTCGGTGGGTTTTTTCATCCGACCCCCCGTTCGCTCTTCGCCCTGGCCGTGGGCGAGACGAACTACCGCCGTAGTTATGAGATCAATCCGACAGCTTTCCTGCCTTTCGGCAAATCAATGGCATTTCGCAAAGAGGTATGGGAGATGGTCGGTGGCTTTCCAGAGTGGGCTAGTCACTGCGAAGATCTGCTCTTCGATTTGGCTGTCGAACGGGCCGGCTTCCGCCGTGCTTTCGTACCTGAAGCAGTTGTGCACTTTACGCCTCGCTCTTCTCTGTACGCCTTTCTACGGCAGTACTACACCTACGCCCGGGGTGATGGACGGGCCGGCTTATGGACACACCGCCATCTCCTGCGCTATGCCGTCTATTCGACTCTAAGCGGATTACTGGCAATTGGGCTGAACAGACCACACCTCAGAGCATTCATTGGCCTGTTGATCGGGTCAGGCGTGGTGGTCTATACCCGTGGCCCCTACCGACGGCTCTGGTCACGGTTGGGCGGTCGCTCGCTCGGTGAACGGTTGATAGCATTGAGCCTCGTGCCGTTGATTCGTCTGACCGGTGATACGGCCAAGATGGTAGGTTATCCGGTTGGCGTGTGGCAGCGATGGCGCGCACGGGCGTAGACACGGTACCCGACGTGGCGGAACGAGAAGCGTGGGAGCTGAAACACGATCAGGGCAGGAGACCCACCCTGACCGCATTTTCTTCTCATTGTGGATGCAAAATGGGTTTTAGAGAAAGGTGAGAAGTTTCCTTGACAGCATGCCTTCTGACATTGATTTCCACCGAAGATCACCGTGTTTGCTGGTCTCCTCGGTGGTGACTTGGCAATGGCAATCAATATGAATTATGACCCATCGGCAATCCTGACCGACGCACACGCTGGCTCGTAAAGCGCAGGATACGGTCGATAACCACAACGATTCCGGTAATAATGCCGATCTTGATGAGGGTACCCAACACGTCGCCCACACCGTCCAGCGATGGCTCTTCAAAGTGGCGCTCACCACGTTCGCGAAACTCATTGAAACCTCGTTCAGGACGAAAGAACCCTTCGCGACCTTCCCTATTCACAAAACGCTCTGAACGAGCCATATCTGGGTTGATGGGTAGCAAGTTTTGCGCCCGTAACCAGTTCATTCCCATCACAATGAGCCAGGCAACACCAAGAATAATAAGGATCCGTCCGATCAGCTTCATTGGTTCGCTCCTTCCATTTGGCGCGATATTGCAACCGACCGACTCACACGACGGACAGGTATGATTCGGCGCAGCATTCCCACAATCCAACTCCAGTGGATCGCAACATGAAGACCCAACAAGAGTACGGTTACATCGGAGGCTTGATGGTGCAAAAACTCTAGTGTGCGATCACGAGCCATTGTCAGCCCAAGCAGCGGCAAGGCTTCACGTGAGATTAAAATGCCGGTGGCGATTGTCACTGTAAAAGAGACGAAGAGAAGTGCGTTGAGGAGGTAATTCAAACGTGAACGCCAGGTTGTTTTTGCAAAAAACCGCTTGCCAATGCTGATAATCCAGGTCCAGTGTAAGAGCAGATGCGTAATAATCGCTGCGGCGAGTGACAGACTCAACCACTCATGAATCGCCAATCCGCTCAAACGAGGAGCGGTCGCGATTAAAAAGGCGAGAAACATCGCCCCATCGATCAAAAAGTTGATCCAATTCTGCTTCATCTTCATGGGAACCTCCGTCGATCAAATTGTCTGGCGTGATCCTTACATCACAGTATGACGGAGGATTGTGAAAAACTTGTGTAGTCGCTGCGAGAAGAGAATGAAGACTTTCTGCATCAACCCGTGCCCCTAGCATCAGGGTGAGGACTGTGCAACGTTTTCACCCTGCTCGGCAGTGGTGAGGTGCAGAGAGAGGAAAGCGAAGAGATAAGCGAGACTTGAGTGGGAGAGCGCGCTTCTCCATCGCACCCTCTTCTGTCGCTCCCCTGGGGAAGAGAAAAGAGCCGGTCAGCAGCACTGTCCCCAGACGAACGCACTATACCCTCGCCTGTCCTCGTCCCTAGTGGGTGAAAACAGGGGCTGGCGAGAAGGTGAAGGGGGCCAACCGTGCTGCTGAAACAGAAACCGACTGCCACGCAAACCTAGCGGTTGGTAGCACATCACCCCTCAATCTCCTGAAAGCGGGGGAATTCCCCCGCATTAGGGTTCTTCTCAAGTCTGACCTCGCGCACGAGCTAGAGGTGAAGGAAATCGTGCGCGTCAATCGCAGAAGGGGAGAACTTCGTTCCCCCCTTCTCCTCCTGCCTTAAACTAACTCTAGCCGATTAACGGGTTTTGATCCGAAACGGCAGATACAGCGGGCAGAAACCTATTGCACTGGTAGCCAGGAAAACTACCGCCAGGATACCGGCAATCCATGCCCAAACACCCGACAGAACATTCGTAAAAATTAGGATTGCCACCACTAATGCCACGACCACACGTACAATGCGATCGATGTTACCCATATTCGGTGTCATCGTCCCCTCCTTATCAATGTTTCGCCCGATAGGTCTGATTTCAGAATAGCAGAACGCTCGCCAATCATCAGTGACAAAGTCACACGAGCGCATCGATCACAGCACGCCTAGAGCGCAGACCGCCAGTCCAGAGCGTAAGCGCTATCTGAAATAGCCCGTTGTCAGCAGAGATCGGTATGTGCGGTTCGTGAACCGTCTGTGCATTAGGGTTCACTCGTGGTTTCCCCTCTCTCTACTCACTTGTGGTATCGTATGGCAAACCTGACAAATGTGGAGTTGGTCGTATGCGAATCCTGTATATCACCGGTGAGTACCCTCCTCAGCCAGGCGGAGTGGGTGATTACACCCAACGGCTGGGCCAGACCATGGCAAATGCCGGTCATGAGATTCTGGTCTTGACAATCGTGCAGCAGCGCTGGCGCATCTTAAGAGTTTCAGCCGAGGGTGATCAAGTGCTCTCTTCTGCTCGTAGAATGGCTAGTTGGCGCCTTATTGGGCTAGGGTCACTCATCAGACATATACAGCGACTCCAACCCGACTGGTGTCACATTCAGTATCAAACCGGCGCCTATGGGATGCACATTGGGGTGAACGTGCTCCCCACTATCTTACGGCATAGCAATATTGCCACTGCGATAACCTACCACGATCTGCTGCCACCGTACCTCTTTCCAAAGGCAGGAATGGTTCGCGAATGGGTGACTCTGCTGCCAGCACGGACAGCGACGGCAGTTATCGTCACTAACCCCGAAGATGAAGCTAGATTACGCACAAGTGGTATTCAACCACACCTGATTCCCATTGGCGCAAATATCGAGCCGGTACTTCCGCCAGACTATGACCGCACAGCATGGCGTTCTGAACTAGGTGTCACCGGTGATAAAGCGTTGATCGGATATTTCGGTCTCTTGTCACCGAGTAAGGGGATCGATATCCTGATTGACGTTGTGATCGAGAATCCGCAGTGGCACTTACTGATCATCGGCGGCACGGCTACTTCTGCGACCGATCGTGCGTTTGCCGAACAGGTGTACCGACGCCTAAGCATACCTGCTTTACGCGACCGGGTTATCGTGACCGGTCATATTACTGCCGGGCAGGTATCTGCACATTTGAGCGCATGTGATCTGGTTGTTCTCCCATTTCGCGACGGTGCCTCACTCCGACGTGGTAGCTTACTCGCCGCACTAGCTCACGGTTGTGCGGTGATTACCACTCCGCCAGCCTCTTCGGCAACTGCTGCTGCCTTAACCGGTGTTGTACAGTTTACCGCAGCCCGACCAGAGACGCTAACCGCAGCAATTATGGGCCTGCTGAGCAATCCGACTGCTCGCGCTCGATTAAGTGAAGCAGCTCGCACCGCCGCCCGGCGGTTCGATTGGCAGGCGATTGGCGCTGCTCATATCGAACTGTATCGGTCGTACATGAAGTGTTAAACAGCTCTGCCTCTCCACTGTAACACCGTAACACCGTATAAGCGATGGGTACACCGGATCATTTGCTCAATGTAAATGACGATTAATCCATACCCTTCACAGCCGACCGCAACGGCTGTCCCCACCAGAGCGCCGCACTCAGTGGCGCCAAACAGAGGAACGCACCGATCAGACAAAGGGCAAGATAGCCTAACCCGGCCAGGATAAACCCACTACTTAGGCTACCAAACGCTGAGCCAAGATTGACCAGCAGATCGCTGAGTCCCTGCACTGCGCCTCGTTCAGCGGGTGTTGTGGCATCTGCCAACAGCGATGAGCCAGCAATATAGCAAAAGTTCCAACCCAGACCAACCAGAAACAGTCCTAATGCCAGCCAAGGCGTCAAGAGTGAGGCTGGTGCGATAAGCGCACCAGCGATCAAAAGCCATGTACCTACAATGATTGTAAACGGTCGCCCCAGCCAATCGATAAGGCGTCCGGTGAGCATCGAAAGGCCAAACATCCCAAAGGTGTGTGCACCAATGACCAGTGAGATGCTATCAAGTCCATGGTGATGATGACTCATATGGAGTGAGGTTACACTCATCACCAACACCATGACCACTTGTCCTAGTACCATGCTGATTAAACCAGTCCGCACCAGTGGGAGCCGGAAAGTGGCAGATAGAGATCGTGTCAAGGGTGGGAGCTGTGTGCCAGAAGTAACGTGACCTTTCAGGGCGAGCGCTAATGACCGTGGATCAGGGCGTAAGAATAGGAACAAGATCAACGCTGCCAGACCAAAGAGGAGCGCACCCCCAAACATTGGCCCGGTCAGTTCGGGCAACCCGCTTGAAAGCGCAATCTGGCCGAGTGGTCCAACGAGCAGCGGGCCGCCAACCGCCCCTATTGTCCCTGCAAAGACCACCGTGCTGATAGCACTGGCCCGTCGGTCAGACGGTACCGCATCGGCGGCAGCATAGCGACTCTGATCGGTAATACCGCGAGCAGTGCCAACCAGAAATAACCCTACTAAGAAGAGCGTAAGGGAATGACTGATGACGGCAATCCCATCGATCACCATGCCGCTCAGACCAAGAAGCATGCCGATGATCAACCCCGGACGACGGCCAAACCGCTGCATCGCTCGTCCAGCCGGATATGCGGCTATGGCGGCGCCAGCTAACATAAGGGTCGAAGGTAATCCAGCTAAAGCATCGTTTCCACTCAAACGGGCGCCAACAATCGCGTTAACTGCAATGTTTGCAATAAAGGCGGCTGAGGCTAAACTCTGCGCCAGAAACAGGGCACTGATAATCCGGCGCGTCACCACGGCATGGTTTAGTGAAGACTCCTGCATGAAAGTGCTCCCTGGCCCAGTAAACTCGTGCGCGTATTATAAGAGATTTTTGTCTTGTCAAGTATCAATGATCGCACTGCTATCACGACATCACCACATGATCACCACATGAATGAACAATGTGGCGAATCTGGTATTATCTTTGCTACAAAAGAAGGTAAGAGCAGATGTCCCGTCTGTCTGCTCTTCCGCACTGTCACTGTTATAGTGCCCTACGGAGAGGTTATCTCAGCAAAAAGCGTATTAATGCTAAAAGACCGATGGCATTTCTCGCCAATTAATGATCGTCACCGTAGCGGTAGAAGCGAGTTGAGAACGTGTGCCCACAGCATCCTGATGCCCTGATGCTGCATACCGGGGAAACCGAATCTCACGAGGAGTATCTCCTACATGGCATTCCAAGCAGAAAGACCTGTTCCACGGTTATGAAAATGTTTCGCCGTTTACAACTGATGATCGCCCATCTTTCCGCCACGCGCCCTGGCGCCTGGTTTATCCGAACGTGTATCCAGCCGTTTGACCGATGTGTACTCTGGATCAGTGGTGGACGACTCGGTATCGTATCACTGTTTTATCCAACGCTCGTGCTGATCACAACAGGCGCTCGTAGCGGGATGCAGCGCCGAACCCCGCTCATCTTTTTTCCTGATGGAAGTCGCCTGGTGTTGGTAGCATCCAATTTTGGGCGCCCGCACCACCCGGGGTGGTACTACAACGTTCTGGCCAACCCGCAGGTACACGTCAATATCTACGGTCACACCTTCTCCTGTCGGGCCCGTGAAGCCTCGGGCATCGAGTATCTGGAATTGTGGGAGCGAGCCGTGCGTTACTATCCCGGCTTTGCCACCTACGCTCGCCGGGCCGGGCGTACCGTACCGATCGTCGTACTCGATCTCAATACACCCACATAATGACCAGTGGTGTGATCAAGCCTTCAATCAGAGCAGCTACCAGCACGAGCGGGGCAATTATTAGCAACCAGACTCTGACCGTTTGCGCTGCTGCCCACAGTAGATTCTCACCGACTGTAAAATCGCCCGGCGTGCTCAACAGCGCAGCCCCCATCCGCAGACCAAGCGCCGCACTGAGCAGAAATGTAGGTAGTTCGATCACACCATGCGGGAGCAAGTAAGCGATCATGAATTGCAGCGGATCGAGGATGGTCGCTCCACTCTGCGCGAGAATGCGTCCGCTGACATAACCGATCTGCGCAAAAACGACTGCCGGGACGAGAAACGGAAAGACGCCCAGGCTGAACGGCGCCAGCAGGTTCGATAAGATTGATACCCTCAAGTTATTGGCGAAGACGAAACCGGCCAGGAGCAAAGACGGCGCCGGGCCATATGCGAGCATTGTTAATGCCCGTTCGACCGGTGGCAACACGAGCGTTTGTGACAGGGTAAGGCCAAACACGGTTCCACTCACTGCGGCCAGCACACTGACTGCCAGCGGTAGACGTAACTCGTGGAGCAGGGCCGGAAACTCATAACGGTAGAAGCGCCACGGCGAGAATGGTAGTCCGCGATAAGCATAGAGTGGTGTTCCCGCCGGCTGATACTCGCTGAAGAAACGACGAAACGTCGCCCATATCCGTCGTAAACTCATCGTTTCGCGGTTCCGCGAAAAGATCGCTGCCCGTTGAAATGTTTGCATGCCACTGCGCAAAAAGGCCAATGCTACCACCGCGATCGCTAGTATCGCCAACCAGACAACATCAAACCGCCGTGCAATAAAATACGGCGCCTGCGCCTGCAACAGAGCAGTGGTCGGGAGCAATACCGCCGAGGCCATCATTGAGGCTTCCCGTACACTCCCGGCATGGATCGAAAAGCTCACCGCGCCCGATACCAGACCAACCGCCACAGCGATCGTCAACAGACTCATCAAACCCAATAATGCTGGTGACATGCCATCGGCGTAGAGTGCCGGAACGTTGAGCGCCACTAGCGCGTAGAAGAGATGTTGCGTTATCAGCGCAGTGATCAGGGGAATCAGGAGCGTTCCCACCAGTTTCCCCAAAAAGAGTTGTCGATCAGAGATTGGTAAGGCACAGAGCGCCTCAAGCGTGTTACGCTCACGCTCACCAACGAACGACTCAAGCGCAGCCACTAGCGCAAAGCTCATTGGTACAAAGCCGGCCAGTACGCCGACAAACGGAACCAGTGGCGCCAGTGCGAGAGGATCATCGAGCTGCGGTAAGATGGCCGTCATCGCGGCATTCAGGCCAACCGGCATCAATACTGCCAAAAAACCGAGTAACGTTAGCGAACGCCAGTCGCGAGTGATTTCAATCATTTCGCGTCGAGCCACAATCCACACCGGATGACCGCTAAAGTGCGTTATCTGCCGTCGTGCTTGCCGGTACCGCCACCTAAACCATGGACGGCGGATCTGTTCACGGGCCAGCAGCTCTTCGCGGCTAAACGCCCGCATACCTGCGTGGATGAGCACACCAACGAGACCGCTCAACCCCAACCAGATACCAACAACCCCGTCCCAGCGATTGCCAACAATGAGAAAGGCGATCACCTGTACCAGTAACGCCAGCGGCACCAAAATTAGGCTAGAGAGCAGACTAGCAGCCCGCACTGTGGTGACATGCGAAGAAATGATCACTGCCCCGCTCACCATCACCATTGCCATCGTCAGCACCAACACCAACAATAACAGCAAACGCAGTGGGTGAAAGGCAACCAGCGCTACATCGGGCGCAAACAAGAGCATCATCGTGCCAAAGACCACCTGACTGAGCAGGGCGCCAATCAGTGGAAGCGCCAGCGCTGCAATCAACTTGGCCAGGTACAATTCACGATCACCTAGCGGCATTGCTAGCAGCGTTTCAAGCGTATTCCGCTCACGCTCACCGGCAAATGACTCTAGAGCCAGAATGAGGGAAAAGCCTGCCGGTAAAAAGCCGACAAGCAAGATCGCGAACGGAATAATCTGAACAGCCAGTTCGAGTTGTTCGGTAAATCGGATCAGCGCAAGGGCCGCTGCTGAAACCAGAAACGGGAGCGCCAGCGACAGCAAACCGAGCGGGACCAGTAAGCGCCAGTCGGTCAGGGTATCACGCAATTCGCGGCGCGTAATGAGCCACCACGCCGGGAGTGGCTGGAGCGGACGCAAGAGCATAACCGAGCGTGTGAGGGAAAATCGTTTCATTACTTTCACCGGGAATGCGAGGCGTGCGGAGCCTCATCTTCTGCTACAATCCGCAAATAAAGGTCTTCTAATCGACGCGGTTGCTCGGCCAGACTGTACACACCAATCCCGGCTGTCGTCAATCGCTCGAGAATAGCCGGATTTAGCGCTTGAGGTTCGGCAGTTTGCCAACTCAGCCGATCAGCGCCAATCACTTGCACATGCACTAGATCGCGCACCACTGCAACCGCACGTTCCTGGTCATCAGGGTGTACCAGGCGAAGTTCAAATATTGGATCACCGAGTAACTGCTGGCTTAGCTCAGCAAATGAACCACAGGCAATAATCTGCCCGCCACGAATGATCGCAATCCGGTCAGCTAGCTCTTCTGCTTCACTTAGATTATGCGTGGTTAGCAGAATACTCCGTTTCGCACCGCGTAACTCACCAATTGCGTCACGCACAGTCCGCGCACTCTGGGGATCCATCGCTGTTGTCGGTTCGTCGAGAAAGAGCACTGGCGGATCGTGGATCATTGCCCGAATCAGCGCCATCTTCTGGCGCATCCCTTTAGAAAAACTTTCAAGCTGACGGTCACGCACCTCCCACAAGCCAAACTGGCGCAAGAGCATCTCGCTGCGTTGGCGGCATTGGACTGCATCAAGGCCTAGCAACGCCCCGAAGAAAGCCAGATATTCCAGTGCTGCCATCCGTCCGTACAAGCCAGGATATTCGGTCAATAAACCGACCATACCCCGCACCCGTTGCGCATCGCGAACGACATCATAGCCACAAATACGGGCTTGACCACTCCCTGGCGGTAAGATTGCAGCCAACATTCGGACCGTTGTTGTTTTCCCGGCGCCGTTTGGCCCCAGCAATGCCACTAACTCACCTGGCTGCACAACCAGATTCAGATCGCGTACCGCAACAAAATCCCCGAATTGCTTACCGAGATGAATCGCTTCGATCATGGGAACTCATTCTACCTACTGAAACCAGGGTTACGAGGCCACCGACACACCTGACCGGTTTTGCCTCTAATTGTATTGTAGCTTGAAACCATTACCGGTAGCGGGTGAATGAACGCAATGGATGTAGATTAGGGATTTTCAGCGTTTTCAGCTTCGGATCACCTTCAATGACCAGACGATGCAAAAGCGGAGGGAGACCGCCACCCATCACGTACCCGCTCACGATGATCCCTACCAACGGGTAGGATCGGGAGCACGGGCCGCTGTCCCGCGTCTTGCGGCGGCAGCGGTGGAACTTGTTTCCGTATTCACCCAAACCGCCGAGAAG
>Ga0197142_1001598_pt1 | contig 20613 bp, 14 predicted proteins | sample GBS60_MetaG_FD_148614 | JGI IMG/M metagenome (GOLD analysis project Ga0197142, IMG submission 148614) | Sediment microbial communities from Great Boiling Springs, Gerlach, Nevada, United States - GBS 60_MetaG | ecosystem: Environmental > Aquatic > Thermal springs > Hot (42-90C) > Sediment... | reverse complement strand
CGTGGCCGCCGATGTCTTCCAGAGGAATAGGCGCACGGTGGGATGGTATGTCCCCACCGGTGCGGATGCTCCGCAGAATGGCGCACACTATGGCTGAGACGGCATCCTCTCATACCTTACCCGGCCCGGATGACATCACCCGCGTGGTGCTGAAGAACGGCATCACCGTACTGGTGCGCGAGAACTTCACCAGCCCTTCGGTGGTGGTGGATGGGCTGATCTTCGGCGGGGCGCTTCAGGAACCCCCTGAGAAGGCCGGTCTGGCCAGCTTCCATAGCGCATTGTTGATGCGCGGCACGGCGCGCCACAGCTTCGGCGAACTTTATGAACTTATTGAGAGCAATGGCGCAAGCCTCGGGTTCAGCAGTGGAGGGCACACCCATCGCTTTGGCAGCAAGAGCCTCGCCGAGGACCTACCGCTGATGTTGAGCCTCGCGGCGGAGGCGCTGCGCGAGCCGACCTTTCCTGAGGAGCACGTAGAAAAGGTGCGTGGCCAAATCCTCACCGCGCTGCGCCTGCGCGAGCATAACACACGCAGCATGGCTGCTCTGACCTTTCAGGAACTGGCCTATCCGCCGCATCACCCCTATGCCCGCAGCGTTGGCGGCTATGTTGAGACGGTCACGGCCATCACGCGGGACGACTTGGTGAACTTCCACCGCAATCTGGGGCCGCGTGGGGCGATTATCGTTATCGTGGGTGCTGTCAAGGTCGATGAAGCTGTGCGGCTGGTTGAGGCAGCCTTTGGCGATTGGGAGAACCCCGATCAGCCGCCGCCTCCGCAGGCCCCACCCGCACCACGCTTGGAGGAAGTGCGTGAGAAGTTCGTCCCCATAGCGGGCAAGTCGCAAACCGACCTTGTGCTTGGCTATCCCGGGCCGCCACGCAGCGCACCGGACTACGAAGCGGCTCGCATGGCGAACAGCATTTTGGGCGTGTTTGGCCTCTACGGGCGGCTGGGCGATAGTGTGCGTCAGGAGCAGGGTCTGGCCTACTATTCCTACAGCAGCCTGACAGGTGGCCTTGGCCCTGGCCCCTGGCGCATGATTGCCGGCGTGGCACCGGAGAACGTCACGCGGGCGGTAGAGACCATCCGTCGCGAGGTCCGTCGCCTGATCGACGAGCCGGTGAGCGCCGAGGAGCTGGCGGACAACAAAAGCTTCTTCAAGGGGCATCTTGTCCTCAGCCTTGAGACAAACGAAGGTGTGGCGGGGAGCATCCTTTCCATGGAGATGTATGGCCTGGGGCTGGACTACCTGCGCCGCTACAACGACATTGTAGATTCCATCACGGCGCAGGATGTCCAGAATGCAGCGGCGCACTACCTCGACCCCGACGCCTATGCGCTGGGCATCGCTGGCCCTCCGCACGCAGCCTAAGCGCAATGGGGAGAGTCTGCCCGTGCTGCGCACTGGCGTAGATTTGATAGAAGTAGGGCGCATCGCACGTGCCGCGCAACGCCATGGCGAGCGCTTCTATCAGCGCTTCTTCACCGAAGCCGAACGTGCCTACTGCGGCACTCACTTCCCTGCCTTGGCTGCTCGTTTTGCTGCTAAAGAGGCAGTAGCCAAGGCATTGGGAACGGGGATCGGTGACATTAGGTGGGTAGATATTGAAGTGAGCCACGACGCTCACGGAAGGCCTGTGTTAAACCTTTACGGTGCCGCTGCGCAGCTGGCTGCCGAACTGGGCCTGACGGAGTGGGCCATCAGCCTGGCCCACACTCATGACCATGCCATCGCCTTTGTCGTGGCGATGGGAGGATCAGGATGACCCCGCGCAGGAATGCCCTCTTACTTGTGGCTTTGCTGCTGGCTGCCTGCTCTCGCATCACCCCAACGCTACCTAGTAGCAGCCTGCCCCTTTCTACTCTGCCGGCTGCTCCTTCTGCTACGCCAAGCCACCAGCCATCCCCCACACCAACCCTTGCACCGCCCGAAAGCCTGACCCTTGCCGAGCTTCACCAGCGGCTTGATCCGTTCAACACCGCGCTGCCGGACTGCGCGTTGCCTTGCTATAACGGCCTGCTGGTGGGACGCTCAAGCCTGCAGGAGGCGTTGAACTTCTACGCCCGTCTGGGTATCGGCATCACCGATCTCATCCCAGGCGACTATGAAGGCATTCAGGACGGTTCAGGGAGGCTAGGGGCTTGGTTGCTCACAGCCTCGGATGCGGCACAGGCTGCTCAGGCCGGCATGATGCCGCCGCTCGTGGACCTCTATCTGGAAAGCAATGTGGTGCAGTCGGTGTACGTGGGATGGCGGTATATCCCTTCCTATCTCACCCCTGCCCGTGTGCTGGGGGTGTTGGGACAGCCGACGCACCTCGATCTGGCGTTGGTTTTCGGCGAGGGGCCACCCGCCGTCATGCTGCGCTTTCTCTATCCGCAGGTTCAGGCAGGGTTTGCCTTCTATACCGATGCCTCAAGCAGCGGCGATGGTTGGAGGGTGTGCTTCTCCACGGACCAAGTGGGCCGTGCGTTCCTCGGCATATTCGCGCCGGATATCCCCCCTATGGCGGGACTGACGTACAGCGATCGCCTGCTGCCCCTCCTCGAAACAGTAGGCATGACCTATGAGGACTTTGCGGCCGAAATGGCGTCAACGGGCTGCTTGAACATCCCTGCCGAGCGTGCGGCCGCATGGCAGGCCCTGCCCAATCCGTGATGTAAGAACAGAAATCCGGAGGTTTAGACTTCGTGGAGGATGGCGAAGATCATAGGACGGCGCCTGGTCTCGTTGTAGAAGTAATCCTCCAGCCGCTTTTCAATATCGCTGCGTAACGTGCGCAGCGAGCGGTATCCATCCTCCGCAATTGCGCTGCTGATAGCCTCGCAAGCGCCAGCGATGAGGCTCTGCGCCTCGCGCAGATAAACGAACCCGCGAGAGATAAACTCCGGCTCGCCGATTATCTGCCGCGTCTCACGGTCCAGCGTGATGTTGGCGATCAGAAAACCGTCACGCCCCAGCATCTCGCGGTCGCGCATCACTGCCGGGCCGATGTCGCCCACCACTGACCCATCCACGTAGACGTAGCCACCTGGCACCCGTTCGCCGATGGTCATGCTGTCGGGGGTGAAGGTCAACACTGTGCCGTTCTCCACGACGGCGATGTTCTCACGGGGGATGCCCAGGCTCATGGCGATCTTGCTGTGCAGGTGCAGGTGGCGCAGCTCCCCGTGAATCGGCACCAGAAAGCGCGGACGCAGCAGGTTGATGAGCAGCTTCATCTCCTCCTGAGCAGCGTGCCCGGAGACATGCACCGGCGCAATAGGATCGTAGATCACATCAGCCCCGCGCTGGATGAGTTTATTGATGGTGCGGTGCACCATCTCCTCATTGCCCGGAATGGGATGGGAGGAGAGCACGATGGTGTCGTCCGGCTCTACCTCCAAGTGGCGGTGCTTGCCGTTTGCCAGTCGGCTCAAGCCCGAGAGCGGCTCGCCCTGTGAGCCGGTGGTCATCATGACCACCTGCTTGGCGGGCAGACGGTGCACGTCGCTGATGTCGATAAGCACTTCATTCGGGATGTCAAGGTAGCCTAGGTTGCTGGCCATCTTGACGTTCTCCGCCATGCTGTGCCCCATGATGACGATCTTGCGCCCATACTTCTGGGCTATCCATACCACTTGCTGGATGCGCGAGATCAGCGAAGCAAACGTGGCGATAATGATGCGCCCCGGTGCACTTTGGAACACGTCGTCAAATGCACCGTTGATCACCATTTCCGAAGGTGTCCAGCCGGGCACGTCGGCGTTGGTGCTATCGGCAAGCAGCGCTAGCACACCGCGCTGGGAGAACTCGGCCAGTTTGCCAAAGTCCGGCGGCCAGCCGTCCACCGGCGTGTGGTCGAACTTATAGTCGCCCGAATGGACGATGAGGCCCACCGGCGTAGTGATGCCCAACCCCACGCTGTCGGGGATGCTGTGGCAGACGTGGAAGAACTCGATGGTGAACGGCCCCATACGGATAGTATCGCCCGCCTGGACGGTGACCAAGCTCACACGGTCAAGCAGATGGGCGCTCTTCAGCTTGACCTCCAGCAGGCCGCGTGTGAGGGGAGTGGCGTATACCGGCGCATTGACGTGCTCCATTACGTGGGCGATGGCGCCGGTGTGATCCTCATGCCCATGCGTGATAATCACCCCACGAATGGTATCCAGGCGATCCAGAATGTAGTTGAAGTCCGGGATGATGTAGTCGATGCCGAGCATGTCATTCTCGGGGAACATGATGCCGGCATCTATGATGATCGAGTCGATGGAGGTAGCGGACTGGTATTCCATGATCATCATGTTCTTACCAACCTCGCCCAGTCCACCAAGCGGCACAATCCGCAGGATACCTTCTGCGGAGGCGCTGTCCTGCTTATTCCGTTTTCCTGCCTTACTCACTCTTTACCTTCTCCAAATGCAACGTTTTTGCTCAAATACAGTATAGGATAATCAAAAGGGGCTGAGCCGCCCCCGCTCCAAGCCCCTCCATAGCCCTTATTGAGAACCCCTTGGGAAGCAAACAAGCATCGGTAGCGCCCTGCGCTCTCCCATGCGGCCCACCTGTAGAGATTGGGGTGATGTAGGGATTTATTTCAGCAAGCTCATTCATCAAAGCCTTATTGAGTGTAGCAAAAATGGTAATTCATGACAACCGAATGGGGGCAGGCTGGTTCTGAGGATGCCTATGACCTTACCCCCGCCGACTCTCCAGCCGCTCGCGGAACATCCGGTTGACCATCTGGGCGTTAGCCTGCCCCTTGGTCTCGCGCATCACCTGGCCTACAAACCAGCCCAGCAATCCCTCTTTGCCTCCCAGGTAGGCTGCTACCTCTGCCGGATTCTCGGCGATGACGCGCTCCACCAGTTGCTCTAGCATGGCCACATCGCTGATCTGCGCCAGCCCTTGCTCCTCCACAATGGCCTTTGCCCCACGCCCACTGGCGAACATCTCGGTGAAGACCTCTTTGGCCGTGTTGAGGTTAATAGTGCCGTCCCGCACCAACCCCACGAGTTCCGCCAGCATGGGCGGTGTCACGCGCACAGCGTCAATCTCCACCCCCTCGGCGTTCATCAGGCGGAACAACTCGCCGGTGATCCAGTTAGCAGCGGTCTTAGGCTCCACGCCGGCGGCGATAGTCGCCTCAAAATAGTCGGCCACTGCTTTATCGGCCACCAGCACGCCGGCCTCTTGCTGGGAGAGGCCGAAATCGCGCATGAAGCGCTCGCGGCGAGCGTCGGGCAGCTCGGGCAGCGTGCTGCGCACCCGCTCCACCCACTCGCGGCTGATAAACAGCGGTGGTAGGTCAGGCTCGGGGAAATACCGATAATCCTCGGCGAACTCCTTGCCGCGCTGGGGATACGTCTCGCCCGTTTCCTCGTTGAAGCCCAACGTCTGCTGGACGATCTCCCCGCCCGCCTTGTAGACGGCGATCTGGCGGGCGATCTCATAGCGGCAGGCACGCACTAACGAGCGGATGCTGTTCAGGTTTTTGATCTCAGTGCGCGTGTTCAGGATGCCCGATCCTGCCGGGCGCACCGAGACGTTCGCCTCGAAACGCAGCACACCTTTGCTCATATCGCCGTGGTTGACGCCCAGATAGACCAGCACAGCGCGTATTTTGCGGGCGTAGGCTTCTACCTCTTCCACCGAGTGCATGTGTGGCTCGGAGACGATCTCCAACAGCGGTACGCCCGCCCGATTGAGGTCGATCAGACTGTAGTCGCCCATGTGGAACGACTTGCCGGTGTCCTCTTCCAGATGCGCCCGTCGGATGCCGATGCGCCGTACCTGCCCGTTGACCTCTACCTCCAGCCAGCCGTCGGAGGCCAGTGGATGTTCATACTGGCTGATCTGATAGCCCTTGGGCAGGTCAGGGTAAAAGTACGACTTGCGGGCAAAGAGGTTGAACTCGTTGATGCGGCAGTTAAGCGCCAGCCCGACCATAATGGCGTATTCCACGGCCTGCCGGTTGATTACCGGCAGCGTGCCGGGCTGCGCCGTGCACACCGGACAGATGGCCGTATTCGGCTCGGCGGTGGTACTGTCCACCACCGGACAGCCGCAGAACATCTTGGACTGGGTCAGCAGTTCAGCGTGAACCTCTAAGCCGATGACCGGTTCATAGGTTGTCATGGTTTGCTCTCACCGATGGGCTAATCTGGGGGGATTATACCACCGATGCAAGGCAATCCCTTGCTGGGGCGATCACCTCAATACGCCCTCAAATGTGCGATCCTCCGACCTGCCCAGCACGAACTGCGCCCACGCTGACGGATCGTCGGCCTTGTAGCGGCGGGCAATAGAAGACTCCAGCAGAGCATCCAGCGCTAGTTTATGCTCCTCCTCATCGGCAGGCGAGTGTGTGGCGATCTGCACCCGCCAGCCGTCTCCTAGCGGCTCCAGCCGTATAGTACGGTATGTGCAGGGATAGCCGCCCAACGCCCCCGTACTAATATGCAGCCTGCTGCCGCGCTGAGTGATATGGTTAGCATGGTGGTGGCCGGAGAGCACCATCCGCACGTTGGGGAAGGCATCCAACAACATCTCTACCTGCTGGCCGTTGGCGCAGATGAAGTTAGACCACCAGGGAGCGATGTTGCGCGGTGTCAGATAGTGGAGCGGGTGATGGACGGCGATCAAGATCAGGTCGTGGCGATAGGCGTCCAGTTCTTCCATCAGCCACGCCAGCTGCTCCACGCCGATCTCGCCTGCCCACGTATCGGGGCGGCGCGAGTCCAACCCTATGAGCCGTACGCCCTCACCTACCGGACGGCTCCAGTAAGCCCGTTGGGCCTCCGGTGAAGGATGCGCCATGCGTGGGTCGATGAGCGGAAGGGCCTCGTGCGGAGCGTAGGCTTCAGGGTGACGGGGGTCGATGTAGCCATCGTGATTGCCCGGAACAAGATGCCAGGGCTTGCGGAGATCGCCGAGTGCTGCCGTCAGGCGTTCCAATTCCGGCGGCGTGGCGAGGTCCAGCAGGTCGCCAGTAAAGAGCACAAAGTCCAGGTCATCCAGAGCGTTGAGCTGCGCGATGGCCTTGCGCAGTAGGCGCTCGGCGAGAGCGCCCAGCGTGCCCCACGATTGCTCCTGCTCTGAGATGTGCACATCGGTGATGTGGGCGAAATGGAGAAAAGGTGGCATTGGTCTCCTCAACCAACGTGGGGGAATCAGACCACCTCAATAACTATCGTTGTCAGTGGCTCATCCTTGCCCTTCAAGACCTGTGGGGGCAGTTCATGGAGGGCGATGCCCTCGAAGGCAGGCAAGGGATCGGGCAGGGCGGCCGGCGCAGCAACAATCTGACCATCGGCAGCGATCTCCACCAAGCGATGGGCAATGGTGACCGCCTCGCCCACCATTGCGTAGTTCATGCGGTGGCGTCCGCCCACATGACCCAGCACCACTGGCCCGTGATTGATGCCGATCCCCATGCCGATCTGCATCCCGTGTTGTGCCCATTTGGCCTTCAGGTCGGCAAAGCGGCGTTGCATGGCGATGGCGGTTGCCAGAGCACGCTCACCGGCATCGGGTTGATCGTAAGGCACATTGAAGCCGATCATCAGTTCATCGCCAGCGATGTCAAAGACAACGCCCTCATGCTCATAGACGATCTCCATCATCTCAGCAAAGACGTCGTTGAGCAGCGCCAGCACCTCATCCGCTGAGTGCTCCACTGTCAGCCGCGTGAAGCCGCGCAGATCAGCAAACAGCACATAAGCATCACGCCGCTCGCGCCGCCGCAAGATGTGCGGGTCGCTCAGCACGCGCCTGATGAGCGCCGGACTCATGTAGCGCGAGAGCGTAGCCACCACGCGTTGACGTTCAGCCTGCTCGCTCTGTAGGCGAGCCTGCTCCCCCTCCTTCAGCGCCGTGATGTCCTGCCACACAAGCAAGTACCCCACGCCCTCAATCGGCGAGATGCTGACATGGAAAGTGCGTGGCTCCGTATTAGGGATGCGCCGCGTGTATCCGCCAGAGACAGGGGACCGACGCTCTTTGGCACGCACCAGCAGATCGGCAAGCCCCAAGCCGAAGACCTCCTCCACCGATGCCGTCAACGCAGCCTCATCCAGATCGAGGATGCGGCGGGCAGCAGGGTTGATGCGCGTAATGCGGCCTTCGGTGTCGGTCACGATGACCGGATCGCCCGTCTGGTTGAGCAGTGCCTCCGTGCGGGCGCGTTGCTGACGCGCTTCCTCATACAACCGCGCGTTTTCCAGCGCGATGGCTGCATGGTTGCCCACTGCCAACAACAGGTTGAGGTGCTCCGCACCGAAGGCCCCCGCCTGTGGAGCAGTCGTCAGCAGCACACCAACGATCTGATCGCCACGCAGGAGGGGCACGGCCAGCGCCGAGATGGCCTCTTCGTCATCCGCCAATGCTATCCAGCGGGGATCGCGCCGCGTGTCTTCCACCACAGCGGCCTGCCGGTTGCGGATCACCCAGCCCAGCAGTCCCTCATCCAACACGCGGCGATCGATGGTGGGGGCGTCGCGCGGTTGTTCTGCGGGACGCACCAGAACTTTGTGCTGAAAGTTGCCTTCCTTATCCAGGGCAATCAGCACGGCCTTGGCCGCGGCGGTCAGGGTAAGGGCCAGCGTTACAATCTGGTGGAGGAGGGACTGGTAGTCTAGTTGGGCTGCAAGTAGGCGGCTGACCTCATTGAGCAGTGCCAAACGTTGCCGCTCGGCTTCGAGCTCATCGCGCATGTGCTTAAGTGCCAGCAGTGAGCGAATGCGGGCGATCAGTTCATCCGCATCAAAGGGGCGCGAAAGGAAATCGTTGGCCCCTGCTTGGATGCCCTGCACGCGGTCCTGTGGCTCGTTCAACGCACTGATCAGGATGATGGGGATGAAGCGGTCGGGGTAGGCAGCGCGGATGCGTCTGGTAACCTCGAAGCCATCCAGGTCGGGCATCATCACATCCAATAGGATCAGATCGGGGAGATGGCGAGTCAGCAGATCGAGCGCAGCCTCGCCGCGCGTAGCCACCATCACATCGGCAAAACCTGCAAGGAGCAGATGTGATCGCAGCAGGTTGCAGTTGGTCTCGCTGTCATCAACGATGAGGATGGTGGCACTGGGCCGGTCTTGGCTCATGGTGATCTACCCGCCGGAGAGCAGCATGTGAGCATCCGCGATTGTATCAAAGTGGGGACGGAATGGCGAAAGGCACAGAGGGAGGTAAGTCCGCAAAGGACAGCACAAGCCGAGGTTTGCTTTGGTGTTTCTGTTCCCGCACTTCGGATTCGGGCAGCGCAACCTTTGGCGGATCAATGCGTAGATATTGGTGAGATGGCCTGCCATCCACGCAACAAGCCAAAAGGCGAGAAGGACAACCGGTATGTCTGAAGGCAAGAAACTGTACCGCAGCCGAAGCGACCGCCTCATCGGCGGGGTGTGCGCCGGAATGGGGCGCTATTTCGCTGTTGATCCGGTCTTGGTGCGCCTTTCTTTTGTAGTGCTGGCGTTGGTGAACGGGCTGGGTGTGCTGGTCTACCTGATCCTGTGGGCTATGATGCCTGACGAATCCTCTCCTGCCTTGAGCGGCGAAGAATTGCTGCGTGCCAACCTCAACGATATGAGAGCGCAGGCGCAGCGCCTGATCCGATCGCTGCGCGGCACTTCTCAGAGCACCGTCATCATCGGCCTGATCCTGATGGTGCTGGGATTGCTGTTCTTGCTGGATAACTTCATCCCCTGGATCACGCCCGCCATGCTATGGCCCATGCTCCTGATCGCAGTGGGGGTGTACATCTTGCTCAATCGCCGCGCCTGATGCTTTACCGCGCTTTTATCCGCAGAAGTGGGTTGCTCCTCAAGGAGATTATCAAGAATGGCAGAAGAACAAGAACAGACATGGGAAAGGCCGCGCCGCGGAGGACGCGGCTTGAGCGGGGCTGTTATCCTGATCATGGCGGGTGTGGCCCTGCTACTACAGAACTTGGGCATCATTCACATCGACTGGCTTTCACTGTGGCGCTATTGGCCAGTGCTGCTGATCCTGCTGGGGCTGGATGTGCTGCTGGGCCGCTCCATAGTGGGAAGCCTGGCCGTGGCGCTGCTAAGCGTGGCCGTTGTGGGCGCAATCATCTTCTGGGTGGGCGTGAGGAACGCCCCGCCGGACCTCGCGCTGGGGGCTGTTGTCACCCAAACGATTGAGGAGGACCTGAACGGTGCCAAGACGCTCTCGGTTGAGATCGAGCTGGGCGCGGCGGATGCGCAGATCGGCGCCCTGGGAGACGAGCGCATAGCAGCCAAAGGTGAGTTCCGCGTCAACGGAAGCCTACAGCCTCAGATCGCTTACAGCGTGCAAGGTGACAGAGGATACCTCACTATCGGTGAGCCGGAGCGGGAGCATGCCCCTTTCGGGCCGGGCTTTACGGGCAGGCTGGATCTGGCGTTGAACAGCAGCGTGCCGCTTGACCTGACCATCCGGGCAGGTGCGGGCGACCTAACCCTTGACCTCACGGAGATCAACCTGCATTCCCTCACCATTGAGGGAGGCATTGGGTCTATCACCCTCGTCCTCCCGCCGCAAGGCGTCTTTACAGCCGAACTGAGCACCGGCGTGGGCAGCTTCGCCATCACTGTGCCGAGCGAACTCAGTGCGCTGATCGAGGTGGACAGCGGGGTAGGCAGCATTGATGTACCTGCTGCTTTCGTGCGGCAGGCTGAAAGCCTGTGGGCTACGCCGGCCTACGGCGCTGCCGAACACGCCACGATCCACATCAGCACAGGCGTTGGTAGCGTGGACATCCAAAACAGATAGGATGGCGACCATTCCGCATATGGGGGTGAGGTGAGGGCCTCACCCCTTTTTCTTGTGACGCATATCCTTCGCTTCGGCACACCTATCCCTATCGGTAGCTTGGCGCAGCGCAAACGTGCCGCATCTTGCTCAGCATGTTACAATCGGGATGTTGGAGCGGAATCACAAGGACAGGCCTATGTATCAGGAAGAGCCTACGCGTCCCGGTCGGCCCTCGGGTCGGCCATATGAATGGCCCACCCAACCGGGCCGCCATGATGAGATCATCACCCGGCCACCTGTGCCACAACCCGCTTACCGTCCGCGCCGCCGCAGGCGAAGCCGTACCGGCTGCTGGGGATGTCTGCGTACTGTGCTAGCAGTCAGCGCGATGGCGTTGGCCGCCTTGTTTGGCTCGCTGTTGATCGTGGGGTTGGTGATCTATAACTCGCTGGCGGGCGAACTGGCTGAGGATATGGCGGTGCTGCGCTCCATGGAGGGCGTGGAGGACTTCCAGACGACGCGCATCTACAGCCGTGATGGGCAGCTGCTCTATGAGATCTTCGAGGAGGGGCGGCGCATTGTGGTCCCGCTCGACCGTATTCCCTTTGCCATGCGCTGGGCCACCATCGCCACCGAGGACGACACGTTCTACGAAAACCCGGGCTTTGACCCGCCCTCCATCCTGCGGGCGGCGTGGGAGTGGATCAGCACGGGCGAGATCGTTTCCGGCGGCAGCACCATTACCCAGCAGCTGGTGCGCCAGATCGTGTTCGACTACGAGGAACGCAACGAGCGCACCCTGCGCCGTAAGCTTAAAGAGGCCGCTCTCGCCTGGGTGATGACCCAGCAATACAGCAAGGATGAAATCCTCGAGCTTTACCTCAATGAGGTGTACTATGGGAATCTTGCCTACGGCGTGGAGAGTGCCGCCAACGTTTACTTTGACAAACCGGCCACCGAATTGACAGTGGCCGAGGCTGCCTTTCTGGCCGGGCTGGTGCAATCGCCGGCCGCTTACGACCCCTACACCGATTTCACGGCCGCTAAGGTGCGCCAGCGGCAGGTGCTTGACCTCATGGTGCGGCATGGCTACTTGAGCGCAGCGGACGCCGACGCGGCTTTCAATGAGCCACCCCGCACGGTAGAGGACCTTGCCAGTCCAGATGTGCCCTTGCTTGCTCCGCACTTCACCGTAGAGGTGCGCCGTCAGCTGGCTCAGCTGCCCAACATTGACCCTGAGCTGGTGGCACGTGGCGGGCTGAAAGTCTACACCACACTAGACATGCGCTACTATACGCTAGCCGAACAAATCGCCAGAGAACATGTAGCAGAGATCGGCTCGGAGTTCAACCTGCACAACGCCGCTCTTGTGGCGCTTAACCCCAACACAGGCGAGGTGTTGGCCATGTTGGGCAGTGTGGACTACGAGGATGAGAGCATTGATGGTGCTGTGAACGTAACCCTCTCGCCCCAGCAGCCGGGCAGCACCATGAAGCCGCTCACCTATGCTGCTGCGCTGGAGCGAGGCTGGCAGCCTGCTGACGTGCTGTGGGATGTGCCGATGGTGTATGACAGCGGTGTTGGCCCCTATGAGCCAGACAACTACGATGGGCGTTTTCACGGGCCGGTGCGCTTGCGCGATGCGCTGGCCAATTCTTACAACATCCCCGCTGTGACGCTCCTGCGTGAGGTGGGCGTGCCGGCGCTGTTGGAGATTGCCCGGCGCTTTGGCATCGAGAGCCTCGGCGATGATCCTGCCCGGTATGGCCTCTCGCTGACGTTGGGCGGTGGCGAGGTAACGCCTATGGAGATGGCTGTGGCCTTCAGCGTGTTTGCCAACGGCGGCAAGCGCATCACGCCGTACCTCATCAGCCGAGTGGAAGACTTGCAGGGCAACGTGCTCTATGAGGCCCCCATTGCTGCCGGCGAGCAGGTACTGGACCCGCGTATCGCTTTCATCATCAGCGATATTCTCTCCGATAACACAGCACGCACGCCAGCGATGGGGGCTGATTCGCCGCTTTTGCTGGACTTCCCGGCAGCGGCCAAAACCGGCACCACTAACGACTTCCGCGATAACTGGACGATAGGTTATACGCCGCATCTGGTGGTTGTGGTGTGGGCAGGCAACACGGACAATACGCCCATGGCCGAAGGGACTACCGGCCTCACCGGCGCAGCGCCCATCTGGCACGACTACATGATGGCCATCTACAGCCGGCCCGAACTCACCGCCATCCTTGAAGGCCCCGACCTGCCGCCGCTGCGCAGCGGCTTTCCCCAACCGGTGGAAGGGCTTGAGGCGCGTCAGGTATGTGTCCTCTCGGAGCTGAAAGACCCGTGGCCTCTGGAGGAGGGCTGCCCGCGCGCCCGCAGTGAGTGGTTCCTCATCGGTCCACCGCCGCTAGGCGTCACCGTCACCCCGTCCCCCACACCGCTTCCTACGGCAACGCCCACCCCCCTGCCGGAGGGCAAGGAACCACCGCCGCCCGTGCGCGTCCCTCTCGAGCCAGGGCTGGTAGCACTGGGCGTGCTGCCGCTCGACGAGGACCTACAGGAGATGATGGCCGAAGCGCTGGCTGATACATGGGAAGCGTTGCCGCAGGGCACGCCTACTCCGCTGCCGCTGCGCTACTGCGAGGTGCCTCAAGAGTTCGCCGATGTGGGCAACATCTCGTACCAGCTCTTCATCACTGCCCCACGCGATGCGGTGGACCTTATCCGTGCACGTAACTGGGCATACGAGCACGATATCCCCATCGAGCCGGGTGTGCTTTGCCCACCAGAAGTGGTAGAGAAAGTGGCGGCTGCGGTGGACCCCGTCACTGGCGCCCGCTATGCGATCTATGAGCCAGACCCCCATGAAGAGGTGTTCGGCGTGCTGCCCATCATGGGGACGGCAGTCTTTACTCCCGATCAGGTGCTCTATTATAAGTTGGAGATCGGCGCAGGCGAAGCGCCCACCGAATGGCTCACGCTGGGCGATATACACACTGGAAGCGTGGAGGAGGGTGTGCTGGAGTTCCTGCACGCCGATGCGCTGCCGCCTGGCCCTTACGTCCTGCGGCTAGTATTAGTGCGTTACGATGGTAACTTCGCGCCGCCCTATGAGGTGCCGATCACCATTGTCCCAACGCCCACGCCGTAACCACATCGCAGGGGCTACCTAGCGTCCACCAGCGGCTACATCCTGACGGGCAGCCAGCAACCGTTGGACAAGGTCGACGCTGTCGGCAAAGGGGCCTTGCTGCGCGGTGAGCGAGCCGATGGATAGGCGCAGGCGGTCAGAAGTGAAGGCGTTAGGGCCGCGATTGTCCGCCGGATAGAAGTACTCCAGTGCCTCGCCGAGGCGCTCAACAATGCGGGCATGAAGCGCATCCAGCGCCGAGGCAGGCACAATCAGCACAAGGGTATGCTCCTCCAAGTGCCCGCAGAAGCTCGCCGGGCCGCCGATCTCATTCCCTGCACTGTTGAGGGTCAAGGCAACTACACGCATGACGTTGTCACCCGCGACAAAGCCATACTGCTCGCTGAAGGCGCGCACCCCTTTCAGCGTCACAATCAACATCCCCCAGTCGGCGCCGCCGTGTAGCGCTTGCTCAAGGGCTTGCATGGTCAGCTCGCCCTGTGGCAGACCGGTGATGGCGTTCAGCGCACCGGAAAGGCTGGCGCGGCGGATCGTGTTGCGCATGCGCAGGCGTAACTCATAGAGATCAAATGGCTTGGCGATGTAATCGAAGCCGCCCATATGGAGGCCGCGCAAGCGGTCCATACGTTCCCTGCGCTCGGTGAGGAAGATGATGGGAATATGGCGGGTGCGGTGGCTCTCTTGGAGGCGAGCGCAGACCTCGAAGCCATCCATACCCGGCAGCCAGATGTCCAGCACGATCAGGGCAGGTGGGTCGTTATAAGCGAGTGCCAGCGCTTGCTCACCCTGCGACACGGTGAGCACAGCATAGCCGTCCATGCTCAGGTAGGCCTGAAGCATCTCAGCTAAATCCGGGTCATCTTCTACAATCAGCACGGTGGGCAACCGTTCGGCCAAATCGCTACTCCTGCGCCTCTGGCTGCCAAAGCAGAAAGGCGGCTGTGGCAGTATCCACCAGCGGGAATGGCCATCAGCCGCGTGTGATCGGGGGGTGATGTTCGGTTTGCAGCGAGGTGGATCAGATAAGTTTGAGCAGGTCTTCCGCGGCGCGGCTCATATCCAGGAAGACCAGGCCGAGTTTAGCATCCTTGCGTGCCAGAACCGTCAGCACGGCTTCCTCGCCCACAGCCATCAAGATCACAAAACCGTTTTCGCCTTTGATGTACACCTGCTCCAGCGTGCCGCGTCCCAACTCCCCCGCAATGCGCCCGCCCAGCGCGAGCATCGCTGCCGACATCGCAGCCACACGATCCTCCTCCGCATCGGCGGGCATTGAGGAGGCCATACTTAGGCCGTCCACGCTCACCACGGCTGCTGCCTCAATGGCCGGAGAACTGATTTGCAAATCGCGTAGTCGCTCGATGATCTGTTCGGTTCGGGATTTGGTCACCACCGTCTAACTCCTGATTGTGCAGCGTGGGGTTATCCGGTTATTCTACAGGCACCTTCTCGATCTTGATCACGCAGTTTTCATCGCCTCTAGCCTTGCATTCGGTTTCCAGCAGACGGAACTTCTTATCCGGCGCGACCCAGTTGAGGGCGGCCTGAAGCACACCGATAGCCAGATGACAGCAAGGTTCATCAGTGCGGCGGCCCCAACACACCGGGCAGCGCGTGATGATCCACATCCAATGTTTCTCGTCCTCGTCAATGCGCACGACCTGATCGCTGACGGTGTTGAAGAACTTGGAAAAGAACTCCAGCCCTAGCCTCACCTTAGCCTCCAGCGATCCTACCCGCATGGCCACCTGTGCGGCAGCAGCCACGCTCTTGAACTGCGAAAGTCCCTCGCGGAAGGCCTGCTCACCGGCGCGGACGGCAAACACACGCGCCCCTCGACTGCCGTACATATCCCAAATAGCCTGCTGAAGTTGCCCTACACCCTCAAAGGAGAACTCCTTCTTCATGTTATCGGGCGGATAGTTGCCGATGTATTGGGGGATTTTGGCCATGTTGAGCATGGCCATAACACCCTGTGGCCCCATTACCTCCTCTGCCGAGGTGAGGATAATGCGTGCCCACTTGTTGGGATAGTAATACTTCTTGCCCTCCGCATCGGCTATTTCCTTATCGGTTTTGCGCACCTCGGCTCGGGCAGGTTCGGGCTTCTCGGCCACCTTTGCTTCCGACGGAGGTGCTGCAGCAGCTGCTGGGGGTGCGGGCGCTGCGGGAGACTGTGCCGGCTGAGGAGGTGTCGGCGCGGGTGCGGCCGGCTGAGGTGGTGTCGGCGCGGGCGCGGCCGGCTGGGTCGGCGTGGGCGCGGATGGTTTGGCTGGTGCAGGGGTCGGAGTAGGCGGTTGAGTCGGTGCGGGCGCGGGCTGCTTTGGTTCGTCCTTACGCGTCTCCGCGGCTTTGACCTCTGTTCCCTTGGCTGTTTCCTGCGGCTCGGTTGCTTGTTCTTTGGCCTTGTCCTCTGACATCTGTTCCCCCGGTGTATAGGCTCATGGCACACGTTCTCGGCTGTAGGGAAGTCAGCCTAATGCCACCAATGGGTGAAGGGCACCTGACGGCAATGGCCATCAACAGGTGACGGCAAAATGTTACACCTAAGCGGCGGCACGATCAAATCCACTGCACCCCACATAGGGGAAGCATAGAACGGGTTGGCCGGTTGCGCAAGCCGCTACCTTTAGGGAGATGCCTCCATCCACCAATTGTTGTGCGATCATATACACCTTCCGGCGGGAAGTTTGACAATTTGGAGCACTTCTGGCATTCTAGAATACATGCGGCCAGCCTCTTCTGGAGGCGGCTCATGTAGCTTTGTGACGCTCGACCGGCAGAATCTGGCTCGCTACGTGTGGAAGCGCTTTCCCGCAGTCGGGCGTAGTAGAAGGGCCTTTGTTCCCCTTACAGGCCCCATTCCCAATCAGCTCGGCTGTGGAATATAATGAGGCTTGCTTTTAAGGGTCTTTTGTAGATTCCTGACGAGGTATCGAGCGATGTCAGCAGAACCAACTCCCCATGACGAAATGACTACCGCAATGCCTCCGCTTGACCTGGATGAAGGATATTGGTCAGCGCTCCTTCAGGAGGGGGAGCGCATGAGAGGCCCCACGCCACACCCGAACTTTAACAGCGCAGAGAACGTCACAAGCAAGCGCGCGGAAGAACTGCCTTACCGCCAGAGCAACGGCGCAGCTACCGAGCGCGACTGGGAACTTGCCCGTCGCACCTATGAGGACGATCAGACTGTCGAGCTCGCCGTGACGGGGTACAACCGCGGCGGATTGCTGGTCTCATGGAACAGCCTGCGCGGTTTTGTCCCCGCCAGCCAGCTGATCAACTTTCCGGTAGATGTGGATGAGTTTACGCGCCGCAGCTTGCTCTCCCGCTACGTGGGCCGTGTGCTCCGCCTACGCATTATCGAGCTCAACCAAGCCCTTGACCGCCTGATCTTTTCCGAGCGGGCCGCTCAGGCGCAACCCGGCCAGCGCGAGCGCGTGCTGCACACTTTGCAGAGCGGCACGGTGTGCAAAGGCGTCGTCACCAACCTATGCGACTTCGGCGCTTTTGTAGACCTGGGTGGCGTGGAAGGGCTGATTCACATCTCAGAGCTCTCGTGGGGGCGGGTAGGACATCCCCGCGATGTGCTGCGCAGCGGCCAGCAGGTTGAGGTGTACATCATGTCCGTTGATCCCCAGGAAGGGCGCATCGCGCTGAGCCTCAAGCGCCTGCAACCCGATCCTTGGGAGACGGTTGAGCAACGCTACAAAGTAGGGCAGATCGTTGAGGGCGTCATCACCAACGTAGTGGATTTCGGCGCATTTGCCTGCATTGAGGAAGGGCTGGAGGGGTTGGTCCACATCTCGGAACTGGCGGAGGGGCAATTCCTCCACCCGCGCAATGTTGTCTCTGAGGGCGACCGCATCCGTGCGCGCATCTTAAACATCAACGGCCCTGCCCGACGACTGGGGTTGAGCTTGCGCCTAAATCGTAACGGCGGCAACTCGGAACAGTCCTGAACGTGCTGCGCGGCGTGCCGGCTTCTCAGGCGATCGCCATAAGGCAGGCCGCCCCCTATCGACGGCCTAGGCAGGGTGTGGTCTCTTTCTCATAGTCGGAACATCTGTGCTATCCTTGTCCACAGCGCGTTTTATTGGTATCCCACGGACCTCATTCCCATGAGCGATCAGCCCTTCACGCCGTCAGGCAACGAGAGTGCATCTCCCCCTGACGTTCCTCATCCCCCTACAGATGGGGCCACAGGCCGCCCTTCAGCAGCCGGGGTGACACCGCCTGCTCCCTCCTCTCCTACGGCCAGTGGTGCATCGCCCCCGCCATCCGTAGCCCGGCCTTCCCGCGGTGCGGCTAAAGCATCTGCGCCCGCAAAGACCGGCGCAGCGGGGCGAGGCACGCCTGCCACAAAGGCCGGTGGGAAAAAAGACGTCGCGCGCAACCGCCAACCCAACGGCTCCGAACGCTCGTTGCCTGCTGTCTCCGGTGTGCGGATCAGGTCACGGGCGCCCATGCGCCCATCGGAGGAAGAGCCGCCACAACCGGCCCCATTGAGCCGCATCCACAAAAGCCTACCGCCCTATGCGGATGAGCTGATCGCCTTCCTGCTCATTGGGGTGGGGCTACTGACCTTCTTGACGCTGCTCAGCCCACAGAGCGGCGCAGTTGGGTTGGCGTGGTCGGGGACGCTGCGCTGGCTGTTCGGCGCGGGAGCATACATCATTACTGCCGCGATTGTAGGGGCAGGGGCGCTGCTGCTTGCGCCCAAGGTCGGCCTCCCAACGCGCCTGGACTGGTTGCGGTTGGCAGCCGGTGAAATCACCTTTGTACTGCTGCTGGCAGTGATCCACGCCTCGATCCGCGCCGGCGTGGGCGGAGAAGCGGGGCGCATCGAAGCCTATGCGCAGGCCATGGAGGGCCGAGGCGGCGGATTAGTCGGTTGGGCGATCCAAGACCTGATCTATATGCTCCTTGGGGACGTGGTTACCGGCGTCGTGCTGGTCGCCTTGCTGGTCATCAGCGCCGCGCTGACCCTGGGATTGCGGCGTTCACAAGTGCTGGGTGGTCTAGCGTGGATTCAAGATCGGCTTGAGCGCCTGGGGGTAGGAAAGCCTCCACATCTCCCCGAACAGGTCCCCACCGTTCCACAGGGGGCGCACAGAGTCGCCGAAGATTCCGATGAAGGGCCGTATATCACGCTACCGCCTATCCCAGGCCGTCCTTCCATCGTCACTGGCGAGCGCGGCACAGGCGCCGTTGTCCCCCGCAGCACAGGGCTGCTCTCCACCTCTCAGATTGCGCCCCTTCGGCGTCCTGATGGGCGTCCGTTGACGCGCATTGAGCGACTGAAAGCCAAGCACGAGGATCGGCTGGAGGAGATTGAGTACCGCTTCCGACTCACGGAGGTGGTGGATAGGAAGCGCACGCGCAAGCGCAGTGGTAAGCTCCCCCCGCTGGAGCTGCTGGAAGACCTCAAGTTTGAGCGCCCCAGCGACGAGGAGATCAACATCAGCGCCAAGATCATCGAGGAGACGATTGCTGATTTTGATATGACCGTGCGTGTGGTGGGCGTCAAAGCGGGACCGACGGTGACGCAGTACGCTGTACAGCCCTTTGCCGAAGTCACCCGCGAGGACGGCCAGAAGGTCGTCCAGCGCGTGCGTGTGACGCGCATCTCAGCGCTGGCCAAGGACTTGGCACTGGCGCTCGCTGCCCCCAGCGTGCGCATTCAGGCTCCTGTGCCGGGCACCAACTACATCGGCATTGAGGTGCCCAATGTGCGCCCCGGCATTGTTTCCCTGCGCCCCGTGATGGAGTCCGAGCAGTTTTACAAGATCAAATCCCCACTGGCCATCGCACTGGGGCGTGAGGTAGACGGCACACCCTACGCTGCCGATCTGGCCAAGATGCCGCATTTGCTTATCGGTGGCACGACCGGATCGGGCAAGTCGGTGTGCTTGCGCTCCATCGCCACCTGCTTGGTGACCAACAACCGTCCCGATCAGCTCAAGCTCATCCTGATAGACCCTAAGATGGTGGAGCTGGTGCGCTTCAACGGATTGCCGCACCTGCTGGGGCGCGTGGAGGTGCAGCTGGACCGCATTATCGGCGTGCTGCGTTGGCTGACACGTGAAATGGACCGTCGTTACCGCCTCATGGAGGCCGTGCTAGCACGCAACATAGACGTTTACAATCGGGGCCGCCACCCCAAACAGCGCTTCCCGCGCATTGTGGTGCTGATCGACGAACTGGCGGAGCTGATGACCGAGTTCCCCGATGAGACCGAGCACCTCATCACGCGGCTGGCGCAGATGGCCCGTGCGACCGGCATCCATCTGGTGGTGGCTACTCAGCGCCCCAGCACTGATGTGGTCACCGGTCTCATCAAGGCCAATTTTCCCGCGCGCATCGGCTTTGCGGTGGCTTCTGGTGTGGACTCGCGGGTGATCTTGGATGCGGTCGGAGCAGAAGACCTCATCGGACGGGGCGATATGCTCTATCAAGCCCCTGAGGCAGCAGCGCCGGTGCGCATTCAGGGCTGCTTCGTCAGCGACCGCGAGATGGAACGCATTGTGGAGTTCTGGCGCACACACTGGCCGGTGGATGACGAGGCCGAGGCACCCTGGGAGCGTATGTTGACGCGGCAGGTGATCATTGAGGAAACCGACGAGATGCTGGAGGAAGCCATCCGCCTTGTCCAGCAGGAGGGGGAGGCTTCAGCCTCGTTGATCCAGCGCAAGCTGAACGTCGGCTATCCGC
>Ga0197142_1001597_pt1 | contig 20613 bp, 19 predicted proteins | sample GBS60_MetaG_FD_148614 | JGI IMG/M metagenome (GOLD analysis project Ga0197142, IMG submission 148614) | Sediment microbial communities from Great Boiling Springs, Gerlach, Nevada, United States - GBS 60_MetaG | ecosystem: Environmental > Aquatic > Thermal springs > Hot (42-90C) > Sediment... | reverse complement strand
GGAGACGCCGCGCCGGGCGGGCGGAGGGCAGGTGGGAGCGCGGTGGAATCACGTGGGCGCGGGCTGGGAAGCTTCCCTTTCCTTTTACGAGGGCTACAATCATCTGCCGTCGTTCGAGGTGCGGCCGGTCTCGGCTGAGTTCCCGGTGAGGATCGAGGCGCGGCGTTTCTACCCCAGGCTGCGCATGTGGGGCGCGGATGCGGCGGTTCCGCTGGGGCCGGTAACGCTGAAAGGCGAGGCGGCCTGGTTCGGCGCCCCCGCGAGGCAGACGGATGAGTACGTGCTGTACGTGGTGCAGGCCGAGCGGCAGGCGGGCGAGTGGGTTTTCGTGGGCGGATACGCCGGCGAGGCGGTCACCCGCCGGCGAGCCGCGCTCGCCTTCGCGCCCGATCGCGGCCTGACGGAAGCGTTCCTGGGCCGCGCGTCGTATACCATTGACGCCAACCGTAGCGTGGCCGCCGAGGGAGCGGTGCGGCGAAACGGCGACGGCCTGTGGCTGAAGCTGGAATACTCGCAAGCGGTAGGTCAGCACTGGCGCCTCACAGCAGCCTTCACGCTGATCCGCGGCGCGCCCACGGATTTCCTGGGCCAGTACCGGCGGAATTCGCACGCCACGCTGACGCTGCGGTACAGCTTTTGAAGGGTATCCGCCGGCTCACACGCTGCGGATGAACTCGATGAAGCGGCGGGCGCAGCGGTCCAGATTTTCCATGCTGCCGCCCCCGGCCAGCGGCGAGCACATCTCGTAGGCCACGGTGCCCTGGAAGCCGCCTTCCCGCAACGCGTGCAGGAACGCGCGGTAGTCAATGAAGCCCTCGTCAATGGGGACCGCGAGCACGTAAGGGGTCAGGGATACGTAATTGACCATGCCGGCGTCCAGCCGGTAACGGGGGCGACGCTGGTAGTTGGCGATGGTCGTGTGCGCGGTGACGGCGCCCATCTGGCGCGCCGCCGCGACGATGTCAGCACCCTGAAGCGCCGGCGCCCAGGCATCGAACAAAGCCTTACAGTTGGGCTCGTCCACTGCCTGGATCAGATCGCGCAGGCTCTCCCACCCGCAAGCCAGATCGTGGTGGTTCTGCACGCCGATGGTAACGCCGAAACGAGCCGCTCGGCGCGCGCACTGCTTGATCGCGGCCACCACCATGTTCCACTGGGCGGAATACCCGGCCGCAGGGTGTTCGTAGCCGGTGAAGATGCGCACCAAATCGCCGCCCAGATCGGCGGCCAGCCGCGCCAGCTCGACCACGTACTGGATCTGGATTTCCTGGGTGGGGATGTCGGGGTGCTCGAGGTCGGCGGTGAAGTTGTTGTAGCCGGCGACGGCAACGCGCCGAAGGCCGTGCTTTTCGATAAGCCGCCGCAGGCGGGTGCGCGCGCGGCGATCGAAGTCGAGCAGGGATACGTGCGGACGTTTGGCGGCCAGCAGCACGCCGTCGTAACCTAACTCGGCCGCCTTGGCGACGAACTGTTCCACGGTGAGGAAAGCCTGTCCCCAAGTGCCGGCGTAACTGATCGAGTGCAGCAGTGCGTCCATGACCGGCCATTCTAGCGCGCCCCGGAAGGGCGCCGGGGGAGGCGGCGAGTCTGCTAAGATCGGACGGCCATGAAGATCACGCGGGTAGAAACCATTTATCTGCGACAGGAGCAGGTGCGGGAGAAGTGCGACAGCGGGCAGGACGCTCTCATCGTGCGCGTGGAGACGGACGCGGGCATCACCGGCATCGGCGAGGTGGATTCCAACCCCATGGCGGCCAAGGGCGCCATTGACGGTCCGTTCTCGCACACGACAGCGTGCGGACTGGCGCAAGTCGTGCTCGGCGAGGACCCGTTCGAAACCGAGAAGATCTGGTACAAAATGTACCGCGCCAACATTTACGGCGGCCGGCGCGGCGTGGGCATACACGCCATGAGCGGCATTGACATGGCGCTGTGGGACATCAAAGGCAAGGCGCTGGGACTGCCGGTGTGGAAGCTGCTCGGCGGCGGGTTCCAGAAAAGAATTCGCTGTTACGCCAGCTCGCTGTTCGGGCCCACGCCTCGCGAGACCGCCGAGCTGGCGCGCCGCTACCGCGATCAGGGTTTCACCGCCGTGAAGTTCGGCTGGGATCCGATGGGCCGTGACGAGAAGACCGACGTCGCGCTGGTGCGCGAGGCGCGGCGCGGGCTGGGCGAGGACGCCGATCTGATGATTGACGCCGGCCTGGTCTGGGACGCGGCTACCGCCATCCGGCGCGCTCGCGCTTTCGCCGAATACGACATTTTCTGGCTGGAAGAGCCGCTGCGGCCCGACGATTACGAGGGGTATCGCAGGCTGTCGGAGGCCACGGACATACGGATCGCGGCCGGCGAGGAAGAAAGCAACCGGCTGTCGTTTCTGGATCTGATGGACAAGGGACGGATTGACGTGGTGCAAGTGGATCTGACGCGCTGCGGCGGCTTTACCGAGGCCATGAAGATCGCCTCCCTGGCCTGGGACCGCGGCCTCGTGGTGGCCAACCACGGCTTCACGACCTACATCAACGTGGCGGCGGCGCTGCACTGGCTGGCTTCGATCCCCAACGCCCTGATCTGCGAGTTCGTAGCGGAGGAAGAGACGAACCTGCGCGAGTTTGTCACTCGCCAGAAGTTGCGCACGAACGACGGCTATCTGGATGTGCCTTGCGAGCCGGGGCTGGGCGTGGAGCTGGATGAGGAGGCGATCCGCAGGTTCCGCGTGGCCTGATCCCGGTGCGTCATCATAGGTTAGGCATGAAATTTCGCGTCTTTGTTTCCCTGAAACCGACGGTACTGGATCCGCAAGGGCAGACCATCTGCCGGGCGCTGAACGGCATGGGACACAGCTCGATCGCCGACGTGCGGCAGGGCAAGTACTTCGACATCATCATAAACCAGGGCGTGCCGCGCGAGCAGGCCGAGCGTGAGATCGAACAGATCGCGCAGGACGTGCTGGCCAATCCGGTGATCGAGGATTACCGGGTTGAGTTCCTGGGCTAGCGCCAGGCAGAAGGCGTCGCGCATAAGTTATGATGAGAGTGGTTTGGGCCTTGTGCCCTTCATCCTCACGACAGGGGAGGAGGTGATAGCAGCTTGGCGGAAGTCTTCGTACAAGAAGGCGAAACCATCGAGAGCGCGCTGCGGCGCTTCAAGCGAAAAGTGCAACAAGAAGACATCATCAAAGAAATCAAGAAGCACTCTTTCTACATGAAGCCGGGTGAAAAGCGGCGCGCCAAAGAGGCGCTGGCCCGCAAGCGAGCGCGCAAGAAGATGGCCAAGCTTATGGCGGAGTGAGGCGAAGGTAGCCGGCTTGGAGAGCGCCGGCTAGCGCCCCATCCGTTTTAGTTCGTTTTCCACCTGTTTGAATCCCGCGGGGACCTCCAGGCGCGACGGGTCTACCGGCGCGGTGGAAAAGCCGCTCGCCTCCGTGGTTAACTCCATGAGCAGTCCGGGACTGCCTTCCTGGGAGGGCGCGGCGGTTTCAGCGGCGGGCGGTTGCTCGGGCGTTTCTTTTTTTCGTCCCAAGCGCCCGAGCCGTCCCAGCCCGCCCAGCCGTCCCAAAGCGCCACCGACGGCGGGTGGCTCGGCAGGCGGTTGCGATTCCCGGGGCTGTGCCTGCACTTCGCCGCCAGGGCCAGGCTCGCCGGCCATGTGCATGCGCGCGACCTGATGGAGCGTCAGACCGTCCAGAGCCGCCGCCTGCTTTTGCAACTCCGCCATGCCCTTGAGGACCTCGCCGCGGCCTGCCGCCAGAGAGCTGGATGCGGGCATCCAGGCAAGCTTTTCCGCCATGCGGCGGTAAAAGTTCTTGACTTCCTCGTAGCCCGGCACGTTGCCGATCCAATGCTCCGAGGTGACGGTCATGACGCCGCTTCGCTTTCCCGTCTTCTTGTCCGTGCTCTCCATTTCCACGCGGATCCGGACCAGGCGCGCCTCGACCCCGGCGATCGGCTTGGTCTGGCTGGTCGGTTCCACTGAGGCTCGGACGGACACTTCCGCGTCCTTGCCCTGTTCGGACGCCATTCGCGCCTCCGTCTCCTTGAGCAGTTGCGCCATCTCGGCGAACGTGATTACCGAATAGGTCTTCTTGCGAAAATCCACGTGGGTGATGGTCTCGCGGTCCAGGTCAATGATGTCGCCGTCGTGCTGCGTGAAGGACGCCATGCGGTTGCCCTTGATCAAATAGGTGGTGCGAATGGGTTCGCGGGCTTCTTTGGAGAAGACGCCCGCGACCTTGAGCGCCCCGGCCATCATGCCGCCGGTGACCCTGGAGGTTTCCTGGTAACTGAAATCGGCGAACAGGACCCCGACGGCAAGCAACAGCATTCCCGCAACCCGATAAGCGGTCATTCGTTCCTCCTGTTCTGACCAAGATACCGCAGTTGCGGCGGGCGCGCAGGGAAGGCTTCGCTACAATGAACCTTCGGGCGCCGCGGCGAGCCGCGGGGTCGCAGGGAGGTTCTCATGAGCGAACAGGTCATTCGCCCGACGCTGAAGTGGGTGCGATTCGCTTACACGGTGTGGTTTCTGATCGCGTTCGTCGCCGTGCTGGTGTGCAACAACTATTGGAAGGGCCAATACCTGGAATGGGTGGCCGCGGCGCTGGGCGTGCTGTGGATAGCATGGCCGTTGCGACTGCAAGTTCGCCGCCGGATGACCAAACTGGTGATCGAAGCCGACAAGCTGCGAGTGGAAGTAGGCTTGTTTTCGAAGACCACGCGCACGTTCCAGTTGTCGAAGATCCAGGACATCACCGTGCAGCAGACGTTGCTTCAGCGGATGCTCAAACTGGGCGATCTGTCGCTGGAAACGGCGGGCGAGTCGGGGCCCCTGATGATCCGCAATCTGGATCATCCCCAGGTGGTGGCGGACCAGATCATGGAGCTGGCGCGCGAGCAGCAGCCGCCGCAACCCAAACGGAAGGAGCAGAAGAATTGAGCACGCGTCTGGATGGCAAGATCGCGCTGATCACGGGCGCCAGCCGGGGCCTGGGCAAGGCGATGGCCCAGGCCCTGGGGGAAGCGGGCGCCGGCCTGGCGATGGTGTCTCGCGACGCGGCGGCCCTGGAGCAGGCGGTGGCCGAGTTGCGGGCGCGAGGCGCCGAAGCCGAAGGCTTTCCGGCGGACGTGAGCCGGGAAGAGCAGGTCGAGGCGTTGCGCGAGCGTGTCATCGCGCGGTTCGGCAAGGTACACATCCTCATCAACAACGCCGGCGTCAACATACGCAAGCCGGTCACCGAGTTCACGCTGGAGGAGTGGCGACGCGTGCTGGACACCAACCTGACCGGCGCGTTCCTGATGGTGCGCGCCTTTTTGCCGCACATGCGCGGGCACGGCTTTGGCCGCATCATCAACGTGACGTCTACGCTCAGTCACGTCGGCCTGCCGCTGCGCACCGCGTACGCCTCGAGCAAGGCCGGACTGCTCGGTTTCACGCGCGCGCTGGCGCTGGAGCTGGCGCCGGAAGGCATCACCGTCGTAGGGATCAGCCCGGGCCCGTTCGCCACCGAGATCAACCGCCCGTTGCTGGAAGATCCGGCGGTGAGCCGCGACTTCATCGCACGCGTTCCGCTCGGCCGCTGGGGTCGCCTGGAGGAAGTGGGCCGGCTGGCCGTATATCTGTGTTCGGAAGAGGCGGCCTTCATCACGGGCAGCGACATTCTGATAGACGGCGGCTGGTGCGCGCAATGAAGGCGGCGGGATGGTTGATCGCGGTGGCGCTGGTAGCCGCCGGCTGTCAGCGAGAGCAACGGCGGGTGATCGGCGTCGTCCCGAAGTCCACGGCGCATATCTTCTGGGTGGCGGTGGAAAGCGGCGTGCGCGCGGCGGCGCGAGAGTTTGGCCTGGAAGTGATCTGGAACGGACCGCCCGCCGAAACCGAGTACGACCGCCAGATCCAGATCGTGGACTCGCTCATCGTGCGGCGCGTGAGTGGGCTGGCGGTGGCGGCGGCCGAACGCAAGGCGCTGGTGGCGCCGATCGAGCGCGCGATGGCGGCAGGAATTCCGGTGGTGGTGTTCGATTCGGGCGTGGATTCGACCAATTACGCCAGCTTCGTTGCTACCAACAATTACGAGGCGGGGCAGATGGCTGCGCGCACGCTGGCCAAGTTGCTGGGCGGGCGGGGCAAGGTCGCCGTCGTATTGCATGCGCCGGGCAGCTATTCGACGATGGAGCGCGAGCGGGGCTTCGAGGATGTGCTGCGCAGCGAGTTCCCGGGCATCCGGATCGTGGCGCGCCAGTTCGGCATGGCGGACCGGGCCAAAGCGCGAGCCGCGGCGGAAAACATGTTGGCCGCGCACCCGGATCTGGACGGGCTGTTTGCCTCCACGGAACCCTCTTGTTCCGGCGCTGCGTTGGCTTTGAAGGGTCGCAAGCTCGCCGGGAAGGTGCGTTTCGTCGGATTCGATTTTTCCGCCGGGATGGTGGAGGACCTGAAGGCAGGCGTGCTGGATGCGATGGTGGTGCAAGACCCGTACCGCATGGGATACGAAGTGGTGCGCCTGTTGGTGGAAAGGCTCGAAGGCAGGAGCGTGCCGCACCGCGTGGATCTGCACGCGCAGGTGGTGACGCGAGCGGACTGGGAACGCCCGGAAGTCCAGCGCTTGTTGCTGCCGCAACTGGAGGCGATGGCTCAGCGATGAAACTTGGGGAGCCGCCGGCTGCGGTCGTGGTTCAGGCCGACGATCTGAAGGCATTCATCGAGCGGATTCTCGTGGCGGTGGGCGTTCCGCCCGAGAGGGCGGAACTGGTGGCAGACCCGCTGGTGGCGTCGAGCCTGCGCGGGGTGGATTCCCATGGAGTACAACTCCTGCCGCATTACGTGGGCCAGATCGAACGAGGGGAAGTCAACCCTCACGCCGACGGACACATCGTTTCGGAAAACGGCGCCTGTCTGATCTACGACGCCGAGCAGGGGCTGGCGCAGGTGACGGCGCGCATCTGTTGCCGGCATGCCGTGCGGCTGGCGGAGCGCTACGGTCTTTCGATGGTGGTCGCGCGCGAGGCGAACCATTTCGGCGCAGCGGCGTACTGGGGTCAGATGATCTCGCGCGAGGGCCTGATCGGCATCGTGATGTGCGACGCTTCCATGCAAGTGCCGCCCTGGCAGGGCCGCGAGGCGCGGCTGGGAACGAACCCAATCTGCGTGTCCGTGCCGCACCCTGTGGGGAAGGGCTGGCTGCTGGACATGGCCACGACCACCGCTGCCTACGGAAAACTCGAGCAGGCGCTGCTCCGCGGGGACAAGACGATCCCTTACGGCTGGGCGGTGGATCGCGAAGGAGTGCCGACCACGGATTTGGAAGAGGCGCTGAAGGGCCTGCTCATGCCGCTGGGAGGCTACAAAGGGACCGGCCTGGCCATGATGGTCGAGATCCTGACGGGCGTGCTCGCCGGCGGTCCGGCGTACGGCACGCAGGTCACCGGCGTGCGCCATCGCGGTCGTCCCATGCGCTGCAATCACACCTTCATGGCGATTGACGTCCGGCGTTTCCTGCCGCTGGAGCAATTCTACGCGCGCATGGAGAGGTGGATCGCCGAGGTCAAGTCGGCCTGCCCTGCCAAGGGATATGACGAAGTCCTCGTGGCAGGCGACCCGGAGTGGCGGGCGGAAGAACGGCGCCGGCGAGAGGGCATTCCCGTCATGCCGGGCCATTGGGAATCGGTGGTGCGGCTGGCGACTCGTTACGGAGTTGCGCTTCCGCCAACGGTCCAGCCGAGAGGCGAAGGGCATCTCTGAGACGGGTCGGTCCCGTTCTATACTGACTTGGGTTCCTCGCGCACGAGGAAGAAAGGAGTCCAGCGGACCATGACGTTCGGATTGATCGTTGGCAATCGGGGATTCTTTCCCGACCATTTGGCGCGCAGTGGGCGCGAGCAGATGATCGCGGCTCTGGAGGCGGCCGGGCACCGGGTGGTGGCGCCGGGTCCGGAAGACACCAAATACGGGGCTGTGGAGACGCGTCCGGAAGCCAAGAAATGCGCGGAAATTTTCCGCGCTCACGGCGCCGAGATTGACGGCATCATCGTCACGCTGCCCAACTTCGGGGATGAGAAGACGGTGGCCGAAACCATCCGACTTTCGGGTTTGCACGTGCCCGTGCTGGTGCACGCATTCCCGGACGAGGCGGGCCGGATGACGGTGGCGGACCGCCGCGACAGTTTCTGCGGCAAGATGAGCGTGTGCAACAACCTGCGGCAGTACGGAATTCCGTACTCGCTGACCACGCTGCACACGGAATCGCCCGACTCGGATGTGTTCCGCCGCGATATCGAGTGGTTCGCCGCGGTCTGCCGTGTGGTGCGCGGTCTGCGCGGGCTGCGCGTGGGAGCGATCGGCGCCCGCCCGGCGGCCTTCAACACGGTCCGTTTCAGCGAAAAGATCCTGGAAAGCTACGGGATCACGGTGGAGCCGGTGGATCTGTCGGAAATCTTCGGGCGCGCCTGGCGCCTGGCGGACGACGCCGAGCCGGTCAGGAACAAGCTGGAGGAAATCCGCAACTACGTGCCCACGGGCGGCACGCCGGAGGAGGCGCTGCTGCGCATGGCCAAGCTGGGCGTGGCGATTGACGAGTGGATGGCGGCGGCCGAGGTCACGATCAGCGCGATTCAGTGCTGGACTTCGCTCGAACAGTACTACGGCGTGGTGCCGTGCACGCTGATGAGCATGATGAGCGACCGTATGATGTCCAGCGCCTGCGAGGTGGACATCCCGGGCGCCGTCGCCATGCATGCGCTGCGGCTGGCCTCGGGCACGCCGAGCGCGTTGCTGGACTGGAACAACAACTACGGCGACCACCCCGACAAAGCCGTGTGCTTCCACTGCTCCAACTTGCCGAAACATTTCTTCGCCGACGTGCGCATGGACTTTCAGGAAATCATCGCCGGCTCGGTGGGCAAGGAAAACACCTTCGGCACGGTGGTGGGACGCGTGAAAACCGGGCCGGTGACCTTTGCCCGTTTCTCCACCGACGATCGCGCAGGACGCATCCGAGGCTACGTGGGGCAAGGGCGTTTCACGGACGATCCGCTGGAGACGTTCGGCGGCGCGGGCGTGATCGAAGTGCCGCGCCTGCAAGAGCTGCTGCGTTACGTGTGTGAGAACGGCTTCGAGCATCACGTGGCGGCGAACCTCTCCGAGTGCGCGGCCGCCGTCTACGAGGCGACGACGAAGTATCTGGGCTGGGAGATGTACTGGCACCGCTAGGGGGTCGGCATGGCTGTCGTCGCAGGAGTGGACTTCGGAACGCTGAGCGTGCGCGTTTCCATCGTGGACAGCGAAAAAGGCCGTCTGGGCTCGGGCGTGGCGGAATACCCTCTGCACCGCAAGAAGGAGGACCCGGATCACGCCACCCAGAGTCACGCCGATCATATGCGCGCGCTGGTGGAGGCGATGGCGCGGGCGCTCGAGAACGCGGGCGTTCCGGGCGATCGCATTGAAGCGATTGCGCTCGATACGACGGGTTCCAGCGTCGTGCCGGTGGGCGAAGGACTGGAGCCGCTGGACGACTACTACCTCTGGTGCGATCACCGCGCCTGGCGGGAGGCGGCGGAGATCACGGCCAAGGCGCACGAGATGAAACTGGAGGCGATCCAGTGGTGCGGCGGCGTGTATTCCTCGGAATGGGGCTTCTCGAAGCTGCTGCACTGGCTGCGCCACAATCCCGACAAGCGGGACCGCATGGTGACGGTGATGGAGCACTGCGACATGGTGGTGGCCGTGCTGTGCGGGATCCGCGATCCCGACCAGGCGCCGCGCTCGGTCTGCGCCATGGGACACAAGTGGATGTGGAACGCGTCCCTGGGCGGACTGCCGCCGGAGGACTTTCTGGTAGCGGTGGATCCGCTGCTGGCCGGCGTGCGGGAGAAGATCCGCGGGCGTTTCGGGGCTTCCGACCAGATTGCGGGCTACCTGTGCGAGGAGTGGGCGCAGAAGCTCGGGCTGCGTCCCGGGATTCCGATTCCGATCGGGGCCTTTGACGCGCACTGGGACGCGATCGGCGCGGGCGTTCGCGAAGGGGACGTGGTGAACGTGGTCGGGACCTCGACCTGCATCATGGCGATCATGCGCGATGTTCGACTGATCCCGGGGGTCTGCGGGGTGGTGCCGGGCTCCATTCACCCGAAGATGACCGGCATTGAAGCGGGCTTGTCCGCCAGCGGAGACATTTTTGACGCCATTGCGCGGCGGGCGGGAACGACGGTGGCGGAGCTGTCCCGCGGACTGGAACACTACCGGTCGGGCCAGACGGGTCTGCTGCGGCTGACCTGGGACAACGGCGACCGTACAGTGCTGGTGAATCCCGAGCTGGGCGGCGTGACCTTCGGGTGGAACCTGACGCACAGCCCGCAGGATGAGCTGTTCGCGGCGATCGAAGGCACGGCGTTCCACACGCGCGTGATCCTGGAGCGGATGCAGGAGTACGGCGTGCCCATCCAGCGGGTGATCAACGGCGGCGGCGTGCCGCAGCGCAACGAAGTGCTGAACCGGGTGTACGCGAACGTGTTCAACAAACCGGTGCTGGTGCCTGAGAGTGAGGTCACCAGTCTGGGTTCGGCCATTTTCGCATTTCTTGCCGCGGGCACGTTCAAGACCATCGAGGAGGCGCAGGCGGCCTTGTGCCCGAGCTACCGGACGGTGGAGCCCGACCCGGCCGCGGCGGCCGTCTACGAAGAGCTTTACCCGCTGTTCCGCAAGATGTATTTCGGGATGGGCCGGGCGGACGCGGCAGCGGTGGCGGCGGGCGACGTGTTGCCGACCCTGCGGCGCATCGCGGCACGGCAACGGGGCAACGCATGAGTCTGGAGAGTCTGCGCGCAGAGGTCCTGGAAGCGAACCTCGAGCTGGTGCGCCGCGGCCTGGTGCTCTACACCTTCGGCAACGCGAGCGGGCGCGATGCGGACAGCGGGCTGGTGGTGATCAAACCGAGCGGCGTGGCGTACGAGCGCCTGCGGGCGGAAGATCTGGTGGTGGTGGATCTGGAGGGTCGTGTGGTCGAGGGAACGCTGCGGCCGTCTTCGGATCTGCCCACGCACCTGGCCCTATACCGCGCGTTTCCGCAAATCGGCGGCGTGGCGCACACGCATTCCAGGGCGGCCACCGCCTTCGCCCAGGCGCGGCGCGAGATCCCGTGCCTGGGCACGACGCACGCGGACTACTTTCACGGACCGGTGCCGGTTACGCGCCTGCTGTCGCCCGCGGAAGTGAGCGAGGATTATGAGGGCAAAACCGGCGAGGTGATCGTCGAACGGCTCCGGGGAGAAGACCCGCTGGAACGACCGGGTATCCTGGTCGCCGGGCACGGGCCTTTCACCTGGGGCCGGAGCGCGACCGAAGCGGCGCACCACGCCGTGATCCTCGAGGAGCTGGCGGAAATCGCCTGGCGAACGCTGGCTTTGAACCCGGCGGTCGGACCGCTGCCGCCGTATTTGCTGGAGAAACATTTCTTCCGCAAACACGGGCCTGGCGCATATTACGGGCAGCCCCGCCAGGAACGCGCATGAAGCTCACAGTTACCTCAACTCTGGCGCTGCTGCTGATTCTCTCAGGATGTTCCCAAGGCAGAAAGGAGGAGCGCAAAGTGGAAAGACAAGCCTTCGGACAAACCGCGGACGGCACGCCGGTGGAGCTGTACACGCTCACCAACAGCAAGGGCGTGCGGGTGGCGATCACCAATTACGGCGGGATCGTGGTGTCGCTGTTCACCCCGGATCGCAACGGTAACCTCGGCGACATCGTGCTCGGCTTCGACCGGCTGGAGGATTACCTCCAGAGGCACCCTTACTTCGGCTGTATCATCGGCCGCTACGGCAACCGCATCGGCAAAGGGCGCTTCACCCTCGATGGCGTCGAATACAAGCTGGCCCAGAACAACGGCGAGAACCACCTGCATGGCGGCCTCGTCGGCTTCGACAAGAAAGTCTGGAAGGCCCGCGAGTTTGTGGACGCCGAGGGGCAGCGCCTCGAGCTCCGCTACACCAGCCCGGACAGCGAGGAGGGGTATCCGGGCAATCTGGATGTGACCGTCACTTACTCGCTCAACGAGCAGAACCAGCTTCGCATAGACTATCTGGCCACCACGGACAAACCTACCATCGTCAATCTCACCAACCACAGCTACTTTAATCTGGCGGGTGAGGGAGACATCCTCGGGCACTTGCTGCGCCTCAATGCGGATTACTTTACGCCGGTAGACGCTGGCCTGATTCCTACGGGAGAGCTTCGTCCGGTCAAGGGGACGCCTTTTGACTTCACCGAGCCTACGCCGATCGGCGCCCGGATCGAGCAGGACGACGAACAGTTGCGGTTCGGGCGCGGCTATGACCATAACTTCGTCCTCCGCGGGGGCGGCGGCTCGCTGGCGGAGGCGGCGGAAGTTTACGAGCCCAAAACGGGTCGCGTGCTGCGTGTTCTTACGACGGAGCCGGGGGTGCAATTCTATACGGGCAACTTCCTGGATGGCAGCCTCCGCGGCAAATACGGGCGAGTCTATTACCGCCGAACGGGTTTCTGCCTGGAGACGCAGCACTTTCCTGACTCGCCGAACAAGCCGAACTTCCCCTCCACGGTGCTGCGGCCGGGGCAAGCCTATCGCTCCACGACAATTTACGAGTTTTCGGCACGGTAGACGGGGCCGCTGGCGCGCTGGACAACCCGCCTAATTTCGTATAAACAGTCCTTAAGACCTTATTAACTTGACTTGTGCGGGAGGCCTAACCGGAGTATTATGTCGGTATGCCTGATACCAGGCGCCGCGCCGTCAACTACCTGTTGGGCAGCGGAATTATCGCCTCGCTGGCGTCTTTCCTCTATCCCGTAGCGAAGTTCTTGCGTCCCCCGCGGGTGCCCGAAGCACCTGTCAACGAAGTGACGGTACCGGGAGCCGCCCGGATGGCCCCGAACAGCGCGCGGATCGTCAGGTTCGGCACCGAGCCGGTATTACTGATCCGCGTGAGTGAAGCCGAATGGCGTGCTTTCGGGGCCACCTGCACGCACCTGAACTGCACGGTGCAGTACAGGAGCGAAAGCCAGCAAATCTGGTGCGCCTGCCACAATGGCTTCTACGATTTGAACGGGCGCGTGGTGTCAGGGCCACCGCCACGACCCTTGGACGAGTTTGTGGTGAGGGCGCGGGGCGACGAAGTGGTGATCGCGCGGCGCAGTTAGGGACAAGGCGGGGAACGCACGATGGCGATACAGACTGCGAAGCGCTGGCAAGTCTGGTTGGAAGAGCGCTTGGGCTGGGACCGGGTACGCGAGTTCCTCGCTCACAAAAAGGTTCCGGTGCACTCGGGAACTGCATGGTACTACTTCGGCGGTATCACATTGTTTCTCTTTGGCATCCAGGTGGCCACAGGCATTTTACTCCTGTTGTATTACCGTCCCACCGCGGCGGAGGCTTACGAGAGCGTGCAGTTCATCATGACACGGGTGGAGTTCGGCTGGCTGATCCGCTCCATTCATAGCTGGTCCGCCAACCTCATGGTTCTGACCGCCTTCATCCACATGTTTAGCGTGGCGTTTCTGAGAGGATGGCAGCGACCGCGGGAGTTGACCTGGTTGAGTGGCATCCTGCTGTTGGGCCTGACGCTGGCCTTCGGATTCACCGGGTACCTTTTGCCGTGGAACACCACGGCTTACTTTGCCACAAAGGTGGGCACCGATCTCGCGGGCAGCGTGCCGTTCGTTGGACCGGGTTTGGCCCGCTTCCTGCGCGGTGGCGACGAGGTCACGGGAGCCACTTTGACCCGCTTTTTCGGCTTCCACGTCGCCGTGCTGCCCGCGTTGACGACGGCGCTGCTGGGATTGCATCTGGCGCTGGTGCAACGCTTCGGCATCAGCACGCCACCATGGCTGGAATCGCGGGGCGATGTTCCGCAAATGCCTTTTGTTCCGAATTTCCTCTTGCGGGAGTTGATGGCCTGGTATCTGGCCCTTGGCACGCTGGGAATGCTGGCGGCGCTGTTCCCTTGGCCGCTGGGAGAGAAGGCTGACCCCTTTGCTCCCGCGCCCGCCGGGATCCGACCCGAATGGTACTTCCTTGCTGCCTTTTACACGCTGAAACTGCTGCCGAGTCACATCTGGGTTTTGGAGAGCGAGCAAGCCGGTTTGATCGGGCTGGGTCTGTTGGCTTTGTGGTGGGCCGCGCTGCCCTTTTGGGGCGTCAGGCCCGACGGGCGGGAGCGAACCAAACTCGTTACGGGCACGGGTGTCTTGTTGATCGCGTGGCTCTCCACATTCTCCGTACTGGGTTACTTGAAATGAAAGTTACGCTGGCGGTGCTGCTCGCGCTGGCGCCGGCCGCGGCGAGTCGCGATACCTGCCGGGATTGTCATGCGGCCCTGGAAGGCCCGCTGGCGACGCCGGCCGTGGAATTCTCCCGCGACGTGCATGCCCGCAGCGGCTTCGGTTGCGCTTCCTGTCATGGCGGCGATCCCACGCAGGAGGATCCCACACTGTCCAAGAGCCGGGCGCGGGGGTTTACGGGCAAAATCGCCCGCACGGCCATTCCACGCACCTGCGCCCGCTGCCATAGCGACGCCAATTTGATGCATAAGTTCAAGCCCCAGCAGCGAGTGGACCAACTGGCGCAGTATCTGACCAGCCTTCATGGCAAACGGCTTGCCCAAGGCGACACCGCCGTGGCTACCTGTACGGACTGTCATGGCACGCACGGAATTCTCGAAGTCCGAAATCCTCAGGCGCCGACGCATCCGCTCAGGCTCCCGACAACCTGCGGGCGGTGTCACGCCGACGCTGGTCTCATGGCCCGTTATGGACTGGCCCCAAACCAACTCGAGGAATACCAGGCCAGCGTCCACTGGGAAGCCCTAGCACAGCGCCGGGATCTGTCGGCGCCGACTTGTGCGACCTGTCATGGCAATCATGGCGCCACGCCGCCGGAGGTCAGCTCGGTGGCTGCGGTGTGCGGGACCTGCCACGCCTTGCTGGAAGAATTGTTCCGCAAGAGCGTACACCATCCCCTCTTCACGACGATGGAACGTGGCGGCTGTTCGGTCTGCCACGGGCATCACAGGGTCGAGCGAACCTCGGTGGACATGCTGGACGGGGAAAAGTCGGTCTGCGCGCCGTGTCATGAACCCGGCTCGGCCGGGGCCAGGCTGGCCGCTGAAATGGGGCGACGGATTCGGGATCTCAGGGCGGCCCTGGAACGGTCGGATCAAATCCTGGCTCGCGCCGCTCGCGATGGCATGGAAGTTTCCGAAGCGGTGCTTCGACAACAGGAGGGACGAGAAGCGTTGGTGAGGGCGCGGGTCGCCGTACACACGGTGAGCCTGCAAGAGGTGCTCGCGTGGACCAACCAGGGCATGGCGGTGGCGCAGGTTACCCGGCAAGCGGGCGAGGAAGCACTCCGTGAAAGAGACCGGCGACGGATCGGTTTGGCCGTTTCGCTGTGCGCCATCGGGCTGGCCATCGCCGGCTTATGGCTCAAATTGCGAAGCGTGGAAGGGAGGAGGGCGGGCTTGTGAGGCGGCTATGCGTGGATACCTGAGCCTGGTGTTGCTGGCGCTGGGCGCCGGCGCGACGGACTGGGAGTCGCCAGCTTCGGCAGAGATCTGCGGACGCTGCCACCGCGCCATTCATGAAGCATGGAAGGAATCCGCCCACGCTCGCGCCATGGAAAGCCGTCTGTTTCAGGATGCGCTCGAGCTGGCGGAGCAAACGGACGGCGTGCAAGCCCGCAAGTTATGCCTTGGTTGCCATGCGCCCGTGGGTGTGCGTATCGGCGATCTGGGCTTGCGCCTGAAAGTGAGCTGGGAAGGGGTAACTTGCGATTATTGCCACTCGGTGCGCGAAGTAAGTCTGGCAGACGGCAATCCGAGGGCGCGGGTCGAGTTCGGGCCGGTCAAGACCGGTACTCTCAAAGAAGCCTCGTCCGTAGCTCATGGTACCGAATACTCTCCGGTGCATCGCACAGCGTGGATTTGCGCCCCTTGTCATGAATACCGGAACAGTCTGGGTTTCGGGGTGCTGACGACGTTCAGCGAGTGGAAGGGGAGTCCGGCGGCGGCTTCCGGTTCGGCCTGCCAGGCCTGCCATATGGCCCGGGTTTCGGGTGACGTAGTGGACCCCAAGATCAACCGGGCGAGTCATGCCGGCGTCAATCTGCATTCCATGCCCGGGAGTCATTCGCTGGAGCAGTTAACCCGGGCCGTCGGGGCGCGATTGAGCACGTCGAGAGAGGGCGGGCAACTGAGGGTGACGGTCGAGGTGACGAACCGTGCCGCGGGCCACAAGGTGCCGACGGGATCCCCGTTGAGACAACTCCGCCTTCAGGTCGAGGTCGAAGCTTACGACGGCAGGCGGTATACGGAGCGGCGTACTTACGCCCGCGTGACGGTGGATGCCCGAGGCAAAGCCCTGGGTCTCGAGCACGAGGTGTTTCTGAGGGGCGCTCGTGAAATTTCCGACACCCGGCTGGCGCCGGCCGAAAGCCGCCAGGAGCAGTTCAGCTTTCCGCTAACCCCTGGCGTGCAAGCCACGGTGAAGGCTTCCCTGCTGTACTACTACTCCCCGATGGCTCGCGATGAGCGGCAACAAAAAATAACGTTTTTGCAGCTCCGTCGCCTGGTGAAGTGACCGGGAAGGCCGAACCGTGGTAGCGCTAACGGGATTCGAACCCGTATTTGAGCCTTGAGAGGGCTCCGTCCTAACCCTTAGACGATAGCGCCGTCAATCAGAATTCTAGCACGGGGAGCCCCCTCCGGCGCAACTGCCAGTGAGTGCGGTCGGGCAACCGCCCTTGCCTGCGATGCCGACGAGTCTGCCGCCGGTTGGGTTATGCTGCTGATTCAGGGCGTGCTCTGGATTCACAACGTTTCGAAGAAGTACCGGCTGTACGACCGGCCGTCGCAGCGTCTGTGGGAGGTCTTTCCCTTCCTGCAAAGCCGGCGGCCCCGAGATTTTTGGGCCTTGCGCGACATCAACCTGGAGGTGGCTCGCGGGGAGATCGTGGCCTTGGTGGGACCTAACGGCTCAGGCAAGAGCACCTTGCTGAGCATTGTCAGCGGGATTCTCCCGCCCACGACGGGCCGGGTCGTGGCCGATGGTCGCATCGCAGCGCTGCTGGAACTGGGAGCAGGGTTCAATCCCGAATTCACCGGGCGGGAGAACGTGCGGTTGAGCGGCGAGATCATGGGGCTTTCGCGCCGGGAGATCGAAGCTTCGATGCCGCGGATCGAAGCGTTCGCAGAGATCGGCGAGTTCATGGATCGTCCGGTGAAGGAGTATTCGACGGGCATGTACGTGCGGCTGGCCTTCGCCACGGCGATTCACACCGAGCCGGAGATTCTGGTTGTGGATGAAGCTCTGGCGGTGGGGGACGCCATATTCGCTAATCGTTGCATTCGCAAGTTCGAAGAGCTCAGGCAGCGCGGGGTCACCATCCTGTTCGTGTCACATGACCTGGGTTTGGTGAAACGGCTGGCGCACCGGGCGGTCCTGCTGGCAGGCGGGCGGATCGCAGCCGAAGGCCATCCGAACGATGTGGTCAACCGGTACGTGGGAATGGTCCTGGCCCGCCAGCAGGCGGAGGGCGGCGAGGTCCAGGTCGCGCAGGGGCGACTTCGCGGCACCCACCGGCACGGCGATGGCACGAGCCGGATCGAGTACGTGGAGCTGCTCGACGAGTGCCTGCGGCCGACCCGCAACGTTCGTTGCGGCGATGTGGTCACGGTTCGGATCAGGGCGCTTTTTGCCAGAGACTCCTCGCAGCCGATCGTCGGCGTGCTGGTGCGGAACCGGCAGGGCATGGATGTCTACGGCACGAACACGCGTCTGGAGGGACGCCACCTCGGCGTGTTCCGAAAGGGGGACCGTCTCCAAATCGAGTTCCGTTTCGAGTGCCGTCTGGCCCAGCAGGAGTACACGCTGACCGTGGCCACGCAGCACTGGGACGGCGCCAGCCAGGATTGGCTCGACGACGTACTGAGCTTTCGCGTTGTGGACGAGAAAGGAGCAGCGGGCGTGGTGAATTTCGAGGCGGATATTCGCTGGTGGCGGGTGGCGGGATGATGAACGCAGCCGTGGTGGTAACGGTGATCGCCGTTTTACTGGCGGTCAGCATATGGAAGGCGCGAAACGTAAGGAAACAGGCGGATTTTTTGGTCGCCGGACGAACCCTGCCCTGGCACGTGCTGGTCTTTACCTTGCTGTCTTCGTGGATCGGGGCGGGCAGCCTGTTTGCCGGTGGAGAGAATGCGTACCGGCACGGGTTCGCCGCGCTGTGGCAGCCCGCCGGCGGTTGGCTGGGCCTGCTCGTGATCTGGCGCATCGCGGGCCGGGCCCGCCGGCTGGCGCAATACACGGTGCCCGACTTACTGGAGCTGCGGTATAACGCAACCGCCCGCGTTCTGGCCACGATCGCCATTGTCATTTCCTATACGATGATTACGAGTTACCAATTCAAAGGGGCGGGCGACGTCCTGCACCTGATGTTCCCGGAACTGAGCCGGACCGCCGGCATGTATCTGGTGGCGGGCTTTGTCATCATTTTTACGGCGCTGGCAGGCATGGCCTCTGTCGCCTATCTCGATCTGGTGATCGGCTGCCTGATCACTGCGACGGTGGCGTACGCCGTGCCCGCCCTGCTCGACGGCGTCGGAGGCTGGGCGGAGGTGCGGAGAAACCTTCCCGCCACGCATTTTCAGGTGCTCGGCGAGCTCAAGTTAACCCAGGCCCTCGGCTTTACCATCCCGACCATGCTCCTGCTGGTGGGCAACCAGGGCATGTATCAGAAGTTCTTTTCCGCCCGCTCGGAACGGGACGCACGGCGCGCCGTGGCCGGCTGGATCGCCGGCACGCTCCTGCTGGAGACTCTAATCGTGAGCTTTGCCGTCATCGGCAGTTCGAAATTCCATCCCGAAAACCCGCGCGAGATTATCCCGATGAGCGCGCAACTGGGTTTGGCCCCTTGGGCCGGCGCCTTGCTTCTGGGAGGAATCCTGGCGAAAATTATCTCTACGGGGAACAACTATCTGTTCTCACCTGCGAGTAACCTGATCCACGACATTTACGGGCGCTTCATTAACCCAAACGCTTCGGAAAGGCGTCGGTTGGTGGTTTCGCGACTGACCGTGGTGGGGCTGGGAATTTTTGCCCTGTTGCAGGCGGCGCATTTCGAGTCCATCCTGCGGGCGGCGCTGTATGCCTATACCGTGTACGGCGCCGGGATCACTCCCGCGCTGATGGCCGTGTTTTTCTGGGAACGGGCGACTCCGGCGGGCGCCGTCGCTTCCATTGCTTCAGGCACCGCAGTAACCGTGGTCTGGAATCTGTTGGGGATCCGGTTTCTCGACGCGATTTATCCCGCTCTGGCTGTCTCCGTAATCAGTCTGATCGTGGCAAGTCTGCTAACGCAGGCAGGCGCGCGCAAGCCAGCGACCGAAGCGGCGCGGAGCAGCCTCGAGATCCGCAACTGAGGAAGGCGATGAGGCTGGCGGAAATTCAGGAAGCGTTGAAGGAGCAGGGCCTGGACGGCTGGCTGTTCATGGACCATCACGGGCGAGACCCGCTGGCGTATCGGATTTTGGGCCTGCACACCGAACGGACTGTCACGCGGCGCTGGTACTACCTGATTCCTTCGGCGGGCGAACCTCGCGGTCTGGTCCATCGAATCGAACCAGGCGTGCTGGCCGGCTCGCCAGGGGAGATCCGCCGGTACGCCGGATGGAGGGAACAAGCCGAAGGTCTCAGGTTCCTATTGAGGGGAGTGAGACGCGTCGCGATGCAGTATTCTCCCGAATGCCGCTTGCCTGCGATTTCGCTCGTGGACGCCGGAACCGTGGAGGCGGTGCGCACGCTGGGAGTCGAAGTGGTCAGCTCGGCGGACCTGGTTCAATTGTTCGAGGCGCGGTGGCGAGCCGAGAACCTCGCCTGCCACCTGGAGGCGGCGCGCCGCATGGACAGGATCCGGCAAGAAACGTTCGATTGGATACGGCAAGGGCTGCGGCGCGGGGACGTCCTGCGTGAGGTAGCGGTGAAAGATTTCATCCTCCGGCGTTACCAGTCGTTGGGTCTGACAAGCGACCACGGGCCTATCGTAGCCGCAGGCCCCAACAGCGCGAACCCTCACTACGAAGCCAGAGCCGGAGCGGACCGCGAAATTCGATCCGGAGACGTCGTGTTACTGGACCTTTTCGCCAAGTTGGACGAACCGGCGGGCGTCTATTACGACATAACGTGGGTGGGTTACTGCGGAGCGCCACTCCCGGAGCAGATCGGCAATATCTTCCGGATTGTGGCCGAAGCTCGTGATCGGGCGATCGAGTTCGTCAGGAAGCGCTTGCAGGCGGGCGAGCCGGTGCGCGGCTTCGAAGTGGACGATGCCGCGCGCGACTACATCGAACAGCACGGTTACGGGCCGCAATTCACGCACCGAACCGGGCATTCTATCGGCGCCGAAGTTCATGGCGCAGGGGCGAACGCGGACAACCTGGAGACCCACGACGAGCGCCGTCTCATTCCCTGGACCTGCCTTTCGATCGAGCCGGGAATTTATCTTGAGGACTTCGGCGTGCGCTCGGAAGTCAACCTTTTCATCGAAGAAAAGGATGCGCGCGTGACCGGAGAGATACAACGCGAAATGGTTTTGTT
>Ga0197142_1001596_pt1 | contig 20616 bp, 15 predicted proteins | sample GBS60_MetaG_FD_148614 | JGI IMG/M metagenome (GOLD analysis project Ga0197142, IMG submission 148614) | Sediment microbial communities from Great Boiling Springs, Gerlach, Nevada, United States - GBS 60_MetaG | ecosystem: Environmental > Aquatic > Thermal springs > Hot (42-90C) > Sediment... | reverse complement strand
GCTTCCCCGGCGCCCCAGGAGCGCCCTTCCGCATCAACGCCTTCCATCAGCGCTTCGATGCCACGGGACGCCCGGAAGACTGCGTGGCGTTCTCGCTCGACCGCCATGAGTCCGCTGGTGTGCAACGCCTCTTTGCACTGGCGCTTCCCATCGTCCGTGCGCTCAAAGAAGGCGGGGCGCTGGTGATCGATGAGGTCGACGCCTGTCTCCATCCTCATCTGGCACGCGCATTGATTCGCTTGTTCGACGATCCGATCGCAAATCCGCACCATGCGCAACTGATTGCAACGATCCTCAGTCCCCACCTGCTGCGCGCCGGACTGTTTCAGCGCGATCAGGTCTGGTTCGTTACAAAATCGCGCCAGGGCGCATCCGGGCTCATCTCGCTCGCGGACGATCGCGCCAACGATGCCATCGCCAGCAACGACGCATCGTTCGAGAAAGACGACCCGCTTGAACGGTACGGAGGGATCCCAGGACTCGCCGATCTGCATGGGCTCCTGGGCGAGTCCCATGGTGCAGCGCGCCCACGGAGATGAACGGCGCGGGTGCGGCGCAGAAGCATTGCGCGCTGCCGCCGTGAAGGAGACGGCGGCAGCGCGATCATCACCTTCGCAGGCGCCGGTCCTCTGCCATCGCCGGCATGCCAGGAAGACGCTTCTTCTCGCTCCTCTGCTGCGGTCGTGCGATCACGCACGCACGGAACGGTTCGGATTCCGGTTGGCACAGACGGGCGTGATCGCGTGCGTGCAAGATATGGTGATGCAACGATGTTTCCAATGCGCCATGGAACGCGCTCGCGCCGTCAGGCATCACTCCGTCGAACAATCGATCCGTTCCTCCCGCCCCCCAACAAGCGCATCGTCCACGGGCGCGGTCGACGTTCGATGGGGGACGCCTGCCTGGTCCAGCGTACGTCGCACACCGTGGCGGATGACGCTGGACCAGGGCATGCACGTTCCCTCCATACTCAGCGGCGTGATCGTCGGTAGTGGGCGTCGTGTGGCGCGCCCGTCTCAGCGATGAGACCGCCAAAGTCTGGAATATCGCTGAGGGTCTGCCTCATCTCGCTCGGCAACCGATTCCACATCGTACGGACCCACTCGGTGCGCGCCGCCAGCGCCGCGAGGGCGGCGTTTCGGAAAAATCGCTCGTCCGAGTGCAACGCTGTCAGCGCCAGCGCTGCGATCGGGTCGCTGGACGCAACGTCGCGCATCGAATCATCGAAGGGCGTCCCGGCGTTCTTTGTCGTGAAAACCTCGCTGGCGAGCGCATCGCGCGTCTCCGGATGGAGCGCGCTCCAAATGACGCTCGCATGGTCTGGCGGCGTGAACAGCAGCGTTCGAAGCGCTTCGCGCCAGGACCTGTCGTGCATCTCATGCGCAAGCCGATGAGCAGCGTCTGCGTCATGGGACGCCAGCCGGCGCAGCGCCGTTGCCAGCGGTGGTCGTTTTGGCAACGGCAGCAGCGCTTTGCGCAGACGATCGTCCGCCAGCGAGTCGACAATCGTCAGGAATACGTCGCCGGAGTCGCGCATCGCGTGCGCCAACACGTGCGCAGCATCCACGTCGTTGGCGCCCCTCGTCGCCAATCGTCCCAGGGCAAACCGCACTGTCCCATCGATCTCTGGCGGGGCGGACGCAATCTGCATCAGCGCTGCACGCATCTTGTCGCTCTTGTCGGGGGATGCCATCTGCGCGACGAGCGTGTCCACGTCCGGCGTTACGGCGCTCTGCACCCATTGCGGCAGCGACTGGACGGTCTGAACGGCTGCACGACAGGAGCGATTCTGCAACGCATGCGCGAGCGTGAAGGCGGCGTATGCGTCTTCACGCGCCAGTGTGCGCAACGTCTGCTGGTCTGACGTGGAGGGCGGCAGCGGCAGCAACGCAGTCCGCAGATGATCGTCCGCCAGCGAATCCACGAGGTCCAGGAATACGTCGCCATGCCGCCGCAGCGCATATGCAACGTCCGCCGCCGCCTCGGCAGCGCTTGTTCGTTTTGCCATCCATCGCCGCAGCGTGACCTGAGTCGGAAGGGCAATGTCCAGCGGAAGGGACGCCAGTCGATCAAGCGTTCCGCGGAGCGCTTCCTGCCGTTCGGGAGGCGCCAGGCGCGCGACCATCTCGTCAGGATCAGGGAGAAGTGCAGCGCGGGCGGCATCGGTCAGCAGCGCAAGGAAGGGGTCCAAGTCTTCCGGCGTCTTTCCGTGCAGCATGTGCTGCAGTATCGTCCCCGCGAAACGCACGCGGTAGCGACAATCTCCGCAGCGCTGCAGGGCAACGGCGAACGCCAGATCGGCGGGGGTGCGCAGCGCTGCGTGGGCGGGAGCGATGACGGACGCATCGCCGCACCCGCTGGCGATGCAGAAGAACGCGCCGGGATCGGGCGGCAGCGTCGTCATGGCGGATATCAATGCGTACTCCTGGTCAAGTTCGAGGTCCCGCAACGACACGGGCAGCAGCGCAGCGTGCAACACTTCATGGTCGCCTGCATGGAGCCACGCCTCATACACCATATCGTCGGTCATTTTCGCCCACGAGAGCACGTCTGGACGCAGTCCAAGCGATCGCACGGCGAGATGGGCGTGGTATGTGTCCAGCGCCTGGCGCCATTGCCACTGCGCAGCAGGAGGAAGCGCGTCCCACACCCTGGGATCGAGCGCAGCGAAGAAGGCGGCGGCGCTCTCCTTGGTGATCGATATCTGCGTCGCGTCGCGCTCCCCGCATGCGGCGGCAATGGCGGCGCAGATATCGAATTGGTCGGCGTGCTTCAGGATGGCGGAGCGCACATGCTCCGCCAGGCGGGGCCACGGCGCCGCAGCGACGACGCGCCACGCATCGTCGGGAGATTCCTGAATCAGCGTCTGGACGCGCTGCCAGATGTCATCCTCTCCCATTGCGCATGCCAGGCGCGTGAGCGCGCCGAGATGCTTCGGTTCCGCATGGTCGACCAGACGCTGCACGAACGCGAGGTGCTGTGCATGGGCAGTCGGCGATGCGGCGGCAAACGCATCGAGCGCGTATTCGAGGGCGGGACCGTTCACGTTCGTCTGTTCGATCGCTTCTGGCGGCAGCCAGGGGGCGCAGAGAGCGACACTGCTCGCATCGCGTCGCACCATAGCGATCAGCCGATCCCGTTCGGTGGGGGAGAGCGCATTCGCCCACTCGGTCGGGGCGCCGGATCCGGATTCCCCCCACCGACGGATGGCGAACGCGGCATGGAAAGGCGAGGTGAGCAGCGCAGCCGCATCATCGCACGGTCCGATGAGCGCGGCTGCGAGGTCTTCATGACTTCCACGATTCCGTGTGGATTCGATGATCGCGGGAGCATGCGCCGCCCCCCATCCTGCGGGAGCAAGCATCGCCAACGTCCAGCGTGCGAACCCTCCTGCGACGTCTGAATCGAACGCTCGCAGGAGCGTGGCTTGAAGGGAGGGATCGTCGACGATCTGCGGATTGAGCAAGTACCTCTTCCTGCATGCCAACCCGGCGACGACGCGCACACTGGAATGCACGTCCGGAGCCATCGCAAGAACGTGAAACAAGCGGATATCGCTGATTGCGGGAAGCACGGCGTCGGGGTCGGATTCGCCACGCATGGCGCGCAGGGCGGCGTTCATCTCAGAGGATTGGTCGAGCATGGCGTCTCCTTTCTGGCGTCTCTCTAGCACACATGATCGCGCACGCTGTGATCGATCTTCTTATAATAGCATCCAGACAGCACACATGATCGCGCACGCCCCGGCGACGAACGGCGCGCGGGCGGATTCCAGCAGCGCCGCACGCAGCAGCGCGTGTGGGTTATCCCCCAACAACGCCGATCGCTTTCTGTGACGTCAGGTGCGCACACAAGCGGCAGACAACCTGGGCGACCATGCGGGATCTCATGGGAACTGCCTTGTCCGTATGTCGCGGAGCGCGCGCCTGTCGGATCTCCATGCTGATACCCAGATGACGCGCATGGTCGAGGGCAAGGGCAGCGACGCCGCTGCGCGCTTGTGGTCGGCTTCATGGAGCTCCACGCCAGACGCCTCCGGCGAATCCACACGGCGGCATCCCGCCCATACGTATGCCATGGGACGGCGCGATCTCCGGCGGACACGATCGCGCCGTCCATGCTTCGGCGCGTGATTCCTCCGCTCCATGCGATTGCGATGCCGTGAACGAGGGACATCGCCGGAGGAATGCAGATCGGAGCGACCATTTCGGGTTCGCACGATGGAGCGCGATTCCTGCCGGATGTTACCGGGGTTCCGTTGCGATCGTCCCCAAATGGGGCGGTGATGGCGCACCATCTATCACTGCTGCGAATCCCGGCTTAATCAGCAATGCCTCCGTTATCGCATGGCGATGGTCGACCGTTGCGCCAACGAAGTAGACATGCTGATACGTGCGCTCCACCAGTCCCTTCCAGTCGTGTTCGAGATGCGCATTGACGCGGTATGCGTTCGCTTTCCACATTGACACAGCAAACCCGCATGGCATGCGCTGCGCTGCAGAGGCCAGTTCGGTCGCATGATGCGCTGTCCAGCGGTGATAGTACGCTGTATGCCGTCCATAATATGGCGGATCGAGATACACAAAATCGTCCGCAGTCGCTGCTGCAAGACACGGTCGCCAATCTCCAACCTGGAAGACCCAGTCTTTCCCCCGCATGATCCGCTGAATGCGGTCGACTTGCCGAACGATTTTCGTGACGTAGGACGGACGAAAGCGATCCGGTTTCCGGCAGAAAGGCGCATTGAATTCGCCGTTCGCGTTGAATCGCATTAATCCGTTGAAACATGACCGGTTCAGGAAGATGAAATCAAACGGATCGGCGGTTCGATTGAATCGATCCCGTACCAGATAATAGTACGATTCACCTTCCTTCATCAGCTTTTGACCTTCATCGCGAAGATACATGCCGACATCCTTGGGAGACATGCGTCCTTCAGCGATTGCACGGTACACGGTGATAATGTGGGGATTAATATCGTTGATCAGCGCTCGTTCCGGCTGGACATTGAACAGCACAACGCCTGATCCCAAAAACGGCTCGATCCATCGTCCACGACCGCTCCATGCGATATTGCGCAAGATGAACGGGGTCAGGCGAGACTTAATGCCCTGACACTTAATCGGGGGGATGGTTACCGTGGTAATCGATTTTGGCAACCACGACATGGACGCATCCACCGGGAGCGCGCAACGTGATGGATATCTCCGTGGCGCTTGCGTCCGCACGTTTGACAACGGACATGCGCCTCTTCCTCCTATTATACGCGCGATGCGGAAAGGAATGCATGCGCGCGCATACACTCCCGCGCTCATGACGGAATCGATCCCCGTAATCTCCGCATCATCGCCATTGGCGCCCCAGGGGAGAGAGGGGGAACGATGCACGCGCCCCCTCATCCGGGTGCGCCGCGTGTTCCGCCGGCGTCACCGAACGGCGCATACGCCGAACCGCGTCCGTATCGTGATCCGGCGGAGAAAGAATCGCAGCTGACGGCGGGGGCGAAACTGAGGTCATGCACGCATCCCCGGGCGACCGGTGCAAGCGTTGGACGATGTACGTTGAGAACCTCCGGCGGCGCTTCCCGCCCATCGCAGGCGGGAAGCGCCGCCGGTCGCCCGCTCGATGACGCTTGCTTTTGGCATGATCGACCCGCCGATCTGCCGTGTCTGTCGTCCATCATCACGAACGGGCGGCGCCGACGCGCCCCGCCGTCGGCGTGCGCGGCGACGGCGTTCCCATCACGGCGCGCACGCCCCCGCCGATCTCCGGCGATGGCATCGCCATCGCCCGTCGTCGCCCGCGCCAGGCGGCGACGTTCCCGCCAGGCATCGCCCCGGCGCCATGCGCACGTCGCAGCATGGCGCCGCCCGTTCAGAACCGGCGACGGCGCCTGCCGTCCCGCGTCCGTCGCCCATCGACCGCGCCGATGGGCGACGGCGGTCGCCATCAATCCGCCGCGCGGACGCATCGATGATGCAGCGCGCGCGGGACATCCGCGTGCGCCGTTCCGTTGCAGCCGACACGAGCTGCACGCCCTCCAACGAACGCTTTCCGTTTCGGCGCGTCCGACGCGCTCCCGTCCGCCGCGTCCGAGAGTGCGCGCTTGCTCCCTGAAGGCATGGCGCCATCACGTCGGGCGGAAACGACGGCTCCCGTGCGGTTCGCCGTCGTTTCCGCCTGGGGACGATCCATCACGGACGACCGCCACGCGCATATAATCAAGAGAGCCCTTGTTCCGCGCCACGAAAGGAGACCGCCCATGCCATCATCATCACCCGCCATTGCCGCCGCCATCCGCGCCATGCGCGGCGAATCCGACCTCGCCGCCGTGCGCGCGCTGTTGGACGATTCGGGAATCGCCATCGTCGTCGCCCTGACGCCGTCCGCCCATCCCATCATCGCCGCCGTCGCAGCGCTCCGCGGCGGTCTGACCGCTTTGCTCAACCGGACGATCTGCGACGACCCCGCGCTGCACGCCGCCGTGGCGCAGTGCATCGGCACGCCCGAAGGACGCAGCGTGCTGCACGCATGGGCGGAGGTCGCGCCTGCGGGATGGGGGGCGCCATACGCGAAGGCGATCACCGATGCGCTGTACAACGAAAGGTGCTTCACCGACAGCGCCGCAGCGCTCATCGGACCATGCGACGATTCGGCGGCGCTGATCAGCACGTTGACTTCCGCCGAGTTCATCCTCCGTCGCTGGGGGGAAGCCGACCCAACCGCGCCAACCGCATGGGAGCGCCGCGTGTCCCCAACGCAGCTGCAGCGATTGCGCGCAATCATTGAGCGAGACCCGGCGCGTCTTGCCGCCTGCCTTCCGTGGATATCGGCGCCTCCGAACGTGGACGAACGCTTCGACGGCAACGCCATCACACGCGCGCTGAACGCCTTCGCGGAAGCGTCGCCGGTCGCCCGCGCGCAGCACGCCGCCCTCATTGACCGGTTGATTGCCGGAGCGCCTCCGGAGAGCATCGGCGCCCTCACCCGCCTGGCATGCGCCACCGGGAGCGATGCCGCATGGCGCCGCATCCGGGCGCTGATAGAGGAGGACCCCTTCGTTGCGGGTGAAGTCGTGGAGATCGCTCCATGGGACAACGTGGACGTGCATGTTCAGACGACGATTCTGAAGAGCGACGACGGTTCCAATGTTTGCCGCTCCATCGCCGCCGCACGGGGGGAGATCGATCTGAGACCCATCGATCTGATCTCCATGGAGTGCGAGAGCAAGCCCTTTTTCGCAGCGCTGGACCCGAAGGTGTGGGACCGTCTTCCCCTCCAAACGCAAAAGGGATTGCTGGAGGACATGCTGTGGGAAATCGACGCGCATCTCGCCGTGCGATCGCTTGGTCCCCGTCCGTCCCTTCTGAGTCGAGCGCACATCTCCAATGAGCTCATCCGGGCAGCGCAACGCCTTGAATCCGACGATGCAGCGACCCGCTGGGCGCTGCTGCCCGTCGCACTGGGCGCGCTGTCGCCTGTTGACGCCCATGCGCTGATATCCGGGATGCCGACGCTGCCGCCCGACCCGGGCGCGTTCTTCGGCGTTGCGAGCAGAGGCGACTCAGACGACCTCATCGCATCCGTCCGTCCCGGTCTTCGCTCCCCCGCCGACCTTGCGTGCGCCGTCACGATCCGGCGCTGTGCGCAAAGCGAAGGGCGGAGCCTTCGGGAAAACGCCGAAATGCTTGCAACGACGTTGCACGGAAGGACATGGGACGATCTGGCGCCAATCCCTGTTCTCGCCAGTATGCGGATCGATATCCGCACACTCGCCGCTTCCCTGGCGCACGCATGGGCGCGCGACGCTATGCTCCAGACGCTGGAACGGATTGAAGCGCTTCCGCCGGACGTCGCCATTCCTGCGCTGGCCACCCTGAACCAATGGCGCGGGTTCACCGACGACTCGGATGACCGGGCATCGGCCCTCGCGTTCGCGCTCCGCGCCCATGGCGATGTGGTCGTGGACCTCGTTGCTACGCTGCACGACGAACCGCTGCGCGCTGCGCTGCTGCCGCTGCCGAAGGAGCGAGCGCTGGCGCAGGCGCTGGTCGCCCTGGCGCGCGACGATTTGCCCATGGGACGGGACCTGGCGTTGGCGGTGCGGAAGCGGTTATGGGTCAACGCTTCCGCTGCGTTGCTGCACGCGCCCGCGCACCATGCCGACGCCGTGCTGACCGCCATGCCGGCCAATGATCGCGCGGCGCTCCTGTCCAACGCTGAGCGGGTCATCCCATGGATCGCCGCCGACGAGCGGTGCGCGGAGGATTTGCACACGGCATACCGGCAGATTGCGGCGTCCCATCCGCGGGCCGCGCTCGCGCTGGCGGCGCTCGCAGCGGATGACGACGCCATGCGTGAGCGCGGCATCGCCGTGCTCGGAGCGACTCCGGACATCGTCCGGTCGCTGCTGCCCCTGCTGTCCCCCCGTATCCAGACCGCCCTGCGCACCCAGCTCACCGCCAACGCGATCACCGTCCCGACGACCGTGAGGAATCCGACGGACGAAACGCATCGCGCCGCCCGTCGGCGCATGTGAGCGCAGACGAACGGCACGGATGACGCAGGCGCTCCCGAAGACGAAGCGTCCGCGCCGTCCCCCAAAAAAACGACGATGACGTCCCGTCGTTGGAAATGAGATCACGCGGCAGCGATGCGAAAGGTCTGCACATCGACGCCAACCGCCTGACGCACCAAACGTCGCAAGGCGTGACCGGCGAGTTTGGCGCCTCACACGCGTGCCGGGACCGAGAACGGTCTTGGATGGCAGATAGTCGAGGTGGGGACGGTATGCTTGAGTTCATGGAATGCTCCCGCGATCCGTTCGCGAAGGACGTTCAGCCAACGATCAAAGGCTGGGAGGTTCTGGTCATGTTGGTTGTGATGCCTGGGGGTGAAGATGCGCGCGCCGGTTGCAGCGGCGATATCAGCGTGCTGGTCTGCGCCGATGAAGCCCTTGTCGGCGACCGCGCGGTCGTGCGAGCGGGCGAACAGGACGGGACTGGCAGATTCACGTTCGTCGAGGTTGGCGGGCGTGCGTTCACCCACGACGGGCAGTCCATCCAGAGGCGACATGGGCGGCGCTGCTTGCGAAATCACCGGGGAACTCCCAACCAGTCAAGCAGAGAGCGGCGGAACATGTCCACGCGAAGACGCACGTCCCGCGCTCGCCGGTTGAACCGTCGCTGCGGCAGCAGGCGCGGGAACAAGGCGCCATCATGCGATCGAATGAGCGCGATGAATTGGGTCTCGTCCGGGGAAGGGATGCCATCCATGCGCGCCATGAGCGTGATCACCTCGCTGTCACTGAAAGCTGGTTTGGCGCCAGGTTTGCCTTCCAGGCAGGAAGCGCCCTGAGCCTGATACCGGTCATCCACCAGCCCAGAGATGGATATCAGCGCGCACGGAATGCGTCTCCTCGTCATGGCGGCGCGATCCGTGTTTGACGTTGGCAGCCCGCAGCATGGAGAACGCTGACGCTTCTGTCAGGGAGACGACGTTACATCAGACGTATGATATGCACACGCACACGCATGCGCGTGAATCTGAATGCACGTCGCCATGCGGCATCCATGCCGTTTCATAGGGATGCAATCGGGGATGCCGCAGCAAATGCTTTCATCCCCGCCCGACGAAGCGGTCCCGCGACGGAGAACGCAACGTCATGCGTGCAGGAAACAGCTCTGATCTGGTACGGGGAACGACGATGACCTGGAGAGGAGACGCGTTGACCAAGATGATCACCCAGGAGAACGGCAATGATGCACGGCAGAGAGAGGTTGGACCATGGCGCATGAAAGAAAGCATCCGAACCGTGACGGAACAGCGAAGCACATTGCGCCCCACACGCCGTCAGGAGCGCTTGCGACGAATATGGCGAGGGGCGCTTTTGTCCCTATCGACCCCGAACATCTTTCACCGGACGTTCCGACCCTGTTGTATACCTGCCCGAACGGGGAAATCTGGATTGGAGATGCGGTTGTCTGGCTGCGCACGCTCCCAAGCGAGTCGGTTGATCTTATCTTTGCCGATCCGCCGTACAACATGAAGAAGGCGGAATGGGATCGGTTCGAATCGCACGAAGCGTATATTCAGTGGTCGTTAGCGTGGATAGAACAAGCCGCGCGAGTCTTGAAGCCTACCGGGACGCTCTATGTCTGCGGGTTCTCTGAAATCCTCGCCGATGTGAAACGTCCGGCATCGCGTTTCTTCGCAGGGTGCCGATGGCTGGTCTGGCACTATAAGAACAAGGCTAATCTTGGCTCCGACTGGGGACGTTCCCACGAAAGTCTTCTTCATTTTCGAAAGAGTCGCCGCTTCACGTTCAATGTGGATGACGTGCGTATTCCCTACGGAAGCCACACGCTTAAGTACCCGGAGCGTCCGCAAGCGGAGACGAGTCAGTACGGGAGCGGTCGGCGCGTCAACAACACGGTGTGGCGACCGCACCCCAGGGGCGCCAAGCCGAAAGACGTGATCGAAATTCCCACAACGTGCAACGGCATGCACGAGAAGACCCCCCATCCGACGCAGAAACCAGAAGCGCTTTTACGGAAGATCGTTCTGGCATCATCCAATGCCGGGGATGTGGTCATTGACCCATTCCTTGGATCGGGGACGACGGTCGTTGTGGCGGAGCAGCTTGGTCGAATGTGGAAAGGCTGCGACATCTCGCTTACGTACTGTCAATGGGCCGCCCGAAGAGTGGAGATGGTCGAGGATCGGACCGTTGACCAATGGATCCAGTACGACCGTGACAACGCCAGGCGAAGAGCAACCATGCGATGACAACAACGATATGCGACCGGGGGAAGGTTCATCGTGCGAGACGGCATCCGCTCGACCGCATTGCATCAAACGTGCGGGGAGCGGGCGGCGGCGATTCACCCAACGGGGGCGCTGCGACCACGAGGGACCGGACAGGGTTGGTCGTTCGCGCATGTCGTGACGGGCGGCGGAACGACGATCGCGACGTTGCGGTCCGTGCTGCCGGACGCTCGCCGATTCCTTCCCACGCCCCGACGAACGCCATGCAGACATCCCCATGGACGTCATCGCTGCGCGGCAGTGCGCCATGGCTTATCCGCCGACCATTCGTGCGTGGCATGCAACGCAGCAGCGACGCGCCGCCATGGCGAGCACACGGGCGACCGTGGTCGGTGCAGCGCGAACCGGCGGGACGAATCGCGTGCATGGACTCATCCGGTCTCCCAGACGCGACGCCGGAAGCGCGGTCGTGCCGAATCCTTGCACGCGTGCAGTGCAGCGGAGACCCAACGGATATATCATGAATCGGACACCGCCGAACGATTGAGGATCACCATGCCGACCTTCCCGCCATCCGCACGCGATACCGCAATTCGGGCATTGCGCGGTGAAGCCGACGCGCACGCCATCCATGCCATCCTTCCCTATTGGCAATTGATGCGCTTGATCGCGCTCTCCAACGACGCTTCCAGCGGCGCTCGCGCTCTTGCGGCGCTGGCATGCAGTCTGCCATCGCTGCTGACCGACGCCGACATCGGCGATCCCGACGTAAGCAATGCGATGCGGGGGCTCATTGGGGTCCCCGAAGGCGCCCTCGCGCTGGCGCAGTGGGGCAACATTGCGCCGGTCGGATGGGGCGCCGAGAGCGCCGATGCGCTGCTTGCTGCGATGCACAAGAAACGGTGCCGTCCGGACACCGCCGCCATCCTTATCGGACCGGTCGACGATGTCGCGGCGTCCCTGGAGAGTGCGCTTGACATCGCCCATGCCATCACATGCTGGGGGCGGTCACGTCCCGATCATCCCACATGGTGGGCTGCCGCATTGTCGCCGAAGGTGCGCCAACACCTGATATCGATCCTCCAACGCGCGCCGTTTGTGCTGTCCATGTGCATTCCGTGGCTGCCGCCCGACGTCATGGACGGCTTCATCCTCACGGATGCCATGACCGAGAACGTTCTGGACTCCTTCGTCGGCGCCTCCGCAGCGGTTTGCGCCGCCCATGCCGATCTGCTGCATCAGGTCATCCAGCGCGCCCGCGAATGGGAGATCGGCGTCCTCACGCGCGTCGCGGTGAGGACGCCGATCGATGGCGCGTGGGACCGAATATGCGATCTGCTGCAGCATCATCCTGACCGCGCCGACTCGGTGATGTCCGTTGCATCATGGAAGCGAACGCCATGTGCGGTGCGCAACGTCATCCTTGCACACGTCGACCAATCGCCGATCTGCGCGGCGATCGCCGCGGCACGCGGACAATGCGACGCTCCCCCGCACACGCACCAGACCGCCGCCGCCTTCTTCGCCGCCCTTGATCCAGACGTGTGGGACGCCATGGATGAAACGCAGCGCGACGGGTGGCGGAGATCGCTCGCCGACGACATCATCGCGTCCCTCGCCATCCGTGCGCTTGGCGTACGTCCCGACATCCTGACCGTCCCGACAATCAGCGATATGCTTATCCAGGCCGCCCGCATGCACTGTCGGGATGACGCTGCACTTCGTCAAACGCTGCTCCCTGTCGCGCTGAAAGAAGCGTCCCTCCAGGTCATGAGCGCGGCGATCGCCGCCCTCCCACGCCTCCCGCCTGATCCCGACCTGTTTCTGCGCATCGTTGTCGGCGCGCACACCCATCCGGCATCCAGCCAGACGTCCTCCGCACACCCCGACAATCCTGCCGATCTTGCCGTGTCGGCGCTCATGCAACGCATCGCGTCCATTCCCCCCCAGCATGAAACCTACGCAGATATCCTCGCGTCTGCGCTTGCCGGACGAACATGGCGCGATATCGCGCCGATCCTTGATGCGCTCCCGCCAGACCGTCGCATGTGGATCGCACCCGAGGTCGACTCGCTCGCCGGCGTCTTTTTGCCGGCGTATCATGGAACGGATCTGCATCGCGTGCTGATGCGCATTGCAGCAGCGCCGCCAGACGTCGCACTGCCGACCATGCGCACGCTGCTTGCCATGTCCGCCGTCTCCGTCCACGAATGGAAAGAGCAGACGATCCGTTGGGCAGCGGACATCGCAGACGCCCTTCGCAATCATGGCGATCTCTTCTTGACGCTGCGCGATGAGCTGCCGAATGTGGTCATCCGTGACGCGCTCCTGCCCTCCCCGCCGCACCGATCGCTGTCCCGTGCGGTACGAAGCCTGGCGCGCCACAACCCGCTGACGGCGCACCGCCTGGCGCATGCCCTGCAACGCTCCCAAGCGGATCGCGTCCTGACGGCGCTCCTTGCAGCGCCGCCGACCATCGCCGAATCGATCTGGCGTGCATTGCCGACGCCGCAGTGTACGGCGCTCAAGAAGGAAGCTTCCAGCACGCTGGACATCATTGCAGCAGAAGGACAAGCGCACGAACTGCGCGCCATCTGGAATCGGCTCCTGATGCAGGCGCCCATGGTCGCCCTCGGACTGTCCCTTTTAGGGCATGCCGATCCAGAAGCGAACACCAACGGCATGCACACGATCGCGTCTACTCCTGAGAGTGTTCGCGCGATCTTCACCCTGCTGCGCCCCGACATCCGCGCACGCTTGTTGTCCCATGACGCCATCCGCATTGCTGTCGCCGACATGCCCCACCACATCGGAACGCGACGCCATGCACGCCTGCATCGAAGGTGACCGTCGCCCGCGCAGCAAACAAGGCAATCTGCCAGTTCCCCTCGTTCCCCGCTGCGAACCGTTGCGCCATGCGATCGAACGGAGATCCGATCCAGCAGACGTCCATGACGTCGTGGTTGACACGCGACTCACATCCGTCCTTCCATCACGGGTCATCATCGCGACTCCGTCCGTCGCCGCACCGGAATGCTTGCGCACCAGGCCATCCTCCAGGGATGGGGCGCGATCGTCCCTGCCAGCGGGAACGATTGCGCCGATATCCTGCGCCACAGGGATCGGATAAGCGACAATCTGAAAAACCGGCGAGCCCATAACAATCACGCCTTCCACGTTCACGGACGACGTTCGTCAGTCTCCAAACGAAGGGCTGAAGGCGCGATGTGCGCAATGAAGCAGCGCGTTCATGGTCGTGCGTCATGAAGCGACGGGCTGACCGAACCATCCGGCTGCGCACAAAGTGATCACATCACCGGCGGTGCGCACTGCAGGAGGCGCACGACCTGGCGTCGTCTCCTCCTGCAGTGCGGCTGATCGGCGCACGCGGGCGGTGCGCCGATCAGCCGACGCAGACGGAGCGTCTCGCCATCTGGCGCGGACGTCGTCTATCATGATCGCAGGAGACCGTGATCCCGAAACGGAGGCGCCATGCCCGTCTCATCCGCCGCCATGGACGCCGCCGTCCGCGCCATCGGCGGCGAATCCGACCTCGATGCCGTGCGTCCCGCGCTTGGCGACAATCTCCTTGCGCACGTCATCGCGTTCGCACCGGATGCGCATCCCCTCATGCGCATGCTCGCCGCGCTGAGCAGCAGGCTGCCCGCCCTGCTCGACCGTCCGACCATCGCCGATCCCGCGCTCCACGCCGCCATGACTCGGCTGATCGGAACGCGTGAGGGACGCGCCGCACTCCGGTCGTGGGCGGAGATGTCCCCCGCAGGATGGGGCGCGTCCCGCGCCGCCGCGCTGATCGATGCTGTGCAGCAGGGCATGGGCCATCCCGGCGTCGCCGCCGCGCTCATCGGTCCGGGCGATGCGTCCGCTGGGCTGCTGTCCGATCCGGACGAGGCGGCGTTTGCCATCCGCCGCTGGGGGCAGGCGAACGCCGCCGCCCCGACCGCGTGGATGGGGGCGCTCGCTCCCGCCGAACGGGATCGGCTGATCGCCACGGTCCGGCGCGATTCGTTCTCTGCCGCGTCCTGCCTGCCCTGGCTGCCGCCGGACATAGCGTGTCAGATGCAGATCGCCGACGACGTCCTTGGGGACGCGCTCACCGCGTTCGCCGCTGCATCCCCGACCGCCCGTGCGCAGCACGCGGCGGTCCTACGGCGCTTGGTCGACCGGGCGCAGCCGAAGCACCTTGCGGCGCTCACCCGCTTGGCATGCGCCATGCGAGAAGAGGATGTCTGGCGGCGCGTGCAGATGCTGGTGCAGGAATCTCCTGACGATGCCAGGCGCGTCGTTGCCGCCGCGCCGTGGGACGCACTGCCGACGCACGTGCATGCCGCCATCCTGGAACGCGCCGACACATCAGACGTGTGCGCCGCCATCACTGCAGCACGGGGGAAGCATGCGCGTGCGTCCATCTCCTGGAAGAGCGCCGCCGCCTTTTTCGCGGCGCTCTTCCCCGCAGTCTGGGACGCGCTTGACGCCGCCGCGCAGCGCCGCTGGCGACGGGCGCTGCAGGGAAGACATGGGCATCTCGCCGTACGCGCCCTTGGACTGCACCCGGAGATTCTGGCGTGGACGGAAATCAGCCCCGCCCTGGTGCGCGCCGTGCAACGGCATGCCCGCGATGCGGCGACGCTGCGTGCGGCGCTGCTGCCCGTCGCGCTGCGGGCGGTTGATCTTGACAGAGCGTATGCGTTGCTGTCCGCCATGCCGACGATGCCATCCGACCCCGGCGTCTTTTTCTGCATTGCGGACGGAGGCGATGATGTCGGCATCATCGCCTCCGTCCGAGATACGCTGCGTTCTCCCGCCGACCTGGCGCTCGCCATCGTCCTTCGGCGCAGCGGGGATGTCGGCATGGCGATTCGCCCGTGCTGCGACGCGATCCAGCATGCGCTGCGCGAGCGCACGTGGGACGACCTGACGGCGATGACGCCGATCCTCGATGCGGACGCCCGCGCAGCGCTCATGCCCGATGACGCCGCGCTCGCCCGTCGGCTGGCGTATCCCGAACACCGCGCCGCGCTGCACCAGGCGCTCGCCCGCCTGGCGGCGCTCCCGCCGGCGGTCTCCGTCTCAACGCACGTCGCGCTGAAGCGCTGGAAGCCATGGAACGCGATCGATGCAGCGGCGGCGGTTGCGGACGCGCTTCACGCCCACGGCGACGTGTTCCTGGCGCTGGCGGACGCCATCACGAACGCCGATCTGCGCCAGGCGTTGCTGCCGCTGCCGGAGGATGCTGCGCAAGCGAACGCGCTGCGCGAACTGGCGCGGGATGATCCGCCGACCGCGCAGCGTCTGGCGCATGCGCTGCGCGGTCGGTTATGGCGCGATGCGCTGGCGCGACTGCTGCATGCGCCGCCGCACCATGCCGTCGCGGTCTGGCAGGCGCTCTCCGATGATATGCGGCAGGAGATCGTCGCCGTCGTTTCCGCAGAGACATCGGATGCCGACCCGCCCGCCATCCGCGACCCCATCGCCGCACTCGCGCTGGCGGCGCTCCAATCGGAGCACGATGACTTGCGGAACGCCGGTCATGCGGCGCTGACGGCGCGCAGCGCACGCATCCGGACGATCTGGATGCAGACGATGCCGGAGATGCAGCAGATGCTCGGCGCGCTGCCGGCGTTTGCCGATCTGATCGCCGCGCCGAACCTTTCGCTCGCCATCCGACGCGGACGCCGCCGCAGGCGGGCGTGATCGTTCGCGCCAATCGCCTATCATAATCGCAGGACGACCGATTGAACGAAACGGAGCCGCTATGCCCGACCGCTCCCCTGACGTGACCGCCGCCATCCGCGCCGTGCATGGCGTGTCCGACCTCGCCGCCATCATGCCCGCCCTCGGCAATGAACGCCTGGCGCATGTCATCGCGTGCGCGCCGGACGCGCATCCCCTCGTGCGCGCCGTCGCTGCGCTCTGCGGCGGATTGACGTCCGTGCTCGACGAATCGACCATCGTCGACCCTGCGCTCCACGCCGCCCTCGCCCAACTGATCGGAACCCCCGCCGGACGCGCCGCGCTGCGCGCATGGGCGGAGGTTGCGCCCGCCGGATGGGGACGCCCGCACGCCCATGCGCTCATCGACGCCGTGCAGCAGCGCATGTCCGCCTCCGCCGCCCATCAGCGCATGTGCGCACCCTGTACCGCCGCCGCGCTCATCGGTCCGTGCGATGAGTCCGCCGCGCTGCTGACATTTTTCGATGAGACGGCGTTTGCCCTCCGCCGCTGGGGGCAATCCGACCCCGCCGCGCCGACCGCGTGGACGACGGCGCTTTCCGCCGGGGAACGCCGTCGTCTGCTTGACGAAGCGTTGAGCGTCCGATCCGCCGTCGCGTCCTGCCTGCCCTGGCTGCCGCCGGACATGGCGAGTCAGGTGCAGATTGACGATGACGTCCTCGGTGACGCGCTCACGGCGTTCGCCGATGCATCCCCGATCACCCGTGCGCAGGGGGAAGCAATCCTGCGGCGCCTGGTCGCCCGTGCGCACCCGACGCATCTTTGGTCCCTCACGCGCCTGGCATGCGCGATGCAGACGGAGGAGGTCTGGACGCGTGTGCAGATGCTGGTGCGGGAATCTCCTGACGACGCCAGGCGCGTGGTCGTCGCCGCGCCATGGGATGATCTGGCGGACGATGTCCGCGCCGCCATCCTGGAATGCGCCGATCGATCGGACATGTGCGCCGCCGTCGCGTGCGCCCGTGGACACGCGCGACGCGTGAAGGTCACGAGTCGCACCGCCGTCGCCTTCTTCGCCGCGCTCGCCCCCAGGGTGTGGGACGCGCTCGACGCCGCTGCGCAGCGCCAATGGCGACGGGCGCTGTGGGAAGAGCATGCGCATATCGCCGTTCGGTCGCTCGGTCTGCGCCCGGACATTCTGGCGCGGGCGACGCTGAACAATCACCTGGCGTCCGCGGCGCAGCGCCGGTCCCGCAACGCGACGGCGCTGCGCGCCACGCTGCTGCCCGTCGCCCTGCGCGCGGTCGATGCTGATACAGCGTACGTCATGATGTCCGCCATGCGGACGCCGCCACCCGATCCCGGCATCTTTTTCTGCATTGCGAGCGGAGTCGACGATGCCGGCATCATCGCACCCGCCGGCGCCACGCTGCGCGCACCCGGCGACCTGGCGCTCGCCGTCGTCCTCCAGCGCAGCGCGCACGGTGGAAGGACGCATCGCGAGCACTGCCGCGTGGTGCAGCATGCGCTGCGCGGGCGGACATGGGACGACCTGCGACCGATCATGCCGCTCCTTGACGCCCGCGCCCGCGCTGCGTGCATGCCCAAGGTCGCTGCATTCGCCTGTCGACTGGCGCATCCCGACCGGCGGGATGCGCTGCGCCGGACGCTCGCCCACGTGGCGAACCTTCCGCCGGAGGTCGCCATTCCGACCTCGATCGCGCTGAAGCGTTGGAAACCATGGAATACGCTGGGGACCGCAGCTGCGCTGGCGGACGCGCTGCACGATCATGGCGACATCGTTCTGGCGCTGGCGGATGCGCTGGCGGATGACGGTCTGCGCCATGCGCTGCTGCCGCTGCCCACCGATCCAGCGCTTGCACGCGCGCTGCGCGGACTGGCGCACGACGACCCGGTGACGGCGCACCGTCTGGCGCATGCCCTTCAGACAAAGGATTGCCGCGCCGCCCTTCTGTCGCTGCTGGCGGCGTCGCCGCATCATGCCGGCGCCGTCTGGGGCGCGCTCGACAACGACGTGCGGCGGACGATCGGCGCCGTGGTCTCCGTCACGCCGCTGCATGCCGTCGCGCGCACCGTCCGCACCCCGATGGAATCGCTTGCGCTGGCGGCGATTTCCTCACCCGACGCCGATCTGCGCAACGCGGGCGTCACGGCGCTGGCGCAGCGCAGCGCGCTGGTCAGGGCGGTCTGGGAGCATCTGCCGCTGGAGGTGCAGCAGGTCCTTGTCCTGCACCCGACGTTTGCCGATCTGCAGACGCTGCCGGAGACCTGCGCCATCCGGCGCGGACGCCGCCGGGGATGAGCGTGATCATGCGCGCCAATCGTCGCGCTTGATCGCAGAACGCCCGCGTGCATGAAATGGAAAACCCGTGGACGCCTCAGATGCCGCCCTGGACGCCGCCGTCCGCGCCATCGGCGGCGAATCCGACCTCGTTGCGCTCATGCCTGCGATCGCCGACGCGGGACCGGCGCGGATCATCGCGTGCGCGCCGGGTGTGCATCCCTTTGTGGGCGCCGTCGCCGCGCTGTGCGGCGGATTGCCTCCCTGCTTTCCCCGCCGACCCGCGCCGATCCCGCCCTCCACGGCGCCATGGCGCGCCTGATCGGAACGCCCGCCGGACGCGCCGCGCTGCGATCATGGGCGGAGGACGCGCCCCACCCGACGGGCGCGTCCTCCGCCCACGCGCCGATCGGCGCCGTGCAGCAGGGCATGGGACATCCCTGCGCCGCCGCCGCGCTCATCGGCGCATGTGATGCGTCCGCCGCCCTGCTGTCCGATCCGGACGATGCGGCGTTTGCCATCCGCCGCTGGGGGCACGCGAACGCCGCCGCCCCGTCCGCGTGGGCGACGGCGCTCGCCCCCGCCGAACGGGACCGGCTGATCGCCACGGCGCTGTCCAGTTCGTTCGCATGCGCGTTCTGCCTGCCCTGGCTGCCGCCGGACGCCGCGAATCGGACGCGCATCGAGACGGTGACGATCGCGACGACGCGCTCGACGCCTGTGCTGCAGCGTCGACGACCGCTCGTGCGCAGGGGGAGGCGACGCTGCAGCGCACGTGCAGACGCTGATCCGGAAATCTCTTGCCGACGCCTGGCGCATCGTCGCCGCTGCGCCGTGGAATGACCTGCCGGAGACGGTGCGCAACGCCATCCTGGAGCGCGCCGACGAATCGGATGGGTGCGCCGCCGTCGCCGCAGCGCACGGACGGCGCGATCCGTCAACAAGCGTCATCTCCCAGAAGACCGCCGCCGCCTTCTTCGCCGCGCTCGCACCCGTCGTGTGGGACGCGCTCGACGCCGACGCGCAGCAGCGCTGGCGGCACGCGCTGTGGAGGGACGACGTGCATCTCGCCGTGCGGTCGCCTGGACTGCGTCCGGAGATGTTGACACATGCGCCGCTGAACAACCTCCTGGCGCGTGCGGTGCGGCGTCATGCCCGCGACACGACGGCGCTGCGCGCCGCGCTGCCGCCCGTTGCACTGCATTCCCCTCCGATCACCGCCGCGATCTCCCTGATCGCCGCCCTGCTGTCGCCGTCGGACCCCGGAGCCTTCTTCGTCATCGCTGGCGGACGGAGCAGTGATTACCGCATCATGATCATTGCGTCCGCGCTGCGCACGCCCGGCGACCTGGCGCTCGCCGTCGCCCTCCAGCGCAGCGCAGATGACGGCGCGCCGATTCACGCCCGCTGCACCGCGCTGCAGCGGGCGCTGTGCGGACGGACGTGGGACGACGTGCCGCCGATCCTCGCGCTGCTGACCGATGACGCCCGCGTTGCGCTGCTGCCCGACACCGCCGCGCTCGCCCGTCGCCTGGCGCATCCCAATCGGCGGAATGCGCTGCGCCGGACGCTTGATCGCCTGGCGTCCCTCCCGCCGGACGTCGCCGTCCCAACCTGCGTCGCGCTGATGCGCTGCGCGTCACGGCATGTCGCGGCAGCAGCGGCGGCGCTGGCGGACGCGCTCCGCGCCCACGGCGACCTGTTTCTGGCGGTGACGGACGCCGTCACGACCGACGATCTCCGCCCGGCGCCGCTGCCGTTGCCGGAGAACGCCGCGCTGGCGTGCGCGCTGCGCGGGCTGGCGCAGGACGACCCTCCGACCGCACAAAGACTGGCGCGTGCGCTGCGCGATC